>Ga0302321_100006475_pt1 | contig 10301 bp, 19 predicted proteins | sample Fen_T0_1_FD_202505 | JGI IMG/M metagenome (GOLD analysis project Ga0302321, IMG submission 202505) | Peat permafrost microbial communities from Stordalen Mire near Abisko, Sweden - Fen_T0_1 | ecosystem: Environmental > Terrestrial > Soil > Wetlands > Permafrost | place: Sweden: Abisko... | reverse complement strand
CCAGGTGGTCCTCCAGGTATTATACAGGTCAGGCGGCGAGTTGTCTACAAAGACGATTTGTGGGCAGAAACAGGGCGGCCCTGGACCGGCGCGGCAGACGGGCCTACAAAAGAGTCCGCCGATGTTTTGTCGGCGCGGGCCAGTCCGGGTCGGCCCAGCCTGCCCCCCCGCCTGCCTGCCCAGGCGGCCAGGCCAGCCCCCCGGCCCGCTGATGCCTGCATGCCAGGCCTGTATACAGCCCTGGTCACCGGTCAGCCGGGGCCCGCAGGTCGCCCGTCCCGCGGCAGGTCCGGCAGTTGCGCCACGCCCCGCCCGGCTGGGGGTCCTCCCAGTTCTGCTCGTCCTGGCCACCGGCTCCGGCGCAGTCCGGGCACTGGCGTGCGACCTCCTCCGCCAGGGTACCCAGGGCTAGCTGGCCGGTGGTACCGCAGCGATAGCACGGCATGAACACGGTGTAGGGCCCCTCGGCTTCGTACTGGCCGCCGCTGCCCTGGCACTTGAAGCACGGCTCGGTGAGTCCCGCGTCGACTCTGGCCTGGCTGGTCTGGCTGGTCATGATAGGTTCTCCAGCGGATCGTCGCTTCCCGGATCGTCTGTATACCGATTGGCCGCCGCCCGCCTGATTGGCGCGCCCATGCGGCGTGTGTGCTCCCGCATGGCCTCCTCGAGCGCCCTGGCCGTCCTTGGGTTGACGAGCAGCCTGGCCGGGCGGAGGGCGTGGTCGTCCATGAGTCTGGCCATGGCGGCCGTGAGGGAGTCCAGGGTGAGCACGCCCTGTTCGTCCGGGTTGGTGCGCTCCCTGGTGATGGTGTCACCCCGGCTGGTCATGAAGACCATCTGATCTGGGGCTAGCGCGGGGTCGATCATGATGCGCATGCCGTACAGGGTGGTCTGGGTGGGCTGCGGCGCCGGCGTCGGCGTCGGCGGCAGCGCTCGCGCTGTATACAGGTCTGACCTATCCGACCCGAAGGCGCCCAGGATCTGCTCGAGCTGGCTGCGTCCCCAGTTGGGCCGGCTATTGCCTACCGGGCGTTCGACACGGTACCGTTCCCGTAGCGGCGGATCCTGGATGATCGGCTCGGTGATGCCGAAGCGGCGGCAGAGCTCACCGGCCCGGGCGATCATCTGCTCCCAGATGGCGAAGCGCTCGCTGGTTGTGTGGTGGCCTACCGAGCGGCCGTCAGGGTAGTTCTGGCCGACATGGTGGACTACCAGGTGGAACGCGTCGGCCGGGCCGGGCTGGAGCGCCAGGCTGTGGTCCATGAGGCGGCCGTGGCAGAGCGCGCACTCGTCTCCCGGGTGGAGCTCCTCCGGATCTGCTGATGCAGGCATCTGGGTGCACCTCCGGGAGCTGTATACAGCCCCGGCCGGTCCGCTGCTGCTGCTGCTGCGTGCAACCTGCAGCCGGCGGTTACTTCCCGGATCGTCTAGGCTTTGGCGGGTTGGGCTGGAACTCGATGACGGCGCCTACCTTGTCGACGTAGTACCAGTGGCCGGGCCGGCGCTTGATTCCCAGGTCGGTGACCTTGAAGTGCTTGAACTTGTCACGGTGGTGGCCGGTAGATCTACGCGTTCTGCTCAGGTCGCCCTCGCGGTCGATGAAGTAGATGAACCCCTTCTCTCGCTTGAGCTCTGGGATCCGGGCGACTACCGATCGGTCTGGGGCAAGTGTTTTCATGGGGAGACTATAGCATATTCTCCTTGACAAAAGTTGTTGACGCGTGTGTAATAGGCCTTCTGGGCACCTCGGGGACGGATTTTCACACGCCGCCGCCTCCTCCTCGGCGGGCCCGGAGCTCCTGGCGGATCTGCTCGAGCAGCGGCGGCTGCTGCTGCAGTGCACTGTCTGTATACAGCCCGCGCTGGCCGGCCGGGCGATCGCCGAGCTCCAGACGCGTCAGGAACTGGGCCCACGCGTTAGAGGCGCCCTTGAAGCACAGCTGGCTTATCCGGCACCTGAGGTAGTCCACCCTGTCCATACTGGTTGCCCTCCCCTGTTTAAGCTGGCTGGAAACGAACGCTACGGGGGCTAGGCGGCGTTAGAAGCCCGCCCAGCCCCCGGAGTGCGGCCAATCGCTTATAGGCGATCCTAGGGCTGTCTGCGCGGAGTCCGCCGGACGGCCACCGTACGGGGCGTGCCCGCCGCGTTGGCGCGATCGATGGCCTCCGCGGCCGCCAGCGCGCTGCCGGCAGCCGGGGCGACCACAGCCCGGTCACCCCCGTTTGAGCCCGCGGCCGCCACGGCCACCCGGTCGGGCAGGTCACGCAGCGGCCCGCTCAGGGCGGCCTGGTCGGGCAGCACCGCCCAGCGCAGATCCACCCTGGTCGGCTCTGTCGGGTTCTCCGGGTGGACGACGAACGAGGTGGCGTTGACGCCCAAGCGGCTGGCGAGCAGGGCGGCCACCGCGGCCGGCTGCGCGATCACCAGCGCTTGGGTGTCGATCAGCATGCGCAGGTCTTCCATGCTGATGCGCGGACCGGGCGTACGGCCGGCCTCACGGCTGAGCGCGACGGCCATGCGCGCGCTGTCGAACGAGTCCTTGGCGAACGTCTTGGCCAGGAAGATCCTCACCCCGCCGAGGATCTTCTCGGTGACCTCGCCGGCGGGAGCCTGCGGTCCGGCCATCAGCGCGGCCTTGATCGGGTCGGCGAAGTTCTCCTGCCAGGATTCCTTAGCCTTCTCCAGATCGTCCTTGATCGTCAGTCCGGCGACAACGAGTCTCTCGGTCAGGCGGACAACTGGACGCGCCGTAGGCATGGTGGTTTCTCCTGTGAGTCAGTAGTATAGCACGGATTGCTGATCTTGTCAAGCGGTTTCAAGCGGATCGTCCGACTTCTGGCACTCGCTCTCGAACTCCTCCATCTCGTGATCGATCTCAACCACGCTGATGTTCTCGCAGATGTCGTCAAGGAACGCGCTGGCACCACGGTGCACCGCGGCCTCGAGCTTCTCCCAGTCGGCCTGAACGACCGGGCTGTCCGCGCAGGCCGGGTGCGGTCCACCCAGGGCTGTGTAGTCCAGCTCGGTCTCGGTGTCGACCACGATGGTTCTCGTCACGTTGACGGTCACGGCGTATACACGCTGGGGCATTAGGCGCCCGCCTGCGCCGGCACCACCACCAGGTGGACCAGGGCGCCGCACGCGCGGCACTCACCTGCAGGCACCACCTCGCCGGGCTGTATACGCAGCAGCAGATCCTCGACCTGCTCGAGGGGGATGATCTCGTCCTCGTCTGCCTCGAGCTCGCAGTTCTGGCACACGGTCTTCACTTGAGGATCTCCAGCGTGCGCTCCTCTCTGATCGTGAAGCCACGCCGAGCGAGCTCACGCAGCGCACGCTCATGAAGGAGCACGTCCTTGGAGCTGAAACACTGGCTGCCGTAGATCGCGTCATGAAGATCCCTGGCCAACCGCTTGAGCTGCCCGTCGGACATCTGGTCGACGTTCATATGCTAGTCCTCCTCGGCCACACGGCAGTAGCGCGAGCCGGCCGCCCACTGGTCAACCGCAGACTGGACCAGGTCGCCCTCGCCGGCGTTCACGCGCTTGCACGCGTCGGTCTTGCTCGTGGCCTGAACGTGAACTATCTGCAGCTCCAGCAGGTCGACCACGTAGGTCTTCATGATGATCTTCTTCGCCATGGTCACTCTCCCTCCAGCGGATCGTCGGACCGCTCGTCTTGTTCGGCCAGCGCGCTCTGCAGGTACACGGCCTGTGCGCGCGTGACCTCGGCGATCACCGCCATACAGCCCAGACACTCGAGAGTCGGCGATGAGTCGATGTAGTTCGCCACCTCGAGGTCGGACGCCCCGCAGTCTGGGCACAACCTGACGTCCAGCACGCTGCCCTCGAACTGCATAGACACCATCACCCCCCGGGTTCGTCGCGGTCCGGCGCCGGCAAGATCTCGTTGCCGGCCGCGTCCATCTCGATCAGCCTGTATACAGGGCGGCCGTGCCGCAGCTGGATCTCGTCCTGCCGCTCGAGCCGGTAGTACTTGCTGCACGCACTGCACGTGATGTCCGGCTGCTCACTGGTATCCCAGCCCTCGCTGTACTCGGCCTTGGTGTCGTTGTAGATCAGCGTCCCGTCGGCTCGCATCGCCATCGGAACGTTGACGAGCGCGAGCGTCATCTGCTGGACGACGAACTTCCTGGATCCGCAAGAACATTTCTGGACCATGTAAATCACCTCGCCCACAACTCGGCCATCAATTTTTTCACCCCTCGTCCCCCTCACCCTCCTCGTCCTCCGCGCGGTACTTGAGCTGCGCGGCCGTGCAGTCAGCGCGGTCGATGTCGTCCCGCTCGGTGAGGAACGTCGGCTGGTAGAGCGAGCCACCGCGGTAGCAGTACAGGTAGCGCACCTCAACTATGGTACCCGGGTCGGGGACCTCCTTGTTCGGCGGGATGGTCACGTTGCCGATCGCGGTTCCGTCCGCGAGCTTGAGCGCCACGCTGCGCTTGGCGTTGACCGCCGCGACGATGAACGACCCGGTGGCGTAGAACTTGTACTTCAGTTGGTCACCACCCGAGTTGGGGCGCCCGCCCGTATACGGCGCGCTCAGGCGCTTGAACACCACGCCCTCGCCACCGCCCTCGCGCACCGCGGCAAGCAGCGTCTTCTTTCTCTTGGTGCCCATGGCCAGCGGCACCAGCACCAGCGCGCCCGTCTGGTTGAGCAACAGCGCGCTCAGGTGTGCATGGCGGGCCACGTAGCTCTCCGTGCTGATGTTGCGCCCGTCTTTCTCCAGCAGGTCGAACACGTACATCGTGTCACCCACGGCCTCGCCGTCGATGGTGAACTCACCGCCCAGATCGCCCGTGCTGCGGAAGATCGAGTCCGCCAGCGCCACCGTGAGTCCCTTACGATTGCTGCCCTGGATTCCGCCAGCGCGCGTCTTGCGCACCACCTGCCGACGGCCGTCCATCTTCTCCTGCACGCCCCACTCATCGTCCTCGAGCAGGTTGACCACCTCCTCTTCGGACATCTCGTTGAGGAGCTGCACGCGCACGCCGGTGTCCCGAGCTGCAGCAGCGGGCGTGGCTGTATACGCGGTGCCGTCTTCGCCCGGCGTGTAGCCCTTGCCGGTCTTCTCGGCGATCAGCTTGTCGAAGATCTTCTTCGCCTTCTCGAACGTGATCGGCTCTGACGTCTTGGTCCCGGTGGTCATCGTAGATCCACGGCGGCCGTAGGCGAAGTTGACCACCCACCCTGGGCCGAAACGCTTGAGATCTGCGGCGTACACTTTGTCCGAGCTGCCCTCTTTGAAGTACAGCGTGATGGACTCTGCGGCGTCGCCAACCTGCTGAGTCGACTGTGCTTTGCTCATCTGGTTTCTCCTTTAGTTTTCAAGCGGGTCGTCAGAGCCCTGCAGTTCTTCGTCGGTCTCGTCATCGGCCGCGTAGTTAAAGTCGTCGTCCTGCGTCTGCATCTCGCGCTCGTCGTAGTCGACCAGCTCTCCGAGAACAACCGTGGCCTGCACCTCGATAAGATTCCCCGGCTCTTGTGCGAAGAGCGAGAAGTTGAGACTCGGGAAGACCTCGGCGAGCTTGGCCATGAAGCGCGGACCCAGGGGTGACCACGCGGTGTCGAAGCTGTATACGCGCACGCCCGGTCCGTCGTCGACCACCACGTCCGCGGCGCCGGGAGACCACTTGGTTCCCCAGTTGTTGACCCGCCAGGTGTAGCGCTCGTCCTCCGACAGCCCGTCTGGAACCGGCATTACCTTAGCAAGATCCAGCAGGTGTGTGCGCGCTTGCCGGCTAACCAACGCGCTGGTCTCCGCGGGAATCACCGTCTTCACCCGGTCGGCGAACTGGGTCACCAGGTGGTCATCGCCAGTAACGGTCAGTGTGTTCGAGCACCAGTTAGGCATCTCGGTTCTCCAACGGATCGTCCGTGGTATTCAGTGTGCGCGCGGGACGCGGCGTGTTGCGCAGCAGCGCGCGCAGGCGTTCGGCAAAGCCCTCCGTATCCTCGAGCGCCTCCGCCGACGCCCAGTGGTTTGCCCCGCCGGCGTAGTCCGTCTGGCTACTGCAGGTACGGAAAAGAACTGCGTCACAGCCGCCGATGTTGCTCTGGCTGACCTGAACGTACAGTGAGTTGCTGTGCAGCGTGGCCTCGCCTGAGACCGCGATGCCACCCGCGTTGAAGCGCACGCTGCAGCCGTCGGCTGTATACCCGAGCTCTTTGCGCAGCCGCAGCAGCGCCGCCATGGCCGACAATCTGAACTCCGCCTTAGCCGGCGCGTTGTACCCCAGTTGCTGGCCAAGCGCTCGTGTCAGTCTGCCCATTGGGTTTCTCCTAATGCGAGGTCCGGCTCACGACGCGTACGATGTCGTGCACGCTGACCAGTCTCTCCGCGCGCAGACTGATCTGCGGTTCGTCCTGGTCCAACAACTGAACTCCCTCGAGGTGGCTGTTGGGCAAGAAGCCCGTGACCTTAACTAGGAAGATCACGCCCCGCGAGTTGCACTCCACGATAGATCCCACGCCGATGCTGCCCGTGGTGATCTGCTCGCTGGGGCCAGCACGCTTGAGCCGCAGGTTCCTGACCAGGTAATCATCCAGGTGCTTGCAGCTCGCGCGACCCTGCTTCATCCGCCAGGCGGTGCACGTGCAGTATACAACCCCGTCATGACCGCGGCGGATCTCGTGCACCGTCGTGGAGCTCGAGCTGCACATCTGGTCGAGCAGCGTGTATGGCTCCGGCATAAGTCCTCCTCCTTACTGGTCGGGCTCGTCGTGCCCTGGGCCGCTCACGAACTCCGGGTCACCCGGAGTCGACAGCTCGTAGCACTGCAGCGCGTACACGTCGTACCACTGCGCGCGGCAGTTGTTGCACGACACGCGTTGGCTGACCGACCCGCTATCGAAGTTGGTGTCGTCGCCTTCGATATCGTTCGAGTGGCACTGGGGACAGCGGCTTCCCCCACAGGCAATGTACTGCGCATCGTCCATCGGCGCAGGAGACGGCGTTCGCGTCGTTCGCGGAGGCACCGGTCAGCCCTCGCCACCAACGTCGATCCAGAGTTCATCAGCGTTCATAGTTTTACTCCCAGTGGTCTTGCTCGATGTCCGGCAGCTCGGGAACGAATTGTTTGACCCCCAGTGGTCGCTTGAACATCGTCCCCTCGGGGCTGCAGCCCAGGCAGAGTCGCGTGCCCTGGACGGCAGCCCCGCACGCTTCACAGCGTGTGCGGAACTGGTCAGTCTTCGCCACGACCGTTACCGCGGTCCCGAAGATTCTCGGGGTCCACGTCGGGCGTCTGCCCAGAGGCGGGCCGGCGGGGCGGCTGTATACGGCGAGGCGCCGGCCGCGGCGCCGGCGGCAGGTCCGTCGTGGCGCCCTCCGGCGCCGCGTCCTCACCGGTGCTCGGCTCGGGCGGTGCGTCGCCCCCGTTGTAGGGGTTGTTGCTCGGCAGCCGGCCGTCGTCCGTATACGGCGTCGACGTCCCGACCAGGCGGCCGCGGCCCTTCGCGTCCTCGAACATCCGCGGGGCCGCCTGCTTGTACGCGCTGAGCGCGAACGCAAGCGGGCTGAGCTTACCGCGCTGCTCGACTCCCATCATCAACTCAAGGACGTTGACGCGCAGTTCCGGCTTGTGGTACGTCAACGCGACGGCGAAGCCGCACAGCGTCGTGACCAGGCTGAGGAACTTCTCGGTCACGATCGTGTTCGACTCCGACTTGAACTCCGCGTAGCCCGGCTCGCGCTCCGGCCCGACCTCCAGGCGAACTTGCGGGATGTTGAACACCTCGCTGAGCTCGGTCACGAGCGCCTGGAACTTCGGCAGCCGCACCTCAACCGACTCGGTGCTGCGGCGGAACAACTTGGTGTGCAGCGCCTTGCTTACCACGGCGATCTCGGCGTCGCTGAACGACACGGCGTTCTCCGGCGATGAGGCGGTGTCCAGGATTTCCATAGTGTTATCTCCCCCTGCTGACGAACTCTAGTTGGGACATCTGGATGTCCACGGTGCGGCACCCGAAGGCGACGAAGGCCATGCCCTTCTCGTTCGGCAGGCCCCACAAGGTTCCGTACCCGAGCTGACCTGAGCTGTCACGAACTCGGTCGCCCTGTTCAGGCTTGAGGCACCCGTAGCACGGCGTCCTCACTGGAGCTCCGGGGGCAAGTCCGAGTTCAACTCGCTGGGCAGGAAGTGCTCCTCGGCCGTAGGCCAGAGCGGGTCCTGCTTCTCCGCCCGCTTGGTCGGCGGCTTCACCCGGCGGCGAGTCAGCTCGTCGAGCCGATCGTCGCTGTCGTTGCGGTCCCAGCTGGGCCTGTATACAGACCGCAGGTCCAGCTCGGTGAGCACCCCAGTCGCCAGATCCAACATCTGCGATCTCATCTTGAGGATCTCCGGCTCGGCGATGCCGATCGCCTTGAGCGAGCTGAGCAGGGCTTCGCCGTCGGTGCACCAGACGAACCCTGAGCCCACCTTGGCGACGCTCAGGTTCTGCATGCTGTCGCAGATGAGCAGGCCCTTCTTTCCATCACGGCTCAGCGCCTCGAAGGCAAACGAGCCGTCGATCTTCTTCAACGAGGCGGCGCTGAACTCCTCACTCACCACGTAGCACAACGCCTCCTCGGAGTCCGTCTCCCCCTTGGCCACGAAGGTCGCCTTGCGCATCAGCTCGGCGCTGTTGCGAATCATTCCGTTGTGGGCCACCAGCCAGTCGCCGATTGGAAACGGATGCGCGTTCAACTTGGTGACCGCACCATGCGTGGGCATGCGGGTGTGGCCGACCAGCACGTCGAGCGCAGCGAACTTCTTGAGGTCCTTCGAGTTCTGCTCCAGCCAGCTGCTGGCCGAGCCTGTATACCGCACGACCTCCAGCGGTGCGGCGGGGGCGACCTTCCGGCCGGCGAGGCCGAAGCTCTTCTCTCCGTACATCTGGCTCTTGCGAGCCAGGTGGCGGAACAGGCGTTCCCTGTCAGCCCTGGGCGCGAAGCCCGGGTTGAACCAGCCGAAGATGGCGCACATTAGATGGCCCCCTTGGTGCGGTTGCGGATCGACGCCTCACGAGCGAGCTCCCACGCGAACTGTATACGCGCCTTGAGCTCCTCGAGCATCTGCTTGAGCTGCTCGTCGGACGGCCGGGGCTCGATGGACTTCGCGGCGTCCACGTACGAGTCATACAGGCCAACCGGGGTGAGTCCCTTCGCGAGCTCTGACGCGAGCAGCTCGACCTTAGGCATGGTGATCATTCGGGTGTGCCTCCGTTGGTGAACGTAACTTCTGCGCCATGGAGCGAGCGAGCGACGTCCATCCAGTACTCGCGCTCGTACGCGTTGAACCCCAGCAGGTTGAACATCGAACCCGCAGGGCGAGTGCGCATGTGCCCCAGCTTGAGCCCCACCTCGACGATGCGCAGGCAGACCTTCACCCACTCGACGATGCGATCGGGCTGGGTCGTGCCGTGATGCAGGCGGAACTCGACGGTGCGATGGCGATCGTACGCGTGCTTCATGTTCATCCACGAGTAGCGCTCAGCGCTGTTCATGGAGGTCGTGAGCTTCTTGCAGTAGGTAGCGCTGCTCCTGCTGCGGGCGACGAGCTTGTAGACGTCGTCCTGAATCCACGTGCCGAACTTGAACACCGCCTCGCGCTCAGCGGGCGATGAGCTGATCATGTCCACGTGGCAGTGCAGGCCGCACGACTTGTTGGCCCGGAAGCCCATGTCGCGGATCTTCTTCACGCCATCCCGAAGGAGATGCAGACCACCATCTCCCCTGAGCGGCGGGGACTTGAACTCGATGGCCTCGCTTGAACCCGGGTCACCGTGGATGCTCCCGTCGGGGCCTTCGTTCCATCCGCCGGGCACACGAACTCGCGGACTGACCGCGTCGCCAGGCATCAGGAACGACTCGACCTCGACGGCGAACGGGCGATGACTCTTCGTCTCGATGGTCATCTCGTTACCCTGGGCACGCATGCCCAGTGCAGACCAGATGTTCACCGCAGGAAGGGGATTGCACGCATCGCAGATGTCCCCATAGCGACCGCGCGTTGCCTGCGGCTGAGCGCACGACTTGCACACGAACACGCCCGCCGTGACGCACGTCGGGCACAGGTAGGGAGGACGAGGCGGCGTCTCCAGGTGGAGCGGATTGAACGAGCGGCACCGCTTGCACGACACGCGCGCCACGTCGGCGCACGCATGGTCGGTCCCGAGCGAGCCTGTATACGACTCGTCGCACGCGGGGCAGACCGGCCGGCGAGCGCGGCGCCGGCGGACCGGACGATCGTCGGCGGAGATCTCCTCGATCTCTCCCGTCGCCGCGTGCACTACGG
>Ga0302321_100006473_pt1 | contig 10302 bp, 10 predicted proteins | sample Fen_T0_1_FD_202505 | JGI IMG/M metagenome (GOLD analysis project Ga0302321, IMG submission 202505) | Peat permafrost microbial communities from Stordalen Mire near Abisko, Sweden - Fen_T0_1 | ecosystem: Environmental > Terrestrial > Soil > Wetlands > Permafrost | place: Sweden: Abisko... | reverse complement strand
GTGGACCCCGGCCATGATCTTCACGATCCTCTTCGGGCTTTCCATGGACTACCACGTCTTCATCCTGACGCGGGTCAAGGAGGCACGCGATCGCGGCCTGGCTTCGACCGACGCCGTGGTCAAGGGAATCACCATCACGGCCGGTACCGTGACCAGTGCAGCCGCGATCATGGTTTGCGTCTTCGGCGCCTTCTTCACGATCCAGCTGGCCATCATGCAAGAACTCGGCGTTGGGCTGGCGGTTGCGATCCTGGTGGACGCGACCCTTGTCCGTAGCCTGCTGCTCCCCTCGCTGATGAAGCTTCTCGGTGAGTGGAACTGGTGGATGCCGGGCTTCCTGCGATGGATCCCGCGGATCACGATCGAGGGCGAGCCGGAGCAGTTGCTCGGTGCCGGCCCCGACCCGGATCTCGGTGCCGGCCACGGGACCGGCCTCGGCGTGGCCGGAGCCTAGCCGGAACCGGGCACGATCGCGCAAGACCCGACGGCCGACGGACGATCGCGGGCGAACCTCCGACGGTTGCTCGCCATCGTCCGGCCGTCGGGTCTTTGCGCGGGAGCCATCCAAACGCCGTATTTCGTCGACTCGGGCTCGCCGTGCGGCCGTCGGGTCGATACCATTCGCCTCTGGGAGCCGCCGTCGTCGCGGTTCCGCCATGGCGCGGACGCGTCCGGAGGCGCATGGACTCGAGAACTGAGCGGGTGCCGGCGGTCGGCGTCGATCGCCTGAATCTGATACCGGACACGATCGCCCGCGATTACCTGCTGCTGGCGTTGCGCCTGGGCAGGATGCTGCCCGGGATCGTCGATGCCTACTTCGGGCCGCCGGACCTGAAAGCCCAGATCGATGCCGAGCCCGAATGGACGCCGACCAGGCTCCGCGAGGATGCCTCGACCATGGAGGCGAGACTGGCCCGCGATGTGCCCCAGCAGGACCGGCGGCGCTGGCTGCAGGCCCAGTTGGTCGCAATCGAGGCCCAGGCGTTGATGCTGGCAGGCGATCCGCTGCCCTACCCGGATTACGTCGCGTGTCTGTTCGACCTCAGCCCCGAATGGGCGCAGGAGTCGCTCTTCGAAAGCGCCGCGGCCGATCTCATGCGGCTGCTGCCATCGGGCGAGATGCGCTCGGAAACCGTGGCCGACCGCCTTGCCGCGTGGGACGCCCATTTCGCGATCTCCGCGGACAGGGTGCCGCCGCTGACGGAATGGCTGGTCGCTCTGACCCGCGAAACTGCCGACCGGCTCGTGGGTCTCCCCACCGGTGAGCGGATCGAGTTCGAATTCGTGTCCGGCGGACCGTGGGGCGCCTTCGGCCAGTATCAGGGCGGGCTGAGGTCTCTCGTCGAAGTCAACACCGCTCAGCTGCGCACGCCGGCCGAACTGGTCCACATGGCCGCCCGCCAGTGCTACCCGGGCCGCCACACCGAACACGCCTGGAAGGAAGTCCGAGTCGCGGGCGACCTGGGCCGTCTCGAGGCGACGATCACTCTGGTCAACACGCCCGAGGCGCTGATCCGCGAGGGTCTGGCGTACATCGGGGAACGCCTGGTCGTGCCGGAAGAAGCCCTTCCGGACCTCCTTGTGGAGCTGTACCAGCGCGCCGGCCTGGCGGTTGCCTCGGACCCGGCCGCGGCCCGAGACGCGGCAGAGAAGCAGGTGCTCATCGAGCGAGCGCTGGCGAGCCTGCGCGGCGTCGTCGCCAATGCGGCATATCTGCTTCACGCCGACGGCGCCCCGAAGGCGGCGGTGAAGGATTACATGCGCCGCTACCTGGTCATGAGCCCCGACCGAGCAGCCAAGCAGATCGCGCTGGTCGACGATCCGATCAGCCGGGCGGAGGTCGCCGTCGCGAGCGAGGGTGAGCGGCTGCTGCGCCGCTGGTTCGAGCTCGGGCCCGAAAGCGAGCGCGTAGACCGATTCGGGCGGCTTCTGCGCGAACAGCTCACGCCCCGCAGCCTCGCCGAGGATGTTGCTTCCGCCGGTTACGGTGAGGGCGGCTTCTAGCGGAACGTCGGTCTTTCGGGTCTGCGTCCTACCACGCCCCCGGCTAGACTTCGCGTCGTGACTGAGAGCCGCAAATCACGCCCAGCGCCGGCCGCCGCGACCGCGTCCAGACGTGCCGCCGCGCCCAAAGCGAAGACAGCCATCGTTGCCGCGCCGCCGACGGCACCGGCCGTCCGCCACCCCAACCTGGGTCTCGCCCCCATCGACATGACTTCATCGTTCCCGGCCGCGGCCGGGACCGTCCAAGACAAGGCCGCCGGAATCTCGGCCGCGGCGCTGAAGGCGGCGCAGGCCGCCGATCCAACCTTCGCCCAGCGCCACGACGAGGCCGGCCTCAAGACCCTGCTCCGCGACGGCGAGCTGCTGGCCGAACGCCTGTCGATGTGCCTGGGCGGCGGCGGCGACGGCTGGCTGACCGAGTACGCGGAGTGGATCGGCCCGATCGAGCGACGCCGCCGCGTTCCCCTCGCGGATCTGGCCGCAATCTGCGACGGCATGCGTGAGGCCATCGCGCCTTACCTGGCCGCCGACGAGCTGGCCGCCGCAACTGCCTCACTCAACGCGGCCGCCGCCGTGTTCCGGCGCAACGGCAGGCTCGGCGGGGACCGCCACAAGCGGAACGCGTTCCTCAAGTGGTTCTACCGCGGCGTCTGACGCCGTCCATCCGGCGCCAGCGGCGCCACGACAGCCATCGGAGGCCGGCATGACGATCAAGTGGGTGAAGGTCGATCCGCTCGTCCTGCGCGGCGAGCCGTTCTGCTACAACACTCGAATGACCGTGCGCCAGCTGCTCGAGCTGCGGCGCAGCGGATACGGCGTCGCCCGCCTCCTGCGGGAGCATCCCGAACTGCGCGTCGTCGGCATCGCCCAGGCATATCGCTACGCCTCGGAACACGCCGACCGCTACGCCGAGTTCTTCGACAAGGCCGGTGCCCTGGCCGGCCCCGGCTTCACGGCCGAGGAAGCGGCGGTTCTGCCGGCAGCGCTCCAGATTCCGGGCGTCGTGACCGAGCGGTCCAGAGCCCGGGCCTCGCGCGCATCCTCCTGACGGCGTCCCGTTGCGACGCGGTGACCCGATTCGACTATTCCGACGAAACTGGTAGGATATCGATCGTTATGAGCGATCCGACTGCGGCGCTCGACGCCGCCACCACCGACACAACCTCCCCGGCCGCTCCGGCGGCACCGGCGTTCGATCCCGGGCGCAGGGCCACCGAACTCGCCATCCTGGATGCCCTCCGCTCCGTCGTTGACCCGGAGCTGGGTATGGACGTAGTCGAGCTGGCCCTGATCCGGCAGATCATCATCGGCGCCGAGTCGTCGGAGATAAAGATGATCCTGACGACACCCTTCTGCCCGTACGCGGGCTCGATGATCCAGCAGATCAAGGACCAGGCCGAGTCGGTCCTCGAGCACCCGGTCAAGGTGACCCTGCTGGCGGAGCGCTGGGATCCGCGCGACGCCGGCCTGACGTGGTGAAGCGCTGACTCGATCGAGGGGACGATGCCAGACAAGCTCGAACGCAAGTCGGTTGTAGCCACCGGACGCGGCGACGACGGCACCACCGGGCTCCTGTTCGGCGGAGAGCGCGTCTTCAAGGACGACCCCCTGCCCGAGGCCTACGGTGCCATCGATGAGGCGATCGCCGCGTTGGGCGTGGCGAGGGCCGAGTTGGGCACCAAGACGCAATACGGCACGCTCCCCAGAACCCTCGACCGATTACCGGGCGTGATCCTCCGGCTGCAGCGCGAACTGTTCGTGGTTGGGGCGGAGCTCGCCACTTCGCCGCAAGCCCGCGACCGCCAGAAGCCGGGCGAGACACGCGTGACGGCGGCCATGGTCGCCGGGGTAGACGCCTTGCTGGCCGAGACGGAGGCCGCCATCGAGATGCCTCGCGAGTTCGTGGTGCCCGGCGAGACGAGGCTCTCCGCCGCCCTCGAGGTGGCTCGGACCCTCATACGTCGTGCCGAGCGGCGGGCAGTGTCGATCCGGCGAGCTCAACCCGTAGACGACGACCAGCTGCTTCCGTACCTGAACCGCCTGGCCGACCTGCTCTGGATACTCGCCCGGGCCGCCGAACAAGGCGAGTCCCGGACGGCCACTCCGTCGCGATCCAGGCCCGGGACGAACCCGGCCGGATCGGGCGATTAGCGGCCCGGCCGGCGGCCCGATTGGCGGCCCGGCGGCAGTCTCGCCGACGCCACGGAACTGCCACGGAGCTGCCCCGGCGGCCCGGCCGATCACGGGCCTTGTGCGAGCGCGACGCTATACCCGCTTCCGGGTGCATCATTCACGGTGTGAATAGAACGATCTTCGCCCCCCGTCGCACATCGGCCCGACTGGCCGCGGCCCTCCTGGCGATCGCAGCCCTCGCCGAGGCCTGCGGCGGCGCGGCAACTCCGGCCCCCACTCCTGGGACGGCCGCGACGCCTCGCAACCCCGCCACGGCCGTTCCGACCGCCACGTCTGCGCCGACCGCGTCACCGAGCCCAAACATCTCGATCGTCCCGGTTCCCGCGGCGAAGCCGGAGACCCCGGCGTCGTACACCGCGCACCTCTCCGATGCGACGGCGGCGGCAATGAAGAACGCCCTTGCGGCGGTCCGCGTCGGCAGCAAGATCCCCGGCATGTCGGCCGCGGTGATGTTCCCCGACGGAACCATCTGGTCGGGCGTCTCGGGTCAGGCCGTCCTGTCGCCCGCCCGGCCGCTCACGACCGACACGCTCATGTCCGTTGGCAGCATCAGCAAGACGTTCGTGTCCGCGCTGATCGGCCGGCTGGTCGCCGACGGCACGATCGGACTGGATGACAAGCTGGCGAAGTACGTCAGCTTCACCAACGCCTCGAAGATCACGATCCGCGAGCTGCTCGACCATACCAGCGGCATCCGGGACTTGTTCGCGGTCAAGACCATGAACGCCGCCATCATGGCCAAGCCGACGGCGACGTGGACGGCGGACCAGGTGCTGGCGAGGATCGGATCGCAGAAGTTCACACCCGGCACGACCTACTCGTACTCGAACACCAACTACATCCTGCTCGGCAAGGTCATCGAGAAGGTCACGGGTAAGTCGGTCTCCGAACTGGTCCGGACGGAGTTCCTCACGCCCCTCGGAATGACCCACACTTTCCTGCAGACCGAGGAGAAGATGGCCGGGCCCCTGGCACACGGCTACATGAGGAAGAGCTCGTCGGTCTCCAACTTCGCCGGAACGATGATCCCGTTCACGTCGGAGGTCACGGCCGCCGGCCCTGCCGGAGCGTACGTGTCCACGGCCTCGGACCTCGCGATCTGGGCCAACGCCCTCTACGGCGGCTACGTGTTGAGCGAGGCGAGTCTGGCGTCGGTCACGGACATCTCGCCGACGACACGCGTCAAGGGCCGCAAGTACGGGGCCGGCTACGGGCTCGGTTTCGAGCAGACCAGCATCGACGGCACAACCGCGTGGGGCCATCGCGGCCACCTGGACGGGTTCTGGTCGACCATGGAATACCTGCCGGCCTATCACGTCACGATCGTCATCCTGACGAACGCCGAGTGGATCGACCCCGTTTCGGCGGCGGCGACCATCGGCAAGGCCGCACTCGCCGGCTAGCCGGCCTCGACCGCCGCGAAGCTGCTGCCCATACCGGGCATGAATCAAGAACCCGGCGATCGCTCGCCGGGTTCTGTGAGTTCTGTTTGTGGCCTCGCGGCCCTGCGCGTGCGCGCGGGCGCTATGCGCGGCGAGAGGTGAAGCAGTCGCTGCAATAGACCGGCTTGGTGCCGCTGGGGCGGAACGGAACCTGGGCTTCGCGACCGCAGCTCGAGCACGTCGCGGAGAACATCTCACGCGGGCCGGAGGAGTAGCCGCCGCGGCCGCCGCCGCCACCCGTGTGGGAACCGCCACCGAAATCGCCTCGCTGGGCCTTTCGGGCTGCGCGGCAAGTGGGGCAACGTCGCGGCTCGCTGAACTGACGATCCGCGTAGAACTGCTGCTCGCTCGCGCTGAAGACGAACTCCTGGTTGCAGTCCTGGCAAACCAGAGTCTTGTCCGATGCGTACAAAGAACGCTCCTTGACTCGTGCGGCCTCAGCGACACGTCTGTCTCGCCGAGAACCGTTGAGAAGGAGCGATCGTGTGAGCCGCTGGATTCGGGGTCTATTGGCCCGTCCGGCGGAGAGTAACACGCTAGGGGGCGGATTTGTCTAGTAGATAAGTGTGCGCCCGGGCACTTTTTTCGCAGGTCAATACATGACCGACATGCCGCCACCGGCGGCCTTGGCGCGGTACATCGCCTGGTCGGCCTTGCGGATCAGAACTCGCCCGTCTCCGGTCGCGTTTCGCTGCCAGCCGATACCCACGCTGGCGCCCATCTGGAGCCTGAATGCCTCGCGATCGGTGAGCGCCGCCAGAACGCGGTCCCCGACGGTCTGGGCTTCGGATTCGACGACGTTGGGCAATACGACGGCGAACTCGTCGCCGCCCATCCGAGCAATATCGTCGGTGTCCCGAACAACTTCGCGAAGACGATCGGCGACCGCGAGAAGCATCTCGTCGCCAACCTCGTGGCCGAATATGTCGTTGACCTCTTTGAAATGATCGAGGTCGATCCACAGGACGGCGACACCACGCTCGCTGACTCGAAATGCCTGATCCAGCCGCTCCTGAAACATCGTCCGATTCGCCAAACCTGTAAGCGGATCGTGCAACACCCGGTACGCCAGCTCGCTCTGCAATCGATCCTGTTCGCGCAACAGGTTCTGCAGTTCACCGTTGGCCGCGGCGATCTCGACGTTGGCGGCTTCAAGCTCGGCATTGGCGCGCTCGAATTCGTGCGTCCGCATCTCGACGCGGGCCTCGAGCTGCTCGGCGAACTGGCGAAGCCGCTCTTCGGCCTGCTGGCGATCTGCGATCTTCCAGACCACGTCCATGATCTGGGTCAGCTGCCTGACGTCCGTGTCGGTGTAGGGCTCGGACTTGTTGGCGACCCCGACGACGGCGACCATCTGATCGCGGCTGACGACCGGGATCGTCATGAAGCGGGCCACCGGCGTGCCTTCGTCGTCGCCCGTTTCGGCGCCCGGCTCGCCGCCCGTTTCGGCGCCCGGCGCGGGGACGACCGGGCCCAGATCGTTGACCACGATCGGCTGGCGGTGGGCCTCGACCTCGGCCCAGATCCCGGATTTGGCCAGCTCGTACGTCCAGGTCGGATCACCGATCTCGCTGGCCTCGGCCGAGTCACGGGACCACGAATGGAGGGTGAAGCCGCCGTGAGTCTCGTCGTAGGCGTAGATGTAGCCGAAGGCGCTGTCACTCAGGGCCACGACCTCGGCCAGCGTGACGTTGAGCAGTTCCGCGACCCCGTCGCACTCGACCTCCGATATCCGCAGCAGGGAGCGCAGGCGGCGCTCTTCGGCGAGCTGCGCCTCCTCTGCCCGCTGGCGGGCGGTGACGTCGCGCATGATGAGCTGGCGCTCGCCGTTGGCGAGCCAGGCCAGACTGACGTCGATCGGGATCGTCGTGCCGTCGCGCCTCAGCAGCTGGCGCTCGAAACGGATCGAGGCGCTGGGGAGGGTCGCCAGGGCGATACGGGCCCGGTCCCGATCCTCCGGCAGGTACGTTTCGATCAGGTCGAGACCGACCACATCCGGAGCCGAGCAGGCGAGCATCTCGCAGGCCCGGGAGTTGGCGAGGGTGATCGACCCGCGGGCATCGACGACCACGATTCCGTCGGCCGCCTGCTCGATGAGGGCCCGAAAGTGCCGCTCGCTGTCGGCCAGCGCGACCAGGACCGGGTCGAGGTGGAGCAAGCCCGATGCGACGGGCTGGTTCGACTGGTCGGCCAGAATCCGGCGCAGACGGGGACCGCTGCCGGTGTCGGATCGGCGGCGGCGCGGCGTCTCGGCCGGATCGCCCTGATCGACCGGCTCGATGGATTCTGGGGGCGCAAGAAGATAGGGCGCGCCGGAGGCGGGGACGGAGATGCCGGCCGGCGCCGAGCCCGGCAGATGCGAAATCGGAGCGAAGGCGAGCGCGGCGACGCTCGCGCCTACACGCGAAGCGGGTACGCCGGCACGTCGAGGCATAGTCGTTGGGCCCATCCTGTTGCGACTGGCTACCTTAGTGGTCGGGCCCGAGCCACCCGGACTTGATGCCGTCGCAGGAGAGATCGCCTGGCGCGACTGGAGCGGCGCTCCCGGCCGCGGCTACTTTGGTCGGGTCAGCTCGCGGTCGGCCTGGGCGATGGCCCGCAGCGCCTGGGCCTTCTGGGCATCGACGCGGTCCAGGGCGGCGTAGACCTCGCCCCAGGCTTCGCGCAGCATCGCCACGCGGCCCTCCGGTCCGGTGACGCCGGCCTCGAGGGCTGCCGCGTGACCGCTCAGAGCGCTTGCGGCCAGCCTCGCCGCGTCGAGCTGCTCGAGGGCGAGGCGATGACTCGCGGCGGCGTTCGCCACCATGACCGCGGTCCGCAGTGCGGCAGTCGTCGTGGTGATGGTTGAAGCCACCGCCCGGATGACTTCCGCGTTGTCGTCCTCGACGATCCGAAGCGCGGCGTAGCCCTGCATCACGATAGAAAGCTGGGTCAGGATCTCGCGGCGACGCCGCCTCACGATCGGAAGAACGTCAAGGCGGAGTGCATTCACGCGCTCCAAGGTCAGAGCAGCGGCCCGCCCCTCCCCGGCCCCGGCGATGCGGGCGGTCAGCTCCTCGTCCAACCGGCCGGCAAGGAATGCGTACTGGCGCAGCGTCTCCATCTCCGTGGCGAGCGAAGCCTGCTCGCTGAGAATCGCGGCGTTGTCCTGTTCGAGTGCGAAGCGGCCTTCGGTCAGCGATTCCAGCAAGGACTCGAGATGCGGCTGCGCCTTGGAGAAGCGCTCGAAGTACCGGTCGATCTCCGCTACCTCGTCGTGAGCGGAACGCCGGCTGCCGAGCTTGATCGTCGAAGGGTCGAGCTTGGCCGCGGACTTGCGGAGTTCGGCCAGCTGCCGGGCCAGCGGCGCCTTCACTGCGAGAAGGCCGTTCATCGCCCCAAAACGCCGGTCCAGTACCCGACCGCTCATGGCCGAGGTGGCGATGAAGTCGCGCTCACCGAGATGGTCGACCGCATCGACGGTACGAGCGAATTCGGGACTGCCGACCGGCTGCATCGAGACCGAGGCCAGACACTCCGCGACGAGCCGCTCGATACGCTCGGCGGCCTCGGGCGCGATCGTGGGCGCTACCGCCGGCGCGGGCGCGCTGGGGGAAACGAAGCCCGGCGGGGTCGGACCGACCGACTCCGCCGGGCTGGATGGCTCGTTGGATTGGCTCACAAGCGGTCCGGGCGGCTAACCCTTGGGTGCGTCCGGAGCGTTCGGGGCAGCGGCTGGTTTGGCGGCCGGAGCGGGCGTGGCGCGAGGGGCGGCCGGCTTGGGAGCAGCCGGCTTGGCAGCGGCCGATCCGTTGCCCGAGCCGGGCTGACCATCGGCTCCGGTGATCATCGGCATGAGGGTCTTGCGAGCCATGCTCGTCAGAGCACCGGCCGACTGGATGACCTCCGCCAGGGCGCTGGTAACGCCCTGGGCGCCGTTGAGGACCGTGAACTGGCCGACGTGCTCGAACGGCGAGGCCGCCGCGCGGACGATGTCGGGCATGGTCGCGGCGATCTGCTGGGCGATGACCGCTTCCTGGTTCTGGCTCAGAGCCGCGGCGCGGCTTTCGATGCCGGCAGCTTCCGCCATCGCCCGGGCCTTGATCGCGTCCGCTTCGGCGAGACCTCGAGCCTTGATGGCATCGCCGTCGGCCTGGCCGTTGAGGCGCGTGGCGTTGGCCTGGGCCTCGGCCTGGATCTTGACCGCGGCCGCCTGGGCCTCGGCCGCGAGACGGACTTCCTGGGCGGCGGCTTCCGCCTGGCGGATGCGAACGTCGCGTCCGGCCGCAGCGAGGGTGGTCTGTCGATATGCCTCGGCGTCGGCCGGCTTGCGGACGTCTACCTGGAGCTGCTGTTCCTTCTGCTGGGCCTGCAGCTCGGCGACACGCGTTTCCTGCTCGACCACGGCCTGGCGGGCCTGGGCCTCGGCGAGAGGGCCTTGCTGGCCGGCCTGCTTCTGGGCGCGATCGATTTCGGCCTGGAAGCCGGCCTTCTTGATCTCGGTGCCCCGGATCGACTCGGCAATCTGGGCCTGCGCGGCCTGCTCCTGCGCAACGGCGTTCTGGTCGGCGTTGGCACGGGCGATGCGGGCGTTCTGCTCGACTTCGGCCTGGTGCGGGACCGCCAGGTTCTCGATGTAGTTCGACGGGCTCGTGATCGACTGGATCTGGAAGCTGTCGATGAC
>Ga0302321_100006472_pt1 | contig 10305 bp, 7 predicted proteins | sample Fen_T0_1_FD_202505 | JGI IMG/M metagenome (GOLD analysis project Ga0302321, IMG submission 202505) | Peat permafrost microbial communities from Stordalen Mire near Abisko, Sweden - Fen_T0_1 | ecosystem: Environmental > Terrestrial > Soil > Wetlands > Permafrost | place: Sweden: Abisko... | reverse complement strand
CAGCATTGTCGTTGGTGGCGACGCGAGTCGCAGCCCGCAAGTTGAACACGTGGGTCTGCCCGCACAGCCGCCTTGGTGACAGGCCGGATGGAGCACGATTCGGATCGGCTGGCGCTTGCTCTCGCGGCCGGTAGGCTTCGCACCTGCGGTGGCAGTGGCGAGCAGCTTGGCGAGCAACAGATCCTTCTCGGCCATGCTCACCCTCGTCGGTGGGCACGGTGACTTCGCCGTCGCGGGCGCAGGACGTCGCCTTTTTGGCGAAGAGCTTCTGAAGCATGCAGGCGGATCTTCAGGCCAGCACCCGTAACCATGCGCAAGGGGCGACCAGGCGCGGAACCGCCGAAAGCACTTGAGCACCCAAGCCCGCGCGATTGCGGTCTTGCTGATCGCATTCCACGCCAGCGATGGCAATTGTGCAATCCAAGCCGCCAGGGGGCACTTCCAGAGCCCGGTGGATGAGATCCCTCACGTCACTGGTGTGGCAGCACGCCGAAGCCACGAGCTCAGCGCAATGCTGAGAGACCTCCACCACCGTGCAGGTGCCTGGCTTGGCGTTGGACAGCCAATCACCACGTCTGGCGATCCCCTTTGCGGGCCAGCACGGAGCCGGCAAGAGCGAGAAGCCCGGCAAGCAGCAAGCTCGCGAAGCGCGGGATCGGCACGGGCGCTGGTGTTGAGCATACTCCGGCGCAGATGGCCCTGGTGGCGGCGTTGTTCGAGGTGACGGCTTCGACGTAGCTCGGGTCGATTTCGAGTTCTACAAGATAGGCGCCCGCGGTGGCTGGCTTCCAGGTCGAAAAGACGTAGCGGCCTCCGGTGTCGGTGGTGGCGAGGGACAGACTGTCGAGGACGGTCTGTCCGATCCTCGTCTTCTGGCCGCTGGAGTCCACGATGTACGTATTCACCGGCACGTTTTGGGCGACCACCGAGGTGTCCGAGGCCCAATACTGGAACTGCGCGAATAGGGTGATTTCTTGGCCAGGCGTGGGGTTGTCGTTGGAGAAGTGGATACCTTCGGAGAAGACCCGGACGTCGCTCTGGGGAATGGACGCGGGCGGATCGAGGCGGGTATCCCAGACCCAGGTCCAGCTGTCGCCTGAACCCCCCGAGCCATCAGTGCCCCCAGATGCCGGAACATAGTGGCCCGTGCCCCACTCCGGCGGGACAGAGGCGCTGGATAGTGGCGCATTGGGATCGGGGGCCGGAGAAACTACCAACGGCAGCTGGCGCGTGCCTACGAAGGTATTGTCCGTCACGGTGATGGTGAGGCTGTAGGCTGTTTCCGGCGCGCTCGGTATGCTCGGCGCGAGGATGCCTTGCGCAAAGGAGCCATCGGTGCTGGTGAAGAAGCCGCCGTAGGTATTGCCAGGCCCGCTATTGCCCGTAATGGCGACCTGAACCGAGCCACCTTTTACAGGATAGGGCGGATTCGCCATGAAGTCGTAAACCGCTAGCCCGCTCAGGTTGAACACGAGACCCGCGTAGGCCGTGCTTGGCAAGCTACCGGTGACCAAGATTCCGGCCTGGAGCGTCCCTGGTCCGATGTGAATCGTCGTGGTCGCTTTGTTGTTGGTGGTGTCGGACTCCGAGATGGGAGCTACTTCGGCCTCAATCAGGTGGTCGCCAGGTGCCAGGGCCGAAAAGGTGATCGAAACGGTGGCGACTCCGTTCGGCGGAAGAGGTGGAACTGTCGCCGCCTGACCAAGCGGAACGCCAAGATCGGAGAACTGAACCGTCGTTTGCGTGGACGCCGCGCCGCCGAGATTGTGAACCGTCACGCTTGCGGCGACCGTGTTGCCGGACGTGCTGGCTAGCGCGATGTCGTTGGCGCCGACTTCCAAGTCTGGCAAGAGCGGTTTCGCAGGGTTCAATACCACGACTCGGACACTCGGGTTCAGATGAGCGCTGCCATCCAGGACTAAGTCCAATTGGATGTTGCCGTAGGTCCCGACTGAGGCCTGCGAGGCATCGACGACCAGAGTGGTGGGGACCACTTGCCCCGGCGGGATCGTGACCGACCCAGGCGCACCAACCCGAACCGCGAGCTGCGAGTTGGGATCGATCACGGTCGGCGTGGCGGTGTGTTGAACGTTGCTGATATTGGTGAGGTAGACCGAAAAGGTCTGCTGCGTTCCTTGTGGCAGAGAAAACGCATAGTCTGGCGCGACTTGAACGGCATTGCCGAGGGGCGCCTTCCCGCTCGTGTAACCGCTGTACAAGCTCTGCACGAGATCGGTCGCCAGCGGCGCATCGTAGACTCGTACTTCGTCGATATCGCCGATGAAGCCGTCGACGAAGGCCCCCGTGAAGACAACACCGCCCACTAGCATATCCGCGCTGTTGAGACCAGGCGCACCCGGCTGCGCACCAATTAGCTGGCCGTCCACATACAATCGGCCAGTAGTGCCGTCGTTTGTTCCAACGACGAAGTGCCACTGTTGGTCATCATAGGTTCTTGGTGTGACTAACATGGTGTTCTGATTGCAGTCGTAGAAGGTCAGATGGTTGGGAGCTCCCGGAGGCCAGTCGACGACAAAAGTATATCCGTTGTCGTAGGGTAACGAATCCTGCTTGCCTATGAAACAGTAGTCGGCTCCTGTCGACTGTTGCGGGAGAGTAGCGTAGCGCACCCATCCGGCGACACTGAAACCCTTCCTCCCGAAGTCAAAGGCGTTGGCGGTATTCGTAAGGCGCGCGTATCCAGTGCCATCAAAGTGCAAAGCCTTCCCATGAATCCCGTCGGCGATCCAAGTCGGGAGATTGCCGCCGACGGCTGACTGGAGGGTTCCGTTTCTTCCATGGTTCGACGAGTCCGCCACCGTCGTTCCAGTACCCTCATCGAATGTCCAATTCCCGATGAGCGTCGGCCCCGGCGCAAACCACCACGACGGTGGTGTCGCTTGACCGTAGGTATTGTCTCCCCAGCATACTAGCGTCCCATCGGTCTTGAGACCGCAATCGTGCAACCAGCCCCCACTAACGACGGTGAACACACCCGACGGCGGAGTAGCCTGGCCATTGGTGCTCTCTCCCCAGCAGGCCAGTGTTCCATCGGTGTTGACGCCGCATGTATGCAAATGGCCAGCGCTAATCTGACGAAAGGCACCAGGCGAAGGTGTGGCCTCGCCGTGGCTAGCGTCCCCCCAGCAGACCACTGTTCCGTCCGTCTTTAGGCCACAAGTGTGCAAATAGCCCGCGCTAACCTGCGCGAAAGAGCCTTGCGGAGGCGTGGCCTGTCCATTGGCGTTGTACCCCCAGCAAGCAACCGTCCCGTCCACCTTGACAGCGCAAGTGTGCTGCCAGCCGGCGCTAATCTGTGCGAAAGAGCCTTGCGGAGGCGTGGCCTGTCCATTGGCGTTGTACCCCCAGCAAGCAACCGCCCCGTCTGTCTTGATCGCGCACGTATGGTTGGCACCAGCGCAGACTTGGGAGAAGTGCCCTGACGGAGGAGTTGCCTCTCCCTCACCGTTGTAGCCCCAGCAAGCTAGCGTTCCGTCGGTTCTAAGCCCGCAGTCGAAAGAGCCGCCCAGGCTAATCTGCGCGAAGGAGCCGGCAAGCGGCGTCCCTTGCCCCAAGCTGTTCGCTCCACAGCATGCCAGGGTTCCGTCGTTTCTCACCCCGCACGTATGCTCGGCGCCAGCACTCAGACGTCCTGAATCAAAAGCAAAGCACACTCTCCCTGCACCCGCGGCGAGTAGACTAGTGAGAGCCACGGTTGGCACCAAGCGGGAACTTCGCCTGCGACCGAAAGACCTCTTCATGTCGTGGCGAGGCTAACCACCCCAACGCTTGAGCACCAAGCAACCGTTTCGTGACAGGTTTCACGATTCTGGATGGACTTGGTGGCAGCGGATGATTTGCCTCAATCCGAGGCGGCCACAAGCGCGGGACATCTTCTACCGGCGATCCGTCCATGAGGCCGGGTCGCGGCGTTGGTGGGCGACGGCCAGGATCTCGACGGAGCAGAAGACCGACACCCGGAAATCGGCCTTGGCTGGGGCCGAGAAGTGAACCGGTACCTTATCGCGGGGCACGGCGGGCTTGCAGTTCGGCTTCGACCTCGGCGAAGACGCGATCGGCAGGTACCAGGTCGGCGCGGATGGCTTCGACATCGCGCAGTCGGCGCTGGATCTCGTCCTCCCATGCCGGACGCAATTGGCCGTACGCGCTGTCCTCCAGGCTCTCGAGGATCGCGCTGGCGATAGCGGCACGCTCGCTCGGGTCGAGTTTGAGCGCGGCCTCAAGGATCGCCTGCGGCAGCGTCATGCTTCCAGTATAGCGTGCCAATAGCAGCCAGGGCTGGCTTTTCGGGGCGCGGCAGGCCAGCGCGTCTGCGCGCGACCGTCTCGGTGCTGGCGGCGACCTTCTCGACAAAGATCGCGACTTGCCGAGCGCTCGTGGTGACGTCCGCAACGCTGGCGGCAACCTTCTGGGTGCTGGTAGTGAATCCCCCACTGCTGGTGTTGGGCCGCCCGGCGCTGGTATCGTGCCCCTGGATACTGAGGGCGGCCTCCTCGACACCGGTATCGGTATCCCCGATGCTGATAGCGGCTTTCGCAACGCTGTCGGTGGCATCAACAGCGCTGTATCGCTTTCATGAACGCTGGTATCCATCTCCGCGACGCGCGCCATGAGGTAAGCGCCACTGGCCGAGCGCCAGGACGGGCGCGCCAGCACCCGCGCGCCACCCGTGACGTATAAGGAAAAGGCGCCGAAGTGCGCGCGAATCCTGGCTTTCGCAGCGCTTGGCGCCTGGCGGCGGGTTTGGATCAGGCGGGCTTGCTTGCTGGCGCGGGCGCGAGCTCGCTGGCGGCCGGGGCGCCGTGGCGGTGCAGGATGCTCAGGTTGTAGCGGTCGCTCGACTGCGGGTCGAGAAGCGCGTGGGCGAAGGCGAGCTTTGCTCGCCGGAGCCCGTCGCGGGAGGTACGGAACCCTCCGAGGGTTCCGTCAAAGATCGGCCAGCTCGTGGCCGGCGCTGTTGATGATCTTGAGCGCGGTGTAGAGCTTGGCCTTCTGGACATAAAAACCGGTCACGGCGGCGGGCAGTTGGGATCCGCGGGCCCGTTCTTGCGTGGCATCGGCCTGCTCGAGGACTCGGTAGCGTTTCTTGCCGTCGTCAATCAAGGATTGAACATCGGGGCCGACCTTGGCCAGGGTGGCCGCGTGTTCAGCGAGCAGACCGAGCACCTCGCTCGACTTGTCGAGCAGCGCGGGCACGCTTTGGATGTTGCCCGTGGCGTCATCTCGTCGGACAATGGCGCGCCGGTGTGGGATGCGCGAATAGCGCGATTGACGGCCTTCTGCAGCCACACCTTCAAGTCGCGTGCGCTGTCGTTTTGCACGCCGGTGGCGTGCTTGGCCTCGGCGGCCATCACCGTCTTGTCCTGCCTGGCCTTGTCGACGTCGTCGCACAACTGCGCGGTTTCGCCGAGCAAGCCGGCCTGCAGAAGCGCGGTCATGGCAGCGCCTTCGGCGGTTGCGAGTCCAAGCGTGTACCTGGCCTGCAGGACCAGGTACGAAGCCCGATGTCGCGCGCCCGACTTGACGAGCTCGGATTCTGGTTCATCGGTAATCATCGAGAGCCCCTTTCTAGTTTCGGTCGTTGAACAACTACTTCCTTGGTACTTCGATGCCGACGATTGGAAGCGAAGGGGGGTGGCGTCAATTGGGAAATGCAGGCCGATCCGTTGCGCATCCGTGACACAAGGGCGCGTCATCCAGGCATAGCTTGCTTCCCAAAAGTCTCGGACCAACGGAGATTCATCATGCTTTCTGCCAATCTGAAGAGTGCGGGGACCATGTCCAGGCGAAAACCGCTGATGATTGCAGGCCTGTTTGCAGGACTGCTGCTGACTGTTCAGGCGCCCTTTGCCGACGCGGCATCGGTGCAATGGAAAACTGCTGATGGCGGCAACGGCCACCTGTACGAAATCGTACTCAGCAATGGCATCGACTTCACCTCTGCGATGGGCAGTGCGACCGCTTTGGGCGGGCATCTTGCCACCCCTGATCTTCCCGGCGAAGCCGACTTTATACACAACAACGTGGTCGCACCAGCTACCGTCGGTCAGTCCCTACTGTTCTGGCTGGGTGCATACTCTGCGGGAAGCGTGGCGGGGTATCAGTGGCAATGGGTAACTGGTGGCCTGGTCACCTCCTGGGGAGGTTCTACCTACATCGACGGGGCGTATGCCAATGGCGGACAGCAAGGGTTGTATCAGCATTCTATCAACTCGGTGATCCAAGATGCGCCGTTTTCCTGGCCAGGCTTTGGTGGTTTTGTAGTGGAATATGAAGCGGCGCCGACCAATCTGATCGCCGCCTACACGTTCGACGGGAACGCAAACGACACAACTGGAAATGGCCACAACTTGACTATTTCTGGTGCCACCTTGACGACTGGCAGACACGGTACCCTGAATAGCGCGTACCTATTTAACGGCGGAACCGCGTTCCTATCCGGAGCTTTGCCATTGCCAGAAAGCGCGACATTTTCCGTGTGGGCAACGTGGAATGGTAGTCCTGCTGCGCTGGGGAACATGCTGTTCAATACTGGGGCTGTGCGGCAGGGACCAGACCTGTACTTCTACGCCGGAAATACCTTGTGGAACACCTGGGATGCTGCCCAGAATCCGTTTGCCACCATTCCGACTTCAGCCTTGGATGGAGGTTTTCACAACTACACCGTCGTTGTGGACGGTTTGAATCTGAATACAAGACTATATTTCGACGGAGGCTTGGTTGGTACGGCTGGTTATAGGTGCCCCCATTCCCAGTTCACGCTCGGTGGGGCTGGCGGGAGTGACGCGGCATACGGAGGCGGGGGATACTATGGATGGCCGGGTGTGATTGATGATGTGACCGTGTACAACACAGCCCTCACAGCTGAGCAGGTCTATGGGCTGGTTCACGGACTTGGTTATTGTGTGCAAACCGTTTCAAGTTACGATTTCTCGATTGTACAAGGTAGGCAGCAGTCTCAGTCGAGCAACTTGATCAACGCTTGCAACCAGGCGCGTTCCGCGAACATTGCCGTGGTGAATGCGCCTTCCGGCCTTGCCATCTCCGCAACTCCGGCGTCGCTGAACTTGCCCATTGGGCAGACTGCTTCGTTGACCGTTACCGTTGACGCTACTCAAGCCTCGGCGGGTAACCACAGCGGCATTCTGCTCAAGATCTCCGCGGACGACGGAAACGTACTCTACTCGACCATCAACGTCACCGTTCAGACCGCTCCGTTGCCTGACCTAGCCGTCAGCGCCAGCGACATCAGTCTCGCCACGAGTACAAGCTCATCAGCCACGGTGACGGTGAATGTCCACAATCTCGGACTTGCAGCGTCCCCGCAGGCGGTGGTGCGCCTGTTCGATTTCGGCAGCCAAGTCGGCCAGACCACGCTTGCGGCGGTGCCTCCGAATGGGATTGGTAGCGTGTCCTTCACTCTTTCCACCTCGGGAGGCGGGGACCACGTGATCGAGGCTGTCGTGGATCCCAACGGGCAGATTCAGGAGAGCGACGAGTCCAACAACGGTGCCACGACCATCCTTCGCATCTCGACGCCAACCACGCCCGGCGACATCCTGGTGACTGCCAGTCTTCCCTCGGTCATCTATTCGTCGTCCCTCTTCACCGTCAGCGGACAAGCCATCTACGATGTGCTGGTCGGCGGAGTCAGAAACACCAGCTACCCGGTCAAAGGTGGGCTGGTTCAAATCACGCTCGTGGGCCCTGACGGTACCTCCTCGATTTTTGGAACCGTCAACACGGACGCCAACGGGTACTTCTCCCAGACCTTGCAGGCCCCTGCCTTGGTCGGCGCCTATCAGATGAAAATGAGCGTTTCCGACCAGACGCTGAGCGGAACCCGCCAGCTGGTGTTTGACGTGATAGCGCTTCCGCCCGCGCCACCACCGCCAGCTTCCCCACCGGCGGTGTGGGGGACAGGCCAATGGAACTACGTCCCGTCGCCTGGTGGTTCAGGCGGCGGCAGTTGGACGTGGTCGTGGGACCCCGGTCAGCCTTCGGTCCCACCCGTGTTGGTTCCGCAGAGCGATCTGCGCGTGGTTTCAGGAGACATCGCCTTCTCCAAGTCGAACACCGCCGCGAACGAGGAGATCACAATTGCCGCTCAGATTCACTTCTGGTCATCGGACCCGAACGGCAATGCAACCAACGTGCCCATCGATATCTACGTGACCCCGGCGGGCTCGACGAGCAAGGTGTGGATCGGCGGAACGACGATCACGAGTTTGTCCGTCGGAAGCCCGGACTATGGCTCGCGCGTCGTGTACGCGACCTGGAAGAACCAGGGCGTGGGTTTCTACATCGTCGAAGTCGACATCGACCCGAGCTCGACCTACACGGACCAGGTCACCTCGAACAACGCTGCCACGCGAGCCATCATCGCAGGAACCCCGACAACCAACATGGGAGCCATCACCGGCCACGTGATCGACCCCTTTGGAGGCGTGGCAAACGCGGAAGTCGATGTTCTAGACGGAACCGGTGCTACGTTCGCTAGCACGCGGGCCGACAGTACGGGCAGCTACTTCATCGATCAAGTTCCCGCAGGCAACTACCAAGTCCGCATCCAACCGCCGGCGAACGAAACGCCCGCGCTCAATCCGCAGCAGGCGACAGTCACTGCCAATGCGATCGCCGAAGTCGACTTCGTGCTGACGACCACGCCCTCTCCGGTGCCAGCACTTCCACTACCGTTCCTCGCCCTCGCATTCCTTCTCGTAGGCCTGGCTGGCTGCATAGGTGCGTGCCGCCGGTGTTAACGCGCGGCACTTGGCCCGCGCTTGTTTCGGTCGTTGAACAAGAGTCTTGGACCAACGGAGGCTCATGATGCTTTCTACGAATCGACAAGTGCGGACGCTTTCCCGCGTTCCAGGCCGGGGATTGCCCGGCGCAAGGCTCTTTGCTCTTGCCTGAGCACAGTCCGGACAAGCGCCATCTTCCCTTTACCGACTACATTGCCAAACTATCCCTAGACCGGGAAAATGTGGCCGTGCACGCGTACCAGATGACGGCCGGAATGGCGAACTTGAATCCAGGGAGGGTCAGGATGGTGTTTGCGGAGCCCACGATGACTTTCACGGCGGCGACAGACCGAAAGGCCATGGGCGCTACGATCAAGCCCAGGTGGAGTACCACGATTCCAATGCTGAGCACGATGTACCCGACGATCACGGGAAGCCCGAGCAGGAGTCTGCGCGAGTTGCGCATCTTCAATTGCCGAGCGGCGAAGGCAAGACTGCACATCACGGCCAGGGGAATGTAGGCGAACCGGGACGACGGCACGTCAAACATCTGGAGGACCTTGCCGCTGGCCATGTACACCAGATGGGAGTCGGGCTCGAAAAGCGCGGCTGCCTGTCGCGGAATGAATCTCACAGTCTCCGAGCCTCCCAGGCCGGCGACGACAAGATTCCCGAGCGTTCGGAAGACTGCCCCGAAGGGCTCGCACACAAGCCACCAGATTCCGACATTGCCTAGGGCTGCCAGCCCGAGTCGCGCCCCGAAGCGAGGCATCCCCTCAGGCAGCAGCGGTCTCATGGCAGGCGCGCGGGACGTTCCGCCCAGGACACCCAAGCCAAGAAGCCCATGGCAACCAGGACCAGAAGAACTATCGGCCACACCTGCCAGTGAACCAGCTCGGCGGCATCGGGCCAGGTGATGCCGATGAAGTAGACGCTCGTGATACGCACAAGGTTGAGGAAGAAGATCAAGGCAAGCCCTGCGACGGCTCCGATGAGGCGTTGAAGGTGTTTCGCCGGGTAGGCGGCGAGCGCGGCCAAGAAAAGCACGATCACCGAAGCTGCATCGCAGTTGCGCACGATGAGGAGCGAGAAACGGCCTGTGATGAGGTTGCCGTCCACACGGATGGACCGATCGAGGATCCAGAGAAAGCCTCCCACGGCGTGCGCGTAGACGACGAGATAGGCGTGCATCAATCGCTGCGGTAGCGATTGTTTTTCATAGGGGTAGGTGTACAGGACGAGCAACCCCACGGCGATTGCGACGAAGATCGCGACCGAAGGACGGATCGCTTGCGACTGCGCTTGAACGGGCGGTTTGCTGGCGCCGACCCTCGGATGAATGGCCGCCCGTGTGTGGCGGCGGCTCATGCCGCCTTGAGCTGGAACCTCGCGCGGCGGCGTTGCGCAGACAGCAGGAACGCTATCGCCGCCAGGCCCGCGAGCGCGATGTGCCACGGCGCCAAGGCTGGAGCGCTGAGCGCCCATTGGACCGACATCGTGAACGCAAGTGTGCGAGGCGGAGACCAGGTGTCTGTGGCGA
>Ga0302321_100006471_pt1 | contig 10306 bp, 10 predicted proteins | sample Fen_T0_1_FD_202505 | JGI IMG/M metagenome (GOLD analysis project Ga0302321, IMG submission 202505) | Peat permafrost microbial communities from Stordalen Mire near Abisko, Sweden - Fen_T0_1 | ecosystem: Environmental > Terrestrial > Soil > Wetlands > Permafrost | place: Sweden: Abisko... | reverse complement strand
CATCATAGATGCCGTAGGGGATCGCTTTGCCTATGGTATCGCCTGGAAAGTCGTGGACTCCGACCCGTTCCGGCTCGCCTGTAGGCTGCCATTCACGGCCGCCGTTCTTGAAGTTGCCAACGAGTTCCTTCTTCTTCGTGTCGACCGAGATCACGGGGACGCCCCGCTTCACGCACCACTCTGCCTTGTGGTTGATGTGCTCGAACTGCGCGTTGCGATCAGGATGCTGGGTACCGTCGACGGACTTATTCGGCGCTTGAAGACTGTAGCCGTGCTCGCGCAGCAACTTGGCCACGGTCTTGTCGCTGATCCGGAGACGGTGGCGCTCGAACAGCTCGGTGGAGAGCGCGTGCGTGCTCTTGCAAGTCCAGCGCAGCGGCGACTCTGGGTCACCTCGCGTCAACGGATCAACGAGCTTTTCAAGTGCTGGCCAGACATCAGGATTGGCCTGCTGAAACCGGCGCTTTCCTGGGCTTCGCCGCACTTTGACGACATCTTCGCGCTTGGCGCCCGCGCGAACCTCGTCTCTGTCCTTGCGCACCGTGCTGAGCGCGAGCCTCGTCGCTCGCGCGACCTTGGCAACGCCGCCGCGGCCGATTGCGTCCGCTTCGGCCCCAGCCCAAAGCCGGCGGCCGCGCTCGTCCAGTGTCGCCTTTAACAGGCGCCACTTCTGGCGAACGAGCTGCTCGACGTCCACCAACGAACGTCGATCATGCCGCCTCGATCCTGTCGATCCCAAATCGACACTGACCGGCTGTCAAATCGCATTCGTGGGCCCTTATGCTCGCACTCGCCAAGGCGATGGTCGGGCGCTGGTGCAGCCCGTGGATCGTCGCTGGCGCGAGCGCGCCGACCCAACGGAAGCCACGCGCAACCCTCCGCTCGGGTGATTCGATACTGACCGCGTATTCCGCTGCACTCGAGTGTTTGATCTGGGTTGGCTTTACGGCCGCGCATGGACTGACGGCGGTGAGCGCGGACTACTCACTGTCCGCGATCGGGAAGGAAGAAATGACCATTTAGCTCTGCTTCCTGCTGGATGATGTTGCCAACGTGGGTGCGCTTACTATCCGCATCACATTCTCGGCCGGGGCATCATGAACTTCACCGCACTCGTCGATGTCGCTGTCGGCCTCATCCTCGTCTACGTGGGCGTCTCGATTTTCGTCAGCATCATCAGCGAATTCTTGAGCAACCTCGTTTCCTTGCGCGGCAGGCAGCTGAGGGCGAGCCTGACGGAGCTTTTCAACAAGAGTGGCCTCCAAAGCAGCGGCGCCTTCAAGCCGCTGCTCGATGCGTTGAACAAGGCCGAATCGTACGTGGACCCGCACGTCCTCGCTCAGATCGTGATCGCGGTCGTGAAAGACCCAAAGGATCCGGCGTCAGGCGCCCCGATCGCAGCGAATTTACTCGCCAGAGTCGACACGCTGCCAGACTCGCAGCTCAAGACCGCGCTCAGCACGATCGCCCGATCCACGGGGGCGTCCGCTGACAAGATCGTACAAGAAGTAAGCGACACCATCGATCGCTCCCTGAAAGTCTTGGGTGAACGCTACAAAAAGTACATGTCGCGAATCACCCTAGGTCTCGGCTTGGCGGTCGCTGTGGTCGTCAATATCGATACTGTGTCCCTCGTCTCGACCTTGTACAGGGACAAGGAGTTGCGCGACGAGATCGTCAAGACCGCTGACGAGTACGTGAACAAGGCGACTCCGGAGCTCGTTGAGACCTGCCCCAAACTGCCCAAAGACGAACTCGCCACGAGGCCCGAATGCAACGCGGTGCTCGCGCTGGGCGATGCCATCGAAGACCGCAGTGGAAGCATCGGCAAGTTGCCCTTCGGTTGGTCGAATGGTTTCGATTGGTCGACCGTCACCTGCTCGCGCCTCCTAGGTTGGTTACTCACCGGTTTCGCGGCCTCGCTCGGTGCACCGTTCTGGTTCGATCTCCTCAATCGCGTCAGCAATGTGCGTCGCGTGATCGCCCGGCCCGAGCCCAAGGAACGCGAGCCGGCCGCCAGCACGTGACCGTCGTCGAAGCGCTTCCCGAAATCGACCTCCGAGCAGTGATACAATGACCATGCGCTCAGGCCAGTGTCTGCCAGCCAGCTTCGCTAGACCTTTAACTGAGTCGCGAGACCAGCCGTGGTCAATAGTCATTGTATCCCTTCGTCGCTCCGGCACCGCCTTTGCCGATGCTGACAACCAGCGATCCGAGCGACTGAACAACCCAGGCTGATAGAACGTATCGCTGCCTGAGCGAATTCCGCCGGGCCCAGTGCAATCAATTACTATTGTCGACAGGGTGATTCCCAGTAGAGACAGCTGATGCGCTCGATCTCCCTCAAAGGATTCTCGCGACTACGACGGCTCTCGGTGTTGCTATCGCTGTCTGCGCTTGCGTGCTGCGCACACGACGCCGTGCTCGCGTTCCACGTAGAACCTCCACTCCTGTGCCCGAACCAGACGGTGGCGATCACTTGGAAAGTTCGTGGGCGCGCGCAGCTCAAGGCCAACCCAACGCCGCCGGGGTGGAAGGAGGATGTTCCTTCGGATGGCGGATTGCCGGCGGTCACCGTGGGCCAAGACACGACTTTCACGATTCTTGCGCCTGACGCGAACCAGGCCCGCGGCTCGTCATTCGCGAGTCAAGAGGCGAGAGTGACGGCGCAGACCGACAACCGCGCCGTGCAGGCGATGTGCGACGCTTCTGGTACGTGCTCCGGCACGCTGACCATCGACGCGGACAAGTCGGTCCGGGTGAAGAGGATGGCGAATCCAACTTGGAGGAGCGGATTCAAAGTCGCCGACCACGAGGTGTGCGTGACCCCTCCTTCCGGCAGCCGCACGTGCCTGGCGCCGAATACAAGCGCTGCTCTCGATCTACCGGCGAGCGGTGTGTGGAAGTTTGACATGAAGCTTGCGCAAACAGAGCTCGGTGATCCACCGCCCGAGCTCCGTGTGTTCTTCGATTTCGGTTGTAAGTGAGGAGTGACAGCAATGATTACGCTTCAACAGTTGCAGGGACTCGTCGACACGATCGTCGTAGTGATGATGGAGAACCGCTCGTTTGACCACATGCTCGGCTTCTTGAGTCACGAAGCGTTCGACGGCCGACCGGATATCGACGGCTTGCGGCTGCCCACAAAAGACTTCGATCTGAGCAACCCGGACTCCGCAGGGCGTCTGTTCGCGCCGACCGCAACGCCAGACGGCTATCTACCGACGGATGTGCCGCATTCCCGCACGGAGGTAGCGACAGAGCTCCGTGGCGGCGCGATGGACGGCTTCATCACGACGTATCAAGCATCGCAAAGTTTGGACAAGTCTCCCGTGCCGATGCGCTTCAACAGGCCAGATGACATTCCCATCACCGCATCGCTCGCCCGCAACTACACGGTCTGCGACCATTGGTTTGCTTCCGTACCTGCGGATACCCAGCCGAACCGCATGATGGCGTTGAGCGGGGAGACATTAATCGACTCGACACCTGGCTCGCTAACCCTATTCAAGGCGGAGCACACGCTGCTCGATTGGCTAGCGTCAAAGAAGCTCGACTTCAAAATCTATGTCGATGCGAGATCGATCTTGGATGTCGGCCCACCGTCAAATCTCCTGTTGATGCCGTCCCAGTGGGGGCACGTGCTCGCGCACGCCGAGCCGCTGGACGGTTTGGCCGAGCCTTGGAAGAGCGACGCCCCCGCGCCAAAATTCATGTATTGCGAACCGTTTTACAACGACTTTGCAACGGTGCTGGGGCAGCACGGCAATTGCAATCATCCGCCGTTGCCTGTGGGTTATGGGGAAGACTTCTTGCGCCGCGTTTACGAGACTCTCACCTCCAACCCGAAGAAGTGGGCGCGCACTGTGCTCATCGTCTGTTACGACGAACACGGCGGGTTCTTCGATCACGTGGCACCACCTCACATGACGTACGCTCCGCCGCCCGGAAACAAGTGGACGCAGCAAGTGCCGTTCGCCACGCTTGGCGTGCGGATCCCCGGAATTGTCGTCTCGTCGCTGGTGGCAGCCGGTTCATCGTCGCATCTCCTGTTCGATCACACCGCGATCCTGCAGTTGGTCGTCGATCGTTTCGGAACGCCGGCTGATCTGGGGTTCTTCGGGCAAGCGTTGGCCCGCAAGACCAACCGCACCAACCCGGTCCAGTCGCTTGGCAGCACCCTGACACTGTCGGCACCCCGCAACGACATTCTGACCGGGCTCGTGTCTCCCGTCGTCCACACCGGCGCTGCGACGACTCCACCGATCTCAGAGCTCGGCATGTTGTTTCGGCAGGTCCTAGCCGCAAAACCCGCGAAGCGACCCTAGACGGCTACGGTGCGTCGCGCCGCGCGGACGCCCGAAGCGCGTGGCGTAGCGATGCCTGATTGCGCGCCGGCCACCCCTAAGCCAGAGCAAACGCTAGGACTTTGGCAGCGATACTGACCACTTCACCCGCGGTCGAGATCACCTTCGCTGCGTTCTCTACCGTCTGCTCGGTTGCTTGCATCGCTGAAGCCAACGAGGTGAGGCGCGCAGCTTGGTCGGGGAGGGCGGCGACCGACGCTTTCAGCCGAAACGCGACGAGTTTATTCAAATCATCCTCCAGTTCCCCACGCAAGGCGAGCACGCGGCGCATCGCCTCTCGCTCGACATCGTTCGATGGAGACGCGTGCAGAATCCAGTCGACGAGCTGGTCGTCGAAATTGAGCAGCAGTTGAAAGATGCTCATGGACGTCACTTCTCCCATTCTCGGGTTTGCTCCAGTTGCCGAAGTGTGGTCGCGAAGTCGCTGACTCCGCTTGCTGCTTGCTTGGCGGAAGCGCCGTGCTTGGCTGCTTGAGCCAAGGCTGAGTGCGCGCGCGAAAGCTGGCGCAACGCCGTCCCGTATTGGGTGAGCTTCGTCTGCGTTAGTCGAAATTCACACGTCTCTGCCCTCGCGAGCTCGAAGGTGTTTGCTTCTTCCGCCCCAATCGTGAACATTCCCTCTTGGTCTCGGCGCAACTCAATGGCGCGCAAAACCACGGAGCACCGCTGCTGGGCAAGGAGGCGCTCGGTCTCGAGCGCATCGACGTAATTCCGAAGCGCGGTGGCCATGGTTTGAATGATCGGATCGGCTTTGGTGACGAAGGACTCAAGGTCCCGCTGTCGAATCTGGTCTGCCACGAACGCGGCAATGGAAGTGAGGGGCGAGCCGATGCTCTTTGCCGTGGACACAACGCCGCTAGCGCCGCCGACGGCCGCAATGGCCGTCGACGTACCGGTGGCAACTTGATCCAGGCCTGAGGCGTCGAAGTCCTTTGCTTCGGCAAGGGCCTGTATGGCGGCCCCGTAAACACCGAGCACCACAACCGCGTCATCAAAGACGCGCCCAGTTGCATCCAGCTCATTGCAATAGGCTAACCACGCGCTCGAGCCGGTTCCTTCGGCGGGCTCTGTACCGTACCAAGTTCCCCAAGAGGGCGGGGCTGCCAGGTTGCCTTTGCTTCCGAGCCCGAGACGCATTTGCAAGTAGGCCTGTGTGGCATTCGCTTGGCAGAGGGTCAACGCAAGGGTGGAGGCGTGGCGCACTCCTGCGAGAGCGCGTTCCTCTGTGTGCGCGTACGAGCCTGCAAGATCATTGAAGTGCCCGCACCCTGTTGTGCCGACTGTGAGCATCGCGCAAACAAGATTGGTCATCAGCGTTGCTCCCCTGGGTTTGCGGCGTCGGTGAACGTTGCGGCCAGTTCGGCGAGCTGGGCTAGGGAACTTCGTCTGCATTCGCGGTTGATTCAAGTTCAGGGCACGGGTTGACCAACCGCGTCTGGCACGGTGTGCGCCGCATTGACCCTTCGCGCTCAACGTCCCTTCGGGTGCTGGGCACGTCTCGGATGGCGGCGTTGCTTGTTAGACGGGCCACTATTACCTTGCACTTCCGGAAAGCGAAACACGCTTTGCTGCTCGGACCCACTGTCCGAACAAATGACTACTTTCCTGCGATTCGAGATAGCAGCCATCCGAATTGAGACATCGAGTGCCATTCGCCAAGCTCGGCGGAGGCCGAAATAATCACTAAGGGTTTCGGCGCGCGAGACACTATATTTAGAGGCTAAAAGCTTCGAAGCTGCCGCCAGCTCCGAAATGGACACCCCGTTGAAAAGCGCACACGCACTACTGATTGGGCTCGCACTGCTCCCCGGCTGCGGTCAGGTCGTAGCCATCCGGCTGCCGCACGCGGATCCGAACGCGAACGCTTCTTACGCTTGTGAGCCTTCGTCAGCCGGCGCTTCGTTCGACTGCAAGAGTCATCGTGAGTTCCACCAGTACGATCGCGTGCTGGACGCCGGCAACGAATGTAGCTTTGGCATTGCCCACGTCTACGTACAAACAAATTGGCACGGCAACGTCACACTCATTCAATACGTGTGCAACACGCCCCCAGTCGGCGGCTTCCCAGCCGTGCCGAGCACCAGCTGGACCCCACCAAGCAAGAGCCCCTGATGCCTCCTCAACATCCAGCCCTAAAAGCTCACTTGAACGAAGAGTGGCGCGATATCCACTTCGCCAACGACGAGGTGCGCTGCACTCGCTACGAGGTCGTCCCCAGCGCAGGCACGGTGGAAGGACAGCTGGCCGAGGTGGGCGGCGCCGTGCTCGCGGTCGTGCGCGACGCTTTCGACACGAACCAGCCGCTGCGCGTCCCCGGGGGCCGCTGGTCGCTGTCGAACATCGGCCGGCCGCACAGCTCCTTGCTCGATCTCAGCAACTACCGCCGCATCGGGCCCGTGGCGAGCCCGTGGCTGACGCCTGCGTACCGCGCCACGGCTCAGCACACTGGGGTAGATCCAATGCTGATCGCGGCCGGCATCACCATCAACGTCGTACACCGAGAGCTCGCGGCGGCCGGGCGAGCACTCAAGACGTCGGGCGCGAGCGATGGGCAGACTTTCGCCGGGGCCATCGCCACCGGCACTCACGGCGCCGACCTAAAAGTGGGCGCGCTGCACGACACCGTGCTGGCGCTCCACTTGGTCGTCTCGCCGACGCGCTCGGTGTTGGTTCAGGCGGCTGGCGGCGCGCTGACCCAAGCAGCGGCCGACTCGCTCGCCGGCTGGTTCGGCATGCCGTGCGATTTGCTTAGCGACAATCAGCTGTTCCGCGCGGCGCGCGTTCATCTGGGCTCGCTGGGCATCGTGCTCAACGTCATCGTCGAGACCGTTCCGCTCTACTACCTGAGCCGCGAGCGCACCCCGCAGCTCGAAGGAGCCAGCTGGCGCGCCGTGCTCAGCAGCAGGGACCCGAGCAAGGCCAACGCACTGCACAGTACGGATCCGGATTATCTGCAATTCATCGTCAATCCTTACCTGCCGCTGCCCGAAACCGATCCGCGAGTATGGCTGATCTCGATGCGTAAGCTGGCCTTCAGCGCTCAGCCAGGCGTCGTGACCACGCCTACCGACGTCAGCCTCAAGTCCGATCTCGCCGACTTCTTGCCCACCCTCGTCTCGTTCTACGAGCACAACATCGAGCTGCCGAGCAACCCGGTGCTGCGCAACGTCACTACCGCCCAGCTCCGCGGCATCTACGGCGCCAGCGCCAGCGCCGAGTCTGCCCTGCCGGGGGCGATGTTCGGTCCGCCCGATTTCCTGGGCATCGACTTCCGCCCCGCGCGAGGCGCCAGCGCTGAGTACGTGCTCGACGCGGCGCAGGCTCGCCTCGGCGTCCAAACCATTTTGGATACGCTCGCGGCCCAAGCCGTCGCCGGTCACCAGTACCTGGGCGGCATCGGTGTCCGCTTCGTCAAAGGCTCCGACGCCTGGCTCGCCCCCAACGCCAAACCGATCAACTGCTTCGTGGAGCTGCAAAGCATTCACACGACAGAGCTCCCGGCCATTCACACTGCTATCGGCAATGCGCTCCGTGGAGCGGGAATTCCCCACGCTGGCCATTGGGGTCAGTGGTTCATGAACACGCCTGAAGTCGCTGCCCAATGGTGGGGCCAAACCGCCATCGAATCGTGGCGGGCCGCGCGGGCGGATCTGCTGCCGTCGGCGGCGGCACGCAGCATCTTCGCAAGCCCCATCTTGAGCGCCGCCGGGCTCGCGTAGCGTCGAAATTATTGCCACGGCGGTTCAAGCGACCCCACTCGCTCGCAGCTAAACCAGACGGCGTGAGACCGTGATTGCTCCCGTTGGCTACAAGACATGACAGATCCTTCACGGTTTCGCTCTTGAGTGACAAAGCCACATCGCGGTGGAATTTTGGGGCGCTCCGAGGGCTCGCATCGTGCCTCGCGTGACGTGAAGTTCACGGGCCCTGTGTTCGCGATGGCAGCGACAGCGCGGCGTGCATCCGCGTCTGTCGGCAGTGAGTCAGGCATAGTCACCGCATAGCCGGCGCCGTGCTCGTGCCGTTTTGCGAACCTAGAGCGCGACCCTGCCGACAAGAACACCGCGACCAACCCGATGGTAATCGTCGAGGTGCTGTCGCCCAGCACCGAGCGCGATCGCGACGAGAAGGTTTCGCACTATCGTCGCATTCCGAGCCTCGCCAGCTACATGCTCATCTCTCAGGAGGAGCAGCGGCTAGAGGTGTTCAGCAGAAACGCCGACGGCAGCTGGACCCTGCGCGAGACGCGCGAAGGCGCGGCCGTGCTCGGCGAGATTGGTTGCACGCTTTCCGTCGAAGCCGTTTATCGAAACCCGTTGAGCTGAGTCCGACGACCCTGCTGGCGACTCCAGTCGACCGTCCGCATGGATGAGCGTCGAACCGTTCACGCGGCTATCCGGTAGTCGGCGTGAAGCCCCGCCGAGCAGCGGCAAACGGTGTCGTCCTGCGGGGCTCCGAGTTCGTTCCGATACTTCGGAACAAGGGAAACTGGCCGCGGTTGTCGCGAGTGCACCAGTTTTTTGGGGCGTTCGATCGCGCGGACGGCAGCGCGACCCTGCCGGCGTCACCTTGCCGCCCGCGCTCGCGCGGGGTGGCGCGCGGCTTTGAGGGCAACGCGGCGGGAGCTCAACCTCGCTCGCCGCCGAACGCGAGCCCCGCGGCTCCTCGATGCGGCTGCGAGAGCGCGGCGCGTCGCCGCGGAGCCCGCGCTCGGCGGTGAGCGAGGGTCGCTCCCGCGCCCACGGTGCGCTGCGCGGCCGTCGTCTCATGGGTGCCGCGGGATGTGTGGGGCCTGCCGGCGTCACCTTGCCGCCCGCGCTCGCGCGCAGTGGCGCGCGGCTGCATTGCGACGCGGCGGGAGCTCAACCTCGCCCGCCGCCGAACGCGAGCCCCGCGGCTCCTCGATGCGGTTGAGCGTGCCTGGCGGCGTTGCTCCCCGCTAGTCGCGACCCCGCCGGCGCCAACTCACGCTGAGTAAAGATCCGCCATTCCAGCTATTGGTCCGCGGTAGAGCCGGCGCCCGCTTCCCAACCGCCGAAGACTTCACGCAGGTAGAAGAGGACGAGGATCGAGCGGCTTGGGCAATCCGCAAGTTGAAGCGCAGTGCAACTCCCTGACGTCAACATTCTCATCTACGCTCACCGCGTCGAGTCGCCCGAGCACGAGCGCTACGCGGAGTGGCTAACCCACACCGCGCAGGGGTCGGAGCCGTTTGCGCTTTCGGAGTTGGGCGCGAGCGGCTGCGTTCGCATTGTCACCAATCCAAAAATCTGGCACGGACCAACGTCCCTTCAAGGACGCGCTGGAGTTCATTCAGCGGCCGCGCCGTCGCTCCCACACACCGCCCCGTTACCACACCGGCGAGATCAGCGATTACGGCTCGCGCTATCGTTCGAGCACTCGGGCGAACATGAAGACTTGGGCTCCGCCGCTACTTGCCCGCCACGGGAGCGGGTGACGGCGCAACGCACGTGCGATCCGGCCCGCACTTTTGGTTTTCGCCGCCCCCGGGATTGTACAACGGCTCACAGATCCTCGCTTTGCAGCCGTACCCTGGTGAGCAAGGGGGCGTACACACCATCGACGTCGTGGCCAGCTGCGGCCAGGAACACATGAAATTCTTCGTCAACAAGCGGAGAAAGGGCTGGCATCTGCCGAGGGCGTGTAGAAAGCCTCGCGGGTCAGCCAGGGCCTCGTACTCCGGTCATCGGGCTCTGCTGCGGCAGCTCGCTCACGAACCGTGTCGGCACGACCGGTTCAGGCTGCAACCGCTGCGAGCAACGGCTTTGTTGATTTTGGGGGCGCTCGCGTTCCCGCTAGGCAACTTGCTTTCGCGCCGTGTTCCCGCCACTCGACGCCGAAGGTTGAGACGCCGCTCGGCGTGATGTGGCCCCATCAACCCCAATCCGCCAGCGCGTGGCCAACGGCCGCTGGCATCG
>Ga0302321_100006467_pt1 | contig 10308 bp, 5 predicted proteins | sample Fen_T0_1_FD_202505 | JGI IMG/M metagenome (GOLD analysis project Ga0302321, IMG submission 202505) | Peat permafrost microbial communities from Stordalen Mire near Abisko, Sweden - Fen_T0_1 | ecosystem: Environmental > Terrestrial > Soil > Wetlands > Permafrost | place: Sweden: Abisko... | reverse complement strand
AAAGCGCTGATTTGAGTTTCAGCTTGCGGGCGCTCAATAAATTCCGCTAAAGCGAGGCCTGTTCAATCAAAGACCTGTCCGCGCTTTCATGAATCAAGGCGGCAGGTTTTTTTGTTTTTGGAGAACAACATGGCTTTCACTTTCCGCATCCTTGCATTGACCCTTTCGCTCGCGCTGACCAGCGTCTGGGCCAAAACCGATGCCGGCGCACAACTTGCGAACGTCGCCGAAAAGTATTTCCAGGACAGCCTTGCGCTGAATCCGCTGGAAGGCACACAGGTCACGGGCGACGCCAAGTACGAAGACAAGCTCGACATCGGCATTGCGCCCGCGCACATCGCCAAGGTCAAGGCGCTGATGCTGCGCGTGCAAGGTGAACTGAAACGCATCGACAAAAACAAGCTGTCCGCCGCCGACCGGCTGACCTACGACTTGCTTGCGGAAAAAATGCGCGATGAGCTGGAGGGCGTGCGCTATCCGACGCAACTGATGCCGATCAACCAGTATGGCGGCGTGCCGGTGTACGTCGCCCAATTCGGCAGCGGCAAACAAATCCAGCCGCTCAAGACCGTCAAGAACTACGAGAATTTCCTGAAGCGCCTGGAAAAATTGCCCGAGTGGGCGGACCAGGCCATCGCCAATATGCGCCTCGGCATGAAGCAAGGCATCGTGCAACCGAAGATACTCATCGAGCGCTCGCTGCCGGCGATCAAGGCGTTGACGGAAAAAGACGCATCGAAGAGCGTTTTCAACCTGGCCATTACCGTGATGCCTGCCGACTTCTCCGCGGAGGATCGTGCACGTCTCACCGAGGCATACCGGAATTCGATTGCTACGAAACTGCAACCTGCGATGCAACGGCTGTACGATTTCCTGGAAAAGGAATACCTGCCCAAGGGCCGCGCCAGTTCGGGTATCGATGCGCTGCGGTTCGGTAAGGACTATTACGCGTACGCGGTGCGCCACTACACCACTACCTCGATGAATCCGGCGCAGATCCACGAATTGGGTCTCAAGGAAGTGGCGCGCATTCGCAGTGAGATGGAAAAAATCCAGGCGCACTACCAATTCAAGGGCAGCCTCACCGAATTCCTGAAATGGGCCGACGGCGACCCGCAATTCAAGCCCTTCAAGTCCGAGACGGATGTGCTGGATGCCTACGCCGAGTTGAACAAGAAGATCATGGCGAAATTGCCGGACTTGTTCGGCCGTGCACCGAAGGCGCCGCTGGAGATTCGTCCCGAGCCGGAGTTGACCCGCGCTACCGCGTCCGATCATTACTCCAGCCCGGCGGTCGACGGCTCGCGTCCGGGGGTGTTCTACGCTGTGATCGAGGACGCCGCCAAGTACTCGACTACCGGTATGACCACGCTTTTCTTGCACGAAGGCCAGCCCGGTCACCACTATCACATCGCCATTCAGCAGGAATTGCCGCTGCCGAGCTTCCGCAAGCACGGCTGGTTCACCGCTTACGGCGAAGGCTGGGCGCTCTACGCCGAAACGCTGGGCCACGAGATGGGTCTGTACACCGATCCCAATGCCTACCTCGGCCATCTCAACGATGAATTGCTGCGCGCCGTGCGCCTGGTCACTGACACCGGCCTGCATTCCAAGGGCTGGACCCGCGAGCAAAGCATCCAGTACATGATGGACACACAAGGCTATTCGGAAAGCGAATCGCGCCGTGCCACCGAACGCTACATGGCCTGGCCCGGCCAGGCGCTGGCCTACAAGATCGGCGCCCTGAAGATTCAGGAACTGCGCGCCCGCGCCAAGCAAAAGCTCGGCGACAAATTTTCGCTGAAGGCGTATCACGACCTGGTACTGGCCGACGGCGCGTTGCCGCTCACGATCCTGGAAGCCAAGGTCGATCGCTGGATCGCGGACCAGGCGAAATAGCGAGGACAGGACTTGTCCATGGATCTCACCGTCGCCGGCCGCCCGCAACGCACCCAAGCGCTACTCGACGCGCTGGCTGCGCGCATTCTCGTGCTCGACGGCGCGATGGGCACCATGATCCAACGCCACCGGCTGTCGGAAGAGGAGTATCGCGGCGAGCGTTTCAAGGACTGGCCGCAGGACCTGCGCGGCAACAACGACCTGCTTACCCTGACGCGGCCGGCCGTGATTCGCGAGATCCACTCGCAGTACCTCGATGCCGGCTCCGACATCCTCGAGACCAACACCTTCAATTCGACCGCGGTGTCGATGGCCGACTACGGCATGCAGGCGCTGGCGTTTGAATTGAACCTGGAAAGTGCCAAATTGGCGCGCGCCGTCGCCGACGAGTACACGCGCTGCAATCCCGCCAAGCCGCGCTTTGTGGCAGGTGTGCTGGGGCCGATGAACCGTACCCTGTCGCTTTCGCCCGATGTGAATGACCCCGGCTTTCGCGCCGTCGATTTCGACGAGGTGAAGAACGCATATCGCGATGCGACACGCGGCCTGATCGAAGGCGGCGCCGACATCCTGCTGATCGAAACCATCTTCGATACGCTCAACGCCAAGGCAGCCATCGTCGCGATCGAGGAAGAATTCGAAGCACTCGGCATCCGCGCAGAGCAGCGCCTGCCGGTGATGATTTCCGGCACTATCACCGACGCTTCCGGGCGCACGCTGTCGGGCCAGGTGGTGGAAGCGTTTTACAACTCGGTGCGGCACGCCGATCCGATTTCGATCGGTTTCAACTGCGCATTGGGCGCAAAGCAATTGCGGCCGCACGTGGAAGAACTCGCAACCATCGCCGATTGCCGCGTCTCGGCGCACCCAAACGCGGGGCTGCCCAACGCAATGGCCGAGTACGACGAGCTGCCCAATGAGACCGCCGCATTCATCCGCGAATGGGCCCAAAGCGGCTGGCTCAATATTACCGGCGGCTGCTGCGGCACCACGCCACAGCACATCAAGGCGATCGTCGATATCGTCGCCCCGTTTGCGCCGCGCAAGACCCCCGAAATTGAAAAGCGCTTGCGCTTGTCAGGATTGGAGCCGGTCAACATCGGATCCGATTCGCTGTTCATCAACGTCGGCGAACGCACCAACGTCACCGGCTCGCGCGCCTTTGCCAAGCTGATCCTGAACGGCGACTACAACGAGGCGCTGGCCGTGGCGCGGAGCCAGGTCGAGAACGGTGCGCAGGTGATCGACATCAATATGGACGAGGCGATGCTCGATTCGCAGGCGGCCATGGTGAAATTCTTGAACCTGGTCGCCTCCGAGCCCGACATTTCCAAAGTGCCGATCATGCTCGACAGCTCCAAATGGAGCGTGATCGAAGCCGGACTCAAATGCGTGCAGGGCAAGGCCATCGTCAATTCGATTTCGATGAAAGAGGGTGTCGAAGCCTTCAAACACGCGGCGCGCCTCTGCCGTCGCTACGGCGCCGCCGTGATCGTGATGGCCTTCGACGAACAAGGTCAGGCCGACAGCTTCGAGCGCAAGACTTCGATTTGCGCGCGTTCGTACAAGATTCTCACCGAGGAAATCGGCTTCCCGGCCGAAGACATCATCTTCGATCCGAACATTTTCGCCATCGCCACCGGCATCGAGGAACACGCCAACTACGGCATCGATTTCATCCGCGCTACCGAGTGGATCAAGCAAAACCTGCCGCTCGCCAAGGTGAGCGGCGGTGTGTCCAACGTCTCGTTCTCGTTCCGCGGCAATGATGCCGTGCGCGAAGCCATCCACACCGCCTTCCTGTACCACGCCGGCCGCGCCGGCATGACCATGGGCATCGTCAACGCCGGACAGCTCGGCGTGTACGACGAAATCCCCAAGGAGTTGCTGGAGCGAGTGGAAGACGTGCTGTTCAATCGTCGCGCCGATTCGACCGAGCGCCTGGTCGAATTCGCCGATCGCTTCAAGGGACAAAAGCGCGACCAGGTCGAGGATCTCGCCTGGCGCAGCGAATCGGTGGAGTCCCGCCTCAGCCACGCGTTGGTCAAGGGCATCACCCAGTTCATCGTCGAGGACACCGAGGAATGTCGCGCGAAAGTGAAAGCGGCCGGCGGTCGCCCCATCAATGTAATCGAAGGCCCGCTGATGGCCGGCATGAACGTGGTCGGCGACCTGTTCGGGGCGGGCAAGATGTTCCTGCCGCAGGTGGTGAAATCGGCGCGTGTCATGAAGCAGGCGGTGGCGCACCTGATTCCCTATATTGAGGAAGAAAAGCGCTTGCTCGGCGCCGCCGACGCCAAGGCCAAGGGCAAGATCGTCATGGCCACCGTCAAGGGCGACGTGCACGATATCGGCAAGAATATCGTCGGTGTGGTCATGCAATGCAATAACTACGAGGTGGTCGACCTGGGGGTGATGGTCGCCTGCGACAAGATCCTCGATGCCGCCATCGAACACAAGGCCGATATCGTCGGCCTGTCCGGCCTGATCACGCCGTCGCTGGAAGAAATGTCGCACGTGGCCCGGGAAATGGAGCGGCGCGGCTTTACGATACCGCTCCTGATCGGCGGCGCCACTACCTCGCGCACCCATACCGCCGTCAAGATCGAGCCGCATTACCACGCCCCGGTGATCTGGGTGCCGGATGCTTCGCGTGCGGTTGGCGTCTGCAGCAATCTCTTGTCGGATGAACTGAAGACCGCGTATGTCGAGGAAGTACGTGCCGATTACGTCAAGGTGCGCGAGCAGCACGCCAACAAGAAGGGCGTGAAACTCATTCCACTGGCCGCCGCGCGCGCGAATCGCAGCAAGATCGATTGGCAAGCCAAACTTCCATCGAAGCCGAAATTCCTCGGTACGCGCACCTTCAGCCGCTATCCGCTGGAAGAGTTAGTGCCGTACATCGACTGGAGCCCGTTTTTCCAGACCTGGGACCTGTGGGGCAAGTACCCGCAGATCCTCGAAGACGCGACGGTCGGTGAAGCTGCGCGCGAAGTGTTCGCCAACGCAAAAAAAATGCTCGACCGCATCGTTCGCGAAAAATGGCTCTCCGCCAACGGCGTAGTTCGCATCTGGCCGGCCAATTCGGTGGGCGACGACATCGAGATCTACGCCGACGAATCGCGCACCACCGTGCTGGAAACCTTTCACTTCCTGCGCCAGCAAAACGAGAAGCCGGCCGGCAATCCCAACCAGTGCCTGGCCGATTTCGTCGCGCCCAAGGATAGTGGCGTTGCCGACTACCTGGGTGGATTCGCGGTCACCGCCGGGATCGGCTGCGAAGAGCGCGCCAAGGCCTTCGAAGCGGCCCACGACGACTACAACGCCATCATGATCAAGGCGCTGGCGGACCGCCTCGCCGAGGCTTTCGCCGAGCACCTGCACGAGCGCGTACGGCGCGAGCTATGGGCCTACGCGAGCGACGAGACGTTGACGAGCGCCGACCTGATCGCGGAAAAATACACCGGAATTCGTCCCGCGCCGGGCTATCCCGCCTGTCCGGAGCACACCGAAAAAGGCACTTTGTTCGAGGCGCTGCAGGCCGAACCTGCCACCGGCATTACTCTTACCGATAGCTTTGCCATGCTGCCGACTGCAGCCGTGTCCGGCTTTTATTTTGCGCACCCGCAATCGCAATACTTTGCGGTAGGTAAAATCGACCGCGACCAGCTCACCGATTACGCGCAGCGCAAGGCCTGGACCATCGACCAAGCGGAGCGCTGGCTGGCGCCAAACTCGTAGAGTTTCCCTGCACGGCCGACCCTGTCAAGGTAAAATGCGCACTGGAAGACTGGCGTGGCGCCAAGATTCTTACAATAATTCCAAAGATTGGGCGCATGATGACGATACGCGACGCGAGCGGTTCCTATGTTCACTTTCCATCCCCGATGAAATTCTACCTGTACAGCATCCTGGCGATTGCCGCGTCGGCGGTTCCCGGCACCGTGCTGGCATGGCTGACGACGACCTCATTCGGGCTGACCGGAGTGGTGCTGGCGTTGGCGACGGCGGCGCTCGCCATGGTATTGAGCGTGGCCATTTTTGCCGGCCTCATTGCGACCGGCCGTGCGCTGAAGATCACGCGCTAGCCGCTTTTCCGGCCGGCGGCGACGCTCGCCGCCGCCTTATGGGAGAATTCGGCGACCCGCCCCGCTGATCCCCACTACCCCGCCCGCATGTTGCAGTTCCATTTTACCGATTCGTTTGAGCCGCATCCGCGCGTGCTGGCGTTCGACCGGCCCGAGCGCGTCGTAACGGCACGTACGCTGGCGGAGGTGCGGCCGGCCATCGCCGCCATCGAAGCTGCCACCAAGAATGGCCGCTACGCCGCGGGCTACATTGGTTACGAAGCTTCCGCCGCTTTTGATGTCGCTTTGCGCGCCAAGCAGGGCGGCGGCGAGACGACCCTGCCGCTCTTGTGGTTCGGCATCTATCGACAGCCGGTGCCGCCAATCTCGGCGGGACTTGCCGAATATGCGGTCGGTGCCTGGCAGGCCGATACCAGCCGCGGCCAATATGAAGCAGCCATCGCCACGGTGCGCAACAAAATCGCCGATGGCGAGATATACCAAGCCAACTACACGCTGCGCTTGCGGGCGCCGTTTACCGGCAATGCGCTGGCATGGTTCGATGACCTGCAGCGCGAGGCGGCCGTGCAGTTCGCCGCGTATCTCGATATCGGCAGCCATCAATTGTTGTCGCTGTCGCCCGAATTATTCTTTGCCTGGGATGGGCGCCACTTGCGTACGCGGCCGATGAAGGGCACCGCGCAACGAGCGCAGGCACTCGACGGCGACCCGGCGCCGCCCGATCTCGAGCTCGCCGAAGCTTTGCGCCAATCGGAAAAAAACCGCGCCGAAAACCTGATGATTGTGGATCTGTTGCGAAACGACGTCTCCCGCGTCGCCCGGCCCGGAACCGTGGCCGTGCCGCAACTGTTTTCGCTGGAAACCTACCCGACGGTATATCAGATGACGTCCACCGTGACCGCCGAGACGCGCGCGGGTACCACGCTCACCGATCTGCTGCGCGCGCTGTTCCCTTGCGGGTCGATTACCGGAGCGCCCAAGGTCAAGGCAACCGAGGTGCTCGCCGAACTGGAAAACGCACCGCGCGGGGCCTACTGCGGCGCCATCGGCTACGTGGCGCCTGGCGGCAGCTGCGTTTTCAATGTCGCGATCCGCACCATCGTTGTCGACCCGGCTGCGCAGTCGGCCGAGTGCGGCGTCGGCGGCGGTATCGTTTGGGACTCTATTGCGGCGGAAGAGTACGCCGAGGCAATGGCGAAGGCGCAATTCATCGCGCGAGCCTCGCAGGGCTTCAAGCTGATTGAAACGCTGCGCCTCAGCGCCGGGCGCTACGATTGGCGCGAGCGCCATCTCGACCGCCTGTGCCGGTCTGCCTTGCTACTGCATTTTGCAATCGAACGCAGTGCGCTCGAACAGGCACTGGAGCGCTATGCCGCAACCCACACCGGCGCCACATTGCGCGTTCGCCTGCGCGTGGCCGGCAATGGAGCGATCGAACTGACGGGCAGTCCGGCCGAAGGCGCAGCACCCGACTGGTTTCAGCCGGCGATCGCCGAGCCCAAGATGGTGGCGCTGGCGCGCACCGCTATCGAATCGAAGGATGCCACTCTCGTGCACAAGACCACCCGCCGCAGCTTGTATGAACGCCATCGCCGGCTGGACCCGGATGCTTTCGACGTGCTGCTGTGGAACGAACACGGCGAACTGACCGAATTCACCATCGGCAATCTCGTCTTGCAGCTGGACGATATCTGGTACACGCCACCCGCTTCGGCCGGGTTGCTACGCGGCGTGCTGCGCGAAGAACTGCTCGCCCGTGGCGTCATCGTCGAGCGCACGCTGTTTCGCGACGACCTCACCCGCGCCACCGCCATCGGCTTCATCAACAGCGTGCGCGGCTGGTTGCCGGTGCAAATTGTTGCCCTTGTCTGATTCTCGGGAATGTGAAAAAACTCGGGTCTTCTCGGTGCCCTCTGTGTTGAAGCTTTTTCATTTTTCCTTCGAAAAGTCAAAGGCTTGACACACAGAAACACAGAAACACAGAGGCCATAGAGTAAAGCTAAATGGGTTGTGCGTGCGTTGCGAGCGACCCATCGGCCACCATGGTGGCAAATTCGTCGCGCAGCCTTGCGCTTTCGTCCATGGCGAACTGCCAGTATTTTTGCCGGCCGGCGAAGTCGTCGACATAGCGCTTGAAATCGTTTCGGTCCGGCAGCTTGCCATGCGGCAACCGCGCCAGGTATTCGGGCGACGGCGACAGCAGGATCAGATTGTCGAGCCAGGGCCCCGCCGCTTCGCGCCACGGTAACGCCTTGTCCAGCCAGCCAGGGATGATCTTGCCGGTGAAGTGCGGATACAACGTCAGCCCAGGGCTGCGAGCGTACGGCAGATGCAAGTGATAGTCGATGATGCCGCCGTCCCAATAGGTGCCCGCTCGTGCGCCGGCAATGTTGGCTACACCTTCCAGCACCAGCGGTATCGAGCCGGACGCGAGCAGCGCATCGGCGAAGTTACCGGGGGTCAATCGCTCGGCGTGGGTGAGGAAATGATCGAATCTTTCGCCTTCTGCGATCAGAGGCAACTCACGTCCGTCGAAAAACCAGTGCCGGTCGAGGAAGCGCGACAAATGCCTGCGACCGGCGGCGTTGGCGAACGCCGCCATTGCGAAGCCGGTGGCGGTACGAAAGCGCTGTTCGCGTTGCAGGATGCCCTTGCCGCGCACCACCAGGATATTGAGGCGGTAGTGGGGATGAGTGAGCACTTCAAGTTCCCGGCCGCGAAACATTTTCCCCAGCAGTTCGCGTGCGTCTGCCGATACCGAGGCCGCGCTCACATTGCGCGGGTAGTGTTGCGCGCAATAGCCCTGTGCCAGTTCGGACAGCGCAACGCGTGTGTCGGCCGCATTGTGGCCACGGCAGACCGCCGCAAAGCGCCACGCACCGATCGAAGCGCCGATCAATTGCACCGGTGTTGTGCGCGCGGCAAACGACTGCGGCAGCCAGTCGGCGAACAACCACTCGTCCAGTCGGGCGAGGCCCAGACCCTTGGGGCCGCCCGCCGCGCCCGGGACGATGTCGATATCGTGAGGACGCAATCCGTGTTCGCGCAGGTGGGAGAGGGCGCGCGGGCCGGCGCGGACTTCCAAGGACTGGTATTTTTGCGTCATCGTGACTTTTCCGGGTAATGCGCTATTTTGCGGCATTCGCTGCGCTACTATTCGAAACGGTGATGCAGCGCAATGTCCCTTTATTAGTTGGGTCTATTTTTACCTTCTCCATCCCTTCCCCAATTCTGATCGAACGAGAACCAATCCATGTCCCAGCTTTTCGCACCGTTAACCCTTCGCGAAGTCGAATTTCGCAATCGCGTGTTTGTTTCCCCCATGTGCCAGTACAGCAGCGACAATGGCATGCCGAGCGACTGGCATCTGGTTCATCTGGGATCTCGCGCCATCGGCGGCGCGGCACTGGTGATGACCGAGGCTGCCGCCGTCTGCCCGGAGGGGCGCATTTCCCCCGAGGACGCCGGCATCTGGTCGCAGGCGCACGCCAATGCCTGGGCGCCGATTGCCGCCTTCATCAAGGCGCAGGGGGCGATAGCGTCGATACAGCTGGCGCACGCCGGTCGCAAGGCGTCCACCTATTCGCCCTGGCGCGGCAGCGGATTGGTGAAAGAAGGCGAGGGCGGCTGGCAGGTGGTCGGACCCTCGGCCGTACCATTTTCCGACAAGTTTCCGATGCCGCGCGAAATGAACGAAGCCGATCTCAAGAAGTGCCGCGATGATTTCGTTGCCGCCGCCAAGTTTGCTCTATCTGCGGGCTTCGATGTGCCGGAAGTCCACGCCGCGCACGGCTACCTCATGCACGAATTCCTCTCGCCGCTTTCCAATACCCGCACGGACCAATTTGGCGGCTCGCTGGAGAACCGCATGCGCTTTCCGCTGGAAGTCTGCGCCGCCGTGCGTGAGTTCTGGCCAAAGGACAAGCCGGTGTTCGTGCGCCTGTCCGCCACCGACTGGAAGGAGGGCGGGTGGGATGTCGCGCAATCGATCGAGTTTTGCATACGACTGAAAGCGATCGGCATCGACCTGGTCGATATTTCATCCGGAGGCAATGCGGTAGACGCCAAGATGACCATCCGCCCCGGCTACCAGGTGCCGTTCGCGCGCGCCATCCGCGAGGCAACCGGTCTTTGTACCGGCACGGTGGGGCTGATTACCGACGCCGTGCAGGCTGAGCAGGTGGTCGGCGACGGCGACGCCGATTGCGTGTTTCTGGCGCGTGCCTTGTTGCGCGATCCGTACTGGCCGCGTCATGCGGCACAGGAGTTGGGCCACGCCATGCCTTGGCCCGACCAGTATTCGCGTGCCGGTGTAAACGCG
>Ga0302321_100006465_pt1 | contig 10312 bp, 5 predicted proteins | sample Fen_T0_1_FD_202505 | JGI IMG/M metagenome (GOLD analysis project Ga0302321, IMG submission 202505) | Peat permafrost microbial communities from Stordalen Mire near Abisko, Sweden - Fen_T0_1 | ecosystem: Environmental > Terrestrial > Soil > Wetlands > Permafrost | place: Sweden: Abisko... | reverse complement strand
CGGAGCTGTCGAATTTTTTGCCATTCGTGAACCAACCAGTGTAGTGCACGGTGACCGCTTCACCTTTCTTCGGCGTGCGGCCGGTACCGGTCTTGATCGATTCAACTTTGATTTCAGGGGTTGCCATGAACCCCAGTTCGCCCGAATCGCCGGTCCGGGTCAAGGAGGCAACCGCCCTACTCCGGGGCCAGCAGATCGTTCAGCTTGGCCGTACCGATTCGGGTAAAAAATGCCGTCGGGTCCGGGCGCGCAAGCGTGCCGCCCAGCGTCACCGTTTCTTTGGTGCGCGCATAACCGACCTCGTCCTTGGTGCCGTCCAGGAGGCGCAACTTTCCCAGCAATTGCTCGATCTTTCCGCGGCCGGCGAGCGACAACGAAACGTTCAGCGGCTGGTCCATCAGTGATTTGCCCTCCACGTAGGTCACAGTCCCCTTGCCCACCAGGCGAATTTCCGGCGAGATCAAACTGACGTCCTCCAGCGTCACGTTGAGCGAATCATCTCGGACCAGGCGCAGGCTCATCTGGTCATAATTGAACTCCCCGAAACTTTGGGCGAGTTGGTCGACAAAATACGCCTGGCCAGCCACCTTTTCCGCCGCCTTCGTCGCCTTTTCGGAACCGAGAAGCGATCCCAGCACCGAAGCCCCGATCTCGACCGCCTTGGACGTCATCGAAACCTTGCCGGTTGACCGCTGCAGTCCCCGGAACACACCGTGCCGGCTGGTCAGGTCAAACTGGCCGCGGGTACGGCGAAGCGTCCGATCGACGGTTTCCCCGTCGCCGGCCAGAGTTCCCACCACTGTGAACAATCCTTCCACCGTCGGGGCCTTGGTCTGGTCCAGCGCCTTGAAGAGCCGGCCCACATCAAACTCCGTGACCGAAAAATCGCCGGTCAGTCGGTACGGCTCGGCGGTGGCACCAAACAGGATAGCCCCCTTCGCCCCGAGCCGGCTGTTTTCCCCAAACCCTGCTTCGAGATTTTTCAGGCTTACCACCTTGGGCTCAATCACCACCAGGCCGGTGAGACCGCTCATCGACCAGTCCTTTCCCGAGGTGACCGATTTGAGATCGAGCATCAACTGGCCTTTGAGCCGAGACCAGGCTGCCACCTTGTCCGCGACGACTTCGACCGGCGGCCCGGAAGGCGCCGGTGCACCCTCGTGGGCGGCGCGGGCCGCTCCCGGCGAAAACACACTCGCCACGGCCAGCGCATCGGCCAACTCGAGGTGGTCACCGGTGAGTTTTCCCTCCAGGCCAAACACGGGCCCGACCGGGGTCAGTTCGAGCGAGAAATTCAAATCAGACCGCTGCCCGGCCCGATCCAGCAGAAGTGGCGCCTGCACGGACATTTTGCCGTCCTCCTGAATGAGCGCGCGGAAACTCAAATTGGCCACCGGGAGCAACTGCCCGCCCTCGCGCGCCACGAGTCCGTTGACCGTCAGCCGCGCCTCGATCTGTTTAGCCGACCCGATCGTCGCGCGGACCTCGCCGCTCGCCCGGCCCTCGGTCACTGCCTGTGTTCCGGCAAAAAATGGCTGCGACGCGAGCGCCGGCACATCGAGACTAAACGTGAAATTTCCCCGCGTACCGTCGGCCGGAGACTGCGAAAAATCGCCCTTGCCCGTCATCAACCCCGCACCCGTCGCCCCGCGCACGCTGATGTCGCCGGTCCGGAACACGAAGATATTCCCGCGCGCAATCTCAACGCTGGGCGAGGCCTCGACCTCCAGACCCGTCAAGCGGGCTTCGCCATCCTGGCGGAGTCCCGCCTCGAGCAAGCGAAAAGGCTTCACCGACCGCAGCACGATTTTCTCTCCATCGACCCCCAGCACGAATTCGCCGGGTTCCGCCGCGCCGACCAGTTGTGCACCCGGTCCGACAATGGGAAGCCAGTCAAGCGGCGCCCGACCAAAAACGATCTGACCCAGGTCCGCCGGTGATTTTTGTCCGACCACGCTGCGGGTCGCCGGATCAAAGACAAACGGGCGCACGGTGGCCGCCTTGAAAAGAAACACCCCGTCGGCACCGGTCACGTTGGTCGTCAGGCTGCGCATTTCGATGTGGCCGTCGGCCCACGAAAACTCGGTCTGGCCGGCCGCCTTGATGCTGACCTTCGGCAACCACGGAGAGAGCAGGCCCGGCAATTCGGCCGAGTAACCGGCTTGCACGCTGACGGCGGGGCGGGCAGAGATCGGCATCGTCAGCGTGACCTGCGCCTTGAAGGTGTCGCCCACCGGCGTCCGCAGCGCCAATTCCTGGAAGCGCGCCTGCAGCTCCTGGTCGGTCAGGACCGCGTCCAACGCGAGCGTGAGCGCTGCCTTGGCCAGCACCGTCTCACCGCCCTTGACCAAGGTTAGCTCATCGACCTGCAAAGGCTGCACCGACCGCAGTCGCATCCGATCCGAACCCCCGGTGATCGAGACGTCACCCGTGATCGAGCCTCCGGAAATTTGGATTCCCGACACGAACGGCGCCACCCATGCCAGCGGCAGACCGAAAAGTCTCAGGTTCAAGGCCTCGCCGGCCGCCACCCCGCCGACCCGCAGTCGGCGTTGGCTGAAATCGACCTCGGCCGCCTGCAGTGCGGAGAGTTCTAGCACCGGCCGGGCGCCGGCCAGCTTGACGTTCAGCTGTCGCAAACGGGCCACCGCATCCTCAGCGGTCACGTCAAATTGCGCCTGGAGCTTCACGGGACCAATTGCCCGCCACGCCGGATCAATCACCTCGAGCCGGCTCGCGCCGGCGTCGAGATTGCCCAGCAGGCTCAGGGCGCTCGTCGCGGGCGCGTAGACCACATGACCTTCCCCGCGAGCGTCAAAGGTCGGGAGCGCGAGCCCGAGGAAAAAGGGCTCCAATTGCGTGTTTCTCGCCTTGAGTGTCCATTGGCCGGTGTAATCACTGCCGCCGGCGAGCAAGGTCGCATGCAGGCCCAGGAGGTTCTCCGAAGCGCCGTGGAGCAAAGTGTCCACGCTCAAGGAATAATTTTCGCCCGCCGTCCCCTTTACCAACTCGGTGACGATCTTGAGTTGGTTCTGCTCCGAGAGCGCGGGTCCCGTGGCGTCGACCAACGCGGTCAGGTTAACCCGGCTGAAATTCCGGTCCCGGGTCTGGGTCGCCCGGAGACCAACCTGCGCGTGCAGGACGCCGACGCTCGCGTCGGCGGCGGGATTCTTGATCGTGGCCGTCAGGATTAAAGCCCCCTCGGCGCCTGGAGAAAACTTGCCTCCCTTGACCTGCAGGATCGCCTCCAGCGGCATTTGTCCCGACGCTCCGGGCAGGAGGAGCCGGCCCTCCACCTGGCAATCGTCGAGCACCAGCTCGTACGGTAATTTGATTTTTGCCAGCACGGCCGGCGCCGCCGCTGGTCCGCCGGCCGTGGCGGCGACCGCGCCATTGCGCGAACGATGGCTGGCATCCACGAGCAAACCTTTCACCGCCAGGCGATGCACGGTCAGGCGATGGCCGAAGACCAAGGGCCAAAGTGAATATTCCACCTCCAGGTGTGCCACAGTAACGTTGGTACCACGACGTTCGATCCGGACTCCGTCCAGCACGGCTGAGGAAAAACCGGCCGCGACTCCGGACAACTCAACCTTGAGCCCCGGTTTATTGGCCGCCGCCCGCAACAACGCCCACCGCTGCACCGACGGCCTGAGCGCGATCGTGAGACCGACAGCAACGATCACTGCGATAGCGCCAAGAGTGAAGAGCAGCGGACGGACAAACTTCATGCGATGCGTTTGAGACACTCGAAGAATACTGAAGGTGCCAACTTGGGCGAGTAAAGACCCGAGAGTCTTCGTTACCTGATTCCCACCGCGAAAACGAGACCGCCAGTCTTCCTCGGGGTGACAACCCGGAGGGTTTTCACTTAAACTCCGGTCGGCCGCAGCCCCTCCACTACTTCCGCGGAAAACAAAAGGGCCGCCAAATGGCGGCCCGCGGGCGGAGGAAAAAAGCCCGTCTTATTTGCCCGGATAGGCTAGCGCCTTGGTCGGACGCATCTCGTCGGTCAGGCCCATCGCCTTCCGCGTCGTGGCGACCGCCACATTGTAGGCATAGTAAGCTTGGAGTTGGTTCAAGCGGGCCGTCGTGAGGTCCACCTGGGAGGTCAAGACGTCAAGCTGGGTGGCGGTACCGGCGTTGTAGCGGGCATTGGCCAGGCGCACGGCTTCCTCAGCCTGGGCCACGACTTTTTTCGAGGCTTCGGCCAATTCCGTGGCTTGCTGGAAGGTCGAGATGGCCCGGCGGACGTCCACATCAACCGACAACTGCGTCTCGCTCAGGGCCAGCTTGGCCTGTTCCAGATAAGAATGGGCCTGCACGACCCGCCCGGCCGTGGCCCGGCCATCAAAAATATTCCAGGACGAGGAAAGACCGACCGTCCAGCCGTTGCGATCGCCCGGGAGGCTGTTGGAGCCCGGTGACTTTCTCCAGTCGTAGCTGCCGTAAACGGAAAGGTTCGGGTAATAGCCGGCGCGGCTCGCCAGTATTCCCTGCTCGGCCGCCGTCGTCAGTTTCTGCAACCGGAGGAGGTCGGGCCGGTTTTCCCGGGCGGCGGTCAACGAGGAGCGGAGGTCAAAACTGGTCGGGGTGAACTCCAGCGTGCCGAGAAACTCGGGGATCTTGGCCACATTTGATTCCGTGTTGGTCACGAAGCCTAGCGCCTGCCGCAGAGTCTCGATCGACAGCCGGTAATCGTTGCGGGCGGTGATGAGCGGGACCTGGGCATTGGCCACCGCAACCTCGGCTCGCAGGACCTCAAAGTTGGAGACGGTGCCGGCATCAAAGCGGTTCTTGACGTCCTGGAGCTGGCGCTGGAGGAGTTCCACGTTTTGCTCCTGCACCTTGATCTTTTCGCGGCTGACGAGGACCGTATAGAATTTGGTCCGGACATCGAGCAGCGCATCGTTGATGACGGCCTGGAGCGCCAGGATCGCGGCATCGAGGGTGAGCTGCTGGCCCCGGACGTTCGCCGAAACCCCGCCACCGGAATAGAGAATTTGGCGCGCCGTGATATCGAAGGACCAAAATTTGTCCTCGCCCAGGACGCCGACCGCGGCGTCGTTGCGGTTGTAGCCACCGTTACCCGTGACCGACGGCAGGGTCGACGACTTTACTTCCAACACCACGCCCTCCTGCTGCCGGATCCGTTCCTTCGCTTGGCGGATCGCGAAGTTGTTATCGAGCGCAAAGGCCAGCGAGTACTGCAAGTCGAGGCGGTCCGGAACCGCGTAATTGGGGTCGGGCTTGCCGTCGTTGAGCTGCGCGAGGAGCGGCGACGCCGCCAACGTCAGCGCGAGGCCGACCGAGGTGAAAATGGAAAGGGCCGATTTCATAGGGCAAAGACTGATAAATGGGTTGTTGTATTATTTGGCGAGCACCGCGTGCGCAGTAACCTCGACCGAGGCGACCGGCTTCTGCCTGGCCTTATCCTTGGCGTGATCGCGTGCGATCATCATGTAGAACGCCGGCACCACGTAGAGCGTGAATACGCTGCCGACGGCCATTCCGACCACCAAAACCCAGCCAATGCTATTTCGAGCCGCGGCACCCGGACCAGTCACGAAGATGAGCATCAGGTGACCGAAAACAGTGGCAGCCGAGGTCATCATCACCGGACGTAAACGGGTGGCGGCCGCACGTCGGATGGCATCCCGCTTGGCGACGCCCTGCTCCTGGAGCGTGTTGGCAAATTCGACGATAAGAATCCCGTTCTTGGCGATCAATCCCACCAACGTGATCAGGCCAATTTGCGAATAGATATTAAGGGAGGTCTTCCACAAGAAGATCGGCACCAAGGCGCCAAACAATGCCAACGGTACGGATCCCAGCAGGATGATAAAGGGGTCCCGGAAGCTGTTGAACTGCGCGGCCAGCACGAGGAAGATCAACATGCCGGCCAGAACAAAGGCCTTCCATAGGGCATTCCCTTCGTTGCGGAGTTGCCGGGACTGGCCGCCATAATCGATCGAGTACCCCGGCGGCAGAATTTCTGCGGCCTTGGCCTCGAGCTTTTTGAGTGCGAGGTCGATGCTCGGTCCCACGCCCGTGATCGTGACCGAATTCAGTTGTTGGAACCGGTTCAGCGTACGCGGCTGCACCGAGTGCTTGAGGGTCGCAATCGTGGACAGCGGGATAAGCTGACCGGCCGGGCCACGCACGTGGTAGTTGAGGAGTTGCTCGGCATTCAGCCGCTGGCCGCGTTCCACTTGCGGGATCACGCGGTAGCTCCGCCCGTCGTTGACAAAGCGGTTGACGTAGCCGCCGCCGAGCATCGAGCCAAGATCGCCCGCCACATTGCTGAGGTTCAGGCCCATCGACGCCACCTTGTCTTTGTCGATCTCGACCTCGACCTGCGGCAGGTCGAATTTCAGGTCACTGTCGGCAAAGTAGAAGGTGGGCGCCCCGTGAGGGTCGTTCGCCTCGGTGTTGGCATAAAGCACGAGCTTCTGCGCGTACTCCAACATCTCGCGATGGTCCGCCGTGGAGCGCAGGACGAGCTCGATCGGAAACTGTCCCCCGGAAGGAAGAGGCTCGGGAGTCGTGACAATCACCGTCATGCCCGGAATCGTCGCCGCCGGGGCCTGCAGGGATTCCTGGATCTGAATCGAAGACCGCTTCCTTTCGGACCAGGGCTTCAGGATGATGCCGGCAAATCCAACATTCGAACCCGTCAGTTGAAAGGAATTTTCGTACTCGGGAACGCTCGTGAACATCTTCTGGACTTGGGCCGCAAACAGCACGTTCTGGTCGATGGTCGAGGTCGGCGCGGGCTGCAGGATGCTAAACACCACCCCTTGGTCCTCCTTCGGCGCCAACTCCTGCTGCGCAAACATGATGAAAGGAACGATCAGGAGCGTGAGCAAGAATGCCGCGGTGATGGTTACGGGGACCCAGCCAAGGCTGGCCCCGATCATTTTGTCGTAGCGATTGCGAATCCGATCGAAGAGACGATTGATCGTTCCGCTGAGGCCCGCCTCCTCGTGGTCATGATCCTTCAGCAGGTAGGCGCTCATCATGGGCGAAAGGGTCAACGCGACGAAACCCGAGACCGCCACGGCGCCGGCCAGGGTCATCGCAAATTCACGGAAGAGCGCTCCCGTCAGGCCGCCTTGAAAAGCGATCGGCGCGTAAACGGCAGCGAGCGTGATGGTCATGGAGATGACCGGGCCCACCAGTTCCCGCGCCCCCAGGATCGCCGCCTCGATCGGCTCCTTCCCGTCGCGGATGTGCCGCTCGATGTTTTCCACCACCACGATGGCATCGTCCACGACGATGCCGACCGCCAGCACCACCGCGAGCAAGGTCAGCAGATTGATGGTAAAGCCGAACGCGAACATCAGCGCGAGCGCCCCCACCAATGACAACGGCATGGCGACGATCGGAATCAGCACTGATCGCATCGACCCCATGAAGAGAAAGATCACCACCATCACGATCACGAGCGTCTCAATCAGGGTTCGCAAAATCTCCTTCAGGGCATCGTCAATGTACTTCGTGCCGTCGTAAGCGATCTTCACGTTAAGGCCGGCCGGCAACGCGCGTTCGATCTCCGGCATGACCTCGCGCACGCGCTTGATCACCTCGACCGTGCTCTCCGTCGGCAACACCCAGATCCCCATGAAGGTGGCGGCCTGGCCGCCGAACTTGACCTCGGTATTGTAGTCCTCGGCGCCGAGAACCACGTCGGCCACGTCGGCGAGCCGGATCACCGTGCCGTTGCGTTGCGCCACGACGAGTTGCTTGAATTCATCGACGTTCTTCAGGTCGGTGTTGGCCACCAGACTCACGCTGAACATCGATCCTTTCGTGGCCCCCACGGCCGCCAAGGCATTGTTGGCCTGCAACGAGGCCCTGACCTCCGCCGGACTAATATTTCGGGCGGCGAGTTCCTCGGGCTTGAGCCAAACCCTCATCGCGAAGACCCGACCACCGAGGACGTCGGCCCGCTGGACGCCTTTGACCGAAGAGAGCCGGGGTTGGACCATGCGGCTCAGGTAATCGGTGATCTGATTCTGATCCAAAGTATCCGAATAAAAACTGATGTACGCCGAGGCAAACTGGCTGTCCGCCGTCTCGACACTGATGGTCGGTGTCTCAGCCTCGGGCGGCAGTTCGTTGCGCACCTGGTCGATTTTTGAACTGATCTGCGCCAGCGCCGCGTTGGTGTCATAGTTGAGACGCAGATAGACCGTAATCGTGCTGAGACCGGCCCGGCTCGACGACGCAATGTAGTCGATGCCGTCCGCGCTCGAGATCACCCGTTCGAGCTGGGTCGTGATGTAACCGCGAACCGTGTCGGCACTGGCGCCAAAATAGATCGTCGTGACGTTGACCGCCGCACTGTCGCTGCGCGGATACTGGCGGGTATTGAGCTTCGTGTAAGCCACGAGGCCAACCACCAGGATGACGATGTTCACCACCAGGGCGATGACCGGCTTTCGAATGAAGAGATCGGTAAAACTTTTCGAGATCATGGCTGGACTCCCGTTAGGTGTTCTCCGGCTTCGGCGCGGATTCGGCCGACGGACGGCTCGAGTTGTTCACCTGCACCGGCGCCGAATTGCGCAGCTTGAAGACACCGGCGGTGACGACCTGCTCGCCGGCCTTGACGCCGCCTTCGACCGCGACGAGATCGCCGCGCGTGTCGCCCAGCTTGACCACCTGCTGACGGACACCCAGATACTCAAGCCCGGCGGGATCCTTCATTTTTTCGACGATAAAAATGGAATTACCATACGGCGCATAGGCGATTGCGGTCGCGGGAAGCACGACCTTCGGTTCGCCCACCGGCAGCTCTATCTCAACCTCGGCAAACATGCCGGCGCGCAGCAATTCCTGTGCGTTTGCCAGAGTGGCCTGGACGGAAACATTGCGCGACGAGGAATCCACTTCGGAATTGATCGCCGAAATCACGCCCTCGAAAACCTTGCCGCGATAGGCGTCTACCGTCACCGAAACCTTTTGCCCGATCGTCAGTGAGGACAGCTGTCGCTGCGGCACATTGAAGTTCGCAAAAATCGGATCAAGCTTCTGCAGCGGCATCAGGGCCCGGCCCTTCGAGATATACTGGCCGACATTGACCAGGCGGATGCCAATCCGGCCATCGAACGGTGCCCGCACCAGCTTCTTGTCGATCTGGGCCTTGAGGGCCGCGACATCAGCGAGGGACTGCTTGGCGGTCGCCTCGATCGTGTCGTACTCGGATTTGGCCAGGGTCTTGTTTTCCAAGAGCTCCTTGGCCCGCTCGATATTGATTTTCGCCAGTTCGGCCCGAACCTGGCTGGCATTTAATTGCGCCGACTCGACACTGGTGTCGATTTCGACCAGCGGGTCGCCCGCTTTAACCGCGGTGCCGCTTTCCACCAGGATCTTGACGATGGTGCCCTCGGCATCGGCGCTGATCGTGACACCCTCGACCGGGGCGAGCGTACCAATCGACTGCAACACGGGATGCCAGGCGACCGCTGACGCTTCGATCGTGGTCACGGCCGTGGCCGGCGGGACGTGAGAGATCTTCGACATTTCCTTAATTTGGGCGTACTTGACGCCGGCAAGCGCCAAGACGACGATGACAAAGCCCACCAGGGCGATAAGGAATTTCTTTAACATGGGTGCGTGGTGTTGAGGATGAAAAGAGGTTGAAAATTAAGAATCGTGTCAGCCAGCGGCCGCGAGTTGGGCCTTGCGGGCGCCGTTCAACATCGCCGCGTGCTGCTGGACCTTGCCCAGCAGGCGGACGAGCGTCTTTCGTTCGGTCTCGTTGAGCGGGCTCATCAGCTCCGCCACAGCCTGGAAGTGTCCGGGAAGGAAATCGCTCAGGAATTTCTCGCCGGCCGGGGTGAGGCGAACCGACATCATGCGCCGGTCAACTGGATCGGGCTCGCGTTTGACAAACCCGTCGCGTTCCAGCGTGTCGACCAACCCTGTCATCGTGGCCCGCGTGACTCCGGCAGCGTCGGCCAATTCAGCCGGGGTGCGCGGCCCGTGGCCGATGCCCTCCACCGCCTTTACGCTCCGCGGATGCGAAGTGCGCCATAGCAACATCAGTACACTAAAACGTCCATGGGAAATGTTGTGGTCGCTCAGATTGCGATCCGTCAGCCCAAAAACTTCATCGCCCGTCCGCAACAGATGCATGAAAGCCTCCGCGGCCGAAGGATCCAGGTCAGGAAACTCCTTTGCCGCCTCCAGCAGGCACTCATACCGCGGCAGATCCTTGAGTAACAGGTAAGGCATTATTCGGGTGGTTCAGGTGACTATCAGGAGCCTGACGATTAGCCTCCTAATGAGTTTAGCAAGTAGTCTT
>Ga0302321_100006464_pt1 | contig 10313 bp, 7 predicted proteins | sample Fen_T0_1_FD_202505 | JGI IMG/M metagenome (GOLD analysis project Ga0302321, IMG submission 202505) | Peat permafrost microbial communities from Stordalen Mire near Abisko, Sweden - Fen_T0_1 | ecosystem: Environmental > Terrestrial > Soil > Wetlands > Permafrost | place: Sweden: Abisko... | reverse complement strand
ACGAGGGTGGCGGCGAGGCCGTCCGCGATCAGCAGCAGGAGCTCGAGCGGACGCACCGGAGGTCTCCCCTCGCGCCAGGGCACCGACCGTGGCCGCAGGGTCAATATCACCAGGTACTCGCCGCGCTGCCCGTCGAGGCACCACGTGTGCTGTGACCCTCCCGCGGCGGAACGCCCTGACCCGTTTCCGGCAGGGCGTTCCGCGGGGCATCAGACGGGGGCGACGAGCCCGGCCGTCACTTGTACGTGATGCTCGACGTGGAGTAGTTGCAGCCGCTGCCCGGGCCGGAACCGGACTTGGTCGGCTCCTTTCCGGAGTTGTTCCCGGTGTACCGCTGGCAGATGGTCAGCTTGTGGCTGGAGTCACCGACGATGGTGATCTGCGACAGATTCGCCTGGTCCCCGTAATTGGAGTTGATCCCCACCAGGGCGGCCGAACCGCCCTCGGCGATGATGTTCTGCACGGTCACCGTCCGCTTGCCCTGGTAACCGCTCTTGCAGTTGCCGCACGAGCGGTAGAGCTTGCCGAACGTCTTCACGTAGAAGTTCTTGATGACCATCGTGCCCGGGCCGTTGTGCTGGAACACCTTGTCGGAGGCGCTCCGCGCGCCGCCGCCGTCGATCGTCATGACCGAACCGGACGGTGCGGTGCCGAGCAGCGTGGCGGCGTCCTCGCCCACGTCCTCCCACCACACGTTGCTCAACGTGCAGGTGCCCTTGCAGTGGATGCCGTCCGCAGCCGGCGAGCCGATGATGACGTTCTTGACGGTCCCGCCCGGCGCCACCTCGAAGACGGCCTTCTGGCTCTCGCTCTGCCCGCCGTTGCCGAGGGAGCCGCCGGCGACGTACCGCTTCAGGCCGCCGTCGAACGTCCCCGACACCGTGATCGTCGAGGTGACCGTCTGCTGGCCCTTGGCGCTGGGGAAGGTGGTGGACGGGGCCGCGGCCGAGGCCCCGTTGGCCCACAGGCTGATCGATCCGACCGCGAGCACGCCGACCACCACGGCCGACCACGCGATCCTCGAAGGTTTCCGCATCGGATTCCTCTCCTGACACCCGGGCGGGTGTCCTCGCTGACTTCCTGACGCACGGCGTACTGCGCCCGGCGCCCGGCCGGTGACCGGTCCGGGCGACGGCGGGCCGCCGGTCGTCACCGGAGGGCCTGCGGGCCTCGGTGCCCCGCCTCGCCGTGCTACCCCTCAGTGCTCGCCGTCGGCCGAAAGGTTGACGGCCCGCGGGACGTCCCCGCGGTCGGGTGACGGCGAGGTGCCGCCGGTCGCGTTGACGGCGGCCCGGTCGCTCGTCGAGCCTGGGCGTCATGCCTGAGCCGCGCCCCGCCGTCCTGGTCGTCGAGCACGAGGGCCCTGTCGGGCTCGGCCGCCTCGGGCCCGTTCTGGCCGCGACGGCCGACCTGGACCTGCGACGCCTGCACCGGGGCGACCCGCTGCCCGCGGGCCTCGACGGCTACGCGGGGCTCGTCGTCCTCGGGGGCACGATGGGCGCCGGTGACGACGACGTCGCGCCCTGGCTGCCCGCCACCCGCCGGCTGCTCGCGGCGGGCGTCGAGGCAGACGTCCCCGTGCTCGGGATCTGTCTGGGCGCCCAGTTGCTCGCCGTCGCGGCGGGCGGGCGCGTCGAGCGCGGGAGCCGCGGGCTGGAGGCCGGGCTGGTCGAGGTCGTCGCGACGGCCGCGGCGGACGGCGACCCCCTGCTCGGACCGGTCACCGTCCGGTGCGGGCGGCGGCCGGCGGTGCCGCAGTTCCACCAGGACGCCGTCACGGTCCTGCCGCCGGGTGCGGTCCTGCTGGCCTCGGGCGAGCGCTACCCGCACCAGGCGTACCGCGTCGGCCGCCGGGCCTGGGGCCTGCAGTACCACCCGGAGGTCAGTGCCGCCGACTTCGCGGGATGGGTGCACGGCGACCTCGACGCCGTGACGGCGGCCGGACTGCGCGCGCCCGACGTCCTCACCGCGTACGCGGCGGCCGAACCGCACCTGGCCGACCTGGCGACCGCCCATGCCGAAGCCTTCGCCGCGATCATGCACTCCGAGACGGTGCCCGCCCCCTCCTCCCCGTGATCGTCCCGGATTGCATGATCACCGGGGAGGGGAGGCGCGAGGGGAGGGGGAGGGAGGACCGTCTGCCCTCGGAGCGGTCGGTGGTGCGGGATACCGTGACGGGGTGAGCTCACCGACGCGGCAGTCCACCCTCGCCGGTCAGCTGGCCCGGCTGGGTTTCGTGGATCCCCCGCGCGCCGAGCGGCTCCTCGCGGACCCTGCCATGGCCGGGCTCCTCGACCCGTTCGAGGACGTCTTCGCCGACGGCGTCCTGTCGGCCCTGGGCGAGGTGCCCGACCCCGACCTTGCCCTGCTCGGCCTGGTGCGCCTGCTCGACTCCCTCGGCCTCGGGGCCGGTCCCGCGGAGGACGGCGCGCGCGGCGGTGGCGCGGGACGGCGGCGCGCGCGGGTCCCCGCCGACGTCCGGCACAGCGCGGCCGTGCTCACCGCGACCCTGCGCTCGGGCGGCCCGGCCCGCGACGGGCTGCTCGCGGTCCTCGGCACGTCCGCGGCGCTCGGTGACCACCTGGCGCGCCACCCCCGGCACTGGGAGGTGTTCACCGAGAACCGGCCCGTGCCCTCGGCCGCCGAGGTGCGCGCCGATCTGCTGCGTGCCGTCGGCGCCGACCCGGACGACGCCGACCCGGTCGCGGCGCTGCCGGTCGCCGCCGCCCAGGACGCCCTCCGGGTGGCCTACCACCGGCGGCTCCTCGCCGTCGCCGGGCAGGACCTCGTCGACCCCGAGGCGATCGAGGCGATGCCGGCGATCGCCGCCCAGATCACCGACCTCGCCGACGCCACGCTCGAGACGGCCCTGGCGATCGCGCGGGCCGAGCTGCCCGCCGACGCCGCGGCCTGCCGCCTCGCCGTCATCGGGATGGGCAAGTGCGGCGGGCGGGAGCTGAACTACGTCAGCGACGTCGACGTGATCTACGTCGCCGAACCGCGGGACGGTGAGCCCGAGGCGCCCGCCCTGGCGACGGGCGCCCGGCTGGCCGCCGCCCTGGCCCGCGCCTGCTCGGCGGTCACGGCCGAGGGGACGCTGTGGCCGGTCGACGCGGGCCTGCGCCCCGAGGGCAAGGCCGGCCCGCTCGTGCGGACCGTCGCCAGCCACGCCGCCTACTACCGCCGGTGGGCGGCCACCTGGGAGTTCCAGGCCCTGCTCAAGGCCCGGGCCGTCGCCGGCGACCGCGCCCTCGGCGAGGAGTGGCTCGACGTCGTCCGGCCCCTGGTGTGGCGGGCTGCGGAGCGGGACCACTTCGTCGAGGACGTCCAGACGATGCGCCGCCGGGTCGAGCAGCACGTGCCGCCGAACCAGGCCGCGCGCCAGCTCAAGCTGGGGCGCGGCGGCCTGCGCGACGTCGAGTTCAGCGTCCAGCTGCTGCAGCTCGTGCACGGCCGGGCCGACCCGCGGCTGCGCCACGCGAACACGCTGCTCGCGCTGGAGGCGCTCGCCACCTTCGGGTACGTGGGCCGCGACGACGCCGCCGAGCTGGACCGCGCCTACCGGATGCTCCGCACCCTGGAGCACCGCATCCAGCTCTACCGGCTGCACCGCACCCAGCTGGTGCCGAGCGACCCCGCCGACCTGCGGCGTCTCGGCCGCTCGTTCGGGTTCCACCGCAAGCCGGCCGACGAGCTGGAGGACCTGTGGCACCGGCACGCCATCGAGGTGCGCCTGCTGCACGAGAAGCTCTTCTACCGCCCGCTGCTCGCCGCCGCCGCCCGGCTCACCACCGACGACGTGCGCCTCACCCCCGAGGCCGCCCGCACCCGCCTGGCCGCGCTCGGCTACCGCGACCCGACCGGCGCGATGCACCACCTGCGGGCGCTCACCGCGGGCGTCAGCCGGCGGGCGGCGATCCAGCGGCAGCTGCTGCCGGTCATGCTCGGCTGGTTCGCGTCGGGCGCCGACCCCGACCACGGCCTGCTGGCGTTCCGGCGGGTCAGCGACGAGCTGGGCGCCACCCACTGGTACCTCAAGATGCTGCGCGACTCCGGTGCCGCGGCCGAGCGGATGGCGCAGGTCCTGTCCGCGGGCAAGTACGTCGCCACGCTGCTGGAGCGCGCGCCCGAGGCCGTCGCGATGCTGGGTGACGACGTCGAGCTGGAGCCGCGCGAGCGGACCGCGACCGTCGCCGCCGTCCGCCGGGTCGTCGACCGGCACGTCGGCGACCCCGACCGGGCCGCGGTCGCCGCCCGCGCCGTCCGCCGCCGCGAGCTGGTACGGACGGCGATCGCCGACATCGTGGGCCTGACCGATCTCGCCCAGGTCGGTCAGGCGCTGAGCGACGCCGCCGTCGCGGCCCTGGACGGCGTGCTCCGCGCCGCCGCCGCGCACGTCGCCGACCGCTTCGGCGGCGAGCTGCCCACCCGGCTGCTCATCGTCGCGATGGGCCGCCTCGGGGGAGCGGAGACCGGGTACGGCAGCGACGCCGACGTCATGTTCGTGCACGACCCGCTGCCCGGCGCCTCCGGCAAGGACGCCCTGGACGCCGCGATGCAGGTGGTCAGCGAGCTGCGCCGCCTCCTCGGGGCGCCGAGCCCCGAGCCGGCGCTCGACGTCGACGCCGACCTGCGGCCGGAGGGACGCAACGGGCCGCTGATCCGGTCGATCAGCTCCTACGCCCAGTACTACGAGCGCTGGTCGTCGCCGTGGGAGGCGCAGGCGCTGATCCGGGCCGTGCCGGTGGCCGGCGACGAGGAGCTGGCCGCCCGGTTCGTCGAGCTGGTCGACCCGCTGCGCTGGCCGCAGGGCGGGATCAGCGACGCCGTGCTGCGGGAGATCCGCCGGATCAAGGCGCGGGTCGAGGCCGAGCGGCTGCCGCGCGGCGCCGACCCCCACCGGCACCTGAAGCTCGGCCGGGGCAGCCTGTCGGACGTCGAGTGGACGGTGCAGCTGCTGCAGCTGCAGCACGCCGCCGCCGTGCCCGGCCTGCGGACCGCGTCCACCGTCGGCGCGCTGCAGGCCGCGGTGGAGGCGGGCCTGGTCGACAGAGCGGACGGCGACGTCCTGCTGGCGGCGTGGCGGCTCGCGTCCCGGGTGCGCAACGCCACCGTGCTGTGGCGCGGCGTGCCGTCGGACGCGCTGCCGACCCACCTGCGGGAGCTGGACGGCGTCGCCCGCATCGTCGGTTACCCGCCGGCGTCGGCGTCCCGGCTCGACGAGGACTACCAGCGCGTGACCCGGCGGTCGAGAGCTGTGGTGGAGCGCCTCTTCTACGGCTTCACCTCCGACGACCGCTCGTAGCCCCGGGTCCGTCTCGCCGCGCGAGCCGCGTGGGCCGCGCGGGCCGCGCGAGCCTCGTAACGAGTGGGTCTCGTTTCTTGTGGGCTGCCCCGTGCTCCCCTAATGTCCGGCCGGTGAGTCGCGCGGCAGGGCGTCCGACGCTGTTCGATGTCGCGCAGCGCGCCGGGGTGAGCCTCAAGACGGCGTCGCGAGCCCTGAACGGGGAGTACGGCGTCGCGCCGTCGACCTCCGCGCGCGTCCAGCAGGCCGCCACCGACCTCGGGTTCCGGCCGAACCGGCTCGCCCGGTCGCTCGCCGCGGGCGGTCCGAGCGCCGCGGTGGGCCTGGTGCTGTCGTCGGTGTCCGACCCGTTCTTCGCCGCGATCTGCGGTGCCGTCGAGTCCCTCGTCGTCGCCCGCGACCTGCAGCTGCTGTCGGCCAGCCACGGCGACGACCCCGAGCGCCAGCTCGCGATCATCCGCACCTTCGTCGAGCGGCGGGTCGACGCGCTGATCGTCGTGCCCGCCCCCGGCGACGCCTCCTACCTGCGCCCCGAGCTGGAGCACGGCGTCGTCGTGGTCGCGATCGACCGGCCGATCGAGGGCCTGGACGTCGACACCGTCGTCGTCGACAACGTCGGCGGCGCCCGCGAGGCCGTGGCCCGGCTCGTCGCCCGCGGGCACCGGCGGATCGCCGTCGCGGGCGACGACCCGCGCCTGTGGACCCTGCGCCAGCGCCACCTCGGGTACCGGGAGGGGCTGGCCGCGGCCGGGCTGCCCGACGACCCGGCGCTCGTCGCGCTGGACTGCCGGGATGCCGACGGCGCCGCGGTCGCGGTCCGGCGGATGCTCGCCCTCGCCGACCCGCCGACGGCGCTCGTCGCGATCCAGTTCGTCGCCGGGCGCGGGGTGGCGCGGGTCGTCCGCGAGACGGGGGCCGCGCTGGAGGTGGCCGTCTTCGACGAGCCCATCGACACCGACCTGCTCGCCGACCCGCCGGTCCTCGTCGTCGCCTCGGCGCCCGAGCGCCTGGGCCGGTGCGGGGCGGCGCTCGCGATGGAGCGGCTGGACTGCCCGGACGGGCCGTCGCGCCAGGTCGTCCTGCCGCCCGTCCTCCACGGCACGGCGTCCCGCTAGAATCCTCGATCATGGAGCACGCGGACTTCGTCTCGGGTCTGCGGGGCGCCGCCCCCTACGTCCACGCCCACCACGGGCGGACGTTCGTCGTCGCCTTCCCCGGCGAGACGTGCGCCCGGCCCGACTTCGACCGCCTCCTCGCCGACATCGCGCTGCTGTCGAGCCTGGGGGTGCGGCTGGTGCTCGTGCACGGGGCGCGCCCGCAGATCGAGGAGCAGCTCGCCGTCCGCGGCATCGCGCCGTCGTTCGAGGGCGACCTGCGCGTCACCGACCCGGCGACGATGGACGCCGTGAAGGCCGCCGTCGGCGTCCTGCGGATGGACATCGAGGCGCAGCTGTCCGCGAGCCTGGCCAACACGCCGATGGCGGGCGCCCGGCTCAAGGTCGTGGGCGGCACCTGGGTGACGGCGCGGCCGGTGGGCGTTCGCGGCGGCGTCGACCACCTGCTGACCGGTGAGGTCCGGCGGGTGGACATCGCCGAGATCCGGGAGGCGCTGGCGGGGGAGCGGATCGTGCTGCTGTCGCCGGTGGGGTACTCCCCGACCGGGGAGGCGTTCAACCTGCGCAACGCCGACGTCGCGGAGGCGGTCGCGGGCGGGCTCGGCGCGGACAAGCTCATCTTCGTCATGGAGTCCGACCCCAAGGGCTGGCAGCTCGCCCGCTCGATGGGCGACGCCCTGCACCTGCCGCTCGGCGAGGCGGAACGGCTGCTCGCCGCGGAGCCCGCCGTCGAGTCGCTGCCGGTGGAGGACCGCAACTGCGTGCGGGCCGCGCTCGCCGCCGGGCGGGCCGGGGTGCGGCGGGTGCACCTCATCAGCGCGGCGGCGGACGGCGCCCTGCTGCGCGAGCTGTACACCCGCGACGGCATCGGGATGATGTTCACCGCCGACGAGGACTACGAGTCCACCCGGGCCGCCACGATCGAGGACGTCGGCGGGATCCGCGCGCTGATCCGCCCGATGGAGGCCGCCGGGATCCTCCTGCCGCGCTCACGGGAGCAGCTGGAGCTCGACATCGGCACCTTCTCGGTCATGGTCCGCGACGGCACGGTGATCGCCTGCAACGCGCTGGTGGAGTACCCGCACGACGCCGCGGCCGAGTTCGCGTGCGTCGCCGTCCACCCCGACTACCGAGGCCGCGACCGCGCCGTCAGCCTGCTGCGCCGGGCCGAGACGTCGGCGAAGGAGCGCGGCCTGACCAGGCTGTTCGCGCTGACGACCCACACGCCGCACTGGTTCCTGGAGCACGGTTTCGTCCAGGGCACGCCGGGCGACCTGCCGGCGCGCCGTCGCTCGGCGTACGCCGCGGGCCGCAACTCCCTGGTCCTGATCAAAGACCTCTGAGGACTGATCAAAGACCTCTGAGGAGGGGGAGGGCTACGGGCAGGTGACGATCTGGCCTGCGTAGGACAGGCCGCCGCCGAAGCCGAGCAGCAGCACCGGGCCGCCCTCCGGCAGCTCCCCGCGCTCCACCAGCTTGGAGAACGCCAGCGGCACGCTCGCGGCCGAGGTGTTGCCCGACTCGACGACGTCCCGGGCGATGACGGCGTTCACCGCGCCCAGGCGCTCGGCGAGCGGCTCGATGATCCGCAGGTTGGCCTGGTGCAGCACGACCCCGGCGAGGTCGGCGGGGGTGAGCCCGGCCCGCTCGCAGATGGTCCGGGCGATGACGGGCAGGGCGGTGGTCGCCCACCGGAAGACGGTCTGGCCGTCCTGCTCGAAGAGGTTCGTCGGCGGCTCCAGCCGGACGGCGCGGCCCGCCTTCGGGTCCGACCCCCAGACGACCGGGCTGATCCCCGGTGCGTCGGACGCGGTCACGACCGCGGCGCCCGCGCCGTCACCGACGAGCACGCAGGTGTTGCGGTCGGTCCAGTCGACGACGGCCGAGAACTTGTCCGCCGCGACCACCAGCGCGCGGCTCGCCGAGCCCGCGCTGATCGCGTGGTCCGCGATCGCCAGCGCGTGGCAGAACCCCGAGCAGAAGGTGTTGACGTCGATCGCGGCCGGCGCGGGGACGTCGAGCAGCGCGCTCACCCGCGCCGCGTTGCTGGGGGACCGCTCGGCGGCCGTCGTCGTGGCGAGCACCACGAGGTCGATGTCGGCGGCGTCCAGACCGGCCGCGGCCAGCGCCTTGGCGCCCGCCCGGGCGGCCATGTCGGCGACCGTCTCGTCCGGCTCGGCGATGTGCCGGGTCCGGATGCCGACACGCCGCACGATCCACTCGTCGGTGGTGTCCACGAGGGCGGCGAGGTCCTCGTTGGTCATCACCCGGCTCGGCTGGTAGTGGCCGAGGGCTGCCACGCGAGAACCCATGGGCCCCAGCATGCCAGCGGCCCGGGCGGGGCGCGCACCCCGGGCCACGACCACCGGCCGTTCGCCCGATGTCGCGGGATGCGCCAGACTCGGCGGCATGACGACCGTTGCCGAGGGTGCCGAGGGTCAGGTGCCGCCGGGGAGCGAGGGCGGCCGGGTGGCCGTGACGGGCTCCTCCGGCAAGCTGGGACGCGCCGTCGTCCGCGACCTCGCCGCGCACGGCTGGACCGTCCTGGCCCTCGACCGGGTCCGGCCGACCGGCGCGCTGCCCGACGGCGTCGCGTTCGTCGCCGTCGAGCTGACCGACCACGGCCAGGTGCTGGAGACGCTCGGCGGCCTCGTCGACGAGCACGGCGGGGCGCTCGACGCCGTCGTCCACCTGGCCGCCGTCCCGGCGCCGGGGCTGATCCCCAACTCGGCCACCTTCGCCAACAACGCGACGGCGACGTGGAACGTGTTCAACGCCGCCCGGGCGTACGGCGTGCGCCGGGTGGTGTGGGCGTCCAGCGAGACCGTGCTGGGGCTGCCGTTCGACACCCCGCCGCCGTACGTGCCGGTGGACGAGGCGTACCGGCCGCGGCCGGAGTCGACGTACTCCCTGGTCAAGGCCCTGGAGGAGGAGCTGGCCCACCACCTGTGCCGGTGGGACCCGCAGCTGTCGATGACCGGGCTGCGGTTCTCCAACGTGATGGAACCGCAGGACTACGCGGCCTTCCCGTCGTTCGACGCCGACCCGCGCCTGCGCAGCTGGAACCTGTGGGCCTACATCGACGCGCGGGACGGTGCCCAGGCCGTGCGCCTGGCCCTCGCCCGGGCGCTGCCGGGCCTGGAGATCTTCGTGATCGCGAACGCGGACACCGTGATGAGCCGGCGCAGCGCCGACCTCGTCGCGGAGGTGTTCCCCGGCGTCGAGGTGCGGCGGGAGCTGGGCGAGCACGAGACGCTGCTGTGCATCGACAAGGCGCGCCGCCTGCTCGGCTACGAGCCGGAGCACTCCTGGCGCGCGGAGGTCCCGCCGTCCGGCGCGTGACCCGGCCCCGGGCGCTCCTCTCGTCGTGGTGCGCGTGCGCTCCTCTCTACGTGGATGACCGTGCGTGCTGATGACCGTGCGTGCTGATGACCGTGCGTGCTCATGACCGTCGTCGGCGGGCTGCCGTGATCCAGCGGGGTTGAGGCTCTACTTTCGTGAACCAGCACGTGTGAACGTTCACATGGACGTGCCGACCCTAGGAAGGCCTGCGGACGCCGTCAACCGTCCGGGCTCCCCTCGTGGCCGCGCCGGGCCTGCGGGATCCGTTCGTCGTGCCGGGTGGGTGCTCGCGGGCCGCGATTCACCAGGCGTTTCGGAGGGTGGCAGTTCGCGGGCGGAGGACAAGGGTGCGGCGGCGGCACGGGTTCCGCTGTTGAGAATGTTTCAGGCCGCTCCGGAGGGACTTCCGCGCGCCTGCCCGGTGCCGCCGTGCCGCCCGACGCAGAGCGGAAAGGGGCGGGGTGATATGACTTGACACGTCGTATGTTAACGCTCATATTTGCGGGGCGTGGACGGGCGGGCTGCCCCACGTGATATCCGGCCGTGATGCT
>Ga0302321_100006462_pt1 | contig 10314 bp, 8 predicted proteins | sample Fen_T0_1_FD_202505 | JGI IMG/M metagenome (GOLD analysis project Ga0302321, IMG submission 202505) | Peat permafrost microbial communities from Stordalen Mire near Abisko, Sweden - Fen_T0_1 | ecosystem: Environmental > Terrestrial > Soil > Wetlands > Permafrost | place: Sweden: Abisko... | reverse complement strand
TCTGGATTCGGTCGGCACGCTGCGCGCGCACGCCGAACGCGCGCTGCGCGCGGCCAAGGAACAGGGCGGGGACCGCGGGGTGTACTACCGCAGCCTCACGCGCAGTTGAGTCAGCGCTGCAACGTCAGCTCGAGCCAGTCCGCGCGATCTCCCGCGAAGCCGTCGCCCGCGTCCCCCGCCTCGAGCACGAGCTCCTTCGCGCCCGCGAGCGCGATCTTCGGCAGCGCCTTGGGCGCATCGCCGCCGTGCAGCGTCTCGCTCTCGAAGACCTGCTTGCCATCGACGAACACGCGGAACACCACGGATCCGCGCACGGCGAGCGCCGCACTCTCGTCGTCGACCGCGATCTGTCCCTGCAGCTCCTTCCACGTGCCATCGAGCTTCCACGTGCTGCGGCTCGGCGCGTGCATGCCGATGCCACGCGCGAAGCGCTTCCCGCCGGCCGAGAGCGTGCCGCCGCCGACGCTGCCGTCGATGCGCGGCGGCCAGGTCATGCCGAGGTCGTCACCGAAGGGCGCAGCCGCGCCCGCAGCGCTCGGCGCGATGTCCGAGAGCCAGGCGATGCGCGCATCCTCCACGGAGAGCAGCAAGAGCGCGTCGAGCGGGATCTTGAGCGCGGCGTCGTGCGCACGCTTCAGCTCGACGCCCTGCGCCGAGAGTTTGACGAGCCCGCCGCGCAGTCTCCCGCCATCCGCCAGATCGAGCGCCACCGGCACGCCCTCGATCTTCGGCTGTTTGTGCTCGCGGCCGCTGGCGCGGTCGATGAACAAGCCCGCGACCTCGCTCCAGGGGATCTGCTTCTTCCCCACGCGCTGGTCGTGGAACTGGATGCCTTCGTTGCTGAAGCCCTCGATGCCGCCCTCGAGCACGTCGAGCGCCTCGCGCGCGCGGCGGTAGAGCCGATCGCCTTCCGCCGCGGGCTCGAGCGGACGCGACCACAGGTCCGGGATGTGCGCGGGGAAGCGCAGCGAATCGAGCTCGTCGAGATCGAGCACGAGCACCACGCCGCCGCCGGTCTGCACGACGAGCGACTCGTCCTTCCCGGCCTTGATCGAGCCGCGCATGCGCTCGCCGCTCCAGAGCTGGATCTCGCCCGCTTCCTTCGACACAGCGGCGGCGCTCGCTCCCGAGAAGCGCACGCGCCAGGCTTGCTGCAGGCGCGGGTCGGCCGTGTCGAGCTGCTCGGCGGGCAGGCTGCGCTCGCTGCCGTCGAGCCCGACGAGGACGGGGCGCTGCGGTGCCTGGGTCTGCGCGGCGAGGACGAGGAGGCAAAGGAGCATCGCGTCGATCCTAGCGCCGATGCTCCGTCCGGTAGTGTTCGAGCAGTGCATCTCCGCCGAAATCGTGCGCCTTCTCGCGCCACAGGCGGTGCACATGGTTGCCGCCCTGCATGTTGTCGAATTCGAACGCGCTCTGTGGCCCGCTGATGCGCCAGTAGTGCGGGTCGCCCGGGTGCGTCCCGCCGTTCCAGGCAAAGCGCAGCTCGCCTTCGTGCAAGCGCGCGCGTGCGACCTCGGCCGCTTCGGGCGCGAGGTCCCCCACGACTTCGTCCACGAGTTGCCAGGCCTGCGCGCTCTCTGCGGGGGTCAGGTCGGCGAAGGGAACCCCTTCGGGCCTTTCGAACTCAGCCGGCTTCCCGGGCACGAGCAGCACGTCGGAGGGCTGCGTGCCCGCGAGCGTGGCGCGCGCTCGCAATTTCTCGTCGAGCCCCAGATAGAGTTCGCGCGCTAGCTCCTCCTCACGCCGCAGGATGCACAGGCCGGCCTTCGGACCGCTCGCGACGCAGGCAGGGTTCGTCCCGAGGAAGAAGGGCGTCATGCCGCTCCACTCGCTGCCCTGGCCGGAGAGGTTGACCGAGACATGATGACCCTCGAAACGCACGCTCCAGGCAGCGCTCCCAGGCTCGCCGAAGAACGCCAGCCAGTAGCGGCCGGGATCGCGGTTGTCGTTGTGCTCGAGCTCGCGCAGCGTATTCTCGAGGTCGACGATGCCGACGACCTTCAGGTAGCCCTGAGCGCTGAGCAGTCGGCCGAGCAGTTCGTGCGCCGCCTTGCGACCCTTTTCGTCGAGGTCGCGCAGCGCGATCCCCTTGCGGTCGCCGGGCACGAAGGCCCAGGTCGTGCGCTCGGGAGTCTCGAAGCCGAACTGCGCCGCGGCGCGCTGCTCGGGGCTGAGTTGCGCCAGGAACTCCTTCGCCGCGCCGACCGCGCGCTCGGCGCGGATCTCGCGCGCCTGCGCGTGCACCCATTCCTCGACGCCGAACAGGACGAGGCAGGCGGCGAGAGCGAGGAGCGGTGCGCGCATGGCTCCGAGTCTAGCTCCCCAGTTCCCCTGTCAGGATGGCCGATGCCCGGGGAGGCGCCTCGCCCGCCTGCCAAGCAGGCAGAAAATCCCGTCGCCCGGCCCGCCAGAGAGGGCTGGGGTGCCCCGGCACCGTTCTTGCTTGGCGGCGGCCTCCCCGTTTCCCCCGACGTGCGCTCCGCCGGTCGCGACCGAGCGACGAGCGCTCCCCCACCGGCAAACCCAAGATTCCGATCCTCATGGCCAAGCAAATGGTTTTCGAGTCCGACGCGCGCGATGCGATCCGCCGCGGTGTCGAGAAACTCGCCAAGGCAGTCGTCACGACCCTCGGCCCCCGCGGCCGCAACGCGATCCTCGACAAGGGCTGGGGGGCCCCGACGGTCACCAAGGACGGCGTCACGGTCGCCGAGGAGATCCAGCTCTCCGATCCCTACGAACAGATGGGCGCGCAGCTCGTCAAGGAAGTCGCCAGCCGCACGAGCGACGTCGCCGGCGACGGCACCACGACCGCGACGCTCCTGACCGAGGCGATCTTCAACCAGGGCCTGCGCGCGGTCACCTCCGGCGCCTCGCCGGCGCGCCTCTCGAAGGCCATGAAGGACGGCTCCGCCGCCGTGTGCGCGGAGCTCGACAAGGTCTCGCGTCCGGTGGGCAAGAACGAGGAGATCCGCCAGGTCGCGACGATCTCAGCCAACAACGACGCGCGCATCGGGACGCTGATCGGCGACGCGATGGAGAAGGTCGGCAAGGATGGCGTGATCACCGTCGAGGACGGCAAGACGCTCGAGACCGTGGTGGACGTGGTCGAGGGCATGCAGTTCGACCGCGGCTTCCTCTCGCCGCACTTCGTCACCGAGCCGACGCGCATGACGGTCGAGTTCGAGAAGCCGCTGATCCTCGTGACCGAGCTCAAGATCAGCTCGGTGCAGATGCTGCTGCCGATCCTCGAGAAGGTCAAGCAGGGCAACAAGCAGCTGCTGATCATCGCCGAGGACGTCGATTCCGAGGCGCTCGCGACGCTGGTCGTGAACAAGATGCGCGGCGTGCTCAACGTCTGCGCAGTCAAGGCCCCGGGCTACGGCGATCGGCGCAAGGAAATGCTGCTCGACATCGCCACCTCGACCGGCGGCGTGGCGCTGATGAAGGACGAGGGCCGCGAGCTCGACCAGCTGACGCTGCGCGACCTCGGCACGGCCAAGCGCGTCGTGATCGACAACGACAACACCACCATCGTGGGTGGCGCCGGCAAGAAGGAAGACCTGCTGGCGCGCATCGCGCAGATCCGCGTGCAGGTCGAGCAGACGACCTCCGACTACGACAAGGAGAAGCTCCAGGAGCGCCTGGCGAAGCTCACCGGCGGCATCGCGCAGATCAACGTCGGCGGCGCCACCGACACCGAGGTCAAGGAACGCAAGGCGCTGATCGAGGACGCGCTGCACGCCACGCGTGCCGCGGTCGCCGAGGGCACGCTGCCGGGCGGCGGCGTCGCGCTGCTGCGCGCGCGCGAGGTGCTCAAGGGCCTGAAGAAGAAGGACGACGACGACTACAACATGGGCCTCGACCTGCTCTACGAGGCGCTCGCGCGTCCCGTGCAGCAGATCGCGAGCAACGCCGGCTTCGACGGCACCGTGGTCGCCTACCGCATCCTGCGCGAGAAGAAGGCGAGCTACGGCTTCGACGCGCTGCGCGGCGAGTACGGCGACATGTACCAGAAGGGCATCGTCGACCCGACCAAGGTCACCAAGGCGGCGCTCAACAACGCGGTCAGCGTCGCGACGCTGCTGCTCACGACCGACGCGCTGATCGCCAACAAGCCCGAGCCCAAGAAGGCGGGCGGCCCCGGCGGCCCCGGCGGCGGCATGGGCGACGACGAGATGGGCGGCATGGGTGGAATGGGCGGCATGGGCGGCGGAATGGACTTCTGAGCAGCACCCGCGATCCACCAACACACACAAACGAACAACCCCACAAGAAGAGACTCCCCATGGCCAAGCAGATCCTGTTCGACGAAAACGCACGCGCCAAGATGAAGAGCGGCATCGAGAAGCTCGCCAAGACCGTGCGCGTGACCCTCGGGCCCGCGGGCCGCAACGTGATCCTCCAGAAGTCCTTCGGGGCGCCGCACGTCACCAAGGACGGCGTCTCGGTCGCCAAGGAGATCGACCTCGAGGACCCCTTCGAGAACATGGGCGCCAAGCTCGTGCTCGAAGTGGCCAACAAGACCAACGACGTCGCCGGCGACGGCACCACGACGGCCACCGTGCTGGCCTCGGCGATCTTCAACGAGGGCCTCAAGTTCCTCGCCACGGGCGTCAACACGATCGAGCTGCGCAACGGCATCGAGAAGGCCGTCGCGGCCGCAGTCGAATCGATCCAGGCCCAGTCGCGCAAGGTCAAGACGCGCGACGAGAAGTGCAGCGTGGCCACGATCTCCGCCAACAACGACCCCGAGGTCGGCCGCATGCTCGCGGACGCCTTCGAGAAGGTCGGCGACGAGGGTGTCATCACGATCGAGGAGAACAAGGGCCTCGACACCGTGGTCGACGTGGTCGAGGGCATGCAGTTCGACAAGGGCTACCTCTCGCCCTACTTCGCCACCGACCTGACGAAGCTCACGACCGAGTTCGAGGACCCGCTGATCTTCATCTACGACAAGAAGATCTCCAACGTGCGCGAGTTCGTGCCGGTGCTCGAGGCCGCCGCGCGCAGCGGACGGCCGCTCTTGATCATCGCGGAAGACATCGACGGCGAGGCGCTCGCCACGCTCGTGATCAACCGCCTGAAGGGCGTGCTCAACGTCTGTGCCGTCAAGGCGCCGGGCTTCGGCGACCGCCGCAAGGCCTACCTCGGCGACATCGCCGCGCTGACTGGCGGCACCGCGATCACCGAGGAGATCGGCCTGCCGCTCGACAAGGTCACGCTCGAGCACTTCGGCACCGCGCGCCGCGTGCGCGTCACCAAGGACGACACCACGATCATCGGCGGCGCCGGCGTCAAGAAGGCGCTCGAGGAGCGCGTGGCGCAGATCCGCGTGCAGATCGAGGCGACCAAGTCGGACTACGACAAGGAGAAGCTCGAGGAGCGCGTCGCAAAGCTCACGGGCGGCGTCGCGGTGGTCAAGGTCGGCGGCAAGACCGAGGCCGAGATGAAGTCCAAGAAGGACCTGATGGAGGACGCGCTGAATGCCACGCGCGCCGCCATCCAGGAAGGCATCGTGCCCGGCGGCGGCGTGTGCCTGATGCGTGCGGTCGAGGCGGTGCAGAAGCTCGACCTCGGCGGCGACGAGCGCTTCGGCGCGCGGATCATCGAGAAGGCCCTCGAGGCCCCCATGCGCCAGATCGTCGCCAACGCCGGCGAAGACGGCGCGGTGGTGGTCGAGAACGCCCGCGAGAAGGGCAAGACCTTCGGCTACGACGCGCTCAAGTGCGAGTACGTCGACATGTTCAAGGCGGGCATCATCGACCCGGCCAAGGTCGTGCGCACGGCGCTGCAGAACGCGGCCTCGATCGCCGGCCTGCTGCTGACCACCGACTCGATGGTCACCGAGTTGAAGGACGAGAAGCCCAAGGTCGAAGGCAGCCTGAGCTGACCCACGACCGATTTCCGGGCGCGGGCGCGGGAGGCGATCGCCTTTCACGCCCGCGCTTCCTAGAGTCCGGAGCGCAGTCTCGACGATGCTAGCGGCATGAGCGCCAAGCGCGACTACTACGAGGTCCTGGGCGTCCCGCGCAATGCGAGCGCCGAGGAGATCAAGAAGGCCTACCGCAAGGCAGCGCTGCAGTTCCACCCTGACCGCAATCCGGGTGACAAGCAGGCCGAGGAGCGCTTCAAGGAATGCGCCGACGCCTACGGCGTGCTCTCGGACGAACCGAAGCGCAAGCAGTACGACCAGTTCGGCCACCAGGCCTTCGGCCAGGGCGGCGGCTACGACGGCCAGCGCTTCACGAACATGGAGGACATCTTCTCCGCGTTCGGCGACGTCTTCGGCTTCGGCGAGGCCTTCGGCCGCGGCCGGCGCACGGGCCCGCAGCCCGGACGCGACCTCAAGATCGACCTCGAGCTCTCGCTCGAGGAAATCGACTCGGGCGTCGAGCGCACGATCGCGCTGAAGCGCGCCGAGTCGTGCAAGACCTGCAAGGGCAGCGGCGCGAAGGCCGGCACCGCGCCCGTCGTGTGCGCGACCTGCGGCGGCCGCGGACAGGTGCACCGGAACCAGGGCTTCTTCACGCTCGCGACCGCCTGCCCGCGCTGCCGCGGCGAGGGCAGCTTCATCGAACACCCCTGCGCCGACTGCCGCGGCGCGGGCAAGATCCCCGAGAAGAGCGAGATCAAGCTCAAGATCCCGCCCGGCGTCGAGGACAGCCTGCGCCTGCGCGTGCCGCAGCAGGGCGATGCGGGCGACCAGGGCGCGCCGCGCGGCGACCTGTACGTCGTCGTGCGCGAGCGCGAGCACCGCGTCTTCCAGCGCAACGGCGCCGATCTCCTGTGCGAGCTGCCTTTCGCCTTCCACCAGTTGGCTTTGGGCGACAAGGTCGAGATCCCCACGCTGCGCGGCCGGGCCGAGATGTCGATCCCGCCCGGAACCCAGAGCGGCAAGGTCTTTCGACTGCGCAACCAGGGCCTGCCCGAGCTAGAAGGCTCCGGACGCGGAGACCAGCTCGTGCGCGTCTTCATCGAGGTGCCCGAGAAGCTCTCCGAACGCCAGAAGGAGCTCCTGCGCGAGTTCGCGGCGATCGAGCACAAGCGCGGCGGCGACAAGACCTTCTTCGAAAAGATCACCAGCTACTTCAGCTGATCCAGCCATGAGCGAGTACGACGAGCCGCAAGAACCACAGGCAGGCGAAGCCGAGCTGCGCGAGTCGGAGCTGGCGCAGACGCGCGCGAGCCTGCAGCGCATGCAGGCCGACTACCAGAACCTGCGCCGGCGCATCTCTGCCGACACCGACGCGGCCGTGGCGCGCTCCAAGCAGGCGCTGCTCGGCGAGCTGCTGCTCGTGCTCGACTACCTCGAGATGGCGCTCGCCGCCCCGTGCGCCTCGAGCGAAGGCAAGAACCTGCACGCCGGCGTGGAAATGACGCGCCAGCAGCTCTGGACCGTGCTCGCGCGCGAAGGCGTCAAGCTCGTGCCCGAGAGCGGGCGCTTCGACGCGGCCGTGCACCAGGCGGTCGAGCGCGTCGAGACCTGGGACGAGCCCGAAGGCACGATCCTCGCCACGCTGCGCCGCGGCTACACGCTCGGCAACCAGATCCTGCGCGCCGCGCACGTGCGCGTCGCCGCGGCCGCGAGCCCCGACGCCGCAGCGGAAACGAACTGATGCCGACCTACGACTACCGCTGCCTTGCCTGCGGGCACACACTCGAGATCTTCCACGGCATCTCCGAGAAGCCGCGCAAGACCTGCCCCAAGTGCAAGAAGCAGAAGCTCGAGCGCCAGATCTCGGCCGGTGCCGGGCTGGTCTTCAAGGGCAGCGGCTTCTACCTGACCGACTACCGCTCGAAGTCCTACAGCGAGGCCGCGAAGAAGGACAGCGCGCCCGCGAGCCCGGCGCCCGAGAGCAAGCCCGCGCCCGAGAGCAGCGCGCCCGCGGCCCCGGCTCCGGCCCCGAGCGAGCCGCCGAAGAAGTCGCGCAAGCGCGACTAGCGCCCGAGGAACAGCTCCTCGACCAGCTCGGCGATCGCCGGCCCGTTGTTCGAGCCGATCACGCGCCGCGCCACGCTCTTCGCCTCGCTCATCGAGTTCTCCATCGCGACCGAGAGCCCCGCGAGCTCGAACATCGGGATGTCGTTGGTCGCATCGCCGACCGCCACGACGCGCGCGGGAGGGATGCCGTAGTTCTCCTCGAGCACGCGCATGGCCTCGCCCTTCCCGCGGCAGGGCGGGTGGATGTCGAGCACGTGCAGCGGGCTGGCGCGGTGCGAGGCCAGCGCGTTGAGCGGGAAGTGCGTGGTGTAGAGCGGCAGCCCGACCGAGCGCTCGAGCTCGGCCGCGAAGTGCTCGGAGCGCGCGTGGCTGCGCGAGAAGAGCGTCACGCGCATGACGTACTCGGCCGCGAGCCCGGCCTCGTCCACGATCTCGAGGCCGGTCATCAGCTCGAGCGCCGCCTGCTCGGCTGCGTCGCGCGGCGCGAGCGCCAGCTTCCGGTCGGCGCACATCACGACCGGCAGGTGTCCGTGCGCGCGCGCGAAGTCGAGCGTGCGCTCGAGCGTGCGGTTCGAAAGCGTGCGCTCCTCGAGCAGCCGCCGGCGCCGCGCGCAGTACAGTCCCCCGCCGTTGAATACGATCGCGGGCGTCTCCAGGCCGAGCTCCATGAGCACGTCGTGGGCCGACAGGTTCGAGCGTCCGGTGGCGATCATCACGCGCACGCCCTGCGCGCTGGCCTCGGCGAGCGCCGCGCTGTTGCGCGCAGGCAGCGCGCTCTTGTCGTCCAGCAAAGTCCCGTCGAGGTCGAGGACCAGCGCGTCGTAGTCGCGGGCAGGCATCCTGGAGAGCGTAGCCTGCGCCGGCAGCGCTGTCTCGGCCGCGCGCGCGCTCAACGCGCCTGAAACCGCGCTTCGACGGTCTCGCCTTCCTTGAGGTCGAGCTCCTGCACGGACGGTTCCGGACCGCCGGCCCCACCCTGGCGCGTGCAGACGAGCTTGTAGTGGCCGGGCGCGAGCGCGCGCATGTCGTCGCGTCGGTTCCAGGGACCGATCCAGGTCGAGGAGCGCTGTTCCTCCTTGCCCTCGCGCACGAGCAGCGCGCGCACCTCGTACCAGCTGCCCTGGTTCGGCTCGCCGCCCTCGAGCTCGACGCGGATCGTGCCCGCCATGCGCAGCGCGAGGTCGAGACCGTGGCGCAGCTCGTCGGGCGCGAGCGTGAAGGGCTCGGAGTCGAAGGTCTCGACGATGTCGCCCTCGATGTGCAGCCGCAGCGGCAGGTTGGGCGCGAGGCCGCGCAGCTCGTAGCGGCCCTGCGCATCCGTGCGCGCGCTGCGACGCGAGGTCTGCTCGTAGTTGACGCGCACCGAACCGCGGTCGTCCTCGCGCAGCACGATCTGGTAGGGCTCTTGTTCGTCGGCCTGGTTCTCGACCGGCAGCGCCTGGACCTCGAGGCCCGCGAGTGCGTGGCCGGCGAGATCGGTGACGCGGCCCTCGACCGCCGTCACGTCGAGGTTGAAGTCGACGCTGCGCGGCGCCGGGCCGACCTCGAGCGGGAAACGCGCCGGCATGCGTCGCGTGGCGTGGTGGATCACGAGCGTGTAGCTGCCGCAGCGCAGGCCGTCGTAGTGGAAGTGGCCGAGGTGGTCGGTCAGCGTCGCCAGCGGATCGTTCGGCCCGCCCCAGCCGAACTCGGCCTCCGGCTCGCCCTCGCGCTGCGCGACGAGCTTCAGGTGCGCGCCCGCGAGCGGACGGCCGCCTTCGCGCACGACGCCCTCGATCGAGCCGCGCGGCGGCGCGACGAGTTCGATCGTCTGCTCCGAGCCTTCGGCGACCGTGATCTGCACCCAGCCCAGAGCCGCCGGTCCGCTGCCGGCCTGGTGCCAGGACTGGCCGCTCTGGTCGTGCACGCGGAAGGCGTGCAGGCCGGGAGCGAGCGCATCGAAGAGCGCCTCGCCCTGCGCGTCGCTCTTCAGCGCCGCCTCCTCGACCTGCCACTCGTCGTCGGCCTCGGCCCGGCCCGAGGGCGGCTTGTGCGCGATGCCCACGCCGCGCACGGCGTGGCCGAGGCCGTCGCCGACCTTGACGTGCACGCAGCCGCCGTGCGCGAGGCGCAGCACGACGCTCGCTTCGCCCTCGCTGGGCAGGAGCTGGCGCGTCGTCTCGCTGTCGAGGAAGCCCTTGGCGTCGGCGCGCAGCGCGACGGACTTGCCCGGGAAGGAGTTGAACACGGCGCTGCCGTCGTGCGCGCTGCGCGCGAACTGCCAGTTGAGGTCGCCCCAGAACTCCTGCTCGTCGGGCTGCGAGAGGTAGTCGGCCGGGTCGCCCTTCTCCTGGAGGCCGCACAGCACGCGCGCGTTCTCGACCGGCGCGTCG
>Ga0302321_100006461_pt1 | contig 10315 bp, 7 predicted proteins | sample Fen_T0_1_FD_202505 | JGI IMG/M metagenome (GOLD analysis project Ga0302321, IMG submission 202505) | Peat permafrost microbial communities from Stordalen Mire near Abisko, Sweden - Fen_T0_1 | ecosystem: Environmental > Terrestrial > Soil > Wetlands > Permafrost | place: Sweden: Abisko... | reverse complement strand
GCCAGCCGCGAAACACACCTGCTGCGCGACGAAGATGTAGTTTGACGGATCAGCAAAAGGCTTCATCATGACCAACGATCCCCTGATTGGCAAGAAACTCTCCACCTTCCGCATCGAGCGCCTGCTTGGACGCGGCGGTATGGCGCAGGTCTATTACGGGCAGGACGTCAAACTGCGCCGCCCCGTCGCCATCAAGATCATCGACGCGCGCTACCGCGGCAACCCGGCCTACGCCCGGCGCTTTATTAAAGAGGCCCGCGCCGTGGCCCGCTGGCGTCACGAGAACATCATCCAGATTTACTACGCCGACGACCAGGATGGGTTGTATTATTACGTCATGGAACACATCGACGGCCAGGACCTGGCCGGCCTTATGTCATCCAAGGCGACGCGCGGTGATTTGCTGCCCTCCGCCGAGGTCGTGCGCATCGGCAGCGCCATTGCAAGTGCTCTGGACTACGCCCACAGCCAGGGCATCATCCACCGCGACGTCAAGCCCTCCAACGTGCTGCTCTCCAAGGACGGGCGCGTCATCCTGAGCGACTTTGGCCTGGCGCTCGACTTGCAGGAGGGTTCCTCGGGGGAAGTCTTCGGCACCCCTAATTACATCTCCCCTGAACAGGCCCGCCGCTCCACCGACGCCGTTCCCCAGTCGGACCTCTACTCCCTGGGCGTGATCCTCTACGAGATGCTGACCGGCGTCGTGCCCTTCGACGATCTCTCCCCCACCAGCATCGCCCTGCAGCACATCACCCAGCCTCCACCCTCACCGCGCAGCCTGAACCCGCAGATCAACGTCGAGACGGAGAAGGTCCTGCTCAAGGCCCTCAGCAAGGAGCCCAAGTCGCGCTACCAGACCGGCAAGGCCCTGATGGAGGCGCTCGAGATTGCCCTCGCCGGCACTCGCCCGGCACCCGAACGCATCCTGCCCTTGCCCCCCATGCCGGCCGCAATCCTGATCGGCAAGAACCGCGACGTGAGCCGCAAGGTGACGCCCCCCGCACAGGCAGGATCTAACCGGCGTTGGCCGCTGTACGCCGGGCTGGGCGCCGTCCTCGTGGTCGCCGCCGGCGCAGCCATCTGGTTTGCGCTGCACCTGGGCGGACCGGCCAGCCCCGTCGTCGGTGCCAGGTCCACGCAAACAGTGACACTCACCCCAACAGCCCTGGATGTGCTTCCGCTTGTGGACGCCACTCCCGCCTCGGCGAGCATCTTTTTGCCAACCAATACCGATACCGCTACCGAGACCCCGGCCCCTACCGCTACCGGGACCACCGCCCCAACCCTTACCTCCACCCCCAGCCCGGAGCCAAGCATCTCCCCTACCCCGGCGCTTCCATCCGATACACCGCAGCCTACCGCTGCGCCGACGGCCACCGCCTTGCCCACTACGCCTGCCCAACCCGGCCCCGGCCCAGATGCATCCGCCACCCTGACCCTGCCGGTCCCATCCCCCGGCCCCACCGCGACGGTCACCATCACCCGCACCATTACGCTCACACCGACCATCACCACCACACAGCAGTTTGCCAACTACAAGCGCCTGTGGATGTATTACGACCAGTACGGCTTTTACATATATAATTCTTCGAACGCCAACCGCTCGATCTCGCCGCTCTCCTTCGAGCGCCTGAGCCAATCCGGCGGCATCCTCAACCGTTTCCAGGGCTGGCGCTGGGCCGACTTCTTCGCTACCCTTTACAAGGCGCGCTGTATGCGCATCCAGGTGCTGAACAACCCAAACGGCTACCTAAGCCCGCCCCTTTGCAAAGATTACTACCTCAGCACGCGCAACCTCACCGCCGATAGCGACCTGATCTTCTGGACAGTCCTGCCCAACAGCACCCAATTCCAGGTTCTCTGGAAAGATCAGGTCATGGGCACCTGCGAGATCGCCAAGGGCTTCTGCGAAGTGTTCGTGCCGTAACGTATCCAGGGGGCACTCCTCGCGCCGATTTCCAGTAGGCCAGGTATAATGAGATAGAAGCCGAGGGAGTACACTGCTTGAACCATCAAAGACGAACACGCTTCTTCTATTGTTTTCTTCTGCTCGCATTGGTCCTTGTGCCGATCATCTCGATCGGTAGCCAGCCGGCCCGCGCTCAGAGCCAGGGGGATGTTGTAACCTTGGTTGCACATGCCGGCTTTGAAGGCTACTGCAAGGAAAATCGCTGGATGCCGGTGCGCATCACCGCCGAGAACAAAGGCCCTGACCTGAATGCGCGTGTCCAGGTTTCCGTCCCAAGTACGACAGGAGGCAGTAACCCTGTTTACGCCGCCGACCTCAGCCTTCCGGCCACTTCTCGCAAAGAATTCTTCATCTATGCCTATACCCCCTCATACGCGCAACAAGTGACGGTCAGCTTGTGGGCCGGCGATCGGGTGCTCCAGACCATTCCTTTGAGAATCAGCTGTCTTGCGGGTCCTTACCAACTGGTCGGGTTGCTCGTCGACGACCCTGCAAGCGTCGCCCCACTGGTGGTCGCCGCCGGCTCGACGAACCCCATCCATGCCACCCTGCTCCAATTGGCGGACCTGCCTGATCGGGCTCAGGGCTGGGAAGGCCTGGACGCGCTGGTCGTTTCAGGGGTGGATATGGGAAATCTTTCCGGCGAGAAGCGCACCGCCATGCATACCTGGCTGGCCCGCGGAGGCCGCCTGATGATCGCCGGTGGGCCCAAGTGGCAACTGGCCGCCGGCGGGCTGAAAGATTTCCTGCCGCTCGATCTCAACGGCACCCGCAGCGTAGGCAGCCTGTCTGGCCTCTCCACTTATCTTCGGGAACCGCAAGCGCCCCTTGGTGACGCCATCCTGGCAGTCGGCCCCGTCCGCCCGGGCGCATCCGTCCTGGCCGATCAGGATGGGACCCCCGTTCTTGTCCAGCAGCAAATCGGCCTCGGCATGGTCTATTTCCTGGCTGCCGACCCCGGCCTCCAGCCGCTCAGCCAATGGCCGGGTATGCAGAAGCTATACAGCCTCACGCTAGCAGAGAGACCCGCACAACCACCTTGGGCCAGCGGGGCCTGGAATACCCCGTCCGCCAATCGGGCGCTGGCCTCCCTGCCGGGCCTGGCCTTGCCATCGGCGGGAATTATCTTCTTTCTGCTGGGGGTGTACGTTCTCATCGTCGGACCGCTTAATTATTTCATCCTGCGGCGCCTCAAACGACCGGAACTTAGCTGGCTTACCATCCCGGCGCTGATCATGGTTTTCACGGTCGCCGCCTACGTCTCCGGGGCCTGGGTCCGCGGTATACAGCCTGCGCTCAACCGCCTCTCCGTCGTTCAGGCCTGGCCCGGCGTGGATCAGGCCTGGGCCAACGGCCTGGTTGGCATCTATTCTCCGGGTCGCGACAAATACAGCCTGCAGTCCGCCGACCCCTTCCTGCTCCATCCTTTTGACAATACTTCCTATTCCACCCTGCCGACTGCCGCAAACTGGCTTTCAGTGCAACAAGGCTCGAATACCGTATATACCGATGTGCTGGTGGAATCGGGCGCGCTGCAAACCGTAACACTAAGCGGAAGCACTCCGGCCCTGTCTTTTATCGGCGACTTGTCTATTGAGCTCGGTAACCAGGATGCCATCCTCGTTGGGCAGATCACCAACGCCAGCAACCAAACGCTGCACGATGCGAGCTTGGTAACATCGGGTAATTACGCTGAATTGGGAACCATCGCACCTGGAGAGACCAAACAGGTGCGGGTTTCCCTGGCGGTCGGTCACAGTGGGCCGAGCTTCTATAGCCGCCAGTATGCTTCCCCTTACTCTGCCTTGGGACCACAGAAAACCGATCTAACCGCCGCCCGGCAGGCCGCGCTTCTGGAAGCTGTCATGGCCGGCGCGGGGAATTCATACTATTCATCTGGGTCGCGGGGCCAAAACGAAGGAAATTGGGGCATCTTCCTCGTCGGTTGGCTCGACCAGGCGGTGCTGCCGGCCAGCCTGCAAGGCAGGTCGAACGATGCCGTAGACACGACCTTCTATGCCGCGATGCTCTCGCCCACCTTTAAGGCTGGGGCGGGACCGCTCAGAATTGGGCCTGGCCTGTTTATTTGGGATACATCCGTACCGAACTATTCCCCCTACGGCAATGACTACCAGGAAATGCCGACGGATGGGTACGCCTTGAGCTTCCGGCTCGCTGCGCCACTCCACTATTCCGCCGTGAAATCGCTCTCCCTGAACCTTGCCCAGGGCACAGGTTACTCATCCTCGACCCCCAAAGGGGTCGAGGCCTCCCTGTGGGATTGGGACAAAGCTGCCTGGGTCCGGGTTCAGCACCTGGTTTGGGGGAACACCAACATCCCCAATCCTGCAAGATACGTAGGCCCGGGCACGGAGATCAGGCTCAAGTTGGCGCCGGATGCCAGCCAGAGCGCAGTCCAGGTTCGAGCATCCACCTTCACACTGGTCGTGGACCCATGAGCACAATCGTCGAGATCCAGGGATTGAACAAACAATTCGGCCGCCGCAAAGCCGTGGATGACGTCAACCTGACCGTCGAGAGCGGCGAGATCTTTGGGCTGGTAGGGCCCAACGGCGCCGGCAAGACCACCACCATGCGCATGCTGGTGACGCTGCTCAAACCTGATAAGGGCGAGATCCGCGTGGGCGGTTATTCGGTCCGCAAGGCCCCTCGCGACGTGCGCCGCCAGATCGGCTTCATGCCCGATTTCTTCGGCGTGTACGGCGACTTGACCGTCTACGAATATCTGGACTTCTTTGGCGCCTGCTATACCATCCCGGCAGCGCAGCGCCCCGGCCTGATCAAGGACCTGCTCGACCTGGTGGATATTGGCTCCCGCCGTGACGACATGGTCGATACGCTCTCACGCGGTCTCAAGCAGCGCCTCGGGCTCGCGCGCGTCCTGATCCACGACCCCAATGTTCTCGTGCTCGACGAGCCAGCCTCGGGCCTCGATCCGCGCGCGCGTGTCGAGATCCGCGAGCTGCTGCTCGAAGTCGCCCACCTGGGCAAGACCATCATCTTCTCCAGCCACATCCTGGCCGACGTGGCCGAGTTGTGCACGCGTGTGGCTATCATGGAAGGCGGCCGGCTGGTGGCCGCCGGCGCTCTCGACGAGCTCACCCGGCAAATGGTGCCGCATCGCCTGTTGCGCATCAGCCTGCTCAAGGAAGTCGACGCTGCCCACGCGCAGGCCGTGCTGGCTGCCCGCCCCGGCGTCTCGGCCGTGCGCCTGCAGGAGGGCCTCGGCCACGCCGACCGGCTCTCGCTCGAAGCAGACTTCATCGGCGAGGACGCGGCGCTCCACGATCTGCTCCAGGCCCTGCTGGCACAGGGCCTGCCGGTGGTGCAGTTCAGCGAAGATACACAAAACCTCGAGGAAGTCTTTATGCGCGCCACGCGTGGGATCGTTTCGTGAGGTCGCCCGGAGCAGACATGGAAGAACCCCTGACCAGCCCCATCCCCAAGAAGGTCCTTGCCCCGCCCAACGTCTTTCGCCGGGCGGCTGAGAACCCGGTCATCCTGAAGGAGCTGCGCGGCAGGATGCGCGGCAGGCGTGCCTTCATCGTCCTGACCGCCTATCTCGTTTTGCTCGGCCTGTTGGTCTGCACCGTCTATGGCTTCATCGCCCAGCAGTCATCAACTTCACCATCGGACCCCAGCACCCGCCAGCTTGCCGGGAAAGTGGTGTTCAGCAGCGTGATCTTGTTCGAGTTCCTGCTGATCGGCTTCATCGGGCCGGCCCTGACGGCCGGGGCGATTACTTCCGAGCGGGAACATCAGACCTACGACCTGCTGCGCACCACGCTGCTTTCCGCCCGCTCACTCGTTTTTGGCAAACTCAGCTCGGCCTGTATGTACCTGCTGTTGCTGATCCTTACCGCCGTGCCCATCGAAGCACTGGCCTTTCTCCTGGGCGGCATTGGCCTGGAAGAGCTGCTCGTCTCCGGCCTGATGCTGGTCGTCGATACGCTCTTCTTTTGTGCCCTGGGGCTCTTCTGCTCCAGCTTCACCAAACGGACGCTGACGGCCACCGTCACCTCCTACGCCATCATTTTGCTTTCCGTGCTTGTCTTGGGAATAGCAACCTTTCTCCTGGTTGCGTTCACCTCTTACTATTCATCCTCCGGCAGCAGCTGGTCCATTACTTTCCTCACGGGGACCATGTGGCTGATGTCCGCAACGAATCCGTTCTCAGCGGCCATTGTCAGCGAAATATTCCTCATCCAGGACCAGGCGCTCTTCCTGGTAAAGGTTCCGCTCTCAGGCCAAACCCTGATATCCACCCTTTACCTGCCCTCACCCTGGATCTTGCACGTCGGCCTTTATCTTGTGCTCACCGCCCTGATGGTTCTTATTAGCATCCTGTTCGTCAGGCGCCCGGACCGCTAGGACATTATGACTGCTATGGCTGATCTTTCCCCAATCTTCGATGCCTGGCTGCGCTGGCTGCGCCTGCGCCGTGCCGTGGACGGGGCCTTGCGCGGGCTATTGTTTGGCCTGGCCCTGTCGCTGTGCGTTGGCCTGGTTGGCCTTTTTCAGACCCGTCTGCTACGCAGCGAGTTTCTCGCATTGGTCGGCACTGCATTGGTAATCTTTCCTGTTGCGGGGGCCTTGCTGGCTGCGCTTTGGCCGCTTCGCCGCATCGACGCCGCGCGCTACTTCGACAGGGTCTTCGGCCTGCAGGAACGCATCAGCACCGCCCTGGAGCTGCATAGCCCTGGTCGCAAGGACAAGGTCCCGGCCGAGTTGGTCCGCCAACAGCTGGACGATGCCGTCGCCGCCGCGAAGCGGATCAGGCCGTCCCAATCATTACCCCTGCGCCTGCAAACCCGCGAGGGCCTGCTCAGCCTGATCCTGGTGGCGCTGCTTGCGCTGACGTGGCTGCGCGGCGAAAGCTTCTTCCAGGCTGCGCAGCAGGCGCGCTCCGTCCAACAGGCCGCCACAGTACAGGCTCAAAAGATCCAGACCCTGCTCGACAAGACCCAAAACAATCCCGATCTGACCCCTGCGCAAAAGCAGGCTCTCGCAGCGCCGCTGCAGCAGGCCCTGAGCGAGCTGAACGCCAACCCGTCCAAGGAGGCCTCGGTCTCCACCCTGGTCAGCACGAGCGAAAAGCTGCAGGCGCTTTCTTCGCCCCAGGCTAAACAGGCCGCCCAGGCCATGCAAGCAGCCGGGAACCAGGCCGCAGGCCAGGCCGGGAGCCCGCTCCATTCGGTCGGGCAGGCGCTGGCGCAAGGGAAGATCCTCTCTGCCGCCACGCAGCTCGGGCAAATCGACCCATCCAAATTGAGCCCGGCGCAGGCCGGCCAGTTGGCATCCCAATTACAGAGTATGGCCCAGGCGTTATCCGCAACCGACCCGCAGCTGGCTTCGCAGTTGAACGCCGCCGCGGAAGCCCTCAAGAGCGGAGATACTGCGGCCGCTCAAAAGGCCTTGCAGCAAGCTTCCCAGTCCATGGCTCAGGCCGGCCAGGATGCCGCGTTCTCACAGGCTGCCGGCCAGGCGGCGCAGCAAATGCAGCAGGGCGCGGGCCAGATGCTGGCAGCCGGCGGTGGTCAACAGCCGGGCCAGGGCCAGCAAGGCCAATCGCAGGCCTCTAACGGGGCGTCCCAAGCCACGCAGAATGGCGCCGGCAGCGGTTCGGGCAGTGGGCACGAGCAAGGGCAAGGGGCCGCCAGTGGACAGCAGGCCGGCTCCACACCCATCCAGCAGGGGAACGGCTCATCCAGCAGCGGCCAGACGGCGTACGAGCAGATCTACGCCCCCAGCCTTTTGGGTGGCAACGGCAGCCAGACGCTCACCCTGCCATCCTCCGGCCAAACCGGGACGGTCGTCGGCCAGGGGCCGGTGACGCCTTCCGACCCCGGCCAGAGCCTGGTACCTTACCAGCAGGTCTTTTCACAGTACGACCAGGCCAACCAGCAAGCCATCGAGAATGGCTCGGTCCCACTTGAATTCATGCAGATCATCAAGAGCTATTTCGACTCGCTCAAACCGTGATTGTCGGAGAATGCCATGACTGAACCCTATTCCGTCGAGCAGTTCCGCAGCGCCGCCGCCCGGATCGAGACCGAGGTGGGCCGGGTAATCGTCGGCCAGTCCGACGTGGTCCGTCTTGTGCTGGTCAGCATCCTGGCTGGCGGTCACGTCCTGCTGGAAGGTGTCCCTGGCCTGGGCAAGACCATGCTGATTCGCGCCCTGGGCCAGGCCCTCGATCTGAAGTTTTCGCGCATCCAGTTCACCCCGGACCTGATGCCGGCGGACATCCTCGGCACCGAGATCCTGGCGGACCAGGACGGGCGCCGCGAGTTCAGCTTCCGCCCCGGACCAATCTTTGCCAACCTGGTGCTGGCAGACGAGATCAACCGCGCCACCCCCAAGACGCAGTCCGCCCTGCTCGAAGCCATGCAGGAGGGCTCCGTCACGGTGGCGCAGCATACCTACCGCCTGGAAGAGCCCTTCTTCGTGATGGCTACGCAGAACCCGCTCGAGATGGAAGGCACCTATCCGTTGCCCGAAGCGCAGCTCGACCGTTTCTTCTTCAAAGTCAACGTCAAACTCCCCGACGTCCAACAAATGGTCGAAATCCTCGACCGCACCACGGGCAGCACCACCGCCGCTGCCCATCATGCCGCCAGCGGCGCGGAAATCGTGCAGATGCGCGAATTGGCCCGCAGCGTGCCCGTGGCATCGCACGTCAAGGAAACCATCGCTGCCTTGGTCTTGGGGACCCACCCCGAGGACCCGCAAGCCACGCCGCTGGTCCGCAAGTATGTGCGCTATGGTGTTTCGCCGCGCGGCGCCCAGGCCCTGATGGTCGGCGCCAAAGTCACCGCCTTGCTTGCCGGGCGTTTCAACGTCTCTTTCGACGACGTGCAGGCCGTCGCTCTGGCGGCCCTGCGGCACCGCCTGCTGCTGAACTTCGATGGCCTGGCCGAGGGCATTGGTACCGAGACGGTGATCGGCGAGCTGCTCAAAGAATTGGTGCCATAGCAACAGACTTTATATCTATTCTCTTTTCTTTTCTTTCCTCTATTCTCTTCTTTGCCTTACTAACATCTGCTCTTATGCTCTTCGACGATGCCACCCTCCGCAAGCTCAACCAGTTGACCCTGGTCGCCGCGCGCATCCGCGCCGGCGGCATTCAGGGTGATCGTCGTTCCACGCGCCGGGGCAGCAGCGTGGAGTTTGCCGATTATCGCAACTACTCCCCCGGCGACGACCTGCGCCGTCTGGACTGGAACATCTACGCGCGCCTGGAACGGCCCTTCATCAAGCTGTTCGAAGAGGAGCAGGACCTGGCCGTGACCATCCTGCTGGACGGCTCTGGCTCCATGTCATGGGGCCAGGGTGAGCTCAATAAGTTCGACTACGCCCGCCGCCTGGCCGCCGGGTTGGGCGCCGCGGCCCTGTCTGGCGGCGACCAACTCTCCGTTGCCCTGCTACGCGACGGCCGGGTAGCCGCCGACGCTGGCCCGATGCGCGGCCCAGCGGTCCTGGCACGCCTGTTTCGCTTTCTGGAAACCTTGACGCCGGGCGGTGCGACAGACCTGAACGGTTCGCTGCGCCAGGCAGCCATCAAACCGCGCCGCCCAGGCCTGGCCATCCTGATCTCCGACTTACTCGCCCCGCAAGGATACGAAAGCGGGCTGCGTGAGCTGCTGGGCCGCAGCTACGAAGTGGTCCTGCTGCATTTACTCGCACCCGACGAGCTCGACCCCGAACTGGCCGGCGACCTGCAACTGGTGGACATCGAAACCGGCCAGGGGCAGGATGTCTCGCTGGACGGCGGCCTGCGCAGTCTGTATCGCCAACGCGCGCAGGCCTGGCTCGGGGCAGTCCAGGCCGATTGCCGCAAACGCGGCATCCGTTATTTGCATTTGAACACCCGCCGCCCCTGGGACCAGGCGTTGCTGCTGGAGATGCGGCAAGCCGGCATCGTGAAATGAAATGCAGTTCCTCGCCCCGCTCGCCTTCGGGCTGACCGCCCTCGCCATCCCCATCATCCTGCTCTACATGCTCAAGCTGCGCCGCAAGCAGGTGCAGGTCTCGTCCACCCTGCTCTGGCAGCAACTGCTGCGCGACCAGCAGGCCAATGCGCCCTGGCAAAAGCTGAGGCGCAACCTTTTCCTGCTTCTGCAGCTGCTGATCCTGGCGGCGTTGGTCCTGGCGCTGGCACGCCCGGCCGTACAGGTTCCATCTGTGGCTTCCGGCGCGGTGATCGTCCTGCTTGACGGCTCCGCCTCCATGAACGCTACCGACGTGCATCCTTCCCGTTTCGAGGCGGCGCGCAGCGCGGTTGCCGCCCTCATCGACGGGCTATCCGGGGCCTCGCGCATGACC
>Ga0302321_100006460_pt1 | contig 10315 bp, 11 predicted proteins | sample Fen_T0_1_FD_202505 | JGI IMG/M metagenome (GOLD analysis project Ga0302321, IMG submission 202505) | Peat permafrost microbial communities from Stordalen Mire near Abisko, Sweden - Fen_T0_1 | ecosystem: Environmental > Terrestrial > Soil > Wetlands > Permafrost | place: Sweden: Abisko... | reverse complement strand
CTGCGGTCGATCATGCGATCGATGTGCTGACCGCTTTCGATCGCTACGGCGGCACACTCTTCCCTCACTTTGCTTACGGCAATCTCGACAAGGCCGCGTACACCCGCGCGCACCTGCTGCACTTTGCCGACCACTGGCAGGAGCTTGACGATGCAGGACATTGAGTTCCACGCGAACGACGGTTTTGCACTGCAAGGCCGGCTCTATGGCGACACTGCGAGCTGCAGCGCAGCGGTGCTGATCGTGCCCGCCATGGGCGTGCCGCAACGCTTCTACGCCGACTTTGCCGAGTGGCTCGCGAGCCAGGGCCATGCGGTGATGAGCTTCGACTACCGCGGCATGGGCGCGTCGCGGCCGGCGCAGATGAAGCGCTCGCTGCGCGGACTGAAAGCCGACGTGAACACCTGGGCCGAACAGGACACCGCCGCGGCGCTCGCGTGGCTAGACGCCAAACTGCCGGCGACCACGCCCATCCACTGGCTGGGCCACAGCCTGGGCGGCCAGATCTTCGGCATGGTGCCCAACCGCGACCGCGTGTCGCGTGTCGTCACCATCGGCGTGGGCACCGGCTACTGGCTGCACAACGCGGCCAAGGCGCGCTCGTACGTGTGGTGGCTGTGGTTCGTGATCTGCCCGCTGGTGATGCCGCTGTTCGGCTACTTTCCCGGCAAGCGCTTGCGCAAGGTCGGCGACCTGCCGCTGGGCGTGATGCAGCAGTGGCGCCGCTGGTGCCTCAACCGTGACTACCTGGTGGGCGAGGGCGGTGATACGGTGCGAGCGGAATACGCTGCCATCACCACGCCGATGCTGTCGCTTTCGTTCACCGACGACGAATACATGTCGGCCCGCAACACCGCCAACATGCATGCTTTCTACGCCAGTGCCCCGCGCGAGATGCGCCGCATCGCGCCGCAAGACATCGGCGCCAAGCGCATCGGCCACTTCGGTTTCTTCCGCCAGCGTTTCGCGCCCACGCTGTGGCCGCAGGTGTCGCAGTGGCTCACGCATACTCCCACCCAAGAACCGGCCTGAGCAACCAGAAACCAGGAGACTTCATGAGCATCAAGACCGCGGTACTGAATGGTGTCTACACCATCGAGATCGCCCGCCCCGAGAAGAAGAACGCGCTCACCGGCGCGATGTACGTCGGCATGGCCGAAGGGCTGAACGCCGCGATGGCCGACGGCGCGGTGCGCAGCGTGCTCATCACCGGCCAGCCCGGCATCTTCACCTCGGGCAACGACCTCGAAGACTTCATGAAGCGCTCGGGTGGTGTGAGCGAGTCCCCCGCGGCGATCTTCATGCGCGCGCTGATCGGCTGTGACAAGCCGGTGATCGCCGCCGTGACCGGCGCGGCCATCGGCATCGGTACCACGATGCTGCTGCACTGCGATTTCGTCTACGTCTCCGACGAAGCGCGCCTGGTGATGCCCTTCGTGAGCCTGGGCCTGGTGCCTGAATTCGCCTCCAGCCTGTTGATCCCGCAGCTGATGGGCCAGCGCAAGGCCGCCGAGAAGCTGCTGCTCGGCGACCCCTTCACCGGTGCCGATGCCGTGGAATGCGGCATCGCCAACGCCGTGTTGCCGGCGGCCGAGGTGGCGCCGTATGCACGCCGCATCGCCGAGCGCTTCAACGCGCTGCCGCCCGGCGCGGTGCGTGCCAGCAAGAAGCTGATGCGCGGCACGCTGGCCGACCAGCTGCTAAAGACCATTGCCGGCGAGAACGCGGTCTTTGCCGAGCGGCTGACCAGCCCGGAGGCGAAGGAAGCCGTCAGCGCTTTCTTCCAGAAGCGCAAGCCCGACTTCTCGCAGTTCTCTTGAACTGCCTGCCGAGGGGCGTCAATGCAGCGAGGGGGCTTTGATGAGCCCCTGGTTGCTCACGGCGGCCAAGCTCGCGCTGGCGCCGGTGCTGCTGTGGCAGGGCCGGCAGGTGCGCCGCAACGCGCTGCGCCTGCCCGAGGCCGAAGGCCCGCGCGAAGGCGTGGCGGGCACCGGCAAGGTCTGCTTGCGGGTGCTCATCGTCGGCGACTCGTCGGCAGCGGGCGTGGGTGCCAAGAACCAGACGCAGGCGCTGGCCGGGCGCTTGAGCGAGGCCTTGTCGCAGCGCCTGGGGGGTGCGGTGGTGTGGCAGCTCATCGCGCGCAGCGGCGACACCACGCGCGTCTCTCTCACGGCGGTGCGCAAGCTGTCGCTGCACCCGGCCGACGTGATGGTCACGGCGCTCGGCCTGAACGACGTGTTGGCCCAGGTGTCACCGAAGATCTGGCTGGCGCGGCTCGACAAGCTCGACCGCATCGCGATCAAGCGGGCGGGCGTGAAGCACATCGTCCACGCCGGCATCCCGCCGATCCACTCTTTCCCGTTGCTGCCCAACCCGCTGCGCTGGGTGCTGGGGGCCGATGCGCTGGCCTACAACCGCGCGCTGCGCCAGTGGGTCAAGGGCTGGCCCGAACGCTGGTGGCTGCCGCTGCCCTTCGAGAACGACCAGCCCTACGACAGCAGCGTGCTGATGGCCGAAGACGGCTTCCATCCCGGCCCCGCGATCTATGCGCTGTGGGCCGAGCAACTGGCCGGCATGATCAGCAACGAGATCGTGCCGCGCCTGCCCGAAACCGCCCCGACGCGGCGCAAGCGGGCTGATTCCACACGCTAGTTCATCGGGATCGGCCGGGGCTTGCCATTCATGTCGATGGCGACATAGGTGAGGTTGGCCTCGGTGACCTTGACCACCTGCAGGTCCGACGGGTTGCGCTCGGCATACACCTCCACCCGCACCGTGACCGAGGTGCGGCCCACGCGTTCGATGTGCGCGTAGAAGCTGAGCAGGTCGCCCATCGACACCGGCTGCTTGAAGATGAACTGGTTCACCGCCACCGTGGCGATGCGGCCCTTGGCGATGCGCGCCGGAAGCACCGAGCCGGCCAGGTCGACCTGGGCCATGATCCAGCCGCCGAAGATGTCGCCGTTGCCGTTCGCGTCGGCCGGCATCGGCATCACGCGCATCACCAGGTCGCCGTCGGTGGGCAAGGCCATGGGAGCTGAGTCGGTGGCAGGGGTGTGCGTCATGGCTGGCGTTGGTTCGTTCGCGATGTGGCATTGTCTGCCAGGCCCTGGCTGTCACACTGGCCACGGGGCTTGAAAATCGCGCCCGCCGCTTCACCTGCTTCTTTCCCTCTATGCGCCCAGCCTCCCTCTCCGTTTCCGTGCCTGATGTGCCGGCCGTGCCCGGCACGCCGCCGGTCGTGAAGTCCGACTGGGTGACGCTGCGCAAGCTCTTCCCCTACCTGTGGCAGTACCGCTGGCGCGTGTGCATGGCACTCGCCTTCATGGTCGGCGCCAAGCTGGCCAACGTGGGCGTGCCACTTCTGCTGAAAAACCTGGTCGACAACCTGTCGCTCAAGCCGGGCGACGTGCGTGCGGTGATGGTGGTGCCTTTCGGCCTGCTGCTGGCCTACGGCGGGCTGCGTTTGAGCACCTCGCTGTTCACCGAATTGCGCGAGCTGATCTTCGCCAAGGCCACCGAAGGCACGGCGCGCACGATCTCGCTCAGCGTCTTTCGCCACCTGCACGCGCTGAGCCTGCGCTTTCACCTGGAGCGCCAGACCGGTGGCATGACGCGCGACATCGAGCGCGGCACGCGCGCCGTGCATTCGTTGATCTCGTATTCGCTGTACAGCATCATCCCGACGCTGATCGAGGTGGTGCTGGTGCTGACGCTGCTGGGCGTGAAGTTCGACGCCTGGTTCGCCTGGATCACGCTGATCGCGCTGGTGGTCTACATCGTCTTCACCATCAGCGTGACGAACTGGCGCACGCAGTTCCGCAAGCAGATGAACGAGCTCGATTCGATCAGCCACACGCGGGCCATCGATTCGTTGCTGAACTACGAGACCGTCAAGTACTTCAACAACGAGGGCTTCGAAGCCAGGCGCTACGACGAAAGCCTCGAGAAGCTCCGCCGCGCCTCCCTGAAATCGCAGACCACGCTGTCGATGCTCAACACCGGCCAGCAGCTGATCATCGCGACCGGTCTCGTCGCGATGCTGTGGCGCGCCACCACCGGCGTGGTCGACGGCCGCATGACGCTGGGCGACCTGGTGATGATCAACGCCTTCATGATCCAGCTCTACATCCCGCTCAACTTCCTGGGCGTGATCTACCGCGAGATCAAGCAGAGCTTGACCGACCTGGAGAAGATGTTCGGCTTGCTCGAGCGCGAGCGCGAGGTGGCCGACTCGCCCGGTGCGAAGCCGCTGCAGGTGCCGCATGGCGACGTGAAGTTCGAGCACGTGAACTTCTCGTACGAAGCCTCGCGGCCGATCCTGCACGACCTGAGTTTCGAGATCCCGGCCGGCAAGACGGTGGCGGTGGTCGGCCCGTCGGGCTCGGGCAAGAGCACGCTCGCGCGGCTGCTCTATCGCTTCTACGACGTGAATGCAGGAGCCATCCGCATCGACGGGCAGGACATCCGCGACGTCACGCAATCCAGCCTGCGCCAGGCGATCGGCATCGTGCCGCAAGACACTGTGCTCTTCAACGACAGCGTGGCCTACAACATCGCTTACGGCCGCGCCGGCGCGAGCCAGTCCGAGGTGGAAGGCGCCGCGAAAGCAGCGCGCATTCACGACTTCATCGTCTCCACGCCCAAGGGCTACGACACCGCCGTCGGCGAGCGCGGCCTGAAGCTCAGTGGCGGTGAGAAGCAGCGCGTGGCCATCGCACGCACGCTCTTGAAGAACCCGCCGATCATGATCTTCGACGAGGCCACCTCGGCGCTCGACTCGGCCAACGAGCGCGCCATCCAGGCCGAGCTGCAAGGCGTGGCGCGCAACAAGACGGCGCTGGTGATCGCGCACCGGCTCTCGACCGTCGTCGACGCGCACCAGATCCTGGTGATGGAGCACGGGCGCATCTTCGAGCGCGGTACGCACACCGAGTTGCTGGCGCGGGATGGGCGCTATGCCGAGATGTGGCGCCTGCAGCAGAGTGCGGCTGAAAACGGCGAGCCGGTTTCGGAAACTTGAAGCGAAGTTCCTCGGCCGACGTGAAAAAGTACCGCTGCCGCGCTGCACAAAGACAGCCGGCAACGATGCAACCGTGCACTCGTGATTTTCTGCCGTGAACTGGGCAACGACCTTGCCGTTTCTCATTTGAAACGATGTGTCACACAGGCTCAAGTTCCCTAAAGTCCAGTCACCACTTCACCAACTCATTCGACGGGACGGACGATATGAACGCTACGGCAAAGATCAGTCACTGGACCTTGGTGCTCGCGCTTGCAGGGGCTTGCTTCGGTGCAAGCGCGCAAACCGCGAGCGAAGACAGCCTCGTGTGGGTCGAGAACGAGAGCTTCGAATTTACAGCCTGCACGACGGCCGCTGCCGCGCCGTCGGACGAACAGAATGCAGCCACGGTCAGCGCGCTGCGGGCGCGTGCCGGTGCCGATCTGAACGAGGTGCTGCGCGCCAGCGGCGTGCAACTCGGCTCGCGCCAGTTCCTGCTGATCACGCCGCTCGACGGCAACGCAGCCTGCAACGGCCACGACAGCCAGATGACCTTTCGCGCAACCGCCATCGATCAGCGTTCGAGCATGCACTGGGTGACCGACATCACCGTGGGTGGCGCATCGACCGACCGCAGCACGCTTGCCCGCCTGGCCGGTGACCTGGCTCGCCAGTTCGGCGGTGTTTCGATGGCCAAGGCGTCGTTGAAGTAAGGTCACCCGAAGCAAGAGAAGCCCGCAAGTCGCGGCGCGTGCAGCTCGCTACACTGCGCCGCGTGGAAACCAAGTGGCTTGAAGACTTCGTGAGCCTGGCCGAGACGCACAGCTTCTCGCGCTCGGCTCAATTGCGTCACGTGACGCAACCGGCGTTTTCTCGCCGCATCCAGGCGCTCGAAGCCTGGGCCGGCATCGACCTCGTCGACCGCTCTTCCTACCCCACACGGCTCACGCCCGCCGGCGAAACCTTTCGCTCGCAGGCGCTCGAGATCCTCGGTGCGCTGCAGACCACGCGCAACATGATGCACAGCCACCAGGTGGCCGGGCAGGACATGATCGAGTTCGCCGTGCCGCACTCGCTTGCCGTCACCTTCTTCCCGCACTGGGTGATGGATGTGCGCCAGCGCTTCGGTGCGCTCAAGAGCCGGCTGATGGCGCTCAACGTGCACGACGCCGTGATGCTGCTCACCGAAGGCAGCTGCGACCTGCTGATCGCCTACCACCACCCCTCGCAGCCGCTGCAGCTCAACCCCGACCGCTACGAGATGCTCAGCGTGGGGCACGAGATGCTGGCCCCGTATGCCAAGGCCGACACGCTGGGCCAGCCGATGTTTCGCCTGCCCGGCAAGCCGGGCGCCAAGGTGCCCTTTCTGAGCTACGCCTCGGGCGCCTACCTCGGCCGGCTGGTCGAGCAGATCATCAAGCTGTCGCCGATCCCGCTGCTGCTCGACCCCATCTACGAGACCGACATGGCCGAAGGCCTGAAGGCCATGGCGCTGGAAGGGCACGGCCTGGCCTTCCTGCCCACCAGCTCGGTCGCAACCGAAAAACGCAGCAGCCGCCTCGTGCGCGCTTCGGCGCCGGGCGAGTGCGAACTGTCGATGGAGGTGCGCATCTACCGCGAGCGGCCCGAGATGGCGCGCCACACCAAGCCGGGCGCGCAGGCGCTGTGGGAGTTTCTGCGCGGCTAGGTTGCGAAGCGGAATGCATCTTGCAAGTGGCATGCGTCCGGCGGGGACGGGGCCGCGTATGTACATTCCGGGCTTCTACGTGGTTCCGCGTAGACCACGGTCCCTAGAATCCCGCTGTCAGCTTTTCAGCCCGTTTCACGATTCCTAAACCAGAAGGAGATCCCATGAAAAAAACCATGCTTGCCCTCGCCGCTGTCATGGCGCTCGGTGTGGCACACGCCGAAGACACGCTGAAGAAGATCAAGGACAGCGCCTCCATCACACTCGGTGCGCGTGAATCCTCCGGCGCACTGGCCTACACCCTGGGCGACGGCAAGTACGTCGGCTTCCACACCGAGATGGCCGAGCGCATCGCCAAAGACCTGCAGAAGCAGCTCGGCCTGGCCAAGCTCGAAGTCAAGTTCCAGCCGGTGACCTCGCAGAACCGCATTCCGCTGGTGCAAAACGGCACCGTTGATCTGGAGTGCGGCTCCACCACCAACAACGCCACGCGCCAGAAAGACGTGTCGTTCGCAATGACCACCTACGTGGAAGAAGTGCGCATCGCCGTGAAGGCCAACTCGGGCATCACCTCGATCAAGGACCTGGCCAACAAGACGGTGGCAACGACCACCGGCACGACCTCGGTGCAGACGCTGCGCAAGCATGAGCGCGCCACCGGCGTCGACTTCAAGGAGCTGTTCGGCAAGGACCACGCCGACAGCTTCCTGCTGCTCGAATCGGGCCGCGCCGATGCTTTCGTGATGGACGGCCAGATCCTCGCCGGCAACATCTCCAAGTCGAAGAGCCCGGCCGACTACAAGATCGTCGGCGAAGTGCTGTCGGTCGAGCCCATCGCCTGCATGATGCGCAAGGACGACCCGGCCTTCAAGAAGGCTGTCGACGACAGCATCCAGGCCATGATCAAGAGCGGCGATCTGGCCAAGCTGTACGACAAGTGGTTCTTGCAACCGATCCCGCCGACCAACACCAAGGTCGGCCTGCCGATGAGCGACGCCACCAAGGCCGCCTGGGCCAGCCCGAACGACAAGCCGATGGAAGACTACGTCAAGAAGTGATTTGAATCTCGTCGCCGGATGGAGGTAAGCCCTAGCGCTGTTTGGCGCAGAGCTTGCTTACAGTCCGAGGGCGCGGCAGCGGTTCCACCGCGCCGCGCTTTTTTGTTTGCGGGGCGAAAAGATCACTCGGAGGTGGGTTTTGGGCAGCACATGGGACTGGCAGATATTTCTGCAGGACACAGGGGGAGGCCAGAGCTATCTGCAGTGGATGCTGTCCGCCTGGGGCTGGACGCTGTCGGTGGCGCTGCTGGGCTTGATCGTCGCGCTGCTGGTGGGTGCGCTGATGGGCATCCTGCGCACGGTGCCGAGCAAGGGCCTGCAGTTTCTCGGCAATGCCTGGACCGAGCTGTTCCGCAACGTTCCGCTGCTGGTCCAGATCTTTCTCTGGTACCACGTGATCCCCACGCTGTTTCTGAGCCTGCGTGCGATCCCGAGCTTCGTGCTGGTGGTGTTCGCGCTCGGCTTCTTCACCTCGGCGCGCATTGCCGAGCAGGTGAAGGCCGGCATCAACGCGCTGCCCAAGGGCCAGCGCTACGCGGGCCTCGCGATGGGGCTCACGCTGCCGCAGACCTACCGCTACGTCATCTTGCCGATGGCGTTTCGCATCGTCATCCCGCCGATCACCTCGGAGTCGATGAACATCATCAAGAACTCGTCGGTGGCCTTCGCGGTCAGCATCGCCGAACTCACGATGTTCGCGATGCAGGCGGGTGAAGAAACTTCACGGCCGATCGAGATGTACCTCGCGGTCACGGTCCTCTACTTCGTCTCGGCGTTCGCGATCAACCGCATTGCCGCGCTGATCGAACGCAAGCTCCAGGTCCCCGGCATGGGGGTGGGCAAATGAATCTCGATTTTTCTTTCGTGAACTGGGGCGTCGTCTCCAGCTTCATCGCCAAGGGCTTCTTCTATTCGATCCAGCTCACGCTGGTCGCCATGGTCGGTGGCATCGTCGTCGGCACGCTGCTGGCGTTGATGCGGCTGTCGGGCAAGAAGTGGCTGGTGATGCCGGCGGCCTTCTACGTCAACACGCTGCGCTCCATCCCGCTGGTGATGGTGATCCTGTGGTTCTTCCTGCTGATCCCGCTGCTCACCGGCATCCGCATGGGGGCCGAGGCCTCGGCCATCATCACCTTCACGGTGTTCGAGGCGGCCTATTACTCCGAGATCATGCGGGCCGGCATCCAGTCGGTGCCCAAGGGCCAGGTCTATGCGGGCTATGCGGTGGGCATGACGTATCCACAGTGCATGCAGCTCGTGGTGCTGCCGCAGGCCTTCCGCAACATGCTGCCGGTGCTGCTCACGCAGACCATCATCCTGTTCCAGGACACCTCGCTGGTCTACGCTATTGGCGCCTACGACCTGTTCCACGGCTTCGACACCGTGGCCAAGAATTTCGGCCGACCGGTCGAGTCCTACCTGCTCGCCGCCGCCGTGTACTTCGTGATGTGCTTCAGCCTGTCGATGTTGGTTCGGCAGCTGCAAAAACGCATTCAGATCATCCGCTGACAGGATCGAAACCATGATCGACATCAAGAACATCTCCAAGTGGTACGGCAGCTTCCAGGTGCTGACCGATTGCACGACGACCATCAAGAAGGGCGAGGTCGTGGTGGTCTGCGGCCCGTCGGGCTCCGGCAAGTCCACCCTCATCAAGACGGTGAACGCGCTCGAGCCGATCCAGAAGGGCGACATCGTGGTCGACGGCATCTCGATCTCCGACGTCAAGACCAACCTGCCCAAGCTGCGCAGCCGCGTGGGCATGGTGTTCCAGCATTTCGAGCTGTTCCCGCACCTGAGCGTGACCGAGAACCTCACGCTGGCGCAGATCAAGGTGCTGGGCCGCAACACCGAAGAAGCCAAGACGCGCGGTCTGAAGATGCTCGACCGCGTGGGCCTGATCGCCCACAAGGACAAATACCCCGGCCAGCTCTCGGGCGGCCAGCAGCAGCGCGTGGCCATCGCACGCGCATTGAGCATGGACCCGATCGTGATGCTGTTCGACGAGCCCACCTCGGCACTCGACCCCGAGATGGTGGGCGAGGTGCTCGACGTGATGGTCAAGCTCGCGCAAGAGGGCATGACGATGATGGTGGTCACGCACGAGATGGGCTTCGCCAAGAAGGTCAGCAACCGCGTGATCTTCATGGACGCCGGCAAGATCGTCGAAGACTGCACGAGCGACGAATTTTTCGGCGACCCCGAGGCCCGTTCGCCGCGGGCGAAAGAGTTCCTCTCCAAGATCCTGCAGCACTGAGTTCGCCCGCGTGAACCCCGGGCCGGCCGCATGGCGCGCCGGCCTGAACAGTGATTCAATGCGAGTCCCGGGATTCAAAGGGATTCGCCTTGGACCAGCGCGCGCACACCACCAACCCGCTGTACCTGCTCGAGCGCTCCGACGTCGGCGTGGTGCAGCTCGATCGCGAGCTGCGCGTGATGGCGATGAACAGCTTCGCGCGGCGCGTGCTGCCGGTCGAAGACAAGCAGCCGTTCGAGAAGATGGTGCTCTCGTTCCACCCCGAGCGCTCGGTGGCCAAGGTGAAGTTCCTGCTCGACCAGGCCGAGTGC
>Ga0302321_100006458_pt1 | contig 10317 bp, 8 predicted proteins | sample Fen_T0_1_FD_202505 | JGI IMG/M metagenome (GOLD analysis project Ga0302321, IMG submission 202505) | Peat permafrost microbial communities from Stordalen Mire near Abisko, Sweden - Fen_T0_1 | ecosystem: Environmental > Terrestrial > Soil > Wetlands > Permafrost | place: Sweden: Abisko... | reverse complement strand
GCTCGCTTGGAGCGTAGAGGGCGGCGTTCTCGAGCAGGTTGCGGACGACCTCCTCGAGCAGCATCTCGTCCGCCCACGCGGGCGGCAGGCCGGGGGCCGTCTGCACCTGCCACGCGCGGCCCCGCGCTGGGCCGAAGGTGCTGCCGCAGGCCCGCACGAGCAGCGGCTCGACCGCCACGGGTCCGAGGCTGAGCGACAGACGGCCCGCCTCGATCCGCGAGACGTCGAGGATCTTCGTGATCAGCCCGGACAGGTGGTCGGTCTCGAGGGCGAGGATCTCGAGCGGGCGCCGGCTGGCCGGCGGGAGCCCTTCGGGGGCGTCCGCGATGATCTCGAGCGCACCGCGGATGTTGGTGAGCGGCGCGCGCAGCTGGTGGGAGACGAGCGAGACGAACTCGGACTTGAGGTGGTCGAGCTGGCGCAGCTCCTCGTTGGCCCCGGCCAGATCGTCGTTCGCGCTGGCCAGCTGCGCGGTCGCCACCTCGAGGTGCTGCGTCCGCTGGCTGATCTTCGCCTCGAGGTCGCGGTTGACCTCGGCCAGCTCGTCCGAGGTGCGCGCGTAGGCGTCGAGCAGGCGCACGACCCAGGACAGCGTGAGGAAGATCACCGTCGGCCCGATGAGCCCGAACAGCGCCGTCTCCACGAAGAAGCTCGGCGAGACGGACTCCCCCTCGATCCGGACGTGCTCGCCCCACTCGATGACCACCGCGATGACGAACAGCGCGATCGGCAGGGCCCAGCGCAGCATCCGCAGCAGGCGGGCTGCCGACGGCGGGGGCGGCTGCGTGCGGTTGGTCGACGAGAGGCTCACCGGGCTCCTTCCGGCGGCATCCTCGCACAGCCTGCGGGTCGCGGGCGCGGGCAGTCGGCGATGCGACGCAATCGCGACATTCGGGGGACGGGACCGCGACAGGCCCGCGACTACGCTCGGGGCAGTTCAGACGGACTGCAGCCGCGCCCGAAGTGTGCGCCGGACCTGCGCCCGTCGAGTCGGCGCCCAGTCGGCGACCGCCGCGCGGCGGAGAGTGATTGGAGGACATCGTGGCCCGGTCTCGCTATCGCCTGCTCCTCGCCGCCCCGCTCGCCGGAGCAATCCTCGCCGTCGGCATCAGCGCGTGCTCCTCGTCGAGCGCCGCGTCGCCCGCTGCATCCGCAGCGTCGGCAGCACCCGTCCTGACGGGCGCCGCAAACGGCCAGGTGATCTACGAGCAGTCCTGCGCGTCGTGTCACGGCACGGCTGGCGTCGGCACCAAGTTCACGCTCGACAACCAGACGATCGAGGTGCCGGCGATCACGTTCGCGGACCTGGACGCCCTCTACCACGACAAGTTCGACACGATGGCGGTCGCGACCATCACCACCGGTGTTGACGAGGAGGGGCAGCCGCTCAACCGGATGATGCCGCGCTGGACGATCTTCTCCGACCAGCAGCTGGCCGACATGGTCGCCTACCTCAAGACCCTCAAGTAGTCAGGCGGCGACCGTGACCAGCGAACCGACACCCGGCGAGGCTCCGGAGGTCCCCCAAGCGGGACCTCCGACCGACACGTCCGCGGACATCGAGACCGCCGCGGAGGCCCCGAGCTCGGCCGCGGAGGCCGCGGGCTCGGACGCGACGACCGCCGAGACCGCCGCCGACACCGCCGACGCCTCAGCCGCCGTCGCGGCCGAGGCGGCTCCGCCCCAGTCGCCACCGGTGCCCACGCGGCCTTGGGCGCGCCGGACGTTCGTCCTGCGGACGCTCGGGGCCATCGGCGCCGGGCTCGCGGCCGTGGTGGCCATTCCGGTCGCCGGGCTCGCATCGGCCCCGGCCTCCAAGAGCCCCCTGCGCTGGTCGCTCCTCGCCGGCTCGGTGGCCCCCACGCCCCGCAGCACCGGCTTCGTGAACCTCGGCCCGCTGACCAACTTCCCGGTGGGCGGCGCGCCGACCCTCCTGCCGGTCACCGTCCCAGTGGAGATCGGCGGCGTGGCGCAGGACGCCCAGATCGCGGTGTACGTCGCACGGCCCCACGACCAGAGCGTCGTGATCCTGGACATCCACTGCACGCACATGGGCTGCCCGGTGGGCTGGAGCGTGGGCGCCAAGCGGTTCCTCTGCCCGTGCCACGGCGGCGCCTTCACCGCTGACGGCCACCAGGAGTCCGGGCCGCCGCCCCGGCCGCTCGACCGGTACCAGGCCATCATCGCCAACCAGGAGGTCTGGATGGGCCCGCTGATCGAGGGGGCCTGACCATGCACCCCATTCGCTGGATCAACGAGCGGCTCGGTGTCGCGTCGATCATGCGGGGCTTCGTCGACCGGCCCATCCCGGCGAACGTCGGCTGGCTGAACACCCTGGGCTCCGCGACGCTGTTCCTGATCATCGTGCAGATCACGACCGGCATCGGCCTGTCGCTGTACTACGTCCCCTCGGCGGACCACGCCTACGACAGCATCCTCCACATCGACGCCCTCGCGTTCGGCGCGTTCGTGCGCGGCGTCCACCACTGGTCCGCCTCCGCACTCGTGGTCCTGATCGGGCTGCACACGCTGCGGGTCTTCTTCCAGGCCGCCTACAAGTACCCGCGCGAGCTGACCTGGATCATCGGCGCGGTCCTGTTCGTCCTGATGCTCGGGTTCGCCTTCACCGGGTACCTGCTGCCGTGGGATCAGAAGGCCTACTGGGCCACCGTCGTCGGAACGAACGTCGCCGGCTCCGCGCCCTTCGTGGGCGACTTCGTCCTCAGCCTGCTGCGCGGCGGCTCCGCCTTGACGACCGACACCCTCACCCGGTTCTACGGCGTCCACATCTGGGTCCTGCCGGCCACGCTCCTCCTTGGCGTCGGCGTGCATCTGTTCATGGTGATCCGGCAGGGCATCGCCGCCGCCCCGCGGCGAAAGGCCATCGTGGAGGACGTCGCCGGCGAGTCCCAGAAGGACCGCTACGCCCGCGAGTACGCCGCAGAGAAGCGCGAGGGGCACCCCTTCTACCAGTCGCTCCTCAAAGACGCGATCGTGGCCGTGGTCATCATGGTCGCCGTCGGGGTGCTCGCGGTTGCGGTGGGCGCGCCGCTCGAGGCGAAGGCCGACCCCAACGCCGTGGGCTACGTTCCCCGCCCGGAGTGGTACTTCCTCGACATGTTCCAGATGCTCTGGTACGTGTCCGGGCCCGCCGAGCCGCTCATCATCTTCCTCGCCGGCACGATCGGGTTCCTGGTGTTCCTGGCCCTGCCGTTCATCGACCGGAGTCGGACGAGGCATCCACGCCAGCGGCCCATCGCCACGGTGCTCGGGGTCCTGGTCGTCGCTGGCATCGTCGGGCTGACGGCCCAGGGCGCCCTCGCCCCGGTCGCCTCGACCGACACGACCGTCCACGTGGACACGTCCGCGCTGACCACGTCGCAGATCGCAGGGCTCAAGGTCTACCAGGTGGAGGGCTGCGCCTCCTGCCACATGCTGGCCGGGCGTGGCGGAACCGCCGGACCCGACCTCTCCCACGTGGCGACCAGGCTCACGGGTGACCAGATCCAGCAGCAGATCCTCAAGCCCCGCGACAAGATGCCGCCCTACGCCGACATCGCGCCCGACGACATGACGACCCTGCTCGACTTCCTCTCGACGATGAAGTAGCGGCGCGCTGGGTCCGCGGTCCCGCGGATCCGGCGACCCCTGCTGGCACGACCCGCTGCCGATCGGCGCGGGTCGTGCCGTTTGACGCCCGCTACGCCTCGGGGCCGCCGTCCTCGCCCGTGGCAGCGGTCTCCGGGTCGGGCGCGGCGGCGGGCAGGAGCGGCAGGCCGTCCTCGCGGTTGGTCCCCATCAGCCCGATGCGGTGGTACACCACCAGCTTCTCGCGCGTGTCCGCGATGTCGAGGTTGCGCATCGTCAGCTGGCCGATGCGGTCCTGCGGCGTGAAGAACACCTCGTCGCCCTTCTCCATGGTCAGGCGCTCGGGGTGGTACGTGAGGTTGGGGCTGGTGGTGTCGAGGATCGAGTAGTCGTTGCCGCGCCGCAGCTCGAGCGTGACCTCGCCGCTGATTGGTCGTGCGACCCACCGCTGGGCGGTCTCGCGGAGCATCAGCGCCTGCGGGTCGAACCAGCGGCCCTGGTAGAGGAGCCGGCCCAGTCGACGTCCGTTGGAGCGGTACTGGTCGATGGTGTCCTCGTTGTGGATGCCCGTGACCAGCCGCTCGTACGCGATGTACAGCAGTGCCATGCCGGGCGCCTCGTAGATGCCGCGGCTCTTGGCCTCGATGATCCGGTTCTCGATCTGGTCGGACATCCCCAGGCCGTGCCGTCCGCCGATGGCGTTCGCCTCGGTGAACAGCGCCAGGCGCGTCTCGAAGGTCTGGCCGTTGAGCGCCACGGGCTCGCCGTCGTCGAAGCGGACGCTGACGGTTTCCGCCGGGACGTCCACGTCGGCGCGCCAGAAGGCCACGCCCATGATCGGGTGGACGATGGACACGCCCTTGTCGAGGAACTCGAGGTCCTTGGCCTCGTGCGTGGCGCCCAGGATGTTCGAGTCGGTGGAGTACGCCTTGTCGGCGCTCATCTTGTACTCGAGACCGGCGCCGTCGAGGTAGGCGGACATCTCGGCGCGGCCGCCCAGCTCGTCGATGAACTGCTGGTCGAGCCAGGGCTTGTAGATCTGCAGACCCGGGTTGACCAGCAGGCCGTAGCGGTAGAACCGCTCGATGTCGTTGCCCTTGTAGGTGGACCCGTCGCCCCAGATGTTGACGCCGTCCTCCTGCATGGCCGAGACGAGCATGGTCCCGGTGACCGCGCGGCCGAGCGGCGTAGTGTTGAAGTACAGCTGGCCGCCGGTCGAGATGTGGAAGGCGCCGGTCTGGAGCGCGGCGATCCCCTCGGCCACGAGCTGGGGGCGGCACTCGATCAGGCGAGCGTGCTCGGCACCGTACTTGAGCGCCTTGACCGGGATGGCGTCGTAGTCCACCTCGTCCGGCTGGCCCAGGTGCGCGGTGTAGGCGTAGGGGATCGCTCCGTGCGCGCGCATCCAGGCGACGGCGGCGCTGGTGTCGAGGCCGCCCGAGAACGCGATGCCGACGCGCTCGCCGACGGGAAGCCGCTGGAGGATGTTGGGCACGATGGGATCCTTGGTGGGGCAGCTCGGGTTCGGGCGTTCAGGCTACACCGGGTCGCGGCGTCGTAGGATCCGTGGATGCCCACCGTCGAGCTCCGCGACATCGTCACCGAGGCCGACCGCGAGGCCGTCCTGGGGCTTCGTCGCGCGCCCGGCCAGGAGCGCTACCTCGGGTCGATGGCGAGCCATTTCGAGGACGCCGACGACGAGCCGCGGGCGCGTCCCCATCCGTGGGCCGTGCACGACGCGACGACCGGCGAGCTCGTGGGCTTCGCGATGATCAGCGACGGGATCCCCGAGCCCATTGACGACGATCTCGTCGGGCCGTACTACCTCTGGCGGCTGCTCATCGACGAGCGGTTCCAGGGCCGCGGGTACGGGCAGGCGACGCTCGACGCGGTGGTGCGCTACCTGGGTTCGCGCCCGGGCGCCGACGTCCTGTTCACGAGCTGTGGCGACGGCGAGGGCTCGCCCAAGGGGTTTTACCTGCGCTACGGGTTCCGCGAGACGGGCGTGGTCAAGTGGGACGAGGAGGTCTTCGCGCTGGACGTGGGCGCCCGCATGGCGACCGTGCAGAAGTCCGCGTTCCGCCGGCGGCTGATGGCGGAGCGGCGGTCGATGCCGGACCGCGAGGAGCGCGTGGAGCGGCTGGGGGAGGCGCTTCGGCTGTGGCTCGCCGGCCGCGCTGAGACCCTGATCGGTGCGTACTGGCCCATCCGCGGCGAGTTCGACCCGCTCCCGGTCCTGGGCGAGTGGCTGGCGCGCGAGCCAGGCCGGGATGTGGCCCTGCCGGTCATCGACCCCGTCACGGACGCCATGACGTTCCACGCGTGGTGGCCCGGCTGCCCCATGGTGTCCGACCGCTACGGCATCCCGATGCCCGACGGCACGGAGCGCGTGGCTCCGCAGCTGCTCCTGGTCCCGTGCGTTGGGTTTGGACCCGGCGGCGTGCGGCTGGGCTACGGCGGCGGCTACTACGACCGCACGCTCGGCGCGATGGCGGCCGCGGACCGGCCGGCGACGCTGGGGATCGCGTTCGCGCACGGCTGGCTGCCGACCGTCGCGGTCCTGCCGCACGACATCGCGCTCGACGGGATCCTCACCGAGGACGGCCCAGTCGGCTGAGATTCCGGGCCACCCGAGCCGGGCGCGACCCGGTTCACCCGCGAGGGGAGTGATCCCCGTGCGCCAGTTCACCCGCGGCGGGCTCGGTGCGGTCACCCGCGGCGGCCGCGACCTCCGCGCACCCGCGGGCGCGATTCCCGTACACACATCAGGTGGCTGCTATGCGGCTGTCGATGCCAGTCCACCCGTGGCATGGGTGCTGCGGCACTGTGCCTGCCGAGACACCCCTGGGGTGGGTGGTACGGAGGAAGCGGTCACGGAGCACCCATGCCACGGGTGTTCTGGCAGGGGCCGGCGCGCCGCGCAACGCCCTCGAGGCCTCGGGGTCAGTCGCCGAGCGCGGCGAGCTCTCGGCGGAACTGCTCCAGCTCCTGCTCGGCCACCCCCACGATGTGCTTGGGCTCGGGGTACGCCCCGCTGTGGACGTCGGCCACGAACTCCGAGAACGCGGCCACCCGCTCCGCCTGGAGCCGGTCGTACTCTGCGGCGAAGTCGCGGTAGACCTTGGCGTGACGCGGGATGTGCCCGCGGTTCTCGCCCAGCATGTCCTCGGCGAAGAGGTACTGGCAGTCGCCGCCCGTGCCCGCGCCCATCGAGACCATGAACAGGCTCGTGCGCCTGGAGATCTCCGCGGCCACCTCGGCCGGGACCACCTCGATCTCGGCCCCGAACGCGCCGGCCTCCTCCAGCGCCTTCGTCGCGCGGTACACGGCCATCGCGGAGTCGGCCGTCTTGCCGACCGCCTTGAAGCCGCCCGTCCAGGTGCGCCGCGAGGGAATGAGCCCCACGTGGCTGATGACCGGCACGTTGTCCTCGGCGAGGCGGCGCACCGTCGGGAGCCCCGCGCTGACGTAGACGGCGTCCGCGGTGTGCCTGAGCATCGTGAACGCCCAGCGCGTGAAGTCGTCCGGCGTGCCCACCTCGAAGAAGTCGAGGCCGGGGACGGCGAACACGGTCGGGGCGACCTCCCGGAACCTCGGGTCGACCATCATCTCGGGGGTCACCGAGACCATCTCGACGCCGGCCTTCTCGGCGGCCTCGAGGGTGTCCCAGTCGGGCGTCCGCACCATGGTGAACTGGTGTCTGCCCTTCAGGGCGCGGATGTCGGCGACGGTGAGGCGCTGCTGGCGCATCGGCTGGACTGCTCCAAATCGTGCCTGGGCCGGACTCGGGCCTGGACGGTTCGACGGAACGGCGCTCGACAGTCGGGGACTGGAGGGCTGGCCGGCGACGCTGCTGGCTGCTGCTCTCCACCAGCGCTCTTCGGACGCTACGGGCGGGTCAGCGCAGTGTCAAGCACAGCGCGGGCTGCGCCGGCCGGCGACGGGGCGAGGGCCCCGGGACGACCCGGAGCCCTCGCGATCCCGTGGGAGTCGGGCACCGCCGGGGAGAGGGCGGGCCCGAGTGGAACTGTCAGTATTTCCCGAACTCGTTGCCCGCCTCGAGCCACGCCACGAAGTTCTCCTCCGTGGAGTGGTCGAGCACGACGCCCGGCGACATCCAGAAGCCGCCGCCCGGCTTGCACGTCGCCATCAGCTGCTCGACATACGCCCGCATCTGGTCGGGCGTCCCCGTCTGGAACAGCGACCCAGGCACGTTGCCGCCGATCGCCCCCCACGACCCGACGAACTTCTTCACGTTCGCCATGTTGCTCTGGTCGAACAGCCAGGCCGTCGTGCCCTTGGGGAGGTTCGCCGCGGCCATGCGCTCGAGGCGCGAGTTGTAGCCGCCCTCGACGAACATCATGGGGATGACGCCCTCGGCGACGATCCCGCGGAGGGTGGCCTCGAGGCTCGGCCAGTAGAACTTGGCGAAGTCGGCGTCCGACATGAACCCGTCGGCGCCCTTGTGGAGCGGCAGGAACGCGAACGGCACGCCCGACCCGACGGCCGCGTCGACCGCCATCTTGACCGCGAGCGGGGTGATCGCCTCGCACGCCGCCTGCACTTTCGCTGGTCGACGGAAGAGGTCCATCATCACCGACCGCGTGCCGCGGAGCGTGTCGCCGAGGAAGTCGAACGGGGCCTTGCTGAAGCCGCCGAGCGTGACCGGCATGCCCTTGGCGAACATGGCCGTGCCGATCAGCTGGCCCATATGGGCGTTGAACTCGCCCGTGAGCCGGCTGGCCTCGAGCAGCGTCTCGAGCGCGCTGGCGACCGCCGGCGAGCCGATCGCCGACATGGCGAAGGGCACGAACGGCAGCTCGAGGGCTCCGAGCAGCGACGGGAAGCCCGCGAGCCCGGCAACGCCCGGGAAGACGCGCGGCCAGTACGTGCGAAGCAGCCAGCCCTCGGGGTTGCGGATGAGCTCGTCGTACTCATCCGCGGTCATGTACTCGCCTTCGACGTACTGGTAGCCCTGGTCCGCCGCCAGTTGGCCCCCCGGCCAGCGGTACAGCGTGTAGCCCAGCTTGTCGAAGACCGGGCCCGGCTGGAAGTTCGAGAAGGGGAAGTACTCGACGAGCGGGTACTTCTCGTAGAAGCCGATCGCCGCTGCCACGGACTTGGGGTAGTCGTAGAAGTAGTCCGCGAGCGTGACGCCCATGAAGTGCTGCTGGAGGTCGCCGGTCACCACCGAGGTGGGGACGCGGTCGGGCTCGCGCAGGCGCATCACGTCGGCGTAGCGCTGGGCGCGGACGCGGTAGGTCTCGGCGATCTCGGGCGACGCGAACGGCTTGCCCTCGGTGGAGACCCAGTCGGCCAGTCGGGCGTCGATCTTCTCGTCTTGCGTGAGGGAGGCGAAGTTCTCAGGAAGCATCAGGGGATCCTCGGCGTTCGTCGGTGGGGCTGAACGGCGGTGGGTCAGGCCCAGCCTTTGGCGAGCGCGATGGCGGCCATGGCGTCCTTGCCGAACGCATCGGCGCCCGTGTAGTCGCGCACCTGGTCGTCCATCTGGCCGCCGCCGATCATCACGTGGATGCCGGAGTCGAGCGCCCGCAGCTGCGCCACGGTGTCCTTCATGGGCTCGTACGCGAGCGTGAGGAACCCCGAGAGGCCCACGATCTTGGCGCCGCTGGCCTGCGCGGCCGCCACGAACGCCTCCGGCGCCACGTCCACGCCGAGGTCCGTGACCTCGAAGCCGTTGATGTCGAGCATGAACGCCACGATGTCCTTGGCGATGTCGTGGATGTCGCCCTGGACGGTGCCGATCACGACCTTGCCGATCTTGTGCTGCGTCTCGCCGGCCGCCGCCATGCGCGGGCGCGCGAGCTTGGCGATCTGGGACAGGATGTCGCCCGCGAAGATCAGCTCGGGGATGAAGCACTCCCCGGCCTCGAAGCGCTTGCCCACGACCTCCATCGCGGCCTTGCAGTCGTCGAGCACGTCGATGGCGGAGACGCCCTCGTCGAGCAGCCTGCCGGCAATCGAGAGCGCCGCCTCCTCGTCCATCTCGGTGATGGCGTCGATGAGTTCCTGGTGCACGTGGACCTCCTGCGATGCGCCCCGCCCTTGGGGGTCTGGCGTCGCCGATCACCGGCGGCATGGTTGGGTGTCAGCCCGGCTCAGCGCACCTTCACGCGCCAGCCGATGAGTGCGGCTCCCGCGACGAGGACCCCGCTCGCAGCGGCGGTCGTCGACCAGCCGAGCGCGGGGAGCAGCGCCGCGAACATGAGCGGCCCCACGACGAACCCGGCGTTCTGGCCGAGCATGATCCCGGCCATCCCGGCGCCGCTGAGCCGCGGGTGGGGGAGTGCGTCGGGGACGGACGCGAAGATGGCCGACGGGATCGCGCCGGTCACCATGCCGAAGAGGAGCAGCACCGCCGCGAGCAGTGGCCCCGTCGTGACATACGGGAGCATGAGCATCGGAGCGGACGCCAGCAGTGCCACGGTGTAGACGCGCCGCCGCGAGCCGATCCGGTCGCTGATCAGGCCGGACCCGAGCGAGCCCACGGCCATGCCGAGCATCGCCAGGCTCGAGATCGCCGCGGCGCCGGCCACGTCGAAGCCCCGCTCCTTGGTGAGGAACACCGCGATGAACGTGTTCGCGGCGCCGTTGGCGGTGGCGAACAGCGCGAAGACCACGACGAGCAGCCAGATGTCGCGCCCGGCGAGCCCGTCGCGCAGATCCGCGAGCGCACGCCGAGCCGTGCTGCCACCCGGAACGCCGCGA
>Ga0302321_100006457_pt1 | contig 10318 bp, 7 predicted proteins | sample Fen_T0_1_FD_202505 | JGI IMG/M metagenome (GOLD analysis project Ga0302321, IMG submission 202505) | Peat permafrost microbial communities from Stordalen Mire near Abisko, Sweden - Fen_T0_1 | ecosystem: Environmental > Terrestrial > Soil > Wetlands > Permafrost | place: Sweden: Abisko... | reverse complement strand
CTATGGAACTGCGAACGAGAGTTGAATTCGGAGAGCCGTACCAAGTCTCCTGAGCGTTCGACATGCAATTGATGAGGCGGCCCCCGAAATGCTTTTGCACACTTTGCTCGAGTGCCTGCCGATACTCGCGCGTCACACGTACTCGTCCGCCATCTCCGACGGAGACGGCTTCGAGCACGGCTTGACTATCGACCTTCACGCCATCGACGCCCTGGCTCTCGAGATAAGCGTGAAAATCATCGAAGAATGCCCCAGCCCTCGCGGGGCTAACGAAACCTACGAGGCTTCCCCACCATTGCTCGTTAAACGCCGGTACATGCGCCATAATGCCTTCACCGAAACGTCTGACTTTGTCTGTGACGTCATAACCAGCAAGTTTTTGACCGCTCACGCCGCCCCAGTAGCCCACGATGGTGTGCCAGACGAGAAAAGTCTTCACGCCGAATTCGGTCTTCGCCATGGAAACGGTGGATGATAGCTCGCCCCCGAATTTGTGATTTGGCTCGAAGGCGATCAGTCGGTCTTCCGTTGTGGGTTGTCGTTCGACACTCTGCCAACCGTCATCCAAGACTAAGAATCTCGGCGAGATTCCGCCAGCTGCGAACTCCTCGAGACCATGCCTTACATTCGCTGCGCTGACTTCTTGATAGAAGGCATTCCAGGTGCACCACCCGAATAGGTCGACAAAATCGGGTAACGGCTTCTCACGACGCAGGCGGCCCGAGCCGAGCCTGTTGGCTACGCATTGGGCTCCCTGTCGGACCATGTCGAATGGATCGCCACCGCATGACAAATAAAGGGCAACGCCACCTCGCCCGAGTGCGTACGAATCACCAGTCTCCGCCAGGAGTTCCAGGCAGCCGTCATCCTTACCGCGCAGCGAAAAGCGAAATGGCTCGTCCAGAAGCGGGATACAGAGCAGCCACTTTCCATTGCCCAGTTCAGCAAGTAGAAATTGTGTTTCCGCCGGAATTTCTCGAACGCTTGACCCAACTTTAGGCTTCATCCAGTACGGTTCGTAGCGATGGCACACGGTGAAGCGGCGCAGCGTGGGAAGGCTACCCAAGTTGAATAGGTGCCTCGAGCCGGGGGCAACAGACGTAGCGCTCAGGAACACGTCATTTTCGCTCGAAGCCGCTTCCAGCGCATATTGGCCAGCGAAGTCAGCAAAGAGAATGCAGCCCGCGTGGCTAAGCTGCCTTTCTGAAATGGCGAAATTCATGGTGGGTGTTGCTTTACAGCGGAAATCTTTCGAATGTCAGCCATAAATTTGAATTTCCTCGACAGCTTTCAATGTGTCTGATTGACTGCGGGCGCCCCAAGGCCGGGGTCCATTTCGGTCGCGGGCGTTTCTCTCTCCTGCTATCTCGAGCGATCATGGTTCTGGAAGTCTCGGCGTCGGTAAAAGGTCAAAGGGAGGTCGCAACCTACGCGGGCTCTGCCGTTCGTCAGGCTGCAACTCGGCTACCCTTTTTGGATTTCCTTCGAGCCTTGGCATCGCAGCTTATTGTTTGGCACCACCTGGTGTTCTACGGTCCGTTGCCAGTTGCCGTGTATCCCATCGCGCCACGGCTCATTGACTGGCTCATTGATTACGCGCGCATGGCCGTTCAGGTGTTTTTCGTACTCGGCGGCTTCTTCACCGCTCGGAGCCTAGCCCGTGCGAAGATCATGAGTCCGCAATTCCTGATAGGTATGATTGGGCAGCGCTATCGCCGTATTGGAGTTCCCTACTTGGTGACTCTCCTACTGGCGATTGCGGCTAACGCCCTGGCGCGGCGGTGGATGAACCACGATGCCATCTCGGAACCGCCGACGGTTGGCCAGTTGCTCGCGCATGCGGCATTTCTGCACGATATTCTCGGCTATCAAGCGCTGACCGCCGGAATTTGGTACCTCGCCATTGATTTTCAGTTGTTTCTCTTGTTTCTGCTGACTTTCGCGGGTGCCCAGGCGTGGCTAAAACGCCGCGGGGAAGCATCCGCTGACCAGGTCATGAACCTGGTACTGAAGATCCTAGTGCCGCTGGCTCTCGCGTCATTGTTTTGGTTCAACCGTCATCCCAGGTTCGATGCGTGGGCCATCTATTTCGTTGGCAGTTACTTTTTGGGGATCGTGTTGCAGCGGGTAGTGGAGCAACGGCTCAAGCTTTCGCTCGGGGTGTCTTACCTGGCGCTGGTGCTGGTAGCGGCAGTGGTCGACCCGCGGCCTCGTCTTCTCGTGGCCGTGTCAACCGCGGTGATTGTCTTCGCTGCCGAACGGTTTGGCATACTTCAGCAATGGCCGAGAAATCGCGTGGTCAATTACTTCGGGCGCATTTCATACAGCCTATTTCTCATTCATTTCCCCGTGCTCTTGGTCGTCAATGCTTGGGGGGTTCAACGCTTCACCACTTCGGCGGGCATGGCTGCCCTGGGCATCGGGGTCGCGTACGGTCTTAGCCTGCTCGCGGGCGCTGCGCTCTATCACGGCGTAGAGAGTCGCTTGCGCTAAGCCAAGGCGGTTTTCCGGATTGCCTAGCCGCAAGTGCTGCCAATCAAGCTCGATTTATAACTCGCGTCATTGGACTTTCGTCAATGCTGGCCCCGTCGAGCTTTTGAGAGCCACCAGCCCTTCGGGAGTGGTTCCAGCCAGCCCCTCAAGCCACGCAAGCCGTGGCCGAATGCGCGCGATGATACTGCGGCGCGGAGCGTTCTGCATTTCTCCCTCCCAACTTCGAATTCTGGGGCGCCCCGCGTTGGCGGCAACCTGGGTTGGCATGCTCGTAATCGGGTCGACGGCGACGATGAAAAATGAGTGGTAATGTAACTTTTCGTCGTCGCGCGGGCCCAGAATGGCAACAACGTCACCCGGCTGAAACTCCGCGCGGAGATCGAACAATCGCTTGAAAAAGCGTTGCCGCTCCTGGAACCTCACACGTTCGGATTCGGGAAATTCAAGGACTTCGAACCATTCCGGGTGAGACTGTGCAAATTCGATGAGCCTGTCCACGCTCCGACGGTTTTCGATTTCGAGGTTGTCGAAATCGATACGCCCCACTTTGCGGCCTCTACCCTCGCGCGCTGCGAGCCAATGCGTGCCGGCCATGCGCTCCCAGCTATCTACCACGAAATCCACGCATACTTGAGGAATGCGCGGAATGCCTTTAGCGTCGAACACGGCGTACTTGTCACCGTTGAACTCGTAGTGGAAAGCGCCATTGCGATACGCGGTTCTCCATTCCTGGCGTAGCTTCCCGTCTTGTTGCCCTTCTTCGGTCTTCGGTTCATCGAAGGGGAGAGCTTGCGTAACCTCTTCATCGATGGCTGCGCGAAGCTGTACAAGTGCTGCATCGCGACGTTTTACGATGGCCTGGGCTGCCTGCAGCTTCGCTTGTTCTTGGGCTGGCAGCGAAGCCAGGCAATCGAGGTGCAGCTCATTGTCTTTGATGGCCAACACGGCCGGCAGGCGAAGCTCGGGAAATACGAGCGTAGCCACGACGGCGCCCGGGGTGAGCCGCTCGATCTCGACTTGGCTTGCGCCGGTCTCTTCGCGAACCTTCGCCACTGAAACGAGTTTGTGCGCCGCAAAAACTTCGCCCTTGGGTGCGGCGCGATCGAACAACCAGAGCCGAGCCGGTTGGGTGGCTTCTGGACCGTCAACCCAGTAGTATTCAGGCCCCTTTCTTGTCGCATGCAAGGTTCGGCTGCCGCGCAAGATGACGAGGTCCTTCTCAGTAAAGAGTTGCGAGAGCACAACGGTATTAGCCAGCATGGCCGCGACGGCGGGCCGCTCGGCGTAGAGATAGCCGTCGGTCAAGAGTACCTGTCGCAACACACTCGGATAGCGACGATACTGACTCAGTGCCTCGGCGAATGCTCGCCAGGGGTAGGGTTCGTGATGTATCCGCTGCCGCAAATCCTCGACGTCGCTCTTCACTGCGTGCTCCTCCGGCCGCGAGAGAAACAGGACGGGCTCCGATTTGGCCCGGGCTAAGATCTCGGCGCGAGCCGCTTCGAGTTCAGGCACGCCAGGCAATGCGGGTTGTGACATCAACTCTTGCCGGCGGAGCAAGCAGCTTCGATCGAGTTCTTGCGTCGTTGCACTCGATGCGGGCCGTGACGGTTCAGCGATGTTGTGACGGCTCTGGACCCCAAGTGGGTAACAAAACAAGAAGAAAGTTGCAGCGCCGAGGGCAAACACGAGGGCTGTAGCCGCCAGCAGCGTTCGTCGCAAAGACATGTCGATCGACAATTTTCATCGCATTTGGCACAAAATGCAACGTGTTCCCGTTTGGCCCGCGCTCTTTGGCCCACTTGCCGTTCCGGGGGCATAGCCCTAGGGCAGTGCATCATGCAAATTGACCTGGGTGGGAAGAGGGCGCTCGTCGCGGGAGTTGCGGACGACGGTGGGTTTGGCTTCGCCATTGCACGAACGCTGGCGCAGTGCGGAGCTCAAGTTTCGGTCGCAACGTGGCCACCGGCGTTGAATATTTTCGAAACTCTCTGGAAGCGCGGCAAATTCGATGCTTCGCGGCGGCTTCCGGATGGCAGCCTGTTTGACCTCGAAAGCGTGTTTCCACTCGATGCCGCTTACGATACCCTCGAGCAGGCGCCCTTGAATGTGCGGAATAATCGCCGATACGCCGAGCGCGGCGATTTTACGATTCAAGGCCTGAGTGAGTCGTGGCGGCGCAAATTTGGCGCGGCTTCGCTCGATATTGTCGTGCACTGCTTGGCCAACGGTCCCGAAGTGCTTCGGCCGTTGATGGACACGTCACGTGCCGGCTACCTCGCAGCTATTAGCACGAGCGCCTACTCCAACGTTTCGCTCGTCAGTCACCTAGCACCGCTCATGCGTGGAACAGGGTCGTTTCTATCCTTGACCTACCTTGCTGGCGAACGCGTCGTACCCGGCTACGGCGGCGGTATGTCTTCTGCCAAAGCGGCGCTCGAGTGTGACACTCGGTATCTTGCGTTCGAGGCTGGGCGCCGCTACGGGGTGAGAGTTAACGCACTTTCAGCGGGTCCGTACGCTTCCCGAGCCGCTAGCGTCTCGGGCATGATTCATGAGGTCTTGAGCTACTACGAAGCAAACGCACCCTTGCCGAATCGACTCGACGCGACGGAGGTTGCACGAGCAGCAGTGTTTCTCTGCAGCCCGTGGGCATCCGCGATCACGGGAACGACTCTGCATGTAGATAACGGGCTTCACGCGATGGCAAAGGCCTTGGGCCCCAATGATTTGAACTGGCTCGGGCTCGGGCAACCGATTGCGGAGACGGCTTAGGTCTGCACGCTCGCTGCAGCGCGCTTAGCGTGCAGGAGGATCAAAGCCTTCAGGCCAGTCGTCTTTCGGCGTGTACTTGGAATCCAAAGCGTCGAGTCCTTTTCCGCTGATGTTCCTCTCTCGCCAATGGCGCCGAGGAGGCGAAGCGTCGAGCCAGTGAAAGCTGTGTTCACGCACGTCCAGGTGCACGAACTGTGTCTTCGGGTGCGTGTAGATGCCGACGCCCACTCTTGGCATCGTGCGCAGGTAGGAAGCCAGGGCAGCGGGAGCTACGCCTTGAAGTCTAAAATCGATCGCGTGCCCCCGAGCGTGGACGCCCTCGTAGGCTCCCGCTTTCGCTTTTCGATAAGCTGAGACCACGTCGATGTGTGTGCTCAAGAAGTGGTAGGCCGCGCGGAAAACCAGCTGGAGCAAACGCCTTGCCATGGTTCGCGTTCGAATGTCTTCCGGGTCACGAGCATCGCAAAGCAATGAGTCGAGCTCCTCCGCCACTTGATCGTTTATCAGACCTGACGAAGTGTAGAGGTTCAGCGAGGCCGACTTCCTACTGTTGATATTGCGAATGGAGACAGGGGGAAGCTTCGAGAAGCTAATTGCCGTGAATGCACGCTTTGCGCTCGGGGGCGGCGGTACCCTGAGCCGGGCCACCCGAGAACTAGGCTTGGCGTATGCGACGTCTCCATCGGTGTTCGACACGAGCGCCACGAACCCGAAGAGAAAAAGTTTCAAGGCGGCTCGGACGGGGCGCATCGATTCTCAGTCGAGGCTAGCGTAGGCCGCTACGCTCAACAATTACTCTGGCGAATATGTGTCGAGCGCGCGCTTCTGGCGCAAACTACGCTGGACGAGCTCGGCAATTACATTAAATTAATCCGATGTGGCCGAAAGTCAGGCTCCTTCCCGTACTCCTACTAGTGGCATTGGCCGAGGGCTACACAGCCCCGTCAGCTGCCTCCAAATCCGAGTTGATTGTTCCCGTGGGTGCCTGGCGCGTCGTGCAACGTGAATCGGGGCCAGTCAATTACTACACAATCCACCGAGAATCACCGCTTTCGTTCATTAGGGGGGAATACCGGCCGCCGCTGAAAACCGTTGTCTTGGGATTCCCGTTGCCCGACGACGAACGGCCAAAGATTCGCTACATGCGCTGGAAATGGAGAGCCATCAAGTTGCCCGCAGGCGGCAACGAGTGCGTTGAGAGCAAAGGCGATTCCGCCGCGGTCATTTACGTGAGTTGGAAGCGTTTCATGCGCTGGTATTGCATCAAGTACGTCTGGACGACGGCAAGCCCTAGACTTGCTGTGTGCGACAAGAAGAGTAACCCTTTCATGGCGCAAGATACCGTGGTTTTGGAGGCGGGGGGGCCTCTCAACATTTGGCGCGAAGAGAGCATCGACCTCGACGCGGAATATCGCAAACACTTTGCCGAGGGCGACCCGACGGCAGCCGTGCCAGATTTCATGGGAATAGCGCTCATGACGGATGGTGACCAAAACAATACGAGTAGCGTCGGAGATTTCGCGGATTTCCACCTGATCCGTCGGTGAGACTGGCGGCGACGAGGCCCGCGGCCATCAGCGCCGAACGCATTGCCCTTGGCACTGGCAACGGTTGGCTCTAGCCTGATTCAGTGTCGACTACCGAGAACTGGGCGAAGCGTGGGTTAGAAAATTTAGCAGTGTTCACCCTGCTCGTTAGTTTGAGCGGGTGCCAGCGTCATTCCCCCGATTCTGCGAACCAAGTCGATGGGAGCATTGTTTTTGCGTCCGCCTGTGCTCGGTGTCACGGAACCGACGGTTGCGGCAGTATGGCAGTGAACCCAGTAGGCACACCGCGCCGACTCTGTGACCCCTCATTTCAGTCTTCCATAACGGACGAAAAGATCAGGCAAACCATTCTCAGGGGCAAAGGGATGATGCCGGGGTTCGGTGACGACTACAATGACGCCCAACTTTCAGCGCTCGTGCGCCACGTGCGGACACTAAAATCGGGCCGTTGATCGTATACAACCTCCGGTAGTGGCCAAGAGGCCTGTGCACAAAACTCCTGGAATTAGCCGACATCGTATTCAACCTGTATTCTGAGAATCGGTCTGGCTCCTTGTCAGGCTCGGGCGCTTAGTACACATTGAACTCGCAATGACCGAGCGCCCGAGGCCCAAACGGAACCCACAGGTCGCACTGAGTGTGTTTGACTTCCTGGACTACCGAGCATACCTCCGCGCCTACTACGATGCCAACAAGCGCACGCGCGCGGGGTTCTCGTTTCGGACGTTCTCGAAGCGCGCGGGGTTACGCTCTCCGAACTTCTTCAAGCTCGTGATGGATGGTGACCGAAACCTGGGCGCGGAAACCGTGCCGAAGTTTGCAGACGCGCTTGGCCTTTCTGCCTCCGAGCGCGAGTTTTTCACGGACTTGGTGGCGTTCGAGCAAGCCGAAAATCAAACCGAGAAGACTCGGTCTTTCGAGCGCATTGCCTCGTCCCGTCGCTTTCGAACGGCGCGACGTATCGATGGGCTCTTGCTCACGTACCTTTCTCATTGGTATCACCCGGCGATTCGTGAGCTTGCTGCAAGCAATAACTTTCGGGAGGAGCCTAAGTGGATTGCAAAGCAACTTCGCCCGCCAATTACGGCCGCACAGGCCGCGCAATCTCTTGAGCTGCTTCAGAGCCTCGGGCTGCTACAGCGCGAGTTGAACGGTCGCTTGGTTCAGCGGGAGCCGACGCTCACCACAGAACACGAAGTTACGGCCATGGGGGCGGCTAGTTTTCATCGCCAAATGCTCGCTCGTGCGTCGGAGTCTATCGATGATATACCGGCGCAGCTCAGGGATTTGGCAGCTTTGACAGTGTGTGTAAGCGCCAAGACGGCGGCCAAGGTGAAGGAGCGTATTCACCAGTTTCGTGAAGCCATTACGGAACTCTGCGACGCCGAGTCTGAAGGCACCGTCGTGTATCAGCTCAATGTTCAGTGGTTTCCACTTTCGCGCGGTGAGGAGACTGAGAATTCATGACGTCAATTTCGAGACTGGCGCTGCTATTGCTCTCGTTGTGGAGTCTGCTCGGCTGCAATTCGACCGGCGTTGGAAACCCCGGGGCAGACATGACGGTTACCGTCATCAATGATCTAACGGTGGAACCCCAGGCCACGGGTGACGCGGAACAGCTTGCGGACTCGCAACTGCGTCACGCGGTGCTTGCATTCTCGGAAATACGATTCCTGCCCTGTGACCTGGCTGATGCCGAGGTGGCGGTGCCGGGACCGTTCGTAATCGATCTTGTTTCTGGGAAAATCGAACCTGCGGCGCTTCCGCCCGTCGCGCTCGCTCCCCATGGGTTCTGCGGATTCGACGCGCCGCTCACGACGACAGCCCCTGACGTTTCGCTTCTCGGACGTTCAATTCTATTTAGCGGAGTTCGGAGCGACGGCACACTTTTCGTGCTCTATGCCGCGATGCAAGGGACCCTCCGCCTGCGCCCCGAACCGGGCGTCGTATGGAACGATGCGAACGCCAGCTCCGTCATTTGGGCACTACGCCCAAAGCGCTGGGTAACTCCAACGGAACTCGATTCCGAAACGGCGGAGCCACTCGGAAATGCGCAACGAATCGTCGTCATCGACATCGAGCGCCATCCTCTGCTGTACGCAGCGATCCGCAATAGAATCGGTGCACGAGCAACCTTGCACACTGATCTTAATCGCAACGGCAAGCTCGACGACGACGAACGTACGGGTGCACTCATTGGAGAAGGCGCACCCAGCCTAGACTAACGCTGCGAGCAATTAGACTCTATGCGCAACTTACGCCCGGCCGAGCGCAGGCTCGCAAGGCCAGATTTTGTCAAAATTCGACGATGCAAGCCACCCTAAAGGAGTCACTCATGAAATTAGACCATCATTTCTCTCGTGCCACGTCCGCTGCCATATTCACGTTCCTGGTTGCAGGATGCGGTTCGGCCTCGAATGCGAACTCAAGCGACGATTACGCGAGTGGAGCTCCGGAACTTGCTGCCGTGCAAATGCGCATCACCGGGGATCCGAGTACTGAAAGCGGCGCTACCACCGATGACGCCATCGACCCAGCGAGCCTCGCGTCCGATGAACTCTCGCTGGTCACAGGGGACGCTGGGGCCATCGGCACACCCGATCTCAACGGTGCCCGTGAAGCCGTGCGTGATCTCAACCAAGCCCTCCGCAGTGGGCTGCAATCAATAGCGGCACTAGTGCGCACCACCGAGCCCACGTACAAGCTAGGTAATCTGCGTATGTGGGGCCCCGCGGTACGGGGCGAAACGGAATTTCGATTTTTCATGCGCCACCCGGCGATCCGCAACTTCCAATGGCGTTTGGAGGGTCGCATTGTGGGCTCCAACTCTGCGTATTCGCGCATTGCGGCGGGTGAAATTGCGGTGGGTGCCCGGGATCGCCGCGGCGTTGGCGTGGCCGGCTTCGATATCGATACCTTGAAACAAGTCGACCCCACGGTGCGTGCGCAAGGGCAGATTCTTGCGGGTTTTGCTCGCGGCCCGCGGGGTACCACGCTCGCGTTTGGACTCAAGAATTTCACGCGTGATCCTGCCGTCAAACCGGGAATTGATGCGCTGTTGCAGGAAGTGCACCTAGCGAACGACGTCAATCGGGTGCGTCTTGCGTATCACGGCAACGTGGAAGGCACAGCCACCATCGCGGAGGAATGGGTGCTGGCTCGAGTGCGGCAGACGGCTGGTGTGGGTGGCAGGGGTGACATGATTGTAACGAACGGTGATGTTCCAGAAGGTCACGCCTGGGTGATAAGCCAATGCTGGGACGCTTCACTGGGTCAGACCTACCGCATCATTCGGGATTGTCCGCTCGACGGCATCGGCGGCGCAACGTGCGTCGAGGTGAGTGTTGCGGGCGAAGTTTTGGCGTGCGACGTAAGTTTGCGAGTTGCGGAATTGCCGCCCGTGAATCCGACCCAGTCGATGACCGATGAACAAAACCCGAATGAAGCCGTGACTCCACCTGCGGTGATTCCCGATGTAGCCGGAGGCGATCCAAACGCCGGCT
>Ga0302321_100006456_pt1 | contig 10319 bp, 14 predicted proteins | sample Fen_T0_1_FD_202505 | JGI IMG/M metagenome (GOLD analysis project Ga0302321, IMG submission 202505) | Peat permafrost microbial communities from Stordalen Mire near Abisko, Sweden - Fen_T0_1 | ecosystem: Environmental > Terrestrial > Soil > Wetlands > Permafrost | place: Sweden: Abisko... | reverse complement strand
ACTGGCCTCCTGGGCGCGCGCGGACTGAGCTGGCGCGAGCGCATCGCCAACATCGCCTGGATGCGCAAGCTGAAGCGCACCGGCTTCGTGCGGCCGCCGTATGAAACGGTCGCGCAGATGCTGGCGCCTTTGCCGCGGCGCGTGGCACAGGGACTCTGGGAGCCGCTGTGCCTGGCCGCGCTCAACACGCCTGCGTCGGCCGCATCGGCGCAGATCTTTGCCAATGTGCTGAAGGCCGCGTTTGCAGGTCGCGCGGACGCGTCCGACTTCCTGCTGCCGGCGACGGATCTCTCCGCCGTGTTCCCGGAGGCGGCGGCGCGCTTCGTCACCGCGCGCGGCGGCGCAATACGGACGTCGGCGCCGGCGCGCGTCGTGCGTGCCTCCCTGGGCGCCACGACGGTGCTGACCGGCACATCACTCCATGAAGCGAGCGCCGCGATCGTCGCCGTAGGCCCGCACCAGATTGCCGGCGCCTTCGCTCCCGAGGCCGTGGCGGCCCTGCCGGTGCTCGGCGTCCTGCAGGCGACATTGGCTACGCTCGACTACGAACCGATCTTCACGGTGTGGCTGGGATACGGCGAGGAACTGCCGCTGCCGATGGCCATCGCGCGGCTCGACGACGCGCCGGGCCAGTGGGTGGTGGACCGGGCCGACGTGCTGGCAGCGGCGCAAGACGATGCCGGGCGACCCGCTCTGCGACAATTGCTTGCGGTGATCCTGAGCGCCCACGGCCTGCACGAGGCGCTCGACCACGGCATGCTGGCGCTGGAGATCGATGCGCAGTTGCGGCGGCTGCAACCCGATCGTCCTCCCTGCCTGTGGTTCCAGGTCATCGCCGAGAAGCGCGCCACCTATGCCTGCACGCCTGGACGTGCGCGCCCCGCGGAAACGCGGTTAACCGAGGGAATCTATCTCGCGGGCGACTACATGAATGCTGACTATCCGGCGACGCTGGAGGCCGCGGTGCGCAGCGGCGTCTCGGCGGCGGAGGCAGTGCTGGCCGACTTCCGCAGGACCACGGCAACATGACGCGCGGCCAGAAGGTACCGCCAAGCGTACATCGTTACATGCGCGCGGTGCCCGGACGGTTGCGCAACAGCCGCTGCTGCTCGCGCGCCCATTCGCGATCCTTGATCGTGTCGCGCTTGTCGTGCTGCTTCTTGCCCTTCGCCAGCCCGACTTCGATCTTGACCCGCCCGTTCTTGTAATGCAGGTCGAGCGGCGCCAGCGTGTATCCCGCGCGTTCCACCTTGCCGACGAGGCGGTTGATCTCCTCGCGGTGCATCAGCAGCTTGCGCGTGCGCGTCGGGTCCGCGTTGACGTGCGTCGACGCCGTCGTCAGCGGCGTGATGTGGGCGCCGATCAGCACCAGTTCGCCGTTCTTGATGACGACGTACGCTTCCTTGAGGTGCGCTCGGCCCGCGCGGATGGCCTTCACCTCCCAGCCGGTGAGCGCCAGCCCGGCCTCGACGCGCTCCTCGATGAAATAGTCGTGGAAGGCTTTCCGGTTTTCGACGATGCTCATGGTGTAACCCGGGCGGTGATCCGGCCTGCTCTTGGCGTTGTGCGGCCCCCATTCTAGCAATCGATGCAGCGCGTCCTAAAATCCGTCCTCGTCCCGTACAGCGCCGCGCGCATGTTCGAGCTGGTCGACCGCGTGGAGCTCTACCCCCAGTTCCTGCCCTGGTGCGGCGGCTCGCGAATCATCGAGACGCACGAAGGCGGCAAGACCGCGCGCATCGACATCGACTATCACCACATCAAGGCGCACTTCACCACCGACAACGTCAATCGCGTTCCCGAGTCCATCGTCATCACGCTGCGCCATGGTCCGTTCCGCCACCTGCACGGCGAATGGCGCTTCCATGCGCTCGCGGACGACGCGTGCAAGGTGGAGTTCGAGCTCGAATACGTATTCTCGACGCATCTTCTCGAAGCGGTCGTGGGACCGGTCTTCAGCCACATCGCGAACACGTTCATCGACGCGTTCGTCCGCCGCGCCGAGGCCGTGTACCCGGCGCCGGCATGAACGCGCCCCCGGCATCCAGCACCCTTACCGTTACCGTTGCCTACGCGGCGCCCGGCATCGAGGCGCTCGTCACCGTGACTTTGCCGCCCGGCGCAACGATCGACGACGCGATTGCCGCATCCGGCATTGCGGCACGGTTGGGGCTCGATGGGGCGCGGCTCGAATGCGCGATCTTCGGGCAGCGCGCAAAGGTCGGCACGCCGCTCGCGGACGGCGACCGTGTCGAATTGACCCGGCCGCTGACCGCCGATCCGAAGCAAGCGCGGCGCAAGCGTGCCGCGGCGCCGCGATGACGCCGCGAAAACCACTGGCCTTTGCCTCAAACCGCAAAATCCGGGACAATGGCCGGATGTTTGCCTTGACCGTACCCCTTTCCCGGGCTGCGGCGGTGGTCGCTGTTGCGCTCGCCGTCGCCCTGCCGGGCATAGCCTCCGCCCAGTCCGCGCCGCACCAGAATGCCCTTGCCCGGACGGCCAAGGAAGCGGCCACGACGGCCTGGAACGGCGCGCAGGATGTCGCGATCTACGCATTGGGACTGATCGGCGTCGACTACCGCTACGGCGGCGAAACGCCGGAATCCGGTGTCGACTGCAGCGGACTGGTCCGCTATGTCTTCCAGCAGGTCACGGGGGTGACGCTGCCGCGGACGTCGAAGGAGTTGAGCCGCCTCGGCAACAAGGTCGCCAGCGCCGACTTGGCACCCGGCGACCTCGTGTTCTTCAACACCCGCCGCCTGCCCTTCTCGCACGTGGGCATCTATCTGGGCGACAACCGCTTCATCCATGCGCCGTCCACCGGCAGCGAAGTCGAGATCTCGCGCCTGTCGGAAACGTACTGGCAGCAACACTTCAACGGCGCGCGCCGGTTGGTCGGCGTGATGCCGTCGCTGGTCCCGTCCGCTGTCGCGGCGCCGCTGTCGGCAGACCCGGCATCGCTGTGGGCGCCGCTGCCCGCCGCCGACGGCAAGGAATGAACCAACTGGCCGGACGGTAACGGCACTCAGTTGGACTCAGTTGACACTCAGTCCCTGGCGCCTGCGCGGCGCAATTGCTCGGCCATCTTCTTCTCGTTGCCCCGCAGCGCCCAATCGAGCGCCGACGCGCCGTTTTGATTGCGGCGATTGACGTCCGCGCCCTTGGCGATCAGCAATTCCACCATCGTTCCCCGGGACTCGCGCACCGCCATCATCAGCGCCGTCGTGCCGTTCGGCGACGCGGCATTGATGCTGGAGCCTTCGGCGAGCAAGTAAGTGACGATCGCATCGAAGCCGCCGGTGGCGGCATAGATCAGCGCCGTCCAGCCGGCATTCTCGAGATTGGCGCCCCCGGCGCGCAACGCGCGCACGACGGGAAGGCTGCCCGAGAGCGCGGCGACCATGATCGCCGTGTCGCCGAACCGGTTGCGCGCATTGACGTCGGCCTTGGCGGCGAGCAGCACCTGGATCGTGTTGAGGTTGCCGCCGCGCGCGGCGACGACCAGCGCCGGATCGCCCTGGGCATCGACGGTGTTCGGATCCATGCCGCGCGCGAGCATGTCCTTCACCTGGCCCACGCGGTCGTTGGCCACGGCGATCGCGAAATCTTCCTCGCGCGTGGCCGCGCTGACCTGAACGGCGGCGACGCAGGCGGTCACGAACAGCAGCACCCGGAACAGGCTCAAACGACGATCATTGCGGGGGGGCGGCGGCATCTCGGGCGATCCTGAACAGGTTGAAGAAGTTGTCGGTCGTGGCGCGCGCGATTTCCTCGACCGGGACGCCGCGCAGAACCGCCACCGCCTCGCCGACATGGCGCACCCACGCCGGCTGGTTGCGCTTGCCGCGGTGCGGAACCGGCGCCAGGTAAGGGCTGTCGGTCTCGATCAGCATGCGTTCGAGCGGCACGCGGCGCGCCACGTCCTTCAATTCGACGGCATTCTTGAACGTGACGATGCCGGAAAACGAAATGTGGAAATTGAGATCGAGCGCCGCCTGCGCGACTTCCCAGGTCTCGGTGAAGCAGTGCATGACGCCGCCGACCTCGTCCGCGCGCTCTTCGCGCATGATCGCCAGCGTGTCCGCAGCCGCGGCCCGCGTGTGGATCACCAGCGGCCTGCCCGCCTCCCTCGCCGCGCGAATGTGCGTGCGAAAGCGGTCGCGCTGCCATTCGAGGTCGCCTTCCAGCCGGAAGTAATCGAGGCCGGTTTCGCCGATGGCGACCACCTTGTTCGCCTGCGCCATCGCGACCAGCCCCGCCACCGTGGGCTCGGGCGTGTCGACGTAATCCGGGTGCACGCCCGCCGTCGCATAGAGATTTGCGTGGCCCTGCGCTATGGAGATGACGCCCGGCCACGCAGGCAGGTCGACGCCGATGCACAGCGCGTGGGTCACCGCGTGCTCGCGCATTGCGGCCAGCAATTGCGGCAACTCCGCGGCGAGCTCCGGAAAATCCAGGTGACAGTGGGAATCGACGAACACCCAGCAGCTACATCGTGTGCGTGGGCCGGTTCGTCGCCAGCGCTTCGCCCAGGACCTTTTCGATCGTGGCCCGGGCAGAGGCGCCGGTGTCGTCCTGGGTGAACTGCACGCCGATCCCCTGCGTGCGGTTGCCCTGCACGCCTTCGGGGGTGATCCAGACCACCTTGCCCTGCACGGCGAGGCGATTGGGGTCGTCCATCAGCGACAGCAGCATGAAGACTTCCTCGCCGAGCGCGTATTGGCGCGAGGTAGGGATGAAGATGCCGCCGCCCTTGAGGAACGGCATGTACGCCGCATACAGTGCCGCCTTTTCGCGGATGTTGAGCGACAGCACGCCGGGACGCGCGACGGCGGAGGCCGGTGGAGCCGGAGGTACCTTGCGATCCGCCATGCTGGAGCTCTTTCCTAGCGAAACAATTCGCGGTAACCGATGAGCATCGCCTCGACGACGAGGCGGGGCTGCAGCGGATGCGCAACCAGCGCGCGTTGCCGCAGCAGTGTCCGATGATAGCGAAACAGCGGTATGGGCGCCACCAATGCCGCCAGAGGTCCGAACGCCGCGGCGAAATCGACGTTGCGTGCAGGCGCGCCGCCGGCCGTCGCGCGTGCCAGGTCCGCGGTCCACGCGAGGGCCCAATCCATCGCCTGCCCCAGCCGCTCGCGGCGCTGATCCTTCGGCGCGGCATCGATCCTCGCCGCAAGCGCGACCGGCGACAGCGACTCCGGCCGCGCGAACGCCTGCATCCACACCGCGCGCTCGGCCTGCCAATCGGGCGCGGCCATCGCCAGTGCCGTGAGCGGCGAGCCTCCGGCCTGCGCCAGGACCGCTCCGGGTTTCGCCACGCCCTGCTGCACGAGCCAGGCTTCGGCGGCGGCGGCCTCCGGCCGGGGTGCGGGCATGCGCCGGCACCGGCTGCGCAGCGTTGCCGGCACGCGTCCCGGTTGATGCGCGACCAGGATGAGGTAGGTCGAGGGCGGCGGCTCCTCGAGCGTTTTCAGCAGCGCATTCGCGGCAGCGGGGTTCATCGACTCCGCCGGAACGATCACGGCGACCTTGGCGCGCCCGCGATGGCTCGTCAGCTGCACCCAGTCGATCAGCGCGCGGATGCGGTCGATGAGGATCGGATCCTGCACCTTGACCTCGCCGTCCTCGTCGACGACGAAAGGTTCGATCAGTTGCAGGTCGGGGTGCTGGCCGGCGGCGACATAGTGGCAGCTCGCACAGTTCCCGCACGCGGTGCCATCCGCGGCCGGCGTTTCGCACAGCAGCCCGCGCGCGAGGTTCAGCGCCAACGCGCGCTTGCCTATCCCTCGCGGGCCATCGAGCATCAGCGCATGCGGCCACGCGACGCGCGCCGACAGCAACTCGTGCGCGGCCGCCATCTGCCACGGCAGCAAGTCCGGGAACGAAGAGAGCGATTCAGCGTCGGGTACCACAGCCATGTTCAGAGCGCTTCGAGCAGGCGCACGAGGTCGGCGCGCACGTCGGCCATCGGCCGCGCCGAATTCACCACGTGGAAGCGCGCCGGTTCCTGCGCAGCGCGCTCGAGATAGACATTGCGCACGCGCTCGAAGAAGGCGAGTTCCTCGCGCTCGAACTTGTCGAGATCGCGTCCCTTCGACCGGCTGCGCTCGAGGCGCTCCCGGGAAACCGCGATCGGCACGTCGAACATGATCGTGATGTCCGGACGGCAGTTCGCCGGAATGAAGCGCTCGAGTTCGACGATGCGTTCGCGCGGGACGCCGTGGCCGCCGCCCTGGTAGGCAAACGTGGCGTCGGTGAAGCGGTCGCATACCACCCAGTCGCCGCGCTCGAGCGCCGGGCCGATCACCAGTTCCACGTGTTCGCGCCGTGCCGCGAACATCAGCAGCGCTTCGGTGTCGTGCGTCATCGGATGCTCGAGCAGCAACCCGCGCAGCGACTCGCCCAACGGCGTGCCGCCGGGCTCGCGCGTGGCGACGACCGTCCTGCCTCCCGCCCTCAGCGCGTCCTGGAGCCAGGTGGCATGCGTGCTCTTGCCGGCGCCATCGATGCCTTCGAGCGATATGAAGCGGCCGCGCATGGTCACGGGGAGAATGTCAGTTCGTCGGTCGGTGGGAGTGTCGGCAGATGCATCAGCGCGCACCTTTCTGGAATTTTGCCACGGCGCGGTTGTGATCAGTGAGATTGGTCGAAAACTGCGAGGACCCGTCGCCCCGTGCGACGAAATAGATGAATTCCGTTGGTGGCGGGTGCAGCACCGCGTCCAGCGACGCTTGCGACGGCAGCGCAATCGGCGTCGGCGGCAGGCCGTCCCGCGTGTAGGTGTTCCAGGGCGTGTCGTTGTCGAGGTCGCGGCGGCGCAGGTTGCCGTCGAACTTGTCGCCCAAGCCATAAATCACCGTGGGATCCGTCTGCAGGCGCATCCCGCGCTTCAGGCGATTGATGAATACCGACGCGATCAGCGGACGGTCGACCGGTCGTCCCGTCTCCTTCTCCACGATCGAGGCCAGGATCAGCGCTTCGTCGGGCGAGGCCAGCGGCAACCCGCCCGCACGTTTGCCCCAGGCGACCGCCAGCCGCGCATTCATGGCGTTGTGCGCACGGCGCAACAGGTTCAGGTCGCTGCTGCCGGCCGCGAAAAAATAGGTGTCGGGGAAAAAGCGGCCTTCCGGCGCCATGCCGGGTGTCCCCAGCCGGCTCATCAGCTCACTGTCCGGGATGTCCAGCACAGTATTCCTGACGTCCCCGCCGTCGCGCAATGCGCGCCGCACATCGGCAAACGTCGTGCCTTCGATGATCGCGAAGGACGTCTGTGTGGCGTCGCCCTGCGTCAGCCGCCCCATCAGCTGCTGCAGCGTGATGCCGGTCTCGATTTCGTAGCTGCCCGCCTTGATCGCGCGGTCCACGCCGGTGAACCGCGCCAGCGCGATCATGGGCAAGGCGTACGGCAGGACGTCGGCGCCCTGCAGTTCCCGCGCCACCGCCGACAGCGACATGCCGGGTTTCACGTCGAACGCATACGGCGATCGCGGCAGCGTCAGCGGCTTCAGCACGGTCCACCATCCGATGCCGGCCACTGCGACGGCGAGCAGCAGCAGGGCGAGCGCGACATAGCGGGCAAAGCGTGGCAGCGTCATGACGGGAAGGAGGCTGAGCGGGCGCGCAACGCCGGCCTGCCCGCGGCCGCGACACGTTGCCTTAACAGTTCAAGTGGAGCGACGCATTATAATCGTCCGATGAACTCCGTCCGCTTCTCCCGACCGCAGCGACCCGCGTCCGGTTTCACGCTGATCGAAATCATGGTCGTGATCGTGATCCTGGGCGTGCTCGCCGCGCTGGTCGTTCCCAAGGTCCTGGAGCGGCCCGACGATGCGCGCGCCGTCGCCGCACGAAGCGACATCGCGACGATCATGCAGGCGCTGAAGTTGTATCGGCTCGACAACCAGCGCTATCCGACCGGCGAACAGGGCTTGGGCGCGCTGGTCGCGAAGCCCGAGGCGCCGCCGGTCCCGCCCAACTGGAAGCCGGGAGGCTATCTGGAGCGGCTGCCGAAGGATCCCTGGCAGAACCCCTACCAGTACGTCAATCCCGGATTGAAGGGCGAGGTCGACGTGTTCAGCTTCGGCGCCGACGGACAGCCGGGCGGCGCGGGCAAGGACGCCGACATCGGCTCGTGGGATCTCTAGCCGCCTGCCGGCACTCGCGTCGCGACACGCGCGCGCGGCGCCCCACGGGCTTCACGCTGGTCGAAATCCTGGTGGTCGTCGCGATCATCGCCATCACCGCCGGGCTGGCCACGCTGGCCTTCGACGGTGACGACCGCGGAAGCGCCGCGCGCGAGGCCAAGCGCTTTGCCGGCGCGCTGGAACATGCGAGCGCCCGCGCGCAGGGGCGCGCCGAAACACTGGGCGTTTCCGCCGATGGCGAAGGCTGGCGGTTCTGGCGGCGCGAAGCCGATGACAATCGCTGGCTGCCTTTCTCGGGCGACGACGTGCTCGACGCGCACCGGTTGCCGGCCGGCATGGCCGTGGCGCCGCTGTCGTTCGCCGGAAAGGCCCTCCCGGCCGACGCGATCGTGCCGCTGCGTGCGTCGGGTCGCAACGAACCGTACGCGTTCGTGTTGACCGGCAAGACGTCGCGCATCGTCCTGGCCGCGGACCCGCTGAACCGCGTGACGATGCTGGCAGACACCGGGACGGCGGGACCGTGATCCGGATCCGCGGCTTCACGCTGATCGAGATCCTGGTGGCACTGGCGATCGTCGCGGTGGCGTTGACGGCCGGGATGCGCGCGCTCGCCCAATCGGCGGACAGTGCCACGGCGCTCAAGGCACGCACGCTCGGGCTTTGGGTTGCGCAGAACCGGCTGGCTGCGGCACAGGTGGCCGCGCCGTGGCCCGCGGTCGGCCGCTATCAAGGCAAGGCCGCACAGGCGGGTGCTGCATTCCTGTGGCGCGAAATCGTCACCGCCACGCCCAACCCTGCGTTTCGCAAGATCGAGATCACCGTCATGGAGCCGGACCGCCCGGAATACCAGGTCGCGCGCCTCGTCGGCTTCATCGGCAATTCGCAGCCGCAATGACCACGGCGCCCGCCGCATCGCGCAGCACCGGTTTCACGCTGATCGAAGTCCTGCTGGCGCTCGCGATCTTCGGCGTCATCAGCGTGCTCGCGTATCGCGCAACGGCAGCGTTGACCGATGGCGAAGCCCGCCTGTCGGCCGAGGCGCAGCGCTGGCGCAACCTCGAAGCGCTGTTCACCCGTTTCGAGGCCGACATCCGCCAGGCCATTCCACGCGATTCGCGATCCGGCGCGCGCACTGAGCCGGCGTGGCTCGCGCGGGAGGCGGACGCCGCGGGCAATGCGGCGCTGGTCTTTTCGCGCGCCGGCGCGGAATTCGACGACGAGCCGGGCGTCGCCGGGCAGCGCATCGGCTACCGCTTGCGCGGGCATGCGGTGGAGATCGCGTACTGGCCGCAACTCGACAACGCGGCGGACAGGCAGCCTGCCGTCTATACGCTGGTCGACGGCGTCACCGCCTTTCGCATTGCGTACCTGAGCCGCGCCGGCGCATGGCGCGACAGCTGGCCACTGCAGGGCGAGGCAGCGCTGCCCCGCGCGGTGCGCGTGGACCTGAAGCTGGACAGCGGCGAGGAAATCGAGCGATGGTTCGCGCTGCGCTGACCCGGCGATCGCGCGGCGCGGCGCTCGTGCTGGCGATGCTGATCGCGGCACTCGCCGCCGTCGTCGCGGTCGCCGTCGCGGCCGAGCAGCAGCGCTGGTTTGCCGACGTCGCCAGCCGCCGCGACCAGGTGCAGGCGCAGGCGCTGGCCCTGGCCGGCGTGCAATGGTCGCGGCAGATCATGCAGGACGATGCGCGCAACGGCTCGATCGATCACCTCGGCGAACCCTGGGCGTATCCGCTGCCGCGCACGCCGCTCGAGAACGGTTCGATCGAAGGCAGCATCGAGGATGCGCAAGGCCGGCTCAACATCAACAATTTCGCGACCAACGACGCGCTGGGAAAGGAGGAGCGGGCACGCTTCGCGCGACTGGCCGCATCGCGGGGCGTCGCCGCGTCCTCGCTGGCCGCGGTCGCGGTCGCGCTGATGCCTCCGCCCACTGAGGATGCCGCGCAGAAAGGCGGGGCATCACCGCCTGCGCCAGCGCTGCCACCCGGCCTGCGTCCGGTGCGCGCCGCCGAGCTTGCGGCAATTCCAGGCGTAGCGGCGCGCGATGCCGCGCAACTGCTGCCTTTCGTCGTGGCGCTTCCGGCGGCGACGCCGCTCAACATCAACACGGCATCGCCGGTCGTCCTGGCGGCGGCACTGCCCGGCCTGTCGTCGGACGCGC
>Ga0302321_100006455_pt1 | contig 10319 bp, 9 predicted proteins | sample Fen_T0_1_FD_202505 | JGI IMG/M metagenome (GOLD analysis project Ga0302321, IMG submission 202505) | Peat permafrost microbial communities from Stordalen Mire near Abisko, Sweden - Fen_T0_1 | ecosystem: Environmental > Terrestrial > Soil > Wetlands > Permafrost | place: Sweden: Abisko... | reverse complement strand
CTTTCCCAAGAATCGCGGGCTTCGTATCGACATGATCCTGTGTTCGCCCGCGCTGTCGCGACGGCTTGTTCATGCGGCCATCGACCGCGACGCTCGCAAAGGGAAGGACCCGTCGGATCACGCCCCTGTCATTGCAGAGTTCAAGTAAGACTTGAAGTTTAGAACCAGTGGCGGAAGCTGTAGGCGAGGCGTTCGAGGATGCGCGTAATCAGCGAACGCTTGCGAAAAATCTCCCAGTGGATTTCCTGCCCCGCGGCCATGTCTGCCTCCAGCATGGCGGCGACTTGGCCATTGTGCTCGCGGTCCAGGGCATTGACGACAAGTTCCAAGTTGTAGACCAAGGATCGGTGGTCGATGTTGTAGCTGCCGAGCGAAACGAAGCCGTCGTCCACCAGCAAGGCTTTGGTGTGGATGACCGGATGATGTTGGAAGATGCGCACCCCAGCGGGCAACAACCGGCCAAAGGTTGCCCGGGAAGCCAGATCGACGGATTGGGTGTCGCTGTGTTTCGGAACCAGGATGCGGACATCGATGCCCCGTTTGGCCGCGTGGGTAAGACCGCGCACAAAACCCGGGTCGGGCACGAAGTAGGGACTGGCAAGATAGACGCGGCTGAGGCTGGCGCGGATGGCGTGCAGAGCGGCCCGGCGGATGGCGAAGCGGTCAACAACCTCGCGGTTGGCGATGATCGCGACAGGTACGTGACCGGCTGGCATCGAACGCACGAGGCGTGTCTGCTTCAAGCGCAGTCGCCGCTTGGCCCGCCAATTCCAGGTGCGCGATAACACGGCTTCGATGGTTGCGACTGCTGGACCGCGGATCTCGACAGCGGCGTCGTGCCACCCGCCGCCCCCCTCGCTCTCGGGCGACCACGCATCGGATATGTTGATGCCGCCGGTGAAGGCCAGGTCGCCGTCGCACACCAGGGTCTTGCGGTGGTTGCGCCGGATTAGGGTCCAGAAGTGGGGACGCCAAAAGCGGTAGGGGTGATAGGGAACGGCCCACACGCCAGCATCGCGCATGGCTTGGAAGAATCCAGGCGCGGCGTGGCGGCAGCCGACCGAATCGTAGAGCAGCCGTACCTCGACCCCGCGCCGGGCGGCCTGCGAAAGCGCGTCCGCGAAGCGCCTGCCGATCTTATCGTCATTGAAGATGTACATCTCCAGCGAGACCCGGCGGCGGGCGGCTGCGATGGCTTCGAGCCAAGCGGGAAAGGCCTCCCGGCCATCACGCAAGAGCCGGACAGCGTTGTTGCACAGAAGCGTTTCCGGCTCCTCGATGTAGCGCAGGGCCTGCGAAGGCAGGCCTATGGGGGTCGGTCGCGACAAGGTGGAAGCGAGTGTATCAGTTGCCCAAAAGACTGAATTCTCGATTTGACCAGCGACGGGCGAGCGAGTAGCCTCTGGCCTCCCCAATGGGTCGAGAAGAACACATAGAGTTTCAAGGCCGCGTGATCGAAGTCTTGCCAGCAGGCAATTTTCGTATCGAGCTCGAAAACGGCCATCAGGTCTTGGCGCACCTCGGGGGCAAGCTACGGAAGCACCGTATCCGCATCGTGCTTGGGGACAAGGTCACCGTGGCCTTGACGCCTTACGATCCGACGCGCGGAATTGTCGTCTACCGCGGTTGATAGCCGCTTGACGCCGGTCCGTCCGGGCTTTCTCTAGCAGCATGGTCATGTCACCTTCTGTTGGCGTTCTGTTTTTGCTGCTGGCCCAAGCCGCCCCCACACCGACCGAACTTGGAACCTCGGTGGCGCCGCTCGTGGACCGGGTCAAGGCGTCAGTGGTCACCATTCAAAGTACCAAGGTCCTTCCCAGGGTCGTGAATGAAGACCCGGCGATGCAATACTTTCGCGAGCGCTTCGGCCTCGGCCAAGCGCCTTCTCGCCGGGAAACCCAGCGCGGCCTCGGCTCGGGCTTCGTGGTGAACAAGTCGGGCGTGATCCTGACCAACAACCACGTGGTGGCGGGCGCGGACGAGGTTTGGGTCCAGCTTTCCGACGAACGGCGCTTCGAGGCGCGCGTGGTGGGCAGCGATCCTTCGACCGACGTGGCGGTGGTCAAGCTCACCCATCCGCCGGCTGATTTGAAGCCCGTGCAGATCGGCAACTCAGAACAGGTTCGCGTTGGCGACTATGTCCTGGCCATCGGCAACCCGCTTGGCCTGGGCCAAACGGTGACCATGGGTATCGTCAGCGCCAAGAACCGCATGCTGGGTGGGCGCATCACCCAGTACGAGGATTTCATCCAGACCGACGCCGCCATCAACCAGGGCAATTCCGGCGGGCCGCTCTTCAATTTCAAGGGTGAAGTCATCGGCATCAATTCCGCCATTCTCAATCCGGCCGTGGCCATGAATATCGGGTTCGCCATTCCCATCAATCTGGCCCGGCAGATCGCCGAACAGATCCAGCGCTCTGGCAGGGTGGCACGCGGGTATCTCGGCGTGGGCACCGAGGACATGAATCCGGGAAAGGCTGCCAATCTGGGCATTCCTTTTGAAACCGGCGCCCTGGTGAACGTAGTGAATCCGGGTTCGCCGGCGGCGGCGGCGGGCCTGCGCTCGAACGACATCATTACCGAGGTAGCAGGGCGGCGCATCGAAAACAGCGCCGGTCTGCAGCAGGTCGTGCAGTCGCGCGCTCCCAAGGATGCCGTCGATGTGGTCTATCTGCGGGGCGGAAAGCGGGCCTTGGCCAAGGTCCAGCTCGAAGAAAACTCTGCCATGGCAGGCTTGCACGTGCTTGGCCTGCAACTCGCGCCACTCTCGCAATCGGAAACCGCCGAACTTGGCGTGGTGGGCATGAAGGTCACCAGTGTCGATCGCCGTAGTCCGGCGAGTGGCTCCTTGCAACCCGGCGATGTCATCACCCACGTCGTCACCGGCACCCAGGCCAAAGGCGCAACCACAGCCCTGCTAAAACAGCTCGAACAAAGACTGGCGCGTGGCGCTGGTGGCCAACTGGTCTTCGTGCGCGACGGCTACCAACTGGTCCTGACCTTGCGCTAGCCTAGCTGGCCTGGAATAGCGTCGGGTGGGTCATGAAGAAGGGGATGGCTTCGGCCATAAGGTCGAGGTCGGGATCGAGCTGGCGGCCGATGCCTTCGGTGACGGCGATGGCGATGTTGACGACGGTGAAGGCAGGGGCCATGCGGATGCGGTGCCGGCGCAGTAAACCGAGCATGTCTAGCAGCAGTTTGCCCGGATGGACCTCGGCCATGCGCTGGCCCCAGGTGCGCGCCATGAAGTCCACCACGGCGACGCGAAAGCGCTCGAAGGCAGCACTGCCTTCCACTGGGTTGATGGCCACCGAGTAGAGCAGGTGCGCCATGGTGTCACCGTCGTGGTTGGCCCAGGCGGCGAAGAAGCGCGAAAAGGTCGCGCGATGGGGCGGATCGAGTTCGCCCACCAGGCCCAGATCGACGATGGCGATGCGGTTGTTTTCGAGCACGAAGATATTGCCCGGGTGCAGATCCGCATGAACGAAGCCGTCCACGAAGATCATCTTCATCAGGGCGCGCAGACCAAGGCGGGCGATGATTTTGGGATCGCTTGGGCCCTTGCGCGCATCCAGTATCTTGGTGCCCTCGATGTGGGTCATGCACAGGATACGTTCCGAACAGTATTCGTCGAAGATTTCCGGAAAGACCACGTCAGGCTCGTCGCGGAAATTCTCGCGAAACCGGCGGTTGTTGCGGGCTTCCACGCGGAAATCGAGCTGGGCGTAGATGGCGCGGCCAAACTGATCGACCGTGGATTCCGGCGCCATGGCGGCCAGCGCGGGGATCTTGCCAAGCAGGTGCGCCACCTTGCCCATGACCGCCAGGTCGAAGCCGCAAATTTCGAGCACGTCTGGCCGCCGCACTTTCACCGCCACGATACGGCCGTCGTGCAGGCGCGCTTTGTGAACCTGGGACACAGAGGCCGAGGCGATGGGGCGGGGCGAGAATTCGGCAAAAACTTGGTCGATGGGCCGGCCCAGATCTTCAGCGATGGTTCGGGCCACGGACTCGAAGGGGAAGGGCCCGACGTCGTCTTGCAGGTGGGCCAGGGCGTGGGTGATGTGTTCGGGCACCAGATCGGGCCGGGTGCTCATGATCTGGCCAACTTTGATGAACGTGGCGCCAAGATGTCGGAACAGGTCGAGAAGGCACTGGCCAAACCAGGCGCGCCGTCGCGCCGGGCCGGCAAAGGCCACCAGCAGAACCAGCCAACCCACCAACCAGCGCACCCCCTGGCCGAGGAAGAGCGCGCCGATGGCCAGGGATCTTTGCAGAATTCGCAAGGTGCTCAAACTGGCCCCGTCCATGGGTTCGGCTATCATTGTTCGGCTATCATTGTTTCATCACACTCCGATGCCGTCCACCCCACAGCCATCTCCCTACGCCGTTCTTGAAGGCAAACTCGCCTACGTCTTTCGCGACGCTTCGCTGTGCGAATGCGCTCTTACCCACAAATCGTGGACGAACGAAAGCCAGGAAGCCGCGCGCACCGACAACGAGCGGCTAGAGTTTCTTGGTGACGCGGTCTTGTCTTTGGTCACCAGTGACCTCCTCATGCGGCGTTTTCCGGAGCAGCCCGAGGGCGACCTGTCCAAATCGCGCGCCGCCATTGTGAACGAGTTGGGGCTTGCACGCGTGGCCGAGACGCTGCTGCTCGGCCAGTGGATCTTTCTCGGACGCGGGGAAGAGCAGGCGGGTGGCCGACAAAAACGTTCGCTGCTCGCCAATGCCTTCGAGGCCTTGATGGGTGCGGTTTACCTCGACGGTGGCTTTTCGGCCGCATTCGAGGTCACCGAACGTCTTTTTATGCCCATCCTCGCCGAACTCCATTCGGCGACCAGCAAGGACTACAAGTCGCGGCTGCAAGAGCTCTCGCAGGCCAGGCTACAGATGGCGCCTTTGTACACTGTGCTATCGGAACAGGGGCCAGACCACGCCAAGACCTTCGAGGTTGCCATCTTGATCGGCGAAAAGGAATACGGCAGAGCGTTCGGGCGCTCGAAGAAGGAAGCCCAACAGAACGCCGCCGAGCGAGCCCTCGTCATCATGGAGAGCCAGTAGCCCGCGTTCATGCCCACGTTCATGATCGATGCGGGGGCCATTCCGCCTGACGTCCTCGGCATTTGCCGGCGGCTACGGGAAGCAGGACATGCGGCATTTGTTGTCGGTGGCAGTGTGCGCGATTTGCTCATCGGCCGTGCTCCCGGCGATTTCGATGTGGCCACCAGCGCCTTGCCCGACGCGACCATGGGCGTCTTTGGCAGGCGCTATGCGCTTCCAACCGGTCTTCAGCACGGCACCGTGACGGTTTTGGCCGGCCTGCCGCCCGACCAGCGCCACGTCGAGGTAACGACTTTTCGCGGTGAAGGTGCCTACCTAGATGGCCGACGGCCTTCCAGCGTCACCTTCAGCGTGACTCTCGATGAGGATCTGGCGCGCCGGGATTTCAGCATGAACGCCATCGCATTCGATCCCGTATCGGGTGTGCTCATCGATCCTTTCGACGGTCAGGGCGATATCGCGCGCAAGCTGGTGCGTGCCGTGGGCGATCCTTTTCTGCGTTTCACCGAGGACGGCCTGCGCCCGATGCGCGCGGTTCGCCAGGCTTCCCAGCTGGGATTTTCTCTGGATCCGGAAACCCAGGCCGCCATCCCACGCACCTTCGATTCGTTTCGCATGGTTTCGGCAGAACGCATCCGGGATGAACTGCGCAAGTTGCTTCTCTCTCCCAAACCGTCGCTCGGGCTCGACCTCATGCGTGTGACGGGGCTCTTGGCCGAAGTCTTGCCCGAGATGCTGCCCACCATCGGATGCGTGCAGAACCGTTTCCACAAGCACGACGTCTACCAGCACATCCTGGCCACCGTGGACGCGGCGGTTCCGGATTTCATCGTGCGCATGGCCGCGCTCCTGCACGACCTTGGCAAACCTAAGACGCAAGCCCCGCGCGAAGGCGCCCCTGGCGAGTATTCCTTCTTTCGCCACGAGCAAGTCGGGGTTGATATGGCCGAGTCGATTTGCACCCGCCTGAAACTCTCCGCCGCCGAGCGCTCGACCATCAGCGCGCTGGTGGGCGGTCATATGTTCTTCTACACGCCCGACTGGACCGACGGAACGGTCCGCCGCTTCGTCAAGCGCGTGGGACCAGCCTTGGTGCCGCCCTTGTTCGCCTTGCGTGAGGCCGACGTGGCCAGCCGGGGACAGGGTGAAGATCCGCAATGCGAGACGCGCGTCTTGCGCGACCGGATTGCCCAAGTGGCGACCGACGATGCGGCCCTGCGTGTGACCGATCTGGCCATCGACGGAAAGGACGTGATGCGCGTGCTCGGCATCCCTCCCAGCCGACGTATTGGTGAGATCCTGGAGCAGCTCCTGGAAAAGGTTTTGGACGATCCCACGCTCAACCAGCGAGAGACGCTCGAAGCCGTGGTCCGCACCATGGCCTGATGTCTAATTCGCCCGCCGCCGGAATTCCACGTGGCCGACGTAGGGGTCCTCCCAAGTGGCGACGATGCGGGGGAATGTTCCGGTCAGGTAGTCGCGTAGCGCGCGCTCCTTCAGCATGGTCATGCCGGGAACTACGATCGCGAGGTCGAGATGATCCTGTTCGAGGGCCTGCACCCATTGTTCGGGCGTGCTCTCGTGGACCTTGAACCGGTGCGGGTTGGTGTCGGCCAGATTGGCGCCGAGAACGCACGGGCCCAGCGCGCCAGCAAAGGGCCCGAGGGAGTATTCTCCGAAGATGCGCTCGCCGGGCCGGCATTCGGAGCGAACCGTGCGCACGAAGCCGTCGATATTTGGGGCGTGCATCGATTCGTGTTGCAGGTAGTAGGTGATGGCGTTGGGGGGATGGATGGGGTCGCTGCTTGGCGACCAGAAGAGCCCACTCACAAGTGCGTTCAAGCTCGATGGGAGGTAGGGGCTGTCGTACCAGGTGTAGTGCGACGACTCGTCCCCCATATCGACCTGCCGGTCACTGCCGATGCCTTGCCGATAAAGCAAGACGGCCGCGAGTGCGGCAGCACAAAGAATGGGTGGCCAGAGGCTCCACGCTGGCCCAGGGATGACCTGGCCTTTGTGCTTGCGCGTCCCTTGCGCGCGCCGCCGCCGCTCGGCACGAGATAGGTCGGGTTCGATCGCCTTGGCCGCGCCCTTGCGTTCGCGAAGGAAGCGAACCAACACGAAGCGGACAACATCGATCGCCACAGTCGCGGTCATGAGTCCCATCCAGGGCATGATGAGCATGAAGTAGTAGGAGTAGTAATCGACACGGGTCGAGTAGAAATAGAAGTATCCGCAGATGAGCGTGGCGAAGATCATTTGCGCCCCCACGCGGTCGCCGTTCCATAGGTTGATGCGGGCTCCGATACGGCCAAGAACCCCAGGAAGGGCGCAATCCCCGCTCGGCCGCCCGCGCAGGATCCACATGGATGCCGCCCAGACAATCCCAGGCACGAATCCAATCATGGCCAGCGAATTCAGGTAGGCAACGTTTCTGAACTTGGCGAACCAGGAATGGCGGAAGGCGATCTTGTTCAGGTTGTAACTGAAGATCTGGTACCAGAAGGCGTGCGTGCCAGCCATCGAGGCAAACACCACGCAGATGAGAAGACAAACGGCGGCGTAGCTGGCCAGCAGGCGCAGCGATTCCCGCCACGAGCGGAAGGCGATCAGCACGGCCAGCATCAGCGCAAGCGGCGCCATGTACACGCCAACGAACGTCGCCACCGCAAAGAGGACACCGGCCAAAATCGCTCGACCATTCAGGACCTGGTAAGCGGCGGCAAGACCGAAGGCGAGAGCGCAGTTTGCTCCCGTGAAGTGGGACGAGCCGCGCAAGACATCGAAGGTGAACAGAAACAGCGCCGTTCCCAGCACGGCTTCCGACCGGCCGACCAGTCGCTTGCCAATAAGAAACACGTGCACGCCCGAGAGCAGCGCAGCCAGGCTGGGGATAGCCTTGGCCAGCGCGAGGGAGTAGCCCAAAAGCTTGAACAGCGCGCCCGCGATGTAGAGCTGCAAGGGCGGATGCGAGAAGAAGAAGTCGCGGTAGGGCCACTTGCCCTTCGCGACAAGCAGGCTCATGGTGAAGTACATGTGCTCGTCGCCATTGACGAAGTTGAGCGAATAGAGCTTGAGCACTGTGAAGGACAACAGCACGGTGACAAGGGCTGCGACCGACAGATGAGAAGGGCGCAGCAGGCGTGCGCGAAGAGGCGCGCCGGTTGCCACAGGAAGGGCCGGCTGGTCCCCGGCGGGGTGCATGGTTACTTCCCTCGCAGAAGGATGTGCGCGGCCTCGTCGAAAGATTTGTACTGAACGATTTGGGTTGCCTTGGGCACGAGGGTACCCAGCAGATCGGGGCGGGGCACGAGTCGGCTTGCATCGATAGCCAGCTGGGCGAGCGTGAGCGTCTCGACGGCAGGGGAGGACTTTCCGGCCCCCGTTTGCGGCCTGTCAGCCACCCATGCTGGGGGAATGGCCAAGACGGCGGGCAGGGGGCTCACAACTTTGCACAGCCGCCCGCTCGAGCGGACGGTCAGCCGCAAAACTTCGTCGCCGGTGTCTGGCAAATGCACATCCGCGACTCTGGCGAATAGGGGGGCGCGCAGGTGATGGGCCAGTGCCGCTGGCACCATCCCTTGCCCTTCACCGTCTGAATGCTCACCCGTGAAAACCACGTGGGCCCCCAGATGCCGTGCAGCCTCGGCCAGAATCATACCCAGGGTGAAATAGTCCGCCTTGTCGAAGGTTGGATCGTCGAGATGGACGATTCGGCGAACGGTTCCAGTCTGGCGGGCCAACTGGAACGAGGCGCTGTCTGCCGCGCCACCCGCCGAAACGACCACGACATCCGCCTTTTCTCCAAGGTTGCACGCAAGGCGCAGGGCCGCGCGGCTGGCCTGGCTGGGTGACTGCGGTTCCACACACACAAGGACGATCATGGTGCCGCCTTTGAGTCCCGGGCCCGGCGAAGCGCTGCCGCGAATTCCGCCAAGTTCGCATCATCCGATCCTGTTTCCCCAACCAATTCCGAGGGCCCGGCGACTGTCGTGGCTCCTGACCCCACACGTGTGACCGCCGCTCCGGGCGCCATCGGGGGCAGGATCGCCGTCGGTGCGAAAGCCGGCGATGGCAGCACGACCAAGTTGCGGGGTGCCGCCACTCGAAGGGCTGGCGACACGGCCTCGTCCGCGGTCACGAGCCACGTTCCCGAGGGTAACTCGGCCCGCAGGGCGGCGCTGGCTGCGGCAGTGGGCTTGCCCGACCAAACCATGGCCTGGCACAGTTCAAGGTCAGCGGCTAAATCCACGACTGAATCGACCACGCGGGCGTCAGGAAACTTCACGTCCGGACAGGGAACCATCTCGACCTCGGCGTAGGGCTCCCCCGCTGGCGGCGGAAAGGGGCCGGAAGCAAGGCTGGCGACCACGGGCCGCTCAAGGTCGCCCACATCGATTCTGCGCTGGCCGTCACGTGCTGCTCTCCACCTGGAAATGAGCACTCGTTGCGAGGGCGGTTCCGGCGTGCGGTCTTCTGCATGGACATCCAAGCTGGCGTTGGCCATGAACGCGGCGCCGATTCGGACTGCCAAGGGCGGACCAAGATGGACGGCCGTGCCGCCCGCCGGAAAGAGAAAGAGCAATGGCCGCAGGTGCTCGGCAACCTGGGCTAGGAGCGACCCATGCGTTACATCCAGCGCAGGACCGTCCAATGTGTCAGCCGAGGAGCACAGGATGCGATCCGCTCCCGCGGCGCTGATCTCAGACGCAAGCTTGTCCATTTCCACCTGCGCGAGTGGGCCCACCATGAGAAGGGCGAAGACGGTCGCGCCCGCTGCATCCGCTATGCGCCGCGCCTCGGCCACGACAAAGCGTGACGGCCGGGTGACGGCGCCTTCGCGCAGCTCAATGTAGGCGACGATGCTGGCCATGCGAGACGCGAGCCATTGTACCGGCGTCCGTGGTAAAGTGCAGAAGAATGAGCGTTGGTGACAGCCCGCCCGAAGTCGTCGATCCCCTTCTCTCCCAGCTTGTCGCAGATCGTTATCGCGTCATTCGCAAGCTCGGCGAAGGCGGGATGGGATCGGTCTACCTGGCCGAGCACGTCGTCATCGAGAAGAAGTTCGCGCTCAAGGTTCTGGCGCCCGAACTTTGCCGGCGGCCGGACCTGGTCGCACGCTTTCTGCAAGAAGCCCGAAGTGCGTCGCGCATCGGCCATGAAAACGTAATCGACATCATGGATTTCGGGCAGTCGCCCGACGGCTTGGTCTACATCGCCATGGAGTTCTTGGACGGCAAGGACCTTGGCGAA
>Ga0302321_100006454_pt1 | contig 10320 bp, 11 predicted proteins | sample Fen_T0_1_FD_202505 | JGI IMG/M metagenome (GOLD analysis project Ga0302321, IMG submission 202505) | Peat permafrost microbial communities from Stordalen Mire near Abisko, Sweden - Fen_T0_1 | ecosystem: Environmental > Terrestrial > Soil > Wetlands > Permafrost | place: Sweden: Abisko... | reverse complement strand
AGGGTGGGGACCAGGATGCCGCTGCCCACGCCGACCTCGAGTACGCGCTCCCCGCCGTGGGGCAGGAGATCGAGACCCATCTGCAGACGCTGGCGGTAGAGCCAGCCGAGAAGTGGCCGATAGTAGTAGGGCAGGGGATCGTGCTCGTTGTTTGGCTTGAGCGTTCCCGCCGGGGGAAGGACGAGTTTCATTGTGGGGTGGGGGCCGGCGCGGAAGCTATGGGGTGCGCGAGCATGCCGAGAGCGGTGGTGCGCGGACCCGCGACGATCGCGAAGGCTTCGGGCGAGCCCGGCAAGCGACCACCGACCAACTTCTCGAAGACGCGCAGATTCTCCTCGAGCTGTTCGGACAAGCGCTGGCCACGCAAGATCATCAGTTTGCCCTTGATTTGCTCGCGTGCCTGCGGGTTGGTGGCGACCGCGTAGGCCTGCTCGAGGTAGCGGATGGCCAGGTCATCGCTGCCGGTCTTGGTCAGCATGCGCGCGACGAGCGTGGGGATGTAGTACGGCACCCCCTCGTAGAGTGCGGCCTGCCGCAACATCTCGACGCCGCGCTGGCGCCAGCCGGGCACGCGCGGATCGTCCTCACCAGCGTCCTGGGGCAGCTCGAACAGATAGTCGAAGCCCATCTGGAACGGGAATTCCCATTCGAAAGGAAACGCCTGTTTTCCACGCTCGAGCACCCCAAGCGACGCCAGCACCATGTCGGGCGTGATCTTCTGTCCGTTGTAGATGAGCATGGCGGCGCCGGCGATGTACAGACGCTGGAACTGCGGGTCCAGGTCGATGGCGGCATTCAGGTAGTTGGCCAGCCACTTGGTCGGCATCTTGGCGTGGAGCTGGGTGCCGAAATACACGTTGGCCCGCGCGTGGATCAGATCCGCCAGAAGCTCGGTGTGACGGAGACTGGCGACATGCAGGGTCGAGGCGGGCGGCAGGTAGAACGTGTCCGCCTCGGGCGGCCAGCTGTCGCGCAAGCGATTGGCGCGCGCGAGGCACAAGCCGGACACCGCGGAGAGCGCGCCCAGGCCGGCGAGCACGGCGAGGGCGAGCCCAGCGCGGTGCCGGGAGTTCGCGGAATACGGGGCGGGGGACATGGCAGTCTAGGAATCCGGAGTGGGGGAACGATCGGCCAGGTCCACGCCGGTGTCGAGGCCGGTGATGCCGAGCTTCGAGAGCCGATAACGCATGGAACGGAACGAGACGCGCAGCAGGCGCGCGGCCTCGGTGCGGTTGCCACCGGTCTTCTCCAGCGCCTTGATGAGGATCGTGCGCTCGTAGTCCTCGAGGTGGCGTTCGAGGTCCAGTCCGTCGTCGGGCAGGTGATCGAGGGTATTCAGGCCGGGCGCGACGCCCTGCAACCCCGCGAGGCTCGGAAAGGCGTCGAGGGCAAGCTGATCCGAGGTCGCTAGGGTAACGGCGCGCTCGATCATGTTTTCCAACTCGCGCACGTTGCCCGGGAAATGGTACGCCATGAGGGCCGACATCACCTCCGGCGTGGCGCTGGTCACGGGCCGGCCGTGCTCGGCGGAGAACTTGCGCACGAAGTGATCGACGAGCAAGGGGAGATCTTCGCGCCGTTCCCGCAGCGGCGGCAGGCGCACTTGGATCACGTTGAGGCGGTAGTAGAGATCCTGGCGAAACGTGGCCTTCTCCACCTCGGCCTCCAGGTCGCGGTTGGTGGCGGCCACGATGCGGACATCCACCTCGCGCTCGGTGACGCCGCCGACGGGCTTCACCTTGCGTTCCTGGAGAACGCGCAGGAGCTTGACCTGCATCGCCACCGGCAGATCGGCGACCTCGTCGAGGAGCAGGGTGCCGCTGTTGGCGGCCTCGAAGAGGCCCTGCTTGTCGGTGCTGGCGCCCGTGAAGGAACCCTTCACGTGGCCGAACAACTCGGATTCGAGCAGGGTTTCGGGGATGGCGCCGCAATTGACGGCCACGAAGGGGCCGGTGCGCGGGGAAAGCTCGTGCAGGGCGCGCGCGGCCAGCTCCTTGCCCGTGCCTGATTCGCCGACGAGCAGCACGCTGGTTCGCGTCGAGGCGACCTTGCTCAACAGATCGAACACGCGCTGCATGGGCTGTGACTTGCCAAGCAGCCGATCCAGCTTGTAGCGCCCCTTGATCTCGTCGCGTAGCGCCAGGTTGTCGCGCGCCAGGCGGCGCTTCTCCATGGCGCGGTCGACGACCAGGGTGACTTCGTCGATCTTGAAGGGCTTGGTCAGGTAGTCGTGGGCGCCCGCCTTCATGGCGGCGATGGCGGTTTCCGTCGTCGAGAAGGCGGTCACCACGATGACCTCGGTGTCTGGGTGCAGCCGCTTGGCCTCGCTCAGGATCTGCAAGCCGTCGCCGTCTGGCATGCGCAGGTCGGTGATGACGACGTCGAAGGCGCGGGACTTGAGCGCGGCCATGGCCTCGGTGCCGCCCGGCGCGGTCTCGATGCGGTAGCCCTCGCGGCGCAAGTAGATACCGAGGAACTCGCGCATCGAGCGCTCGTCGTCGACGATGAGAATATCTCCGGCGCGCGTGGTCATGGCATCCGCTTGCGGGCGACGACAATGAGGAAGCCGCCCAGGTTGCGCAACCCGGGCAGGTCGCAGGCGAACCGCTCGGCCTGCTCGAAGAGGCTTCTGACCAAGGGCAAGCGGAACACGTGCGAGGTCGGCGTTAGCACCCGCACGCCGCGCAGAGAAACGAATTCCACGTCCGGTGGCAGGTAGCCGCGCGCCGTCCCGACGGTGTCGTAGCGGGTGTAGACATCGCGATCGGTGGTGCCCTCGGCGATGGGGGCCGCGCCGCCCACCATCTTCGCGAGGTAGCGCAGGGAGCGCGGATTGTAGAATTCGAGCAAGAGGTGGCCACCCGGGCGGGTCACGCGGGCGAGCTCCGCGACCGCCTGGCGGATCGGTGGCACATGCGCCAGGACCTTCATGCTGTACACCACATCGACGGAGGCGTCGGGCAAGGGAATCTGGGTGAGCGAGCCTTGCACGACGCGCAGGCCGCGCGCGCGCGCCCGCGCCAGCATGCCGCGCGAGAGGTCGAGTCCAATGGCCGAGCGGCCGACACGCGCGGCTTCCGCGAGCAGCAGGCCCGTGCCGCAGCCGGCTTCCAGAATGTCGCGCCCGGTCCCATAGCGCCGGACGAGCTCCAGCTCGAGCTCGTCGACGAGGCGGTGATAGCCGCGATGGCGTTCGCGCTCGTAGCTACCCGAGAACCGGTCGTAGTAGCCCTGCGTCGAGCGAAGCTGCCGCTGCTGGTCCATGTTCGCTGCTGATTATGCGGTCAGCGCGGCAAAGAGGCGAGAGACTTTCACCAAGGGTGGGGATCAGAAAAGATCGGACCAGCGGCAAAGCTCGATGGCGCGGGCGCGGATGGCCTCGCGCACGCGGCGGGAGCACAGGGCCGCGACCTCGCTGTCGGCAGGCGCGGTGGGCGCCCCGGGGTCGAGGTTGGGCGCGCAGAGGATTTCATGGCTGCCCGGGCCCAGGCGGCCGAGGATTTCGAGCAGGCGGATCTCGTCGAGATGGCCCGCCTCGAAATGCCCCCAAGTCTGGGGACCGTGGCGGAGCGTGCCCAGGTGGTGCCGGGCGTACCAGGACAGCGCACCCATGGCGGCGGTGGTGAGCGCCCGCGGCACATCGGCGGCCCAGGCCAAGGTCGGCTTCTCGACCGAGGTGCGTAGACCCGCGATACCGTACCGGCGTGCTGCCCTCTCGGCGGCCAGCGCGACCACGGGGAGCGCGGCGAGGTTGTCCTGGCTGGCGAGGTGATCGATGCGCAGGCCCGCATCGCGCCAGCGGGCTACCTGGGCGGCAAATTCCTGTTCGACGTCCTCGCCGCGCAGGGCGGCCTTGGCCCACACGAGAAGGACGTCACGGCTGCGTGGCGGGAACCGGCCCTCGGGGCCCACCAGCGAGGGCACGTCCACGGGCGGTGCGGCCGGCGAACCGCCCGCGAGCGCGAGCAGAAGGCCGGTGCCGAGCGACGGCGCGCTTGCCAGCTCGGCCATCACCGCCGGCGCATCGGCGGCATTGCCGAGCACGGAGGTGCTGGTCACGAAGCCGTCGCTATGCGCCGCCAGAATGCCGTGGTTGCGCGCGGCGGATGTGCCGAAGCCATCGGCATTGACGACCAGGCGGATGGATGCAGCGGAATGGGCCACGGCGCTTTCTAGCATTCTCGCGCCGCCGGGGTGCGGCGCTTTGTCGGGGCAGCGTGTGGTATGAAGGCCTTCCGATGGCCACCAGGAAGCACGCGCGACGCGAACCGCCGGACGGGGATCTCATTCCGTTCCCGGCCCGGGTCGACACCGCCCGCCTGGGCAACGGGTTGCGCGTCGTCACGGTCGCGACGCCCCATCTGCACGCCGCCGCGGTCGGGCTCTACGCCGCCACCGGCTCGCGCTACGAAACCCGGCGCAACAATGGGCTGTCGCATTTCGTCGAGCACATGCTCTTTCGCGGCTCGGCCCGCTTTCCCAGCTCGTTCGCGCTCAACCATGCCATCGAGGAGCGGTGTGGGATGCTGAACGGCGAAACCGGCCGCGACTACTCGCTCTACCAGGTGCAGTTTCATCCTCGCGAGCTCGGCGAGGTCCTGCGCATCCTCGGCGACCTCTTCACGTCGCCGCGGTTTTCCGACATCGACCTCGAACGCCAGATCGTGCTCGAGGAGATCCTCGACGATTTCGACGAGCGCGGGCAGCGAGTGAACGTGGACGACGTGGGGCGCGGCCACGCCTGGCGCGGGCATCCGCTGGGTTTTCCCATCACCGGCCCGGAGCGCAACATCCGACGCTTCTCGCGCGCCGCCGCCCTGGCGCATTTCCGCCGTCATTACGGCGCCCGCAACCTGGTCCTGGCTGCGGCCGGCCCGCTCGCGCACGCCCGCGTGCTGGCCCTGGCCCGGCAGGCGTTCGGCCGGTTGCCGGCGGGCCGGCGCCGGACACCGCGGGTCGCGCCGTCGTCGCTCGCCGGGCCGCGCTTTCATTGCGTGCGCACCGACTCGGCCCAGGTCGAGGTGCAGATGCTTTTCCACGGGCTTTCCGACCGCCACTCGCGCTACCCGGCGCTGGTGACGCTCTTGCGCTTGCTCGATGACGGGATGGCGACGCCGCTGCACTACCGCGTATGCGATCGCAAGGGGCTGGCCTATCACGTCAGCGCGGGGCTGGAACCGCTCGGCGACACCTCGCTGGTCGAGATTGGCGCGGCCTGCGCGGCGGAGAAGCTGCCCGCCTTGCTCGGTGAGATCTTCGCCATCCTGCGCGAGTTGCGCGAGCGGCCGGCCGAGGCGCGCGATCTCGACAAGGCCAAGCGCCGCTACGCCCGCGATCTGGAGGCCGGGTTCGACGACGTCGAGGGCCTCTGTGCCTGGTTCGGTGACAGCCTACTCTTCGATCGCCCGCTGCGCACTCCGGCCGAGCGTTACCGGCGCCTGGCCCGGGTCAGCGCGACGCAGGTCCAGCGCGTGGCCAGGGACATCCTGCGGCCCGAGCGCCTGGTGGTCACGGCCGTCGGCAACTTCACGGCGGCCGCCGCTCGCCAGGCGCGCGCTCTCGTGCGGAGCCTCGGCGCTACGACTTCCTCTTCATCTTCGATGCGCCGCTAGCCTTTTTCGCTGGCGCGGCCGGGGGCGCCGCCGCTTCGGCGGCCAAGGTCAGCTTCTCCTTGACCGGCCGGCAAGAGTCTTTCTGGCAGAGGACGAAAGCGGCCTCGGCCTCGATGACCTTCTTGCCCGGCTCGGCCAAGGTCAGGCCCACGTCGAAGCGCGCCGTGGTTTCACTGGACGCAGCGAGATCCGCGCGCTCGAGCTTGGCTTTGTCGACGACGACGCCGGGCGCTGGGGCCAGCTTCAAGGTCAGCGGCGCCTCCTGGTTGAGGTGCCAGCCTTTCTTGGCCGTGATGCTCACGCTGGCGGTCGCCTTGGCGCCCACGGCCGCCATCCCGTCGGTCTTCTTGATCTCGAACGTGTCGTCCGCGGCGAACGCATGGGTGGCGACGAGGAAGAGGGCGACGGTGGCGAGGGCTGTGCGCATGGGCCTACGAGGAATTCTAGGAACGTGGATGTCCACCTGCAAACCTATTCGCACCCGGGCGCGGAATCGGTTAGCCTATGGCCATGCCACCGATCATCGACAAGCCGGAAAGGGCGCGTCAGTTCGCCCGGGCGATCGCCTCTGATCTTGCGATGTACAACGAAGCGAAGCTGGTCCAGGGCATTCAGAACGACACCCTGTTCGACGCGATGAAGGACGAGATCGAGGAAGGCCGGCAGCACTTCCGCTCGCGGGTCACTCCCGAGATCGCGGCCACCAATCTCTTCGAACGCGCGCTCGTGGACATTCTGCTCAAGCAGCGTGGGCAGGGCATCAAGTCCAAGATCTGGTGACTCGCGCGCGGCCGTCGAGCGAAGGCGTACCGGCCGCTGGGTCGGGCGCCACGCGCCGGTTCACCATCGGCGGGGACCTCGCGGGCCGGCGACTCGACGTGGTGCTCGCCGAGCGCATCGATTTCGTGTCCCGCACGCAGCTCTCGCGCCACATCGCCGAGGGCGCGGTCACCGTGAACGGCGGCCCGGCCGCGCCCTCGCAGAAGGTGCGGTCCGGCGACGTGGTGGTGTGGGCCCGGCCGGCCGTGCGCGAGGTCGAGCTGGTCGCCGAGGCGATCCCCCTACGCATCGTCTACGAGGATGCGCACCTGGTGGTCGTGGACAAGGCGGCCGGGCTAGTGGTGCACCCGGCCGCGGGCCACGAGGATGGCACGTTGGTCAACGCGCTTCTGGCCCATTGCCACGACCTGCGCGGCATTGGCGGCGAGCTGCGCCCCGGCATCGTGCACCGGATCGACAAGGACACCTCGGGCCTGCTCGTCGTGGCCAAGGACGACGCGACCATGAACGCACTGGGCGCCGATTTCAAAGTCCACCGCATCAAGCGCGTTTACGAGGCGCTGGTGGTCGGCCGGCCGGCGCATGCGTCCGGCACGATCGACACCTTGCACGGCCGCGATCCGCACGACCGCAAGAAGTTCAGCATCAAGGTGAAGACCGGCAAGCGCGCCATCACCAACTGGCGCGTGGTGGAGGAGCTGGGCGGCGCTACGCGCGTGGAGGCCGAGCTCGAGACCGGGCGGACGCATCAGGTGCGCGTGCACTTCGCGGCCATGGGCTGCCCGCTGCTCGGGGACGCGACTTACGGGCGGCCGCCGCGCGACGAGGATCTTCGCGCGATTGGTAAGCAACTCGGCCGGCAGGCCCTGCACGCGCGGGTCTTGGGTTTTCATCACCCCGCGACGGGGGAATGGCTGGAATTCGCCAGCCCGCCGCCCGAAGATTTCATGGCCGCGCTTGCGGCGTTGCGGAATCTGGTGGCGTGATGGAAACGCGATTCGTGCGCGGAGCGGATGGGGACGAGCTGCCACTCCTGGTTTCGCCGATCGTCCCCGCGGGGTTCCGCCATGGCTTCACGACGCGCGCGGGTGGCGTAAGCGAGCCGCCCTTCGCTTCGTTGAACCTGGGTTGGAAGTGGGGCGACGCTTCTGACCGCGTAGCCGAGAATCATCGCCGGCTGCTTGCCGTCGCGGGCGCGACCGCCATGTTTCGCGTCGTGCAGGTCCACGGGGTACGCATCCTGCGCGTGCGCGGCGCCGATGATGCCGCGCTCGTTGCCGCTCAGGAGGCCGACGGTCTGGCGAGCAGCGAGCTCGGCCTCGGCCTTTCCGTTCACGTCGCGGACTGCACCCCGATTCTAATGGCCTGTCCTGAGACGGGCGCGTGCGCGGCTCTGCACGCGGGCTGGCGGGGCACCGTCGCGGGCATGGCGGCCGCTGGTGTGCGGAACATGGTCGCGCAGTTCGGCTGCCGGCCGCGCGACCTGTGCGTGGCCATGGGTCCCTGTATCGGCGCCTGCTGCTTCGAGGTCGGCCCCGAGGTCGCCACGGCTTTCCGCGCGGCCATGCCGTCGGCGGGTGAGAACGGCGTGATTCTCTCGCCGGCGGGGAAGAAGGACCGCATCGATCTTCGCCGTTTTCAACGCGTGCAACTCGAAGCCGCCGGCGTCCCGCCCGAGAGCATCGACGCCAGCACCGACTGCACCTTCTGCGATCCGCGTGTCCGCTTCTTCTCCTTCCGTCGCGCTGGTCGCGCCACCGGCCAACTGGTCGGCTTCATCGTGCGCGTGGCGTAGCGGGCCTCGGCGTAAGCAACTTGCGGCCCCCGATTGCCGAGAATCTGTCCATGACTGAACAGAATCTCGTGCCGTTGGACCGAATCGAGCGTGCCATCCTTGCCCTGCGCGGACAGAGGGTCCTGTTGGATTCAGACCTGGCGGCCTTGTACGGAGTAGGAACCAAGACCCTGAATCGCGCGGTCAAGCGCAACCTCTCGCGGTTCCCGGCCGACTTCATGTTTCGGCTCACGAAGGCGGAGACGAGCGGGTTGAGGTGCCAATTTGGCACCTCAAAGGACCGTGGAGGCCGCCGCTACTTGCCCTACGCATTTACCGAGCAAGGCGTGGCGATGTTGTCGAGTGTCCTGCACAGCCAGCGCGCGGTGCGGGTGAACATCGGGATCATGCGGACCTTCGTGCGGCTTCGCCAGATGCTCCAGACCAACGCCGAACTCGCGCGCAAGCTCGCCGTGTTGGAACGGAAGTGTGATGTCCAGTTCAAGGCGGTCTTCGAAGCCATCCGTGAACTGATGACGCCGCCGGTGAAGCCCAGACGACCAATCGGTTTTGACTGCGACGGCCGATGAATTCAGTGCGGGGAGGGGGACTCGAACCCCCACGTCTTGCGACACCAGATCCTAAGTCTGGCGCGTCTACCAGTTCCGCCATCCCCGCGCGAGAATAGCTCGGCAATGGTGCCAAGGACGGGGTGCCACGACAAGCGTCTTGTTCGCGTCGGCATCGTTCTCCTTGAATCGATGGTTGACGGCGACAAGGCCCGTGTAACAATATGTTACATGGATGCCCGGACCGAAGACGCCGTCAGACGCACTCGCGTGGGTGCGGGAGGCCATGGCTGCGGGCCGCTACATTCCCGACCCGCACTTCGAAAAGCGTTGTCGCCAGCGGCACTATTCCATCATGGAAGCATCATGACGACCACTCATCATCCACGAACTACCGGAATCCTCTGTTCCGCCTGTGGGAAGGGACACTTGGCGGAAAAGGTGGTGAACCACGATGTCGGGCCATTGCTGGGAATGCCGCACGTGCGGGTGGAGAATCTGCCTGCTCTGGTTTGCTCGAAGTGCGGAGCGGTGACGGTGTCAGGAGCCGTCCTAGATGCTGTCGCCAACTTGCTGGCCGCATTGATTCTCAGAAGCCCGGCACTGGATGCCGGCGAGATCCGTTACCTGCGCAGGATGGTTGGTGACACACAGGAGGAATTCGCCAAGCGGCTAGAGGTGGAACGCGCCACCGTCAACCGCTGGGAGAACGCTGCCGCGCCCATCTCGGGCCCCACAGCTTATGCCATTCGGTCGCATGTGTTCTTCCGGTTGCGCGGGAGGAGCGCGGCTGTCGACGCCGTCGCGGAGACCTTCCTCCAGGTGGACTCGCCAGAGAAACGCGGCAGGAGGACTGCCTACCGAATCGATGCCGCTGACCTCGCGGCCGCCTGAGACGGGAACATCACTTTGAGCTAGGTCTCGTAGTCATCGCCCTCGGTGTCCGCCCAATCGCGACCGAGGACATAGTCGTCGTCAACCTCGCCGAAGCCCAGCGGTGCCTCGCCGCGGGCGTATCCAAGCGAACGGTAGCCGCGGAGCCTCTTCTCGAACATGCGGGCGAGCATGGGCACCTGGACGTCGACGTAGTCGTAGATGCGGACTTCGCGCTTGGCTGGGTGCAGCCGGTGAAGGCGCCCCGTATACTGGATCAGCGTGCCCTTCCAGGAGACCGGCATGGTCAGGAACAAGGTGTCGAGCCTGGCGTCGTCGAAACCCTCGCCGACGTAGCGGCCGGTCGCAACGATCACCCGCTCGCCCACGCCCGCCTGGCGGGATAGTCGGGCTGCGGTTGCGCGGCTCTCCTTGGCAACCATCCCGCCGCGCATGACGATGACATGCCGGCTGACGCCGCGGAGCAGGTCGGCAAGGATCTCCAGGTGGTCCCTCCGCTCGGTGAGAACGAGCGGCACTCGATTCTCGGCGAGGGCGTGGGAGACATCGCGGACGATCAGATCATTGCGGGCCCGGTCGCTTGCCAGCTCGCGGTAGAGTTCCTGGATGCTGAGCTCGGGTTTCGAAGCCGCGAACTCGGTCTCTCTGGGGATCAGCGCGTGCTCGAACGGCCGTGCGTTCGCCTCAGCTT
>Ga0302321_100006453_pt1 | contig 10322 bp, 8 predicted proteins | sample Fen_T0_1_FD_202505 | JGI IMG/M metagenome (GOLD analysis project Ga0302321, IMG submission 202505) | Peat permafrost microbial communities from Stordalen Mire near Abisko, Sweden - Fen_T0_1 | ecosystem: Environmental > Terrestrial > Soil > Wetlands > Permafrost | place: Sweden: Abisko... | reverse complement strand
AACCTCAGCAACAGTCCTTCGCGCTCAGTCCAAACGCCATGCGCTGTTCGCACGGGGTGGCGAAACGGTAGAGAGAAACGACGGTAGGCAAATTGGAACATCGATAGTCAATGCAATCTCCCTCCGCCGTTTTGGCAAGGATCAGCACGTGTCGAGATCTTCACCTCGTTCTTACCAAGAACTATTTGCCACGCCGCAGAAACCTGTCCTTATCACCATCATGAAATTGATCCGGTTCGTCTTCGCGGCGGTAACCATGCCGGTCCTGGCATTCGCGGCTGATATTTCGCTGGCCGACGGACGGATTCTCAAAGATGCGAGCATCGTGTCACAGGCACCACGTAAGGTCACAATCAGATACGCAGCCGGCCTCTGCTCGATTTCGAAGGAGCTTTTGCCTCCCGAGCTCCGCACGAAATATCCGATTGATGAAGCCGGTGCCCATGAGGCAGAACGGCAGGCAGCCATTGCCCGCGAAGCCGCAAGAGAATCGGAAAAAGCCGAGGCCGAACGCGTTGCCCGCGCACGTGCCCAACGCATGGAAACCGTCGCTGCAAACACCGCCAATGCCGAGCGCGACGCCGCCCGCGAAGAAGCGAAATACGCCGCGGTGGAGAGCGACGCTCTGCAACGCGCCCAGCAATATTTCAAATACGAATACAACCCCGGCAATGGCTCGGTGACGAATATGGATTGCAGCGTCACGATCTCCGAAGTGCGCCCGGTTGAAGGCTGGACCGGTCGCTGGTTCGTCACGGGACGGGCTTACATGAAATACTACCAAAGTCAGGGACGCACCTTCACGTCGCAAACACGGGATTTCGACGCGTACTACTACAAAGACGGCCGGAAGACTAATTTCGAAGTGACGCTACGTTGAAGCCAAAACAGATCAAGGATACGCCACCCGGATAATCCACGTCGCCCAGAATCGCGCGCTAGTCGGAGGAAGGGGCTGTCACGGCCGTGCGCAACGCCCGTACCAGCGCAGCAGAATCGAACGGTTTGGGCATGCTTTCAACATCGCCCCAGGGTGTCGTTCGTTTCCCTCTGCCGGGTAGTGTCGCCGAGATCAAAATTATCGGAAGGCCGGGCGAAATGCGGCGCAGGCAGGCAACCGCTCCATGGTCGGAATCAACCTCGCACGAGTCGATGATCGCAGCCGCGAGCACTTCCTTCATTTGCACCGCCAAGGCGAGCAGATCGGCGGCGTCACCGGCATGCATCACAGCCAACCCAGCTTGACCGGCATCGCGGGTGATGACGCGGCGTACATCCGCCTCGTCCTCAGAAACCAGCACCACGCGCCTTAGTCCTGCAAGGCGGTTGTTTTCTGTTATCGACGAACGGCTGGCGGGAATATTCTGAGCTGGCAGCACAAGTTGAAAACAAGCTCCCTGCTCCCTTCCTCCGGCGCGCTCCAAGCGCAATTCCCCGCGATGAGCTGCGACGATACTTTTAGAGACTGACAGCCCTATCCCACGTCCTCGTCCCTTGGTCGAAGAAAACGGTTCGAAAATTGTTGCCGCGACCGCCTCAGGCACTCCTGGGCCGCTGTCTTCGACTCTCACCACAGCCTGACTTCCCTCCATCGCACTGCGAACCAGTATCCTCGGCTGCTCGGAGGTGGAGCTAGCCTCAATCGCGTTAACCAGAAGATTGAGGACCACTTCAAAGATCTGCCCTTCGTTTCCGACCACGCCAACGCCGCTCGTGGCATCGATTTCTTCCGTAATGGCGAGGCTGCGAGGAGCGCCCTTTCTGTGACGAACAAGTGAACTGGCACAAACAAGCAGAGGATTTAGGTGAAAAAGTTCCGGCTCAGTCGGACGTCCCGTTGAGTAATCGCGCAAAGTCCGGGTCAGTTGCGCCATGCGACCGATCGCGTCGTGCAAAATTTCGTCGCGATTTCCAGCAGCTGTTTCAGCTGCAACCCCCATAATGCCGGTAAGGATATTGTTGAGATCGTGCAGGAGACCATCTGCCATCCGGCCGAGAGATTCCATGCGCCGGTCCTCCTCCTCGCGCCGTCCCTGCTCCGCCAGAGCCTGCTCGACCTCCTTCCGCGCCGTGATGTCAGTACGAAGCGCAATGAAATGGGTGATCAACCCTTCTTCCCTCAAAGGGGTTATTGTTGTATCCACATAATACAAACGTCCGTCCTTTGCTCGGTTGCAGATCTCGCCACGCCAGGTGCGCCCACTGAGGATAGTTCCCCAAAGTGTCTTATAAAAGATCGGCAGATGCTCCCCGGACTTCAGTAACCGGTGGTTACGCCCCAACAACTCCGAGCGGCTGTAGCCCGAAATCTCACAGAAACGGTCGTTTGCATAAACGATCATGCCTTTCTTGTCGGTAATCGCGACAATGCTCTCCTGATCTACCACGCGGTGGACCATTTCTTCCACTCCTTTAGGAAGCGGCGTGGCTGCCGATACAGTTGATCTAACTAATGGTGCCTCTCGTGAGACGGGTACCCTGACCAATGACTCGCGCACTGCGGCCAAAAAATCAGCCGGAGGAAAGGGCTTGTTGAAAATTCTGACCATCGAGTGGGTGTTGTTAAGCCAGTCGGGCATTTCCTGGGCGTTGCCCGTAACGATAAAGATCGGCGTATCGGGTTGTCTTTGTCGGGCGGCCAAGACCACATCCTCGCCCGATGCCTCCCCTAAGCGGTAGTCAGTTACGATCAGCTGAAATTTTTCGCGGTCCAACCAGAGGATCGCTTCGTCGAGTGTCATCACCGACACGACCTCACAGCCAGCCCGTTTCACCAGTTCCGAGATAACGATCAAAACCGCGCGGTCATCATCAATGACGAGAATTTTTGGGTTCATGCCGTGCTGCATTTTCGTCGTGAAAATTCCCGCCGGCAATTGACCGAGGCTCTTTTTCGGAAAAAATAAGCCTGCCTTTCTCCTGGCAGCACTCCCAGCTGACCGCAAAATACGATCCGCAACCGACAATAGAGCAAACAGCAAAGAACGGCCAGGCCATGCATTCACGGTCAACGAGCCCGGACTGTACAATACCACCAGGCACCGCTAATTCTTACAAGCGGCGGCATTTAATGGTGTTTCTGCAGATTGCGCGGCGGCACGCCGTGCACGGCTTTAAAGCAGCGGGAGAAATGGTAAGGATCGCTGAAGCCCACCAATAACGCCGCCTCTTTGACCAAGCCGCCTGTTTCGACGAGAAACTCGGCCGCCATATTCATCTTCCGGCGGAGTAAATATTGATAGGGGCTCGTGCCTTGATACCGGCGGAAAAGTCGGCAGATGCTCGACGTATCCAGACCAGAAACAGCTGCGATGTCTTGGAGCGTAACGAGCCGTTCCGTTTGCGCGTCGATGAGGGCTTTGCACCTAAGGAAATTCGCGCGCGCGAGACCGCCGCCCGCCAAGCCACTTCCCTCGGAGGCTGCGGCTAGTTTCAACACCAACAAGTCTAGCAACACCAAGCAGATTTCTTGCGTATGTGACCCTGTGCGCTGGCCCTCGCGAATCAAATCCTCGAACACGCTGCGGATCTCCCCGTGGGCTGAGAATCTTCTCATCTGTCCAGGCGCCAATCCGGCGCGCGTCAGCAGTCGGGGCGTCGTGCTTCCCGCGAGACAAAGAAAATATTTCACCATTGGCCGCGACGGTTTCGTTCGCATTTCGCAGTGCATGGTCGGTGCGTAGACGAACACACTGCCAGGTCCAAGGTCATAATTCTCGCAACCGAGGACCGCCGTCCCCTCGCCCTCTGCGACGTATTCAAGAACGTGGTACGCGTAAACCTCCCGGTGGATCGCGTAATCGGGATTGCAGTGCTCGCGCCCACCCAAGGCCAATACGTTTCTGGCACCACGCTCCGGAGCAAGATTGAGGAAGAAGTAGCGCGAACCCGAGACCTGCTGCGAGAGCAGGTTCTTTGCTATGGGTACAAGCGCTTTTGCAGTCATGATGAATGCATGACGGCTCAAGCAACGACTGCCAAGATTATCCATCTTAAAGCCTGTTATCTCTATTCCACACCTGTTCGTTTTCCTATAGAATCACGGTATCTTTTTCAGCGGCAGCAAATATGGCGACCGCCAATTTTGTCTAGTCTCTCCTATCCCTCGATTGTTAACATGAAAAAAGCAAAGACCGTTCTTCTGATCGCCAGCGGCGATCTCCGTCTGTCCGCCAACCAAAAATGCTGGCCTGCTCAAGCCGCAATGGAAACCCGCCTCACGGAGGTCGTTGCCAAGCTCGGCGGCAAACTTGTCCGCGCCCATCCTTATAAGCCTGATGTTCGTCATGGTTTTATCGGCTCGCAAAAAGAGGGCATGGAAATTTTCGCCCGGATCGATCCCGATGTACCGTTAATCGTTGCGGAGTCCGTCTGGCAATATTCTCACCACGTATTGCATGGACTGATCTCTCACCGTGGCCCGATTTTGACGGTAGCCAATTGGTCCGGCATGTGGCCTGGGTTAGTCGGCATGTTGAATCTCAACGGCGGTCTGACCAAGGCCGGCATCAAGTATTCTACGCTCTGGAGCGAAAATTTTGACGACAAGTTTTTCCTCAACGGGCTCGCCACCTGGCTCAAAACGGGCGAGGTCAAACACAAGACCGCACACGTGACGCCGCTTGCTAAATGCAACGTACCGGTTAGGGCAAACGCCTTTGCCAAGAAGCTGGCCGCCGATCTCCTGCGTAACAAGGCGATCATGGGAGTTTTCGACGAAGGTTGTATGGGCATGTACAACGCCATCATCCCTGACGAACTACTCTTCCAGACCGGTGTTTATAAAGAGCGCCTCTCCCAGTCTTCCCTCTACTACAGCGCCACGCAGGTTTCCAACGCGGAAGCCCAGGCCGTGTTTAACTGGTACAAGATTAAAGGACTAAAGTTCAACTTTGGCACCGACGAAGCCACCGAGCTAACCGTCAACCAGGTACTTTGGCAGTGCAAAATGTACGTCGCCGCCGTTCGCATCGCCGACGAGTTTGGCTGCGACGCCATCGGCATTCAGTACCAGCAAGGCCTCAAGGATCTTATCCCCGCCTCGGACCTTGTCGAGGGCACGCTCAACAACTCCGACCGTCCTCCAGTCACGCGCGCCGACGGCTCCATTATCCGCGAAGGCGAACCGATCCCGCACTTCAACGAAGTCGACGAATGCGCGGGTCTCGACGGCCTGCTCACCTACCGCGTGCACAAAGCCCTCGGTCAGCCCGTGGAAAACACGCTGCACGATCTCCGCTGGGGCGATACCGACAAGAGTGGCACGACCGACGAATACGTCTGGGTATTTCTGATCTCTGGTTCGGCTCCCGCAGCTCACCATATTGACGGCTGGGCTGGCAGCGATTCACTCCGCCAGCCCGCGATGTACTTCCGCCTCGGCGGCGGCACGCTCCGCGGCATCGCCAAACCAGGCGAAATCGTCTGGAGTCGCATTTTCGTCGACAAGGGAAAACTCAAGATGGACCTCGGTCGTGCCGAGGTCATCGCGCTGCCCAAGGAAGAAACGGAACGCCGCTGGAAAGAAACCACCGTCGAGTGGCCGATCATGCACGCCGTCACCTATGGCGTTTCACGCGACCAGATGATGGCTCGTCACAAGGCCAACCACATTCAGGTCGTCTACGCCAATTCCGCCAAGGATGCCGATCTAGCCCTTTACGCCAAAGCTGCACTCGCGCGCGAACTCGGACTTGAGGTCTCGCTCTGCGGGACCAAAGCCGACGGCAAGTCGTTCTAACTTTAGGTTCAGTTAGCAGGTCTCACAACGCGAGCGCTTCGGCGCTCGCGTTGTGTTTTAAGATTACCGCTCAGGGAGCCGGATGCGTTCGTTGGCAAAAGCTGATGGCGAAAGACCGTGAATGCGCTTGAACGCCCGTGAAAAATGGAAGGCATCCATGCCAAGCAGATCGGCCACTTCCCGAACGAGCAGCTTTCCACTTTCAAGTAGCGCAGCAGCATGGTTCATTTTGAGCCGCTGCAAAAATACGTAGGGCGGTTGGCGCGCGAAACGGGTAAACAACCGGCAGAGGTAAGAGACGTCAACATGACAGGACGCGGCCGCACTCTCAAGGGTCGCGATCTCCATGAAATGCTGCTCAATAAACTGACGGCATCGGGCGTAGGTCGTGAATGCCCGTTGGACCTTCGCTTGTGAAGTGCCACTGGCATCCGCGACCGTCAGCAGTAGAATCTCAAGATTTAGCGCTGCGAGTTTGGCCGTGTTGCCGTGGGTGCGCTGGCCGGCCCTGAGCAAATCTTCAAAGGCCTTTTGTACGTCGTCGCCGAGCGTGACCGTTCGAAGCTGGCCAGGCGCCAGTCCGTGAGCGCGCAACAACTGTCCTGCACGTTTGCCCACAAAATTGGCGAAATACTTTGAAAGCCGGTCCTGGGCGTCACTTTCGATCTCGTGTGAAACGTGTGTCCCATAAGCAAAAACGGCCCCTGGTCCGAGCGGATACTCCTTATCTCCGAGGCGCACCCGGCCCTTCCCTCCGGCGACATACTCCAGTCCAAAATAGGGAAAAGTCTTCCGACTGATCCTGTAGTCCGGCGCACAACGCTCCCACCCTCCAGAGACGACCGTGATGTCCTGCGAGGGCTTCGGACGGAGGTCCAGATAGAAACGGCGCGCTTCAAGTACTTGGTTGGAGAAGAAGCGTGGAGGCTTGTCGTTGATCAATCTGGGCATTCGCGGGTGGTCTAAAGCAGGTCAATATCGTGCAATTGATTTTATCGTCTCTAGTGCGAAAACATCACTCTTTTGCGGCAATTAGGTCAAGAATCGTCATGTTTTGCCCAAGAAAATCCATTCTCACAAATCCAGAACGCTGCTAGTCTGCCGATGCGTTTACTCCCCACGATGCTGATCAACGGTATTATCAACCCCTCAGTCCTGCATTTGCTCGCGCGTATACGCCATACGAATACGCTGGTGCTTTCCGATCGCGGATTTCCCTTCTGGCCTCAGATCGAGACAGTGGACCTTTCACTGGTCGACGATGTGCCCACCGTCCTGCAGGTGCTCACCGCGATCCAAGGTAACTTTAAGATCGGCCGCGTTTTCGCCGCCGAAGAATTTCGAAAAAACAACGACGCGACCCGCCTGCAGGCACTGACCTCTCAGCTCGACGGCATCCCGCTCGTCTTTGAGCCGCACGTTGACTTCAAGAAACGCGTCCCGTTCGCCATAGGCCTTATCCGCACAGGCGACACGACCCAGTACGCAAATCTAATTATCGAGTCAGCGTGAAGATCGACGCGCATCAGCATTTCTGGCATTATTCAACCGAGGAATACGGCTGGATCGATGACGGCATGCGTGCGATTCGCCGCGATTTTTTGCCTACAGATCTCGAGGCTACGCTGCGTCCCGTTGGTGTTACCGGTGTCGTTTCGGTTCAGGCTCGCCAGACCTTGGAGGAAACGCGCTGGCTACTCGCTCTCGCAGAGAAGCATTCGATCATCAAAGGCGTTGTCGGTTGGTTGCCGCTCGCCTCGCCGTCCGTTGCCGAGGCCCTCGATGAATTTTCTGCCTGCCCAGTGTTTAAGGGAGTGCGCCACGTGGTGCAGGGCGAACCGGATCCGGCTTTTCTCGGACGCGCTCTGTTCAACGCCGGACTGCGCGAGGTGACGGCGCGTGGATTGGTATATGATCTCTTGATTCTCGCCCGTCAGCTGCCGACAGCAGTTGCATTTGTCGACCGGCACCCGAAACAGGTATTTGTCCTCGACCATATCGCCAAGCCCGTCGTGCAAGGCTCGCCTGACCCGGCTTGGGTCTGGAACATCAACAATCTCGCACGTCGCGAAAATGTTTACTGCAAATTCTCCGGTGTCATCACCGAGGTTCCCGGTTGGCAATGGACGCCCGAGCGTCTCCGCCCTTATTTCGACGTGGTGATGGATGCCTTTGGTCCAAAGCGTCTGATGTTTGGCTCCGACTGGCCGGTTTGCCTCGTCGCCTCCGATTACGCCCGATGGTTCGGCTTTGTCGAACAATGCACTTCAGGCCTTTCAAATGGAGAACGCGACCGCCTCCTCGGCGGAACCGCAGCCGAAGCCTACAAACTTTAACGAACCTATTCCCATGCATTATCGCGCACTTGGCCAGACCGGCCTTAACGTTTCGGCCCTCAGTTTTGGGGCCTCATCGCTCGGCGACGCCTTCCGCAAAACCAACGAGAGTGAAGCCATCCGCACGGTTCATGTCGCACTTGATCTCGGCATCAACTTCATCGACGTCTCGCCTTACTACGGCGCAACCAAGGCCGAAACGGTTCTCGGCAAAGCCCTCAAAACCGTAGAGCGCGACCGTTACTATCTCGCGACTAAGGTTGGCCAGTATGGCGAAGGTCAGTTCGATTTCTCGGCCGAGCGCGTCACCCGTAGTCTCGACGAGAGTTGTGCACGCCTTGGCGTGGATTACGTCGACCTCCTTCAATGCCACGATATCGAATTTGCCGATTTGAATCAGATCGTTAATGAAACCCTGCCGGCCCTGATGCGCCTTCGCGCGCAAGGCCGGATCGGGCACATCGGCATCACCGGTTTACCGCTCAAGATTTTCCCCGCCGTGATCGACCGTGTCGGCAAAGGCGTAGTCGAAACGATTCTTTCGTTTTGCCACTACGAGTTGAACGACAACTCGCTCGCATCGTTGCTGACATATTGCGACGAACGCGGGATCGGCGTCATCAACGCCGCTCCTACCGGCATGGGCTTGCTCACCGACCGCGGCGTCCCTTCTTGGCATCCTGGATCGCCAGCGATGGTCGCGGGAAGTCGCGAGGCCGTTGAATATTGCCGCTCGATCGGCGCCGATATCGTAAAGCTCGCGGTCCAGTATTGCATAAGCGATCCACGTATCACCACGACGCTGGTCGGCAGTGCCAACCCAGACAACATCCGTAAAAATATCGCCTGGGCGATGGAGCCGATCGACTTTGAACTCATGGCTCGCGTTTTGGATATCCTGCGGCCAATTCACAATCACAACTTCACCCGCGGACGTCCTGAGAACCGCGACCCGATCGTCAGTTGATCACGCGAAACACTCTCGCGAGTCCTTCCCCTAAACCATTTTCTCCCCCTACCATGCTACAGATCGTTCTTGAACAACCGGGTAAATTTAATGCCGTCGACGCCGCTGAGCCGGTCCGCCAACCAGGCGACGCCTTAGTGCGTGTCCACCGGATCGGTGTTTGCGGCACCGATCTGCATGCCTTTGCCGGCCGTCAGCCCTTCTTTAGCTACCCACGCGTGCTCGGTCACGAGCTTGGCGTCGAGGTGATCGAACCTGGCGATGATCCGCACGGCTTGAAGCCCGGCGACCGTTGCTCGGTCGAGCCGTACGTGAACTGCGGCAAGTGCATCGCCTGCCGCAATGGCAAACCAAACTGTTGCGCCAACATCAAGGTGCTCGGCGTCCACGCCGACGGCGGCATGCGCCCGCTTTTTGCGCTGCCTGCGCGCAAGCTCCATCGCTCCGCCAAACTCGGCTACGACCAACTTGCGCTCGTTGAAACCCTCGGCATCGGTGCTCACGCCGTCGAGCGCGGTGCGCCGCGGAAAGACGAATTCACCCTCGTGATCGGCGCCGGCCCGATCGGGCTCAGCGTTATCCAGTTCGCTCTGGCTGCCGGTGCTCGTCTCGCTGTGATGGATACAAGCGAATCCCGCCTGGCTTTCTGTCGCGAGAAACTCGGCGTCCAGTACACGGTCAATCCCGCGGTCGGCGACGTGAAGACGCAACTAGCGGCAATCGGTGACGGCGACTTGCCCACGCTGGTTTTTGATGCGACCGGCAACGCCCAATCAATGACCGCCGCCTTTGAGCTGCCGACCAACGGAGGCCGTCTGGTTTTCGTCGGTCTGATTCAAGGTGACCTGACGTTTAATGATCCTTCGTTCCACCGCCGCGAGCTGACCGTGATGGGCAGTCGCAATTCCCGGCCGGAAACTTTCCGTACGATCATTTCGATGATCGAGGCCGGCAAGATCGACACGACGCCGTGGATCACCCACCGGCTTGAGCTAAAGGATGTGCCGACGCGCTTCCCTGAAATCGCGCAGGACAAAACGCTGCTCAAAGCCATGATCAGCGTGCCTGCATAAAAACTCTTTTCACGGCCCTTTCTTAGAAAAGCCCCAGACCCCATGACCTCAAAAAAACAAAGCCTGTTTGTCTCCGCCGACGGCAAAAACCTGATCGTCACCTTCATCCTCGTGAGTTCGCTGTTTCTCCTCTGGGGATTCTGCAACGGGATGATTGACGTGATGGACAAACATTTTCAGCAAGAGCTGCACCTCACGCTCGCGCA
>Ga0302321_100006450_pt1 | contig 10323 bp, 6 predicted proteins | sample Fen_T0_1_FD_202505 | JGI IMG/M metagenome (GOLD analysis project Ga0302321, IMG submission 202505) | Peat permafrost microbial communities from Stordalen Mire near Abisko, Sweden - Fen_T0_1 | ecosystem: Environmental > Terrestrial > Soil > Wetlands > Permafrost | place: Sweden: Abisko... | reverse complement strand
CGTAACCCCCTACAAAAAAAGTTTGGCCCTTGGGTTGCTGCAGATCGAACCACATTGTTTTACCGCTGGCACCAAACCATTCATGGCCCCATATTTCATTTTCAATAGTGCGGTGATGTACCTGCATTATTTTTTTCGTGTTCACATTAATATGCCAGATGCGGTTTACTTTATGCCAGGGCCCTTCATGGCAAAAGGATAACAATTCAGGATCGGTGGTAGAGAACTGAAGATGATTCAACCAGGCACTGTCTGTAAAGATTTTATTAAGCTGTCCTGTTTTAACATCAATGGTAAACAATGTTTTGGGTAGGTGTGCATCATATATCAAATTAAAAAAGCTGCTTTTAGCAGGATTGTTTTTTAATATCTCCTTTTCTGCATCGGTAGCCCAGGCACCGGCCAGCAAAGTTCCATTTACATTTACGGTAGAAACACTGGATTTAAATCCTTCCGGGAAAACAAAGACCAGTTGCTCTTTTCCTGTTTTAATATTGAGAGAGAAAACGCTGTCCTTTACCTGGTAAAAAACAGTTTGGGTTTTACCACAAACCACTTCCCCACTCATAGGTGATGTTCTGAAAGTAAGTTGCCTGGTTTTACCCGTAGTAAGATCAATGCTGAAAATTTGTTTGTTGTTTACATTTGTGGCAGGCGTTTCCTCCTTTTTCATATCCGTAACATCAACAGCATTTTGCTTACTGTTGTTATAAAATATCATTTCGTTACCAATAAAGGGATTGTTGTGAAAATAAAAACTGAGACTATTGCCGGATAGCCCTGCAGATAGTTTCACGATTTTATGATGAGTGTCTTTGTCGATCCACTCAGCAGGCATTTTTTGTCCACCGGTTTCCATCACCGGTTGGGCAAATGCATGCGAAAAAAACAATAAATGCCCTGCAAACGCAAGGCAGCAAGAAATAAACATTTCCCTTTTTTTCATACAGCAATTTTTAGCACGATAAAGTAAGGCTTTCAAGCCAGTTTTTGCATCCTGTTGCATCCTGCGAAAAAAATAATTGCCAAACAACAGTTTTATATAAAAAGGTCGTCAATATTATTTTTTAAATGGCTGCACCCCTTCACTTGTCATCACTGCCCGTTTCATGGTTCCGTCTTTATTGTAATACAGGTAATCTATACAAACAGAACGGTGAAAGCTGCCGGCATCAGGCACCAGGGCTCCGTTATGATACATGAAATAATCTTTGCCTTTAAACTCGATGATTGCCTGGTGATTGGTATTGCTGTTGCCGGGTATCTCATTCAATAAGCCTTTATATTCCCAGGGCCTTCAATGTTGCGGCTCATGGCATAGGCAATCTTCTCGGGAAATTCATAGGCATAAGAAAGATAATACAAGCCATTCTTTTTAGGCACCCACGGCGCTTCGGTAAAATGCGGCAGGGTTATAATTTGCATAGGCCCATCCATTTCAATCATGTTTTCCCTGAGCTTCACATAATGCAAAGTAGTATTGCCCCAGAATAAATAAGCCTGTTTATTATCATCAATAAAAACAGTAGGATCGATATCATCCCAGCTTATTTTTGATTCCTTCGTCATATCATTGGTAATCAATGCTGTTCCAATAGCATCTGTAAAAGGCCCGGTTGGCTTATCACTTACAGCAACACCAATAGCCTTACCTCCGTGTTTACTATCGTGACTGATGGCAACATACCAATAAAATTTTCCGTTGCGTTCAATCACCTGGCTTGCCCAAGCATCATCTTTTGCCCATGCAAATGCTTTTGTATTTAAGGGAGAAGGGTGTTCTGTCCAGTTTACCATATCTGCCGTGGAGAAACACAACCAATCATGCATTACATAACGGTTTTCCTTGGCCGCTGCAACATCGTGCCCGGTGTACAGGTAAACTTTGTCTTTATACACCAATGCAGCAGGGTCGGCAGTGTATTTATATTTAATGATGGGATTGCCTGTGGCGGTAAAAGCAGTATCTGCAGTTTGGTTATTTACCTGTGCATGTACTGATGTAAAACCCGCAAGTGCAATGGTTGCTATTAATAGTTTCATGAAAAATTTTATTTATCAGTATCTGTTCTGAATGGCGAAGCCGGCAGGTTTTCTTTATTGTACAAACCGGTTACCGGATTATTACCCCAGCCATATCTTACTGCTACAGGTGCAGCAATATCTGGGCTTGAAACTACAACCGTACTTCCTTCTATTTTTGAATTAGCCCAAACAAATTTATTATCTGCTCCGGCAATGGCAAATCCTTTTAAACTATCTTCCTTTGCAACAAGCCCGCTGCCGGTATGTTTAAAATATAGTTTTATGTGATTACCGGATATTTCCATTTTATCATAAATGGGGCCAGAGTACTCAGTCTTTTCGCCGTATGTTGTTGCCAACGCAGCCAGTGCCAATCTTCTTCCAATTTCCTGTTTATTTTTTGGATGTACATTATTCATATCATTGGGATCGGCATTGTCAATAGCCACCGCCATAGCCGTATTGGGGATAGAAAGATTCTGTAATTGTGCTTCTCTCTTGATGGCTTCCGAACCTCCCCTGGCAGGCAACGAGTCATAGGTTTTTCCAATATTTGCCAGTTGCACATACAGGAAAGGGAAATCGCCCTGGCCCCATTGCCGCCGCCAATCGGTTATTAATGTCTCCATAATCTGCCTGTAAATTTTTGCAGTGGGACTGTTAGATTCGCCCTGGTACCACAATGCACCACGGATAGTGTAAGGCACCAAACCATTCACCATACCGTTCCATAAAACAGATGCATTGTGCTGATCCCGAACTGGATCAGGATTGCGTGGGCCTCTTGGTGGATTTTTGCCTGCAGCCTTTGCTGAATCTGCCGCCAGTTTCCATTTTTCCTGGGCAATTTTGTATTTAGCCATCGCGGCAGTATCTGTAAGGTATCTTTCTAATTTCTTTTTAAAACTATCAACCAAAGGTTTGCATACCGCTTGTTTCACCAATGCTTCTTCTCTTATCCAGGCTTCTGCAGTACTGGCACCGTAGGCTGTTGTAATTAATCCGATGGGAACCTTTCCACCGGATCCTTCGGATAATTTCTTCTGAATATCTCTTGCAAAGAAATAAGCAACAGCAGATAAATGACCCACTGTTTGCGGCGATACGGTTTCCCATTTACCGGTAACATCATTTTTCGGTGTCGCATTGGGTGTAAAATCAACATCAAATACCCTTATCAGCGGATAGTTTGCCGCAGCCACTTCTTCTGCTTCGTTAAATACGCCGCACCAGTAGCGGTCTTCTTTGGCAACGGTAAAATCCATATTCGACTGGCCGGAGCATACCCATACTTCTCCAACCAAAACATTTTTTAGTGTGATATTGTTGCTGGCCGTTATTATCAGGTCAGCCGGCTCAGCCGATGCGGTGAGTGCATTTAAAACAACCTGCCAGTTACCACTTTCATTAGCTTTGGTTTGTTTTTTTTGTTTGCCAAAAGAAACGGTAACGGATTCACCTGCCGAAGCAGTGCCCCATATTTTTACCGGCGTGCCCGATTGCAAAACCATATCGTTGGAAAAAACAGTTGGTAACTTAACCTGTGCAAAGGTTTTGGTAACACTGAAAAAAGAAATAGCAATTAAACAACGGTTTAATGGAGCAGATAATTTCATAACAGGCAATTTATTCGCCGGTAAGATAATTAATGACCGTCTTTAACAATCCTGCAGTGTCCTGAGTTTTACCAATCTAATTTAAGTAATACAACAGCCTGTTGCGGCATTGATACATTTATAACAAGGTTACTACCGTATGCAACTTTTAATTTTTTGGCGTTACCCATGGTTTGAAGCTGTCCCGATTTTTCCAATACTTCAACTTGTTCAGGGGTTGGATTTTGTGGTGAGCCCATTTTTTTCCAACCTTCATAAGAGTTGCTGTGTTCCTTATCTATCCTGTATTGTGTAAGCTTAACTGATGTGGCCGGTAACCCATCAATACTAACTACAACAGGCAATGCCGGCATTTGCACATCATCATCATGATAATTCCAAACCATTACCGTGGCAGATCTCTTATCTTTTGCAGCAAGGCCGCCAACATCATTGTATTTTTTTCTAACGCTTGAATCAACCATTGTTTTCAGATCGTACATTTGGCTTCCATTTACTGCAACACGTTTCCCTTTCATCATACCAAACATACGAAAAACATTCAGCACGGGCTTATCAACGCCATTGGTTGCCAGGTCACGAAAACCATAAAACCAGGGCTGGCCTTCAAATTCAAAAGCCCAGGTAACGGCTCCCATCAAATTAACTTTAAAAGAATCGGCCAGTAAATATTTACGGGCAAAAGATGCGGCGGTATAACTTGAATACATGGTACCATTGCGGTAAGCATTGGAAGGATTGGTTTTCATACCACAGGCGGCACAACCTTCAGGATCGCTCTCGCCAATTACAATTGGCAGGTTTTTTAATTGCGGATACGATGCTACAAACTTAAACCCTGCATTAATATCTGTTAACTGCCGGCCCATATTCATCTGCACATGTCCGTCCACTACTTTCGGCGAACCCTTTGCATGAAACAATATCATATCCACTGGTGACCCGATTTTTCCCGTTACATAATTCGTATCTAAAAAACAATGCTTAACAAAGGCATGAAGCCACTCCTGTGCAGTTTTACCTGCCGTACCGGCAATATTTATTCCGCCAATTTTGGCTGCAGGCAATGCCCGTTTAACAGCATCGGCTGTAAAATCATACAGTTTAAAAAAATCATCCCTTGTTCCTTTCCAGTAGCCATTGGGTTCATTCCACAATTCCCACCACCAGCTTTCAACTTCTTTTTTTCCGTAACGATCAACACTGTGCAGCACCCACTGATAAATAAGTTCGGCCCATTTATTATAATTCTTAGGCGGATAAGCCCAGCCAGTATAGATAGTAGCATAAGCATCACCGGGTTTCCAGTAGTGCCGGTATGGAGTTGGATTGGTTGACAATGCCTCGGGCATAAAACCAATCTGCGCCAAAGGCTTCATGCCTCTTTGTATATAGGTATCAAAAATACTGTCAACGATCCTCCAGTTGTAGACAGGATTACCATTGGCATCTTCGGTATAGGCATTGGTACTTCCCCATTTTAATGCAGGTGTACCATCGCCCGTAACCAGCATGCTATGTGCACGTACATATACCGGCACAGGACTTAGTTTGGCTATTTCACTCAGTAATTTTTTCCCGTCTTTCATATAGGTATAATTCGGCTCATCGTAACCGAACCATGCCCACACTGGCGTCATATCGCCGGTTTCTTTGTTCAAATCTACGTATATGGTGGTTGGCTGCGCCGATGCAGCTAACATCAAAAAAGCCGATAGTATAATAAAAGGCAGTTTTATTTGCATTTTTTAAAAAGATATTGTAGTAAGCTTTTTAAGTTGCTTATTTTTAAAACCTTCGCTTTGCTGTATGCTGAAATTTTCTACATCCTTTAAAATTATAGTTTTTGCATCCGGAACCGTTTCTGCTTTTATCCGAAACAGGTCTGCATTTTTTACATCATCCATCATAATAGCAGGCCTAATCTCTTTACCCAAATAACTTACTTCCACATTATTCATTTTAATGCCATTAACATGGCGGATAAACAAACCATAGGCAGGCATGATGCCCATTTTCGCCGGTTCGGGATACCCCTTTTCATTTTCAGGAACCGCTGCCGGAATTTTTGAAAACGCAGAATCCATTGGCCGGTAATAAATACGGATATTGTTAAGCTCAACATCTTCAATGTTTTTGCCCGGCAAGCCACTGATGATAGAAGCAAAATGTGAATCGGCATTATAGACCATGATATTGCTTAGCAGCACCCGGCGCAAGGCGCCTAAGGTTGAATCGGGAGCCGGCATACGCATTCTTGAACCAAGGCGCAAAAAGATGGGTGCGTTGAAAATATCTCTCATGGTAATATTGGTGATGGTTACATCTTCCAGCAGGGCGCCATCAACGGTTTCCAGCGCCAGGCCACGGCAAAAATCAAAAACACAATTGGAGATGGTAATATTTTTAAAACCAGCATTTGATTCTGTACCCATTTTTATTCTTCCGGTAGGCCCTTCCCTGTCTGGTACTTTTTTCACTTCATTGCGTTTGAAAGTGCCATCGTAAAATGTGCCCAGGTCGTAGCCGCTTACCTGGCAATTGCTGATGGTTATATTTTCGGAAGATTTTGCATAGCCCAGTCCATAAGAACTTTTTAAAACAATGGCGTCATCATAAGGGGCATTAATGCTGCAGTTGGAAATGCGTACATTGTTACAGCAGTCTATATCCATCCCGTCGCGGTTAGTATCCATTTTTAAATTATCAATGGTACAATTATCAACGCCAGTCAACAGCATCCCAAAATGGCCGCCGTTTAAAATAGTAAAGTCACGAAGAATAACATTGCGGCAAAGTTTCAATGCAATACATTTATTACCCCAGGGCCTTCTTGCCGAAACTCCCCTGCGTAAGCCTTTGCCATTGATTACGCCCGGGCCGGTTATGGAAATATCCTGCAGGTTTTCGCCCCATATCAAACTGTTGTGCCAATGACTGTGGCCATAATCCTGGTATTGATCAAAAGCGTTTGGTTCTGCATCATCATATTTTCCATTGGCAGAAGAATCAGCAGCCAGTAAAACACTACCTGCTTCCAGGAAAATAGCAATATGGCTTTTAAGCCTGATAGAAAAACTTAGATAAGTGCCGGCCGGAAAATAAACCGTTCCGCCGCCTGCACCAGCTGCCGCATCAATTGCATCGTTAATTGCTTTTGTATCAAGGGTAATGCCATCGCCTTTTGCACCATAAGTTCTCACATCATAAAAAGTACCTTTTGCATCAACTGTAAAAGCAATTAAAGCAACCAAAATACAACAGCATAAATAAGTAATTTTCTTTTTCATAATCTGTCAATTTCCATCTGGCTTTGCAGACGACATCATCGCACTTAAAGGCCAGTACCATTGCTCCAATGCATCAGGTCTTGCCGGGTTAAATGCGGAGATATCTTTCTTTAAAAATTTCACAAAAGGCAATTGCTGATCTTTGATTGACTGAACCACGCAGCGGGCCAGTTCATAAGCACCATAAGGATTAAAGTGCGTATTATCCTTTAACTCCTTATCCTGCCAGGGGAAGGTATTGGCAGGATAATGCACAAATGCCTTAATAGATCTTTCATCTCCCCAGGCTTCGTATAAAATTTTACTCATGGCATTCAGATCTATCAACGCAACGTTTTCTTCTTTGGCTGTTTGCCGCATGGCTTCGGGATAATCTGACAAAGTATTAATGATATGGCCCGTTGAATCAAAACTTCGTCGGTGCATAGAAGTAACCAGCACCGGCGTGATATTTCTGTTTCTTGCTTCTGCAATCCATTCCTTTAAAGTTGATTTGTAAGTAGTGAATGGATCTAAAAAATTACCACCGGGTTTTTGGTCGTTGTGTGTAAACTCTATAAATAAATAGTCGCCCGGCTTTGCCATACTCCATATTTTTTCCAAACGCTTTTCGCCTTTGAAAGCTTTTAAGGTTTCGCCACTTTCGGCATAGTTGGCAACACAAATATTATTCGGCTCAAAAAAAGCAGGAAACATTTGCCCCCAGGCTGCCCATGGTTCCCGGTCCTGGTCAACCACGGTTGAATTACCTGCAAGGTAAATAGTGGGGGCTGTTGTGTTACGGGTAATTTCTATACCACAAACCTTCGCAAGCGAATCGTTAAATTCAATGGTCAATAAATTATCCCAGTGCAGGTAAGTGAATTCACGGGGTTTTAATCTTACTTTACCGATAGCTGCCCCACCGGCATCTTTTATAATGCTGTCTTTTACATGAACTGTAAATGTCTTTTCAACGATCTCGCCGTTTTTTGTTTTTATATTTTGAAGAAAAAGTCTTCTGCATTCGGCACGAACGGTTGTGGCTGAGGTTCCCTCCTTATCACCCAAAATTAGTTTTACATCGTAGTTGCCTTCGGGAAGTTTTACAGAAAAATAAAAAGGCTTGTCACTGGTAATAAAATCACAGGCCAGGGCATCCTTACCTTTTCTTTCTACAGACTTTACAACTGAGCCCTGGTCGAACCCATAACCAGTTTGGTATGTGAATTTTGATTCGGGTGTTACCTGAACATAACCAGGCGCTGTTTTGCCGGAACCAAAATCAAATTTAAAGGATGTTTGCTGCGCCAGTATTGAATGAACAACCAACTGCATCATCATTACAAAAGCTACTTTCTTTTTCATTTTACAATAATTTCATAGTTCATACCTGCCTTCGTTTCAAAGGCAGATTCCAATAATGTTGCTGCATGTTCAACAGGAACTTGTGTAAGCAGATTTATGTTCTTCACCTGTATCTTTTCATGTGTAATTAATTTACACAGCCCGCCGTTCTTTGATGTAACAATAGCCCTGGTCAATTTTCCATCTTTCCACCACATTTCAATTTCAAAATTGCCTCTTGCTATTAATCCTTTTACATGCCCGCCTTTCCAGACAGCAGGTAAAGCAGGTAAAAGTTGAATACCGGCAAGATGACTTTGCACCAACATTTCTGCAATGCCTGCTGTTGCACCAAAATTTCCATCAATCTGGAAAGGCGGATGTGTATCAAATAAATTATTAAGGGTTGATGTCTTTAATAATTCGCCATACATTTTATATGCATGATCTCCATCCAGCAATCTTGCCCAGAAATTTATTTTCCAGGCCTTACTCCAACCGGTGCCTCCATCACCCCGTACTTCCAGCGTTTTTTTAATGGCGTTGGAATAAGTTGTATCAATTAATGGAGAGATTTCCCTGCCGGGATGCAAACCAAAAGCATGTGACACATGGCGGTGCTGCGGATCCTCATCTTCCCAATCGCCAAACCATTCAACTAAATTTCCTTTCTTACCAATCTTCAGCGGACTTAGCATTGCCCGCTTTTGTTTTATAAGTGCGGCAAAATCTTTGTCACTATTTAAAATACTATCCGCTTCAATAATATTGGTGAACAGATCCCACATGATCTCCATATCCATGGCCGATGCGATGGTTACAGTTCCTTTAAACCCATTGGGATGCAGGTAAACATTTTCCGGTGAAGTTGATGGCGCCGTGATCAGCTTTCCATCTTTTTCTACCAGCCAATCCAAACAGAATTCAGCGGCTGATCTCATCAATGGATAAGCTGTTTCTTTTAAATATTTTTTATCGCCCGTAAATCTGTAATGTTCATACAGGTGCTGACTAAGCCAGGGACTGCCCAAACTCCAGTTAGCCCATTTTGGATCACCATTACCTTCACCAACAGGATTTGTTTGTGCCCAGATATCCGAATTATGATGTACTGCCCAGCCATGCATTCCATAATAATTTTTAGCTGTTACTGTTCCGTTCTTTGATAACCGCTTAATATGATCAATCAAATTCTGATTCATTTCAGAAAGATTGGTTTGCTCTGCCAGCCAGTAATTCATTTGCAGATTAATATTGGTGGTATAGTTGCTGCGCCAGGATGGACGGATCTGGTTGCACCAGATGCCCTGCAGGTTTGCAGGCATTCCGCCGGGTCTGGAAGATGAGATAAACAGGTAGCGTCCATATTGAAAATATAATTCTTCCAATGCAAAATCAGGATTGCCTTTTTGATAAGCAATCAACCTTTCATTCGTTGGAAGATTAGGAGCCGTTGATTTATTCAGCGATAAAGAAAGCCGGTTAAAATACTTTTGATAATCTTTCATGTGGGCGTCCAACAACTGTTGGTAATTTTTCTTTACAGCGTCCTGTAAATATTGCCGGGCAATTTTCTCCTCATCCTTACCTTCACTTACCGGACATTTATCGTATCCATTAAAACTGGTGGCTGCCGAAACAAACAGCAGCACTTCAGTTGCATCTGAAATGATCAGTGAAGTATCTGTTGAACTGACTAGGCCATCGGGTGTAACAGCTTTTATCCTGAACTGAAACCGCATGCCATCGCAATTGGCGCTGTCTTCATAGATCAGTGGCTTGGGATTTCTTCTTTCATCATTAGTAATTCTTGCCTTTCCTTTTAATACCAGTACTTTATCGCCTGTCACTAGTTTTTTATACAGCAACTCATGAAAAACATCTACCGAAAAATTCAGTTGCTTTGCTTTACTTGCTTTTAATCGTATTACAATTACCTGGTCAGGCGCTGAGGTAAATATTTCTTTTGAATATTCCACACCGCCTGCTGTGAATTTTGTAGTAGCCACGGCATTGCAGATATTCAGGTCACGATAAATATTTGAGGCCTCACCCGAATATTTTTG
>Ga0302321_100006445_pt1 | contig 10328 bp, 11 predicted proteins | sample Fen_T0_1_FD_202505 | JGI IMG/M metagenome (GOLD analysis project Ga0302321, IMG submission 202505) | Peat permafrost microbial communities from Stordalen Mire near Abisko, Sweden - Fen_T0_1 | ecosystem: Environmental > Terrestrial > Soil > Wetlands > Permafrost | place: Sweden: Abisko... | reverse complement strand
ATGCGCTCTGCCCCGCATCGTGGAGACGTCGGATGGCCACCGACAAGATGGCCAGGAACGCGACGATCCAGACGATGAACAGCAGGAAGCTGCTGAAGAACCCGCCGTTGCGGAAGATCAGGTTGACGAAGAGCACGATCACGAACTCCACGATCCACACGCCCAGCACGAACCACCAGAACTCCGGCCTCGACGCGCGTCCCTGGAAGTTACCGATATTCGAGATGCCCTTCTGGAACGCCTCGCTAAATCCCATTACCCCTCCTCAGCATGGACCCGCGCTTCTCTGCAGGTCGCTGGGGGACATTGTTGGCCCCACGGACGTACCGTGACGGCAATTCGGTCAAAGTGTGCGTGTCGCCTGTGTTAACTCCACAGGTCGACACTGACCTCAGGCCGGCTTGGGACCGTAGGCGTTGTCGGTGGGCGTGCCCTCCATGATCCAGAAGATCAGCAGGACGAGATTTCCGCACGGAACGAGCAGGAGCAGTTGGAGCCACCCCGACTGGCCACGGTCGTGCAGGCGCCGGCAGCCGACGGCGAGCTCCGGGATGATCAAAGCGAGCTGAACGAGGCCGCCGATGATGAGGAAGACGACACCGAGCCAGAAGATGAAGCCCGGCGTCTCGCCCTGCGCGGTGTTGACGCCTCCGATGATCATGAGGATGTAGCCGGGCAGGAACGCCACCAGGCTCACGAGGATGGCGAAGAGGTAGAACCACCAGAACTCCGACCGGGTGGCCCGGCCGTCGAACGTGGCGTACTTGTTCAGGCAGGTCTTGACGGACTCACCGAACGACATCGAGAACCTCCGTTAGTAGACGGGTGCGCCCGGCGGGGGGCCGTAGGCGTTGGGACCTGGCATGCCCTCGAGCACCCAGAACACGATCAGGACGATGCCACCGCACGGGACGACGAGCAGCAACTGCAGCCACCCTGACTGGCCACGGTCGTGTAGGCGTCGGCAGCCCGCGGCAAGCAGCGGGATGAGGAGCGCGATCGACACCCCGAGCATCGCCAGGTTGGAGAACAGCGACATCACGCCGAGCAGGCCTGAGATGAGCCCGTCGCCGGTGACCCCCGCAAGGATTCCGAAGAAGATCGCTATGACGTACAGGACAACGGTCACCAGCGCGGTGAAGAGGTAGAACCACCAGAACTCCGAACGGGACGCACGACCGTCGAACGTGGCGTACTTGTGCAGGCAGGTGCGGACACTGGTCATGAAGTCCATGGGCCAAGACTGCCACGTTCAGGCCCGCATCAGCGTGCACGACAGGTCTCCCGTTCGACGGGCCGCGCCGATAGCCTGTGGAGCCACACGGGCGCAACCGCTGCGTCCGCGAGGGAGGAATGATGTCCACCGATAACCCGCTGCCCGACGAGAACGCGCAGCCCGACGAGAACGCGCAGCCCGACGAGAACGCGCAGCCCGACGAGAACGCGCAGCCGCAGATTCCTGACGCCGACTCGGCGCCGACGCCCGAGCCCCCGGCCGTTGTCGAGCCCCCGGCGCCGGTCGAGCCGCCGGCCGTTGTCGAGCCGCCGGCCCCCGCCGCAGCGCCGGTCGTCGCGGCCGCCGCCGCTCAGGCACCCGAGATCCCGCCGGCGCCACCTGCTTACCCCACGGCACCCGCCTACCCGACGACGGCGACGCAGTACCAGCCGGCCCCGCAGAACACCCTGGGCGTGATCGCGCTCGTCATGGGCATCCTGCAGTTCTTCTGCCTCGGCATCATTGGTTCGATCCTCGCCATCATCTTCGGCAAGGTCGGCATGAACAAGGCGAAGGCGGGCCTGGCGACCAACGGCGGCGTGGCCAAGGCCGGCTTCTGGCTCGGCATCATCGGCCTGATCCTTTTCGCGATCGGGATCATCATCTTCATCATCCTTCTTGCGAGCGGGAACTCCACTGTCGACTTCAATGTCGGCACCAACTGACCTCACCAACCTGAGCCCTGCAATGACGAAGGGCCGCACTCGATGAGTCCGGCCCTTCGTCATTGCTCTGTCCGGTCAGCCGGCGACGACCTCGAGATTGACGATCGCGACGACGTCGCTGTGCACCTCGACCTTGGCCGAGTGCTTGCCGACGGTCTTGATCGGCGAGGCGAGGATCACCTTGCGCTTGTCGAGCACCGGGCCGCCGGCCGCCTTGACGGCGTCCGCGACGTCGGTCGACGTGATCGAGCCGAAGAGTCGACCCGCCTCGCCGGCGCGAGCCACCAGCGTGATGGTCTTCGCCTCGAGCTCGGCCTTGATCTCGTTGGCGTGGCTGAGATCGCGCACCTCGCGGACCTTGCGGGCCCGCTTGATCTGCGTGACCTGCTTCTCGCCGCCGCGCGTCCAGTTGATCGCGAAGCCACGAGGCAGCAGGAAGTTGCGGCCGTAGCCGTCCTTGACCTCGACGACGTCGCCGGGCGCGCCGAGACCGGCCACGTCCTGGGTGAGGATGAGTTTCATCGGATGTCCTGTTCTTGCGGCGGTCAGCGCGCGGTCGAGGTGTAGGGGAGAAGGGCCACCTCGCGGGCGTTCTTCACGGCCATGGCGATGTCGCGCTGGTGCTGCGTGCAGTTGCCCGTCACGCGGCGCGCGCGGATCTTGCCGCGGTCCGAGATGAACTTGCGAAGAAGGTTCGTGTCCTTGTAGTCGATGCCCTTGACGCCGTCCTTGCAGAACGCGCAGGCCTTCGCCTTGACGATCTTGTCCTTGCTGTTGCTGCGCGAGGACTGCTTGCGCTCGGTGTTCTTGTTGTCCCGTGCCATCTGTCGTGCTCCTGTCAGGTTGGTGCCGAGGCACCGGATGTCTGTGGGGGGTCTGCTGCCTAGAAGGGAGGCTCGTCGAAGCCTGCGCCGCCGCTCGGGCCGGAAGCCCACGGATCGTCGGACGGGCCGGATGAGGCACCGCCGGAGTCGCCGCCGAAGCCGCCGCCTTGACGCTGCACCTTGTTGACCTTGGCGGTGGCGTACTTGAGCGCGGGGCCGACCTCGTCGACCTCCATCTCCATGACGGTGCGCTTCTCGCCCTCGCGGGTCTCGTATGAGCGCTGCTTGAGCCGGCCGGTGACGATGACGCGCATCCCCTTCTGCAGGGACTCGGCCACGTTCTCGGCTGCCTGGCGCCAGATGCTGCAGCGCATGAAGACGGCGTCGCCGTCCTTCCACTCATTCGTGGCCTTGTCCAGCATCCGGGGCGTGGACGCGACGGTGAATGAGGCAACCGCCGCGCCGCTGGGCGTGAAGCGCAGCTCGGGATCCGCGGTGAGGTTGCCCACCACCGTGATGACGATGTCGCCGGCAGCCACTACTCGGCTCCCGCCGCGGCCTTGGCCTTGGTCTCGAGGGGACGCGTCACCTTGGTGCGCATGACGGCCTCGTTGAGCGACAGCTGGCGATCGAGTTCCTTGACGGACTCGACCGTGGCCGTCAGGTCGATGACGGCGTAGATGCCCTCGGCCTTGTGATTGATCTCGTAGGCCAGGCGACGCCTGCCCCAGATGTCGATCTGGTTGACGGTGCCCCCGTCAGCGCGGACGACGTTGAGGAACGTCTCCAGGCTGGGAGCGATGGTCTTCTCTTCCAGGTCGGGATCGAGAATGACCATGACCTCGTAATGACGCATGAACAACCCACCTCCTTCGGACTAAGCGGCCACGGTCGTTCCGTGACAGGAGGGTGTTTCGCGTGTGCCCGGGCGAGGAGCCCTGACGGCAGCGCTCAAGGCTACCCGACAGGCCCCCGACCCACGAAATCCGCTCGTTCACGGCAGCACGGGACCCGCCCCCGGCCCCGTTAGGGTGAGGCCGTGCGGATCGCCACCTGGAACGTCAACTCGATCGGCGCCCGCCTGCCGCGCGTGCTGGAGTGGCTGGAGGCGGCCGAGCCCGACGTCGTCGCCCTCCAGGAGCTCAAGTGCACGTCCGACGACTTCCCGCACCTGCCCATCCAGGCCCTCGGCTACGAGGCCGTCGCGCACGGCAACGGGCGCTGGAACGGGGTCGCCCTCCTCAGCCGCGTCGGCCTCGAGGACGTCACGCTCGACCTCTCCGGTCAGCCGGAGTACGAGGGCGTGGTCGAGACCCGGGCGGTCGGCGCGACCTGCGGTGGCGTGCGGGTGTGGAGCGTCTACGTGCCCAACGGCCGGGAGCCCGACCACGACCACTACGCCTACAAGCTGGCGTGGTTCGACGCCCTCCGTGGCACGGTGGCGAGCGAGCTGGCCGCCGATCCGGCCCTGCCGTACGCGGTGATCGGTGACTTCAACGTCGCGCCCACCGATGCCGATGTCTGGGACATCGCGCAGTTCGCGAACTCCACGCACGTCACCCCCGCGGAGCGTCAGGCCCTCGCCGACCTGCGTGCCGAGGGGCTCGCCGACCTCATGCCGCGTTCCTTGAAGGGGGAGCCCTACACCTTCTGGGACTACCGCAACGGCGCCTTCCACCGTGGCTGGGGCATGCGCATCGACCTCATCTACGCGAACTCCCCGTTCGTGGCCCTCGCGCAGGACACCTGGGTTGACCGCGAGGCACGCAAGGGCAAGGGCGCCTCGGACCACGCGCCACTCGTCGTCGACCTCACCGATCCGGTGACCGTCAGCCCATGACCCTCGCCGTCCGCACGATCACCGCGCAGCAGCACTCAGAGTGGATCGCCACTCGTGACTTCGTCTCGTTCCTGCAGCTGCCCGAATGGGGGCAGATCAAGCAGGGGTGGCGCCATGAGTCAGTCGGCTGGTTCGAGGCATCACGCCTCGTGGGCGCGGGACTGATCCTGTTCCGGCCCGTTCCCCGTCTTCCCCAACGATCCCTGGCCTACCTTCCCGAGGGTCCGGCCATCGACTGGCTGCGCAACGAGCATGCGCACCTCACCCTCGACGACTGGCTGGCACCCCTCCTCGAGCACTGCCGGTCACGTGGCGCGTTCCAGGTGAAGATGGGGCCACCTGTTCCGCTCCGCCGCTGGAATGCCGACACCATCAAGTCGGCCATGGCCGAATGGTCCGGCGACGACCGCTCCGCCTCTCCCCCCCAACGGATCAGCGAGGTGCTCGCCGACTGGCACTCGGCCCGAGGAGCGAAGGTCGTCGAGAGGCTCCAGGCCAGCGGATGGACCCAGGAGCCGCCCTCGGGAGCCGGATTCGGCGACTACCAGCCGCGGTACGTCTTCCAGGTGCCCCTCGCCGACCGCACGCTCGACGATGTCTTCGCCGGCTTCAACCAACTGTGGCGGCGCAACATCCGGAAGGCGCAGAAGGCCGGCGTCGAGGTCACGCGCGGCACCAGGGAGGACCTCGAGGAGTTCCACGCGGTGTACGTCGAGACCGCAGGCCGCGACCACTTCTCGCCCCGACCCCTGTCGTACTTCCAGCGCATGTGGGATGGGCTCAACTCCGTCGAGGAGCGACTGTCCTTGTACTGCGCGCGGATCGACGGGCACCTCGCCGCGGGCACGATCATGATCCGCGTCGGCAAGCACTCCTGGTACTCGTACGGGGCGTCGACCACCGCAGACCGAGATGTGCGTCCCTCGAATGCGCTGCAGTGGCGGATGATCAGCGACGCTCACGCCGCAGGCTGCAGCGTCTACGACCTGCGTGGCATCTCAGACACCCTTGATCCCGCCAACCACCTGTACGGCCTCGTGCAGTTCAAGGTGGGCACGGGCGGCTTCGCCCAGGAGTACGCGGGCGAGTGGGACTACGTCCTTCGGCCCTTGTGGGCCAAGGGATTCCAGACCTACCAATCCCGACGAGGCTAGGACTACAGATGGCATACGCCCTGACGATCGACGCCGACCGGTGGCGTGCGCACGTCGACGAGGTCGCCGACTCCGTGCTCCGCGGTGCGGGCGCTCCCATCGTGCCCGTCGTCAAGGGCAACGGCTACGGGCTCGGTCAGCGGGTCCTCGCCGAGGAGTGCCTGCGCCTGGGCGTCGACACTGTCGCGGTGGGCACGGTGTTCGAGGTCGACGAGGTCGCGGAGTACGGCTCGTACGACATTGTCGTCCTCGAGCCGTTCGAACCGCGCGACGCCTTCGCAGCAGACGCCTGGTGGCGCCTGGGTCAACGCCTGCACGCGGGCCGCGTCGTGCGCACCGTCGCGTCGAAGGAGTCGCTCCTCGCGCTGGCCGAGGGGCACGGCTCGGTACGCGTGCTCCTCGAGGCCCAGACCTCGATGCACCGCTTCGGCTTCGACGAGGCCGGACTGCTGTCCGCCCTGGCCGACGCGGATGTGCGCAGGGCCTTCGCGATGGGCCGCGTGCTCGTCGAGGGCCTCGCCCTGCACATGCCGATCGCCTCGCCGGTCGACGAGGTCGAGCCGCGAGGCGCCGCCCTCGGGCCGGCACGAGTGCGCGAGGTCGTCCGCTGGGCCGGGCTCTGGCAGGCCGAGACCGAGGTCTGGTCCGGACACAACTCCCCGGCCAGTCGCGTGTGGGTCTCGCATCTCGACGACGCCAACCTGGCAGAGGTCGTCCGTGCGGTACCGGACGTGGTCCTGCACGCCCGCATCGGAACGCGCCTGTGGCTCGGCGACCGCGCCGCGCTCCGGGCGGCGGGCAGCGTGCTCGCCGTCCACCCGCTGCCCGCCGGCACGCACGTGGGCTACCGCCAGCGCACCGGCCCCAAGGACGGCACGCTCGTCGTCGTGTCCGGAGGCACGGCGCACGGTATCGGCCTGGCCGCGCCGACCCCGGCCGCGAGCGTGCGGCAGCGCGTCGTGACGGCGGGGACGGGAGCCCTGGACGCCGCCGGGCGGGCGTTGTCGCCCTTCACGTGGGCGGGCAAGAAGCGCTGGTTCGCCGAGCCGCCCCACCAGCACACCTCGATGATCTGGCTGCCCAAGGGCTGCGTCATCCCAGCAGTGGGGGATCAGCTTCCGGCAGAGGTTCGGCTGACGACGTCACGCTTCGACTGCGTGCTCGGCCTAGCGTGAACCGATCGGGCGCACCGTCGAATACGCCGCCGCCCGGATCGTCCACGTCGTCGAGCAGGCCGTCGGACCTGATGGGATCCCGGCCCGGTTCGTAGATATCGCGGATCACCATCCACGCGAAGTACACCGTCGCGAGCACGTGGACCAGGGTCGCAGCGGCGTACTGCTGACCCGTGAGTCCCTTCGTGCCCTCGATGCCGTAGCCGACGAGGAACCACCAGATGCCGGCGAAGTAGACGACTTCACCGGCCTGCCAGATGAGGAAGTCGCGCCATCGCGGGCGCGCCATCGCGGCGAGCGGCACGAGCCACAGCGAGTACTGCGGTGAGTACACCTTGTTGGTCAGCACGAAGGCCGCGACGATCAGGAAGAGGATCGGGGCCAGGCGCGGTCGACGCGGTGCCGACAGGACGATCCAGGCGATGCCCGCGCACAGGACCACGAAACTGCCGGTCGCGACCACATTGAGCAGGTCCGGACGGACGCCGCGCAGGCCCGCCTCCGTGGCCATGAACCAGATCGACCCGAAGTCGACTCCGCGGGTGTTGCTGAACTTGTAGAAGGTCACCCAGCCGTCGTAGTTGGCGAGGGCCACGGGCACGTTGACGATCAGCCACGCGACGGCCGTACCGGCCGTGAGGCGCCAGAACTCGCGCCAGCGGCCCGTGCGCATGGCCAGCAGCAGGAAGCCGAACAGGAACAGGATGGGGTAGAACTTCGCCGCGACGGCCAGGCCCAGAAGGATGCCCGCGGCGAACGGATGACGCCGCGACCACAGCAGCAGCGCAACGCCCGCGAAGGCGAGCGGCAGCAGGTCCCAGTTGACCGTTGCCGCAAGGATCACCGTCGGCGCGAGCGCCACGAGTGCGGCGTCCCAGGGGCGCCGGCGCACGGTCAGGGCGGTGGCTGCGACCGCGATCGCCAGCGGGATGAACAGCAGCACGACGTTGACGTCGAAGAACATCGTCACCTTGTCGATGCCACCGAGGGCGACATTGAATCCGGACGTGATCATCGCGGCCAGCTGCATGAACGCCCCGGTGAGCACGGGGTACTCGAGGTACTGGTGCGAGGGGCCCGCCTGCAGATACGGGATCAGGCCGTCCGCGAAGCCGCGCAGCGTGTAGAGCGGCGCGATGTCGGTGTAGCACAGGTGCTCGTAGCGTTCGGGGCTCCGCCACAGTTCGTGCCGGCAGGAGAGGTCGAGCAGGTATCCGATCGCGTACGCCACCGCCGCCATCGCCACGACGATCCGCACCGGGCTCCACCAGGACACCCCCGCCTTGGCCCACCGGCCCATCGGCCCACCGATCGCGCCGACGCTGGCCGCGACCAGTGGGTCCTCGCGAACCGGTTCGGCGACGGAGGGCGGCGGCGTCACTACGGTCTGCCTTCCCCTGTCGGCTGCGTGGCTGGCGGCGTGCTGGCCGGCGGGGCATCGGGTGCCGCGGCGGTCGGGCTGAACACCGATCCGTCCGGTGGCGTGCTGGCCGGCACCTCAGTGGGGGTCGGGGCTGCCGTCGGCGAATCGGTCGGAAGTGTATCCGTGGGGCTCGGTTCGGGCGTGAACTCGTTGACGACCGCCGGGGTCGGGCAGCCCGACGGGATCTCGCTGACGCCGTCCCACGTCGTGGGGCAGTTCAGCACGGGGATCGTGCCGTCCGGCGGCGCCGGGAAGTCCTTCACGGGCTTGCCCTGCAGCGCAGCGGACATGAAGGCCGTCCAGATGGCCGCCGGGAACGAGCCTCCGGTCACTGTCGCAAGGCCGCCCGTGCCCGCCATCGACACGGGAGTTCCGTCTGGGGTCTCCTTCGCCATCAGCACCGCGGTGGCCAGTTGCGGGGTGTAGCCGACGAACCAGGCACTCTTGTTGTCGTCGGTGGTGCCTGTCTTGGCCGCAGCCGGTCGCTTGAGACCCTGCGCCGCGAAGCCTGTGCCGTTCTTGACGACCTGTGTCAGGGCGTAGCTGACCGTGTCGGCGACCGGCTTGTCGAAGGCGCTGTTGGTCTTCGGCGTGAACTCGTACAGCAGTCCGCCGTTGGGCCCCATGACCTTCGAGAGGACCGTCGGCTGCGCGTGCGTCCCGCGCGCGGCGAAGGTCGAGTAGGCACTGGCCATGTCGAGACCGGAGGGCGATGCCGTTCCGAGCACGAACGTGAGGTCGAGGTTGTCGAGGTTGAGGCCGGGCGTCGTGGCCGGAACACCCGCCCGCAGGGCGGCATCGGCCACGGACTTCACGCCGATCTTCGACTCGAGTTCGACATAGGCGGAGTTGATGCTGTTCTCGGTCGCCTGCAGAAGGTTCACGGGGCCGTAGGACTTGTTCCCGTAGTTGTTGAACGTGTAGCCATCGACCGTGGCCGGGGAGTCGCCGTTCAGCATCGTGCTGAGCGGCACCTCCTTCTCGGTGGCCGCGGCCAGGGCGAAGGGCTTGAACGTGGACCCCGCCTGCGCGAAGTCCCGCGTCGCGTTGTTGATCTGGTCGTCGATGAAGTTCTTGCCGCCATAGATCGCGACGACCTCGCCCGTGCCGGGGCGCACGGCCGCCAGCCCGATGCGCAGACCGTCGGTGCCGCTGGTCGGGCCGGCCTTCCTCACCGCCGCCGTCGCCGCCTTCTCCGCCGCCTTGTCGAATGTCGACGTGATGCGCAGGCCGCCCTGCTGGATCTCGGTGTCGTCGAAGCCGAGCTGCCTCAGCTCGTCCTCGATCATCGTCATCATGAAGCCGGTCTGCCCGGCGAGTCGATCCCGTGCCTTCTGCTTCTTGATCGTCGGGAACTCCTGATTCGCCCGCTTCTTGGGCGACAGCCAGCCCTGGTCGACCATTCCGTCCAGCACGTAGTTCCACCGCGCCTCAAGTGCCGGGAGGTCGTTCTCAGGCGCCAACCCGCTGGGGGACTTGATGATCGACGCGAGCACGGCGCCCTGCGCCACATCGAGTTCGCTCGCGGGAACGCCGAAGTACGCGATGGCCGCTGCCTCGATCCCGTAGGCGCCGCGGCCGAAGTAGATCGTGTTGAGGTAGTTGCCGAGGATCTCGTCCTTCGACACGACCGTCTCGAGCTTGAAGGCCAGCAGTGCCTCCTTGATCTTGCGGTCCCAGGAGCGCTCCTGAGTGAGGAAGGCGTTCTTGGCGTACTGCTGCGTGATCGTGGAACCGCCCTGAGTAGACCCGCCGGTGACGTTGTTGAGCAGCGCACGGCCGATGCCGAGCGGCGAGACTCCGCCGTGGTCGTAGAACGAGCGGTCCTCAGCGGCGAGAACCGCGTGCTGGACGTCGATGGGCACCTGGTTCAGGGCCACGCTCCGTCGCGTTGCATCACCGAGCCGACCCATCTCGGACGTGCCGTCGGACCAGTACACGATGGTGGCCTGACTGGTGGCGAGGTCGTTG
>Ga0302321_100006444_pt1 | contig 10330 bp, 4 predicted proteins | sample Fen_T0_1_FD_202505 | JGI IMG/M metagenome (GOLD analysis project Ga0302321, IMG submission 202505) | Peat permafrost microbial communities from Stordalen Mire near Abisko, Sweden - Fen_T0_1 | ecosystem: Environmental > Terrestrial > Soil > Wetlands > Permafrost | place: Sweden: Abisko... | reverse complement strand
ATCCCAAATGCGGATTGGGAAACGCTGAAGGGTCTCGTCCAACCGGCTTTCACGATCGCGCTTCTCGTCGCGATGCAGGCGCTGCTCTGCGCAGTGGTGACGGATGGCTTGATTGACCAGCGGCATGATTCCAATCGCGAACTCGTGGGCCAAGGCGTGGCCAACATGGTCGGGCCGTTCTTCGGCTGCATTCCAGCGACGGGCGCGGTCGCACGTTCAGTTATCAACGTTCGCTCTGGCGCGCGCACGCCAGTAGCCGGAGCGACGCACTCGGTGTTACTGCTAATCATGGTGCTTGCCGCGGCTCCGCTGGTTAGCTACGTACCGCTGGCTACATTAAGCGCAGTGTTGGTCGTGGCGGCCTTCCGAATGGTTTCGTGGAAACAGTTTTTACGGCTATCGCGCTGGCCGTTCAGCGATTCGGCAGTGTTTATTGCCACGTTTGCCCTGACCGTGCTAACCAATCTGACCCTGGCGGTTGAGGTCGGCGTCGTGCTAGCAGCACTCTTGATGGTGAAGCGCATTTCGGAAACGTCGAAGATCACTGCGGTGGATGAAGCGACCGAAACCGAAGGGTCTCAGCATTCGCTCGTCGGCAAAGAGGTGCCCAAAGGCGTGCTCATCTTCCGCGTTTTTGGCGCGTTCTTCTTTGGTATGGTGGACCAACTTGACACGGAGCTGAAGCGCGCGAAGCAAGAGCCGGAGGTTTTGATTTTGCGTGTGCGCAAAGTTCTCGCGATGGACGCCACAGGGCTGCAAGCGCTCGAAGATCTGCACCACAAGCTCAAGGCAAAGGGCAAACACCTGATTTTGAGCGCGCCACACACCCAACCGCTCGCAGTCATGATAAACTCCGGTTTTATCGAAAGGCTCGGCGAAGAAAACGTCTGTGCACACATCGGCGCCGCGCTCGACCGTGCGCGCGAAATCCTAGGTTTGCCGCCGGCCAAAGAAATCGCGAACACGCCTGAATCCTTGCTCGCCGAAAAACGGCAGCTCGAAGCGGCACGACAGGAATTGTCAGACGCCGTCGAACGCGCTAATCAGATGCTGAATAAGCGGGACGGCGCCGAAAAATAACCTTCCCCTATCGCCTCTAGCAGCATCGTGCGCGTCACGGTGTGGCAAGACAACTTGCCTAACCAGTTAGAAGATTCAGAAACTACAATCTCTCCAAACGAAGAAGCGCGGCATTAAAAACCGCGCTTCGTTCTTTTAGTTTTCCAAGCCCGACCCGCCTTACGACGGGTTGCGTTCACACGAGTTCGCAAGCACCACCAGCGCAGGCCGCGACCTGCTTAAGCTCGGTGATATCCTCGTCCTCGCACAGTTCGGTGTAGTCGACTGGTTTGTAGTGAAGAGCGTTCCATTTTTCGATGTCCTCCGGCGAAGAAACCGACTCGCGCGGAGCTTGGGCATAGGCTTTGTCGCCACTGTCTTGGAGAAGCGCGATGCCGGTGAAAATAGCTCGGTTGCTCCAGATGTATTCGGCGACATCCTGCCATTCGTCGCGCCGCACGGTGACCGTGCAGGAAACGTTGTGATGCAGCCCTGGAGAAAATTGCTCGTGACGGCGACCTGCTTGCACCCAATGCGTCTGAACCGTGCGGATATAGTCGAGATGTTGCAGCGCCGAAACGTCCTCGCGATAAATACCAAAAGCCGGACCTTCGACCGGGAAAGTGATCAGCTCCGTACGCTTGTGCGGATCGTAGATGCTCTCCTCACACATGTGCGGATTCGCCTTTTTGAAATGCTTGTAGATCGGATCGTAGATGTTGGTCTGCACGCGGCGGAAGTAGCGCACCGAGTGGTGCGGATGCAAACCGCTGCTTGTGCCAAGGAGGAGACTGGCCGTGCCTTCGGGCTTCACGCAGGTCGTACGCGCCGCGGGCCGGATGCCGATGGCCTTCGCGACGATGAGGTTCACAGTCTTCACCACTTCGGCTGCTTGGCGGAGCACCTCAGGATTGAGGAGAACGTCCGGCCGATCAAGTATTCCGCAAATGGATACACCGAGGAGCGCTTCACGTTCGGTGACGTAGCGGGCGACCGGAGAAAGATAATTGAAGTTGGTGTAGCCGGCCTGGAGCGTGCCGATGAGAGCGGCTTTGGCGCAGAGCTTGTAGAATTTCTCGGGCGTCTCGGCGACGGCGGCGGACAGTGTGGTGAGATTGCAGAACTGGAAGCCAGAGACGGTCTCGCCTTCCTTGAGTTCGCCTTGATAGCCGAGTTCGCGGAGGCGGGCGATGGATTCCTTGTCGAGGTTGACGCGGGGATTGAGGCCGATCTCGACACAGGGATTCGAGCCGTGCTCGGGATCTTCCACGAAGTAGAAACCGGGTTCACCAAATTGTTTTTGTGCTTCGAAAAGGCGGTCAAAATCTTCGCGGCTGGCCTTGCTGCGGACGATCACAGCGGAGTTGTTGCTCGCAGCGCGTTGCGGGTTAGTGTCGAACCAGCTGCCAGTTTTGGCATTGGTCATTTCGACGTCGTCAGCCGAGAACAAACAGATAGTAGCGGAGCGGCGGATGCCGCCGGAGAGCACAGCCTTGGCGGCCCACATGATGCAATCGTAGGCTTCAATCGAGTGCATCTTGCGGCCAGCTGCTTTGTCGAGGATATGCTCGATGTGTTTGAGCGCATGCATCAACGGCTCGGCACCAGGCGCCTTGCCACCCGAAGTGCGCAGCGGGGAACCGGCGGGGCGAATCAGACCAAAATCGAACTGAACGCGACGACCTTCGACCGCGGCGACAAAGAGCGCGTGCATGGATTCGGCCCAACCCTCGATCGTATCAGCCACGACATGCGTTTCGACCGGAAGGTCCTTGTTCTGAACCGCAAAAGTCGGCAGCTGGTTGATGTGTTGGCGTTGAACAGAGAAGCCAACACCACAACCACACAACAGAAGATAAAAACTCTCGCGGAACGCCTCAAGGCGATCGATGTGGGTGAAAGCGCAGTTATAAATGCGGGTGTGCTTGGACAGAATCGCTTCGCCGCCAAACTGCAGACTGCGCATCGAAGGCAGCACCTCTTTATTGTCGACCCCCGCAAACGCCGAAAAAATCCCGCCATGCAACGAGCCTATCTCGCCAGCTAATGCGACGGTGTCAGCGGAGATCTCGCCTTTGGCAATCAAGTCGCTGGCGATGTCCTTTAGCGAAGCATCGCTGAAATGCGTGAGGTGCATATCACGGACTCGTGCGACCGCTTCAGACCATGTCTCGCGGCGGCGTTTTCCAGGAGAATAGCGGGCGTACTTCGAGATCGCGATGTAGTCTTGGAGACCGTTCTGACGATGGGAAACCGGGCGTGATGCGGGGGTAGAAAAAGCGGTCATGGTAATAAATGTTACTCCTCTGTGACGAAAACGGGCTGCCACTAGGGCTTGTGGTCGCCCACCCTGTCAACCACTACCTGTTGTGGTGGTTTACTTATAACGATATTTAATAATGTACTTTTACCCTAAATTTATTTTGACGTAGTTTTTGCGAGGGAGGGTCTCCGTTTGCGACCGAGGATTCCCAATTCAACGACCAACAAAACGAATGCATTTCACCGGAATCCTTCAAGGTTCAGTTACTGGAATTTGTTCACACAGTTACCGACAACTGGCGTCCGAATTCAGGACAATGAACCGCCAAAATGCCCTACCCTAGATCACGATCGGTAGCATTGAAATCGTACCTCATATCATGTTTTAACGACAGAAAAGCGGCCGGATTTAACCGGCCGCTTTGACTAGTATAGTATCAGAGGTGATCAGCTCAGAATTTTAGCCGAGCCCCAACTTGTACCTGCCAGCGAGAAAGATCGGTGAAGGTCTGGGTCGATGGCGGGGTGCCGAACTGATAGACGTATTTAGTCTGCGTTGTATCCAAGGAGGCGTTGACCGCAGCGCGCGTATAAGGGAAATCGACGCCTTCAACCACGCCGTATTTTTTATTAAACATGTTTGCGAGATTCATCACATCACCAAAAAGTTCCAGCGACACGCTCTTCCAAATTGGAACTTCCTGCGAGATGTGCAGATCGATTGTGCTTTGCCAAGCATTGAAGGCGCCGTTGCGTGGAACAACGCCGCCATTGGCGATGTATTTGCTCAAGACTGGATCGCCTTGGGCGTAGGCAAGGAAATTGTCATGATCAGCCTGTGTTTTCCAGGTAACAATCGGATCGGCATTAATGTCGCTATTTGTTTTAGGTACGTAGAGTAGATCGGTACCACTCACGCCATCACCGTTGACGTCGTTATAGTAAACCCAGCTGTAAGGATGGCCTGTCTGGCCACGATAAACGACAGAAGCCGTGGACTTGGAATGGGGAATGGAGAAGAACTGAAATTCTCGGGTGAGTGTGATCGTAACCTTGTCCGGAGTGTCGTAGTTTGACCTCGATGCCCTGTTTTCATTGGGGTTAAAGACCGTGCGACCGCTCCAGTTGGAGAACGCGACACTGGAAGTCATCGGATTGACATCCGTTGAATGGCCGTGGGTGTAGCCCGCCGAAAACGACCAGTGCTTCTTCATCGGGCGACTGAGCCGAATCGTATAGCTTTCCGAACGACCTTTGTTGCTGTCGGTCATGTAAAGGACATCGCCGAATGTGCTCTTAGGGCCCAGTCTGCCGTACATCGCAGTAGCTGTGCCAAAGTTGAAACTGGAAGGGTTGCCGGTCCTATAGACGCCGCCGGAATCGATAAAGCCATAGCGATTACGCCCGTCCGGCAAAACAGTGGCGCCTGTAGATGGCGTGAAGAGGTTCATGTTAACCACGTAGGGCGCTTTGATCATTTGCTGCTGTTCTGTTTGCAGCGAGAGCACTAGCCCCGCGACCGGCAGCTCATAGTCAAACGCGAGGCTTTCTTTCCAAGCCACCGGTTGTTTGAATTTAGGATCGGTGATATTGATCGACTGCGGAGTCGTGCCGGTTTGCAGCGAAGTTGTTGGCGTAAAGGTAAGAGGGTTCGCTGCAGATGCGCTGCTGCTCAACGAACCGATTGCGCCGGTGTTGGAATAGGCATTTGAAAGCCACACTGCGGGGTTGCGACCCTGGAAAATGCCAATGCCGCCACGTAGCTGTGTTTTCCGCTTGGTGTCGAACTTGTAGTTAAACGCAAAACGGGGCGCGATAGTATAGTTGCCACTGTTGGTCGTATCATTGCGGGTGATGGAGCTGCCAAGGTAGTCAAAACCGGCTGCGCCAAACGCATCGTTCTGCTTTGGATGAACGCCAGTGTAAGGATAGTCTAACCGTATGCCAGTGGTAATTGTCAGGTGTTGGGTCGGGCGCCAATTGTCCTGGATAAAAGCACCGTAGTTACTAAGCGACCAATAAGCAAAAGCCTGCTCGAGAGGATAACCGGGGTATAAAAACGCTTGGCGGAAGCTGAGTGAGGCCGTGGTGGGAGTGCCAGCATTTTGCCAGATCGGCACGCCGCTTACGCCACTCGTAGTGCCAAAGGTATACTGTCCGAGAACGTACTGAATAAAGCGGTTGGTAATTTCGTCTTTTTCGCCGTCACTACCGAAGGTGAACTTATGATCACCCCACGAATATTCACCGGTGAGGCTGCTCGCGTAAATATCCGCGTAGATCTGATTGAGCTGGCGGCTACGCTCCGTGCCGAACCTAACATTACCAACAACCGCATTGCCAGTAGTTAGATCCACGCCTGGCACTGAATTAATAATGACCTCAGGAAAGGGAGTGCCGTTATTAACCGGAGTGCCGTTGTATTTTGAATACGATACCGCGGCCTCTGTGCTGAAATCAGGCGTCCAGCTGCTGTTGAGTTTGGCGGTGAACGTGTCGTTGATGCGGGGGAGCTGGTACCAGTGATTGCTTAACGAGGAAGCGTAACTGTTTGTCGTGCCAGTGACACTGGTGCTGCTCGTAGTTAGATTATCCGCAAAACGCGGCGAGGTGCTGTCCGTCCGCCGATAGGTGAAATCGAAGCGCTGCTCTTGGCTGATATTCCAGTCGATCTTCGCCAGATAGGTTTTTTGCGCCGAAAGACCGGAGCCATTGAGTGAGCCAACGTCGTAATTATACTTCGTTTTAGCCGCATCGGCGATCGCTTGGACCTGCGCAGCATCAGGACTGAAAATGGAAGTCGGGGCAGACGCAGTTTTGCGGTAATCGTCGTAAGCCAGGAAGAAAAATAGCTTATCCTTAATGATCGGGCCACCGATCGTTAGGCCGTAAGTACGCTCCTTGAAAGTGTCCTTCTTGTGCGTGAGCGGATTTTTCGCCCGCATGTCTTGATCGCTGTAAATGTAGTAGGTGGAGCCATGATACTCGTTCGTGCCACTCTTCGTAACCACGTTCATCAGAGCACCAGTGAAACCAGTACGACGGACGTCATAGGGCGATAGATCAAAGTTCAATGCTTGCACGGCATCTAGCGGAACCGGGCTGCGCAATGAACTGACGCCGTTATCGTTGAGGCCAAATGGGTCGTTCGCCTGAACACCATCGATCAGGAAAGAGTTGTAGCGGAAATTTTGTCCGGTGACGTTAAGCTGGAATTCGCCCGAGCTCGTGTTCTGCACGAGGGAAAAACGCGAATCGAGGTTTGCGATATCTTGGATGTCGCGACGGATCGTCGGGAGAGAAGAAAGCTCCGCTGATCCGAAGATCACGCTGTTGCTGGTCTTGCCCGTACCAAACGTGGTGTCACGCGTTTCTGTTGTCTGAAATTTCTCCAAAACCACCACCTCGCTATTTTCTGCCGAGAAGCTCACGTCCTCGATCTGATCCAACGCAAGGTAAACGTCTTTTTTCGACTCGGTCGGAAGGCCGGTCGCAGTAACTGTAACTGTGTACGGACCACCTACGCGTAAGCCCGACAAATCATATTGTCCATTGGACCTGGTTAAGGTTGAAGCCTGAGTACCTGAAGGCTCGTGGACAGCGGTGACAGTTGCACCAGCAACCGGTTTACCGTCCACACCGTTAACAAATCCGCTGAGCGCAGATGTCGTGATGCCTTGGGCGTGTGAGAAAGAATAACCTGCAAACAGGGCAAACAACGCTGTCAGCAGGCGAATGAAGTTAACGCGATTAGGACGCATAGGTGGTGTTAGTGTGTTGGTGTAATGGGAGGCCAGGCCAGCTGGATGGCTGCTCAGCAACCGCGTTACGGAAACGGCCCGTAGAATTCAGTCAACTGACAATGATTGCCCGTAGACAGAGTTCACCAGACCGTAACGCAAGCGGATGTAGTCGTGCCTAAAGCCTTGACCATGCCAAAACTGTCGGACCCGTGGCGAGTAGAAGTTATTAACAGACGATCCACAATCGCCCGAAGAAAATACCGATGATTCAATCGATCTAAACTTCTCAGAGCGACGTTACCGTCGTCTTCCGGACACGCGCCTGGACCTTGCGCCAAATGGACAATAATGCCTTGAAATCCTGCTCTTTCGAGCGGCTTCTGATCACGAAATCGAACTTGCCGATCTCCAACAGCTCGCGTTCAGCCGTGCCAAGCCGGTGCGCGATTTCCGCGTCACTATCTTGGCCGCGCTTCTCCATGCGCTTGCGCAGCTCAGCGAGCGGCACGTTTAAAAAGATCGTCGCCAGGTGATGCGCCAAAAGTGGATTTTCGCGCGCGGCCTGGCGAAAATTTTCCACTCCTTGCACGTCAATATTGATCACGAGGCTTCGTCCATGCGTCAGCGGTTCCAATACCGACGACGCCAACGTGCCATAACGGTTTTTCTGATGAACCCAGGCCCATTCGAGAAATTCTCCAGCAGCCACCTTCGTATCAAACTCAGCTGGCGTGAGGAAATGGTAATGCACGCCGTTCACCTCGCCCGGACGCGGCGCACGCGTCGTCGTCGTCACCACTCGTGAAAAGCCCGGCACCTCAGCAACCATGCGCTCGCACAATGTAGTTTTTCCAGACCCAGCCGGTCCCGCTAAAATCAGCAGCACCGGGGCAACCGCCTTTACGCGACGCTGCCGGAGAGGACGGACTGAGGCAGATTGCCTCCGCACAGAAGATACGCGGGGAGCTTTTTTTCTCTCTGTACTCATGGCGTCGGCGAATCGTTTTTTGTTCTCGATCAGTAGGTAAATGCCACGGCCGTGAGCAACAAACCGTAAACGAACAAGCAGCTACCTACCACGCGAGGACGGCCGGGAGTCGAGAACAGCCATCGAAAAAAATCCCGCAAGCGGTACGGCACCGCCCCCAGATAGATCGCCAGCGACACGGCTATAAATACCGCTGAGACCATCAATAAACGCTGCGGCTTGTCGTACTCCATGTACGCCGCCATGAGGAGCGGCCAGCCAGCCAGCAACGTCAGCACGCACAATCCGCGCACCGCAAGAAAATCGGGCACGTAAAAAAAAGCTCCTGCCGCCAGCATGCTGAATATCACCACCCATGGCTGCGGAGTGGAAAAAATTACCAAGTCCGCCGCCGAAAGATTCCACACGATATACAAAAACCATAAAGCCCCGCCGCCAAAAAACACGGCCGCTCCCGTCCGCGACCTGGGCAATGCCTTGAACGTCGACTGCATCGCCGAGTTATTGATCAGCAGAGAGAGTCCAAGTATGGCCAAAAAAAGTCCGGGTAAAAGCGTGGCAAGCAGGAGCGACTTAGCAGTTTTAAAGATAGAAAGGGAACAGCCCCGCAAACTCCTGCCCGAAAGGCAAGACCGAGGCACGCGGACATCGTTTTTACATAAGCTAACTCAGGGAACAAAGCGGCGCGGGTACATTGAAAGCGAATTTCCATAACCCGGCGTGAAAATTTCGCTGAGAGATACCTGCGACGCTTCGTTCCCATTGTTCGCTTCCGTAAAATATCCCTGCCTTCGCTTACTCGGCCAGCACCAGATTCCCGTAAAGTGAACTGACCGTTGCACGTTCGATTTTCAGTGGCGCGAGCTGCCCGATCAACCGCGGCGACGCCTCGAAAATCGCCACCCGGTTCCCACGCGTGCGGCCGGTAAAACGTTGGCCCGATTTATCTGGGCCTTCGACGAGCACGCTCTCGGTTTTGCCAACAAGCGTCTCGTTTCGGCGCAGCGAGTTTTTGTGCAAAATATCGAGCAAGGTTTGGTTGCGCTGCTCTTTCACTTCTTCGGGCACCTGATCGGCAAACGTCGCAGCTGGCGTGCCTGTGCGGATCGAATACTTGAAAATGTACGCCATGTCATAGTTGCACGCTTCGAACAATTCGCGCGTCTGTGCAAAGTCCTCCTCCGTCTCACCAGGGAAACCCACGATCACGTCGGTCGAAAAGTACATGCCGGGTCGCACCGCGAGCAGCGAGTCGACGATCTCCTTGTATCGTTCGCGCGAATACGGACGGTTCATCGCTTTCAGGACGCGGTTGCTGCCCGACTGTAACGGCAGGTGTACATATTCGCACAATTTCGACAGCCTTCCAAACGCCTCGACGAGATCCTGTTTAAACCCACGCGGATGCGGCGTCGTGAAGCGGATGCGCTCGATGCCCGGGACCGCGTGAACTCGTTCCAACAATCGCACAAACGGCGACACGCCGCCTTCATGTACGTAGTCGCGACGCCCATAGCTCGTCACGATTTGGCCGAGCAGCGTGACCTCGCGCGTGCCACGCTCCGCGAGCTGCTCACACTCGCGCACGATCTCGTCAATCGGACGCGAACGCTCGTCGCCACGCGTCTTCGGCACGATGCAAAACGCGCAATCCATGTTACAGCCCTGCTGAATCGATACAAATGCGCTGACTTGCGGCGCGTTGCCCTCTTCGTAGACCAAGTGATCGCGAATCGCATTTTGCGAACCGGCCTCCTCAGCAATGTCGATAATCGTTTCGCCGATCGGCACGCCGGCATCGCGGGCCGCTCGCAGATTATCGAGGTAGTCGGGCACTTGATGAAATTTCTGTGTGCCAACAATCAAATCGAGATCTGGTAATTTCTCTAGCAAATCGGCGCCGCGATTTTGCGCCATGCAACCGAGAATACCGAGGATGAAGTCAGGGTTCTTTCGTTTGCGACGCTGCAAGTAACCGGCTTTACCGATAGCTTTTTGTTCGGCTGCATCGCGCACGCTGCAAGTGTTGAGCAACAGGATGTCACAGTCGGCCTCTGAGTTGACGATCCGGTAGCCACGACCGCGCAACATCGCCGCGACCGCCTCGCTGTCACGTTCGTTCATCTGGCAGCCATAGGTTTTTATGTAGACGCGGTTCATCGGAAGAGGCAGGACGAGGCATCCCTGCCGAGTCGGTTCGAAGGCAGAGCGCGACCGCAGGGCGCGCCGAGCAAAGGGACGGCCCGGCGGTCCGTCCCTACCTCGAAAGAAAAGCATA
>Ga0302321_100006442_pt1 | contig 10334 bp, 7 predicted proteins | sample Fen_T0_1_FD_202505 | JGI IMG/M metagenome (GOLD analysis project Ga0302321, IMG submission 202505) | Peat permafrost microbial communities from Stordalen Mire near Abisko, Sweden - Fen_T0_1 | ecosystem: Environmental > Terrestrial > Soil > Wetlands > Permafrost | place: Sweden: Abisko... | reverse complement strand
ACACTCACGTCTACGATTGTAATCACGACCAGGGGAAGCACGATAAACAGCAAATCCCCCAATAAGGCATAGAACGCGGCTTCTCGATGCGTCTTGTGAGTTTGATCGACGTTTCCAATGATGAATGTTTCTTTATCCATTTGACAAGATGCCTTTTCCAGACCCTCAAACATTGCGAGAGTCTTAGGGTGATATTTATATGCCGTCTTATACTGTAAAAACTGTAATGTTGAAGATAATGGTAGTTATTGACATAAGACTTTATCCTTTGATTACGGCAAAAGTACGTACGCCCGCTTGCTGTGGCTGGATCAATTACTGGCTTATCAGTGCACAGCCTCTAGTTTTTTTTGCTCACAAAAAGCAGGAGTCCGCCACCAGCCACAATCCCAGCCACGCCAGCCCAAACCGGGACATTGACTGTCTTAGTTTCTTTAACCGACAGCTCTAACGGGCCTATCTTGGCTTCCTGAGTTTCCTTGGTGTAGCTGAATCCGCCATATACCAGCCCCAATAGCCCCCCTAAGATCAACACAATTGCTACGATCTTTTCTAAGCCCATCTCGTATCTCCTATAAATAGTCTCATGATTTCTACTTATTAATTTTGAATAAAGGCAAGTCTGGAAACCGTCATATGTTGTGGGATGTGGGTTTCCAGGCAATCTGACGTTACCGGATCGCTCCGGTCTTACGCGTTGCATTAGCAATATTTCAGTGCCTCTACAGCACTCGTTGGCCTTGAATGACGCGCAGTATGATCACGATGACCGCGATAACCAATAAAATGTGAATGAACCCGCCTAACGTGTACGAGGAAACCAAACCCAGTACCCAGAGGATAATTAAAATGAGCGCTATACTTTCAAGCATGTGTGCTTCTCCGTAAGAGGCCGTCGATTGACGGCGATTTGAATCATTGATAAACATGCTGAGAATAGCTGATGTTCAGCGACGCTTGCCCATAAACTGGCGAGATTTATGTTCATCTGTTGTGAATAAGGTATTTGTGAGCATCTCACTGCGGCGGTGCAACGAGCCACTTGTCCGGACTCGGCTGCACCGCCCAGCAATGCCCGTTTTAGTTATCTTCTTTAATCTCTTTTTTAATGTCTTCCTTCATTTCTTCCTTGAGATCACCAAAGCCTTTTTGGATTTTGCCGACGTTCTTTTGGACATTCCCTTCTGTCTCCATGCCTTTGTCGTCCAGCATCACGCCAGCGGCTTCCTTGACTTTGCCTTTGGCTTCTTCGACGCGGCCTTTTACTTGATCTTTGTTCATAAGTGTCCCCTAATAATGTGTTAACCATGACCGGATAGCCATACCCAAAGCAATGATGTTTTCCATCGCCTGATATAACAATACAGACATAACTGGGCGTGGTCTGTGCGGCAACGCACATAAATTAAATGATGGGGTTACACTATAACGCAGCAGTATTTTGTTTTTGTCCCTAATTGCTCCAGCAGTTCAGGGCATCATCTGAAACAGTACAAAACAAGGAAAAGCCCCTTATAAACTCCCCCTCATCCCAGCCTCCTCCCTCAAGGGAGAAGGAGCTTGCCGCTAACTTAATGGCAGTGAGGCTACGGGGATGTAAACTCAACAATAGAAAACTACGATAACTACCGTCGAAAAAGGGAAGGGCTTGGATTCATCCTTCAATTGAGATAAAGCGGTCACTGGCGCTATTTGAACCTTTGGTTTCAAAACTGGCCAACTACGGACGTTAGAATCTACATCTCTTTAACAAGCTAATAGCGATGATCCCAGTCAATCAGCGTTCAAAAGTTACCGGTTGTCAGCGTCCCTGTTTCCAGGCCTTTCTGTTCACTGCCTTACTAAATCAATACCATAAAAGCACTTCAATTTGGAATGGGCATGCTGATTGTTTGAAATAAAAGACGCTGATTTAAACCTATCCAACGCTACTGATTTTCTAATGAGCTGTTTTTGGTGCAAAAATTTACGCTATTGCACATTTATTGAGCGCAGTAATCGAAATTTTTTAAAATGATTGATTAAATCAATATCTACCACATCGCTTAGTATACAATAACTCATTGTAATAAAAAGAAAAAATAAAGTGTTTTCGGGATTCAAAAACATTGGCATGACTTCTGCTTAAATATTTTTAGGCTTATTAAGCTGTTTACTACCATTATTGGGGCGTAACGATGAGTACTTTATATAAAGATATCTTGATTGGACTTCTGTTCATCATTGGCATCTGGGGCTTTATTTCCGGCGAATTCATAGTTTCAACCATATTATTTGCAAGTGCCGCTATTTACAGCAATATGGTAAGGCGTACCAGTTAAACACCTTACTTGTCTTCAACCGTGTGTTGTCTCTACAAGCAGAACCCCCTCATATCTCTGCTTGGTTTATCGCCTCCCTTTGTGACAACACATTGGGAGGTTTTTTTGCGTGGCAAGCCCTGACTGTTAGCCGTAATTGAAGCAGAAATCTGGTTCAATTATTGCTTCTTAATTGATGAATATATTGCCAATATCCCAAGGAAAATAATATGACTGGAAATGCTGCACGCGTTCAGGCTGTTCAAAACATCACCAATCGTCAACCGATGCCTGCCAAAATACCGGAATCGCTAAGTAGCCTATGGGCGAGTGATGTGTTTACGCTGAGCAAGATGAAGGAAAGCCTGCCTAAAGAAGTCTTTAAATCGGTCAAGAAAACCATTGAAGCCAGTGCAGAACTGGATGTTTCTATTGCCGATGTCGTGGCATTGGCGATGAAAGATTGGGCCTTATCCAAGGGTGCGCTCTATTATGCCCATGTGTTTTATCCGTTGACCAATGCCACGGCAGAAAAACATGATAGCTTTATCTCCGTGCAGGGCGATGGCTCTGTTATCTCTGAATTCAGCGGCAAAGTGCTGGTGCAGGGCGAACCGGATGGCTCGTCGTTCCCGAACGGCGGCATCCGTTCCACCTTTGAGGCACGCGGCTATACCGCCTGGGATGTCACCAGCCCTGCCTTTATCATGACCACCAATAATGGTGCAACACTCTGTATCCCGACGGTTTTCGTGTCCTGGACAGGGGAAGCGTTGGATAAGAAAACGCCGTTGTTGCGCGCAAATGCCGCCATGAACAAGGCCGCCAACAGAGTCTTATCACTGCTTGGTCATACCGACATCGCCCCCGTCAATTCCAGTTGCGGTGCAGAACAGGAATATTTTCTGGTTGATGCCAATTTTGTCAACAGCCGTCCTGATTTGCTGCTTTCCGGCAGAACACTGTTTGGTGCGTCCGCAGCCAAAGGCCAGCAATTTGACGATCATTATTTCGGTGCCATACCTGAACGCATCCAGGTTTATATGCAGGATGTAGAAGAACAGTTATACCGATTGGGCATTCCAGCCAAAACCCGGCATAACGAAGTAGCACCGGGACAATTCGAGATTGCACCCTTTTTTGAATCGGCAAACGTAGCGACAGACCACCAGCAACTGTTGATGACGGTCTTGAAAAATACCGCCAAAAAACACGGATTGGTTTGCTTGCTGCATGAAAAGCCGTTTAAAGGCATTAACGGCTCAGGCAAACACGTCAACTGGTCAGTCGGTAACGCCACGCAAGGCAATTTGCTGGACCCAGGCTCTACGCCGCATTCAAATTCACAATTTCTGTTGTTCTGCGGTGCGGTTATTCGCGGTGTCCACAAGTACGGCCCACTGTTACGCGCCGCTATCGCAACGGCAAGCAATGATCACCGCTTGGGTGCCAATGAAGCGCCACCGGCCATCATTTCGGTTTATCTAGGCTCGCAACTCGACAATGTCTTCGAACAAATCAGTAACGGCAAGGTGACCGGCTCGCTAAACGCTGGCGTTATGAATCTGGGTATCAATACCCTGCCTATTTTCGATAGAGATGCCGGTGACAGAAATCGCACCTCGCCTTTTGCCTTTACCGGCAACCGCTTTGAATTCCGCGCAGTAGGCTCCGGGCAATCGGTGGCGGGGCCACTGGTTGCGATGAATACCCTGCTGGCAGATTCGCTCAACTGGGTTGCCGATACGTTGGCAGACAAACTGAAGCAGGGCGCTGACCTCGATACCGCAATACTCAACACGCTGAAGGAAATAATCGATGAACATGGCGTAGTCGTATTTAGCGGTAACGGTTATTCTGCCGAATGGCATAAAATGGCGGTTGAGGAGCGCGGTTTAGCCAACCTTAAAACCGCCGCCGATGCGCTACCGGTTTTAAAAGAACCCTATATCGAAGAATTATTTGATAGGCTCGGCGTATTATCGCCGGTTGAACTCGCCAGCCGCTTCGAAATCTATGCCGAGCAATACATACTGGCTATTGAAGTGGAAGCCAAACTAGTCGTCAGCATGGCAAAAACCGGCATTTATCCGGCTGCTGTCAAATACCTGTCTGATCTTTCCGCTACCCTCAGCAGCCTTAAAAGCAACAGTATCGATCTGAGTAATGAGCGCTTGACTCTGATAGCGTCGCTACTGACGTCAATGATGGAAACAGTCGCTAAACTCAGTACCGCTATCAGTAAGCATGATTTTTCAACGCCGGAAGAACACATGCAGTTCTGCGCAAAAAACATCCGTCCACTGATGGATGAGATCCGTCAGTATGCCGATGCGCTTGAAGGCGAAATAGCAGATGAGTTGTGGCCTTATCCAACCTATCAGGAAATGTTGTTTATCAAATAGCAATCGGTGCAATGCCGGTCGATTTTCTTGCAATGGCATGACAACATTTAGCTTCACTAAGTTTAGTAAAACAGCTTTCTAGCCAGCTAATGTTGCATGCCGACGGCAAAAAATAGTGTCTAATTGTCACTCAAACTCAAACCAGGTGTTTCTAACATGCAGCCTAATAAAAACACATCGCTGTCGGCTTCCAATGTGATTATGGACAATCCAACGCTGGAGATGAAGTATCGCCAGACCAAAATCATATTTACTATCGGGCCTGCAACATCAATCGATGACGTTTTGAAAGAGTTAATCAATGAGCGTGTCGATATTTGTCGTATCAATATGGCGCACGCCACCCATGAATGGACGCGTGGGATCATCCAGCAGATCAAACGGGTTTGCGGAGAAACTGGCCGTCAGATCGGCATTATGATGGATATTAAAGGCCCTGAAATACGAACCGGCGATATCGGTGAACCGATTTATCTGGAGCAGGGACAACTATTTGACTTTCTAATGACTGCACCCACCAGTGATACCAGCCTGGAAGTCATAAAATGTGTTAATGTCAACTACCCGAACCTGATTAATGACGTATCCGTGGGTGATACGGTTCTTGTCGACAGTGGCTTGATTCGGATGCAGGTCATCGCAACGCTGGATGGCAGAATTCGTTGCCAAGTGATCATTCCAGGGCAATTGGGCAACCGCCGGCATATTAATCTGCCCGGCGTTCGAGTGGGGCTGCCATCTTTAACCGAAAAAGATCAGGGCGATCTTGCCATTGGACTGGATGAGGGCATCGATTTTATTGCGCTGTCATTTGTCCGTGATGCCGAGGCGCTGCACTCGTTACGTGCAGTTTTAACCGAGCAGGGCTCAAAAGCGCGAATCATTGCGAAAATCGAAGATCAGCAGGCCATCAGTAATATCGAGGAGATCATTGAAGCCAGTGACGGGATAATGGTCGCCAGAGGCGATTTGGGTATCGAATGTCCGTATGAGGAGTTACCCATTATCCAGCATCAGGTCATCAAGTCCTGTATCAAGAAAAGCCGCCCCGTCATTGTTGCGACACACATGCTGGAGTCGATGATTTCTGCCCCCGTTCCTACTCGGGCCGAGGTTTCCGATATAGCGAACGCGGTCTTGGAAAAAACGGATGCCATTATGTTGTCCGGTGAGACGACGACCGGCAAGTATCCGGTAGAATGCGTGAAAGTGTTTAACAGAATCGCCCGTCGCATCGAGAGTTTGCATAACGATGAACCGACTAAAGAGCTGCATTTGCCGACTCCGAAAGGAAAAATGCTGCGTTCGGCCGTCTATCTAGCGAATGACATAGAAAACTGCGGCATCGTGGTTTTTTCCCGAAGCGGTTATTTGGTGCGAATGTTGTCGTCATTGCGGCCCAAAGTGCCTATTTATGCCTTTACGGATATACCGGAATTGTTCAGGAATCTTTTGATTCTGTGGGGTGTAGAGCCTTTTGAAATGGCGTTTTCCGAAGATCCGGAAGATACGATTAAGAACGCGTTCGCTTATTTAAAGCGGCAAAAATGGGTTAAGGATGGACAGACACTCATTGTTATCAGTAATGCCCTCGCCAAAGACAAGGTCATTGATACGCTTCAAATCAGGAAGGTTGAATAGTTTTAGCATATCAATGCATATCTGGGGTCAATCAAAGGGGTCAGACCCTATTGATTTTGATTAAGCTGTACTAATTCAGGATGTTGACATGCTCCTTGCGGACACATTCCACCACGCGTTCAATTCGATAAAGTCCCAGCTATTGCGGACGGCATTAATTGTCTTGGCAATGAGCATAGGCGTGACTTCGGTAACGGTGCTGATTGCACTCAGCGAAAGTGCACGCAGTTATATTGTGAATGAGTTTGAAGCCTTGGGCACGCATCTTGTCATCGTTCTGCCAGGGCGGACGGAAACCACAGGCGGCGCTCCGCCGCTGTTTGGTGAAACGCCGAGGGATTTAACCTTAGAAGACGCAGAATCTTTGTTGCATAGTCCTTATATTGCCGCCATTGCGCCGCTAACGATAGGTTCTGCACCGGTTACGGCTGCTGGGCTAGAGCGGGAAACCAATGTGTTTGGATCAACGCATGATCTCTTGCGGGTGCGGCATCTAACTATGGCGCAAGGCAGTTTTTTGCCAAAAGCTGAGGTCGGTGAAGCCTTATCTATTTGCGTAATCGGCCAAACGATTCGTGAGCAATTATTTGCCAATACGCCGGCACTAGGCCAGTGGTTGCGTATCAATGACAGGCGCTTTCGGGTTATCGGCATCCTGGCTTCGGAAGGCCAATCCATAGGTGTCGATTTTGATGAAATGGTGATTATACCCGTCGCTTCCGCCCAAGCCTTATTCGACACCCAATCCTTATTCCGGATTTTGATCGAAACCAAATCCAGGGAAGCGATGTTAAAGGCGGTGGATGAGGTCAAAAAGATCATCAAGCTTCGTCATGAGGGCGAAGAGGATATAACTATTATCACACAGGACAGTGTAGTAAGCGCGTTTAATAAAATTCTGACAGCGATAACCATTGCTGTGGCCTGTATTGGCAGTATTAGCCTTATTGTAGCGGGGGTGCTGGTTATGAATGTCATGTTAGTCAGTGTTACCCAACGAACTGCGGAAATTGGTTTGCTAAAGGCGTTGGGGGCATCCCAAGGTCAGGTGCAGTGGCTTTTTTTGGCAGAGGCGATGTTGCTGTCATTGGCAGGTGCGTTGGTCGGCTTGTTCCTCGGTCAATTGGTCATTTCAGTATTACAGGCAGTTTATCCGAAGTTTCCTATTGATCTTCCGGAGTGGGGCTTGGTGTCAGCCTTGGGCGTTTCAATCTTGACTGGCCTATTGTTTGGCGTACTTCCTGCCCGCAAAGCGGCTAGGCTTGATCCCATTTCCGCGCTAGCGAAGCGATAATCATGAGTTACCTCGACATATTTTTGTTGTCATACCGGACGATTACTTCCCATAAGCTGCGGTCTGCGCTAACTGCTTTAGGATTGATTATCGGTATAGCTGCGGTCATCATCCTGACATCATTAGGTCGTGGTCTCCATAGTTTCGTGATTGCTGAATTCACCCAGTTCGGAACGAATTTAATTGGCGTTCACCCAGGAAAAAAATCCACTTTTGGTCTTTCTGGAGCCACGATAAGTACGGTACGTCCCTTATCAATGTCAGATGCAAGCAGCTTGGGTAAGATAGGCGGAATTCTTGCGGTCGTACCTGTAGTACAAGGTAATGCGCGGGTTGAAACTGATAACAAGCAGCGGCGCAGCAACGTAATTGGAGTTGGGGATGCCGTCCCACAATTATGGAAAATACGACCCGTATTAGGTCGATTTTTGCCTTCAGGTGAGGATACAAACCCACGGGCTTTCGCGGTTCTGGGAGATAAGCTGGCAGCCGAGTTATTCGGTCAGGTCAATCCTTTGGGTAAACGTGTGCGAATTGGAACAGACCGTTATCGAGTGATTGGTGTGATGGAAAAAAAAGGCCAGATGCTGGGTTTTGATATGGATGATACTGTCTATATTCCGGCAGCAAAAGCATTGGAGATGTTCGATAGGGATAGCCTGATGGAAATAGATTTGTTGTATGGAAATAACGTATCGGTTGCAACCGTGCAAAAAAGCATTAAACAGATGCTAATCGCCAGGCACGGTAGGGAGGATTTTACCTTGGTTACCCAAAATCAAATGCTGGAAAGCATGGATTCAATCCTGAATATTCTAACGATGGCTGTAGCGGCTTTAGGAGGGATTTCTTTATTGGTCGGTTCAGTTGGGATCATAACCATTATGACCATAGCCGTTTCAGAACGGGTTTCCGAGATTGGCCTGCTTAGGGCCATAGGTGCGGAAAGAAAAATAATTTTCAGGCTATTTTTGTGTGAAGCCCTAACGCTAAGTGCCGCGGGTGGGCTGATTGGCGTAGTAACCGGGATTGGTATAGTCGAGTTAATCGGCAAACTTGTTCCAGCCCTGCCGACTGAACTGGCATGGATGTACGTTGCCGCCGCTTTTGCCCTTTCTTTGTCTATAGGCATCATTTCAGGGGTGATACCTGCGATCAAAGCGGCTCATTTAGACCCGTTACAGGCATTACATTCAGAATAAAAAAGGTTCTATGTGAAATTTAGTGGGTCACACAAGCACCATTGCATAATTGCATTCACTTGCACACTCAATTGCATAGGTTCTGCACAGCTATTTGCATCTGTTGCACACTAGGGGCTGTTCTCAATTAAAATATTTTTTAATAAAAATCAATGTGTTATAAAATAACCTATATTTCGAAAATTATTTAAATTCAATAGGTTATGGTTAATTGAGAACAGCCCCTAGATCTTAACTGATGTGGAGAGTCATTTTTGGTGTCGTTGCTGACATTCGCAAAGCAGATCGCCTGAAAAATTGAATTTCAATCAACGGCCATATCCAGCCAGTCAATATTTCTGATTGCAGACCTTCAAAAGGTCAAAAACTGACATTCAAAACTGTCAAAATTAAATTGGGTCGCGACTGGTTTTTTTAGGGCTTGAATGATTTGCAACCGTTACGCTCCGCTTTTGTTTTATGCTAACCCAAATGTTTCACATTTAGGGATTCTTTAAGGTCGCGCTGCTTCACTCGGGGTTACGGGCGGTCGAATTCGGTTTTGACCGCTTGGTAGCACTCGCAGACCCACGCTTCCAACCCTGGACGATCCAACACCGTGATGCGCCCACGGCTATATTCGATCAACCTTGCTTCCTGCAAGTACTGTTAGTGTGGGTCATCTTGATGCTTAATTAACCGTTTTTCATATGTGCGTTACCGCACAGAACGCAAAGAAAGCTTATGGTAATCTTAAATACGGCTTCTTAGGATAATCGCTAGACTGGAGGCGGTGATGGTACACTATGCCAGCAAAACTGGAAACAATGCTCAGAGTTGTTGTGGAATGTCTATAGCAGAAGGCTTGCACACGGTAGATTGGTCTGATCGAGACCAAGTAAACTGTCCAGGGTGTCTTCTTATGTTAGACCAAGTAGAGACTTTTTTCCACGAGATTTTTCTACCTGACGATCCGGCGAGAACTTGAGCCATATTCAAAACACTGGGGAACTTAACTGATTAATCCAAGGAAAGGCAATGATCATCACTATAATAGTCAGTGTCGTAATTGAAAATTAGACTGACCTTTCCTGGGTGATGCCGCATGAACCTATTATTGAATTTCCCCAATTGAAAATTAGCACCCTTAACCGACATCATTTAATCGAAAACCTGACGCCACTTCATTCTGAAAGCGTCGTCGATGAGGTTATTAACCTATGGGAGCCGATGGCGGCCCAAATCATCATGATTGTCGGAGATAGCGGCTTCAATTCGCTTTATGTAAGGGCACTATCTCTTACGCAACCGACATTTTCATGGCTTACGGCCACATCGCAGCCCAGTCAGGCCACTAACCGCTTTGCTGAATTAGTAAAGTGTCTTAAAGGACAATCGCCTGAGCCAGCCAGAGCCGCAAACAACCTGCTCCTGACCACATTCACCGATATTCTGGCTACGTTAATCGGCGAGGATTTAACCATACAAATATTGCACTCCGCTTGGGGCGTTG
>Ga0302321_100006440_pt1 | contig 10335 bp, 8 predicted proteins | sample Fen_T0_1_FD_202505 | JGI IMG/M metagenome (GOLD analysis project Ga0302321, IMG submission 202505) | Peat permafrost microbial communities from Stordalen Mire near Abisko, Sweden - Fen_T0_1 | ecosystem: Environmental > Terrestrial > Soil > Wetlands > Permafrost | place: Sweden: Abisko... | reverse complement strand
CAAACCGCACTACCCCACTCCCGCGCGTATCAATCGCCGAAAAATTCTTCACCACATACCCCAATCCCGCCGCCCTCGCCTGCTCGATCGTCACCGCACCCCCGTGTGCCTTGGCCGCTGCATCAAAGCCAGCCCGCAACTTGCTCTCCACCTGATCCCGCAACACCGCATCCCGGCTGGGCGACACCGGCGCTGCGGCCTGATCGCGCAGCGCCTGCGGCACAAAAGGATCCCGCAACGGCTGCTCCATCGTAGCAGGCGGCATCGCGACCGCACCGGCCATGCCGCAAGCAGCTATGGCCAATGAGTACCTGTATAAGGTTCTATTCATTTTGATCGCTCCTCGCCCTACTGCGCCTGCAACGCGTTCTGATAAAACTGCACCAAGTCCGCCTTCTCAAGAACGCGAGAAGCATCGTCCAGATACGTCATATGACCGCCGCTATAAAATTTCACTTGAACATTCGAATTGACGCCAAGCCGCGCCAGATCCTGTTCGGTCACGAAAAACGGCGTGGCGAGATCGTGGTAGCCGTTGACCGACAGCACCTTGAGCTTCGGGTTATGCGCCATCGCCGCCGCCAAATCGGGAATGGTATCGGGCAACCCGCGTGCATCGTGGGAGAAATTCCAGGTGTTGATGGCATTGCTCGACAACACGTAGCTGCTCGGGTTGGTAAATTGCAATTCGTTGGTGAGATAGCTGGTGATGCCTGCCGCAAAGGACGGCGTGATGAACGCGTTCGACGGATCGCCCCCGCTGGAGAGCGCGCTATTTCGCGGGGCCGACACGCGCGCGTCGTAGCGGCCGATCAACGTAGTGGAAAACAGGTTGAACTGGTAATAGTCCGGGTCCATGTTGAAGCGCGCCTGCCAGCCGCCCAGGGCCATGCCGGTGGTATTGACCAATTGCGGCAGCAAGCCCGTCGGTGGTTGCGTGCCGGCTATCAGGAAATTGCGCACGGCCGGATCGTACTGGGTGGCGGCAAATGTGCGCGATTGCGCGACGAATCCAGGCATCGCGGCGCCGCTGGCAGCCGGATTGGTGAGGCTGTACCAGGCGCCGGTCGCCGCGTACGAGGGGAGGAAACCCGCACAACTGATGTTGCCGGCAGCGGTACTGCAGTTGCTGTTGTAGTCGAGAATAGACGATTGCAGGACGACGCCTTTCAGCGATACACCGGCGCTCTCCAACAGGTTGGCGAGCACCGCGCTGCGGGTGGTACCGTACGACTCGCCGAACAGAAATTTCGGTGAGGCATTGCGATTGTTGACGGCTACATAGCGCATCACGAAATCGCGAAACGCGGCCGCATCGGCGTCCACGCCCCAAAAAGTCTGGTTGAAATTGGGCGCGATCGCCTGCGAGAGTCCGCTGCCGATCGCATCAACGAATACCAGGTCGCTCACATCGAGCAACGTTTCGGCATTGTTCACCAGAGGAAACGGCACTGCCGCCGATGTGGAAGGATCGCCCGTCACCAGACGGCGTGGGCCGAATGAACCGAGGTGCAACCAGACCGTTGCGGAACCGGGGCCACCGTTATGGAAAAATGTGACCGGCCGTGTCGCCGCGTCGGCTGCGTCGATCGTATAGGCCACATAAAAAAAAGACGCTTCCGGCGCAGCGCCGGTCAGGCTGCGTGCGATCAGGTGGCCGGCCGTCGCGGTGTAGTTCAGGACGGCGCCATTGACGGTAATCTGGTGGCGGGTCACTGCGGTAGACTCGTTGGCAGCGGCCAGGGAGCCTGCGGCGGCGCTCGAATACTGGATGGGGTCGGTGAACGTAGCCGCAGGCGGCGTGATCACAGCCGGCGCGGAGCCGCCGCCTCCACCACCGCCACATGCAGCCAGCAAGGACAGGCACAGCAGAATTGCGAAGCGTCGTGGCCAGGGTGTCATGGTTATACTCACTGCGAGAGACAACACGAACAAGGCGAGAATGGCACATTCTAATCCCGCGCGAGCACCCCTTGCATTCGCATGAACCTGATTGGCAAATCCGACCGGCGACCGTGGCGGATGAAGTTTCGCTGCATAGACTGATCGATGTTGCAGCGCGATCGATGCGCGAATACTCGGACGTACAACTCGACGCCGCTATCGGCAACACGTTTGGCCTGGACCGCCAATTGATTCGCGACCGCACCTACTTTGCCGTCGAATCTGCGTCGGGATTGATCGCCTGTGGCGGCTGGAGCCGCCGCAATGCACGCTTCGGTGCGGACAATTTGGCGGGAATCGAGGCAATGGAACTGGATCCCGCCCGCGATGCGGCACGCATACGCGCTTTTTTCGTGCACCCGGGTTGGCACCGGCGCGGTATCGGCCGGGCGCTGTTGGCGCACTGTGAAGCCGCTGCGGCCGCCGGTGGATTCGATCGGCTGGAACTGATGGCGACCCTGCCCGGCGTGCCCCTGTACGAGGCTTGCGGCTTTACTGCCGATGCGACGGTTTATCACACCTTGCCGGACGGCACAAAAATCGAGCTGATACCCATGCGCAAGTCGCTGGGCAGCGGCGCCGATTAGCCGATGACGATCGCCACTGCAGCGACCACCAGCACAAAACCGAGAAAAGCCAGCGCATCCCAACCGTAGCGGCCCAGCCAATCGCGACCGTCGCTGATACTGTACTTCTTGCCGTTGAAAACGAAATCGACGCGCACACCGACGATGTCGGAAACGACGGTGGGATCGAAGCGGCTGCCGATCAGATATTCGGACAGGCGGTTCTCTGCGTAACCCGGACCGGCCGGATCGAGCGGCAACGGACCGGTGGTGCTGCCATCGGCATTGGCGTAGGTCACGCTGATCGGCACTGTCGGGCCCTCGGCCTGCCAGGAATGCCAGGTGAGCGGACCCAGCCGACGCAGGCGCTTGCGTCTGCGCAAGACCGAGCCACCCCACTCGTTATATGCCTCGCCCCAGCGCCTGTTCCAGACGCTGAAAGTATGTTTGACCGAACCTTCGTTTTCAGAAAGGGTCAGGTACATGGCCATTTCTCGTGTCCCCTGCATTGTTCTGCGCCTCCGGCGGCGATCACTGCTTCCGCAAAGGCGTCCTCTCGCTGCTGCCGTCGCAGCCGGCTCGGCGACTGCGCCGCGCCACCTGCCTGGGAAACAGTGTGGCAGCAAAAGAGCGCATTGTCTCCTACCCGGTCGGGTGGGAAAAATGAGGTGATACCGCAACCGGGCCAGGTGGTGTCAGGCGGGCCGGAGGCCGAGCAGCGGCCGTAACGGCGCCACCCGGCGGATGCCCTCATACAATCCTAGGCAGATCACCAGCGTTGCGGCGGCCAGCAGCAGCCCTTCGGGTAATGCGGGAATGTCGGCACCTCGCATCGCGCGCGCCAGCAGAATAATCACGGTTTGATGAAGTATATACAGCGGAAAAATGGCTTCGGTCAGGTAGCGGCGCGCCGGTCCGTCGAGCGGGGCCCACCTCTTTGCCCAGCCCAATACCGCAAGAATTGCGGTCCACTGGTTGAGGGCATATATGCTGCGCATAAACGTGCGCAGCGCCTCGGGCGGGACGGCGTCGCCGGGGTAGGCCGCGAGGTAGATTTCGAAGGCGAAATAACTGGACACGGCAAGCGACAGTGCCACCCAACGCATGCGTGGCAACTCCTGCCAAAACGCATCGTGGCGGACCAGCAAGAACCCGACGGCAAAGACCGACAGGTATAAGGCATGGTTATACCAGTCGTCCACCAGCGCATGCGTCTGGGGAAAGTGTGGCAGCAGAAGAATTCGTACCAGCGCCAGGTACAGCCAGGGCAGGAGAACCAGTTTCCAGCCGCTGAGCGCACTCGCCAGGCCGTCCCCTGCTCGACGCAGCGCCTGCGGAGATACCTTCAACGTCAGCGCCAACAGCATCGTGTACACCCACAAGTAGGCGACAAACCAGAGGTGGTTCCAGGTCGGCAGGATCAGGCAATCCTTGCCCTTGCAAAAACCGCCGTCGAAAGACAGGTAGCGGCCCCAGAATTCCAGATAGCTTCCCGGGTATTGGATTTTTTCGACCACTTCGAAGTACGACTGCGGCGGGACAATAACGAGCATGCCGAATAAAAGCGGCCACAGCAGGCGGCTGGAACGGGCTTTCACGAATCCCGCCACGGTCGATTTGGCAAGCAGAAAAGAAGTGGCTGCACCCGACACCAGGAACAGCAACGCCAGACGCCAAGGACTGGTCAGGAGCATAAACGGTTCCAGCGCCGGGGAGGCATGCGGACTCTTGATATGCCATCCCCAGGTCACGTAGTACATGCCGACGTGGTACAGGATCAACAGTGCGAAGGCGATAATACGCACCCAGTCGAGATCGATGCGGCGCGGCGATGATGAGGCAGAATTCATGGGGATTTGCGAGGAAGGTTCGATTTCTCATCTTGCCCGGGCCCGGGGCCGCACGGCAACCATCGTGGGGTGGGCGGGACCTTGCCTGCCGTGAGCGGCGTTGCCGTTCAGGGAAACTGTGCCGCCAACAGTGCACGATAGCGGCGGCTGACGCGTAGTACTTTTCCCGACCTCAAGGTCAAATCGGCGTCGCCGCGCGCCAACGCGTGAAGGGCCGAGAAATGGGCCAGATTGATGGCGTACGAACGGTGAATGCGCACGAACTGCCTACCCGGAACCTTGGCCAGAAAATCGGCGAGCGTGATGCGGTCGAGAATGTCTCCGGCTGCGGTATGAATCTCCACATAATTGTCGGCGGCGTCCACCCATTCGATGTCGGCCAGGTCAATTCGTTGCAAATGACCGCGCTGCTGCACCAGCCAGTGCCCGGCCACCGGCTGCAGTTGGTGCAATGCGTCGCGGAGAGGTGTGAAAGGCCGGGCCGGCATGGCCCGCTCGCGACGCAAGCGCGCCAGCGATTGCGCCAGGCGCTCGGCGGTATAGGGTTTCAGCAGGTAATCGACTGCCCTCAAATCGAAGGCCCTGAGTGCATGTTGATGGTACGCGGTGGCAAAAACCACCGATACCGTCTCGGGCAGCATGGTCGCCAGTTCCAGGCCATTCATGCCGGGCATTTCGATATCCAGAAACACCACATCCGGCGGATCCCCGGCGATCCGTGCCAGCGCCGCGGCCGCATGCTCCGCTTCGCCAACGACTTCCGCGTCGGCAAAGCTCCGTAGCAATGCCCTGAGCTTGCTGCGGGCCGGCGACTCGTCGTCAACGATCAGGATACGCATCTTTGACGGCGCCGGCATCAGCCGAGGCTGGCAGGCACGGTGACGGTGACCTCGACGCCGCCGGACGAGCCCGCCGACATTAACAGGGACGCCCGTTCGCCGTAGGTTTGCGCGAGGCGTTGCCGGGTATTGCTGAGGCCGATGCCGCCTTCGCGGCTTTCACGCTCGAGCACGCCTACGCTGCTGCAAACGCGCATTTGCACACCGCCGTCCAGGGCGCGAATGTCGACGCGAATATCGGCATGGCTGACGCTCTGGGCGACACCGTGCTTGATCGAATTCTCCACCAGCGGCAACAGGATCAGGCACGGAACCTCGGTAGCCAGCGCCGCTTCATCGCAGTGAAATGCCATGCCCAGCCTATCGGCAAAGCGCGCCTGCATGATGGCCGCAAACGGCTTCAGCAGCGCCATTTCTTCGCCCAGGCTGTGGGTAAGTTTCTGGTCGAGACTCATGGTCGCCCGCAGCAAGGCGGACAGTTCGGACAGCATGCGATCGGCACGCGTCACATCCTCGTACATCAGCGAGGAAACCAGGTTGAGCGCGTTGAACAGGAAATGCGGCTGCAACTGATCCTGCAGTCTCGCCAGGCGCATTTCGGCCAATTCGCCCTGCAGCCGCGCCAATTGCATGTTCTGGCGCTGCTGGCGCTCGTGCAGCACATAGGCATAGGCGAGGCCCGCCACCGTCACATAGGTGACGAGATCTTTCGGCGTTTCGTAGGTGAAGATTTCCACCCAGCCGCCGGGGTGGTATTCGAACCCGGTCAGCGTATAGACGATCCTTCGCGCGGCGAACATCAGCAGTACGTGCGCGATCGAAAACATCGCTGCCGCCAGCACATGGCCGGCGGCGACAGCTGCCGACAGGGCCTGCCGCCGCGACAGGAACTGCACCCAGCGATAGATAGCCGGCGCGATCAGGCCGATCGCTGCCACGCTGCTGATCTCCCACAAGAACGGTTCCCACCAGGCACGGCCGCCGCGGGCGGCGTAGCGCTGGTATTCGGCCAGGGCCAGCGACAGCCCCAGCAACAGCCAGAAAGCTGCGTACAGCGTCCAGAAACGCAGTTTTCCGGCGTACTGCGGTGGCGGGGCGGCGATGGCTTTGGTGTCGGCGTTCGGCAATCCCATGTTGCACTCTGCGGTGGACGGCGATCGGCAAGACAATATCACGCCCATTCGCGCATTCCCGGCAACTCGCCCCGCGAGGGACACCGCCCACCCCATGGCCAGGGCACGGCATTGCGGCAGTAAATGCCGCCGGCGGGCACCGCCACGAGCGGCTGGGCGCCGTGGAAAAGTGCCCCGCATCACTTTTGCGGCCCGCCAGCCCGCCAGAATGGCCGCCCATCGGCAAAGGGTGAAATGTCGGCAATTCAGGCATAGTACTTGCGGAATTCAATATGTCGAATCAATTCCGATCAAGCGCTATGATCATCCCAGGCCAACTACCCTTACGGAGATAAGCATGGCGGCGTTTTTGCTTGGCGGTCTTTGCCGATTGCGGGTTTCATGAGCGTTATCGGCGAAACCGTGCCACTGTCCGGGCGGCCCGGCCGGCGTCTGACGCCGATCGTCTGGCTGTTCGTGGCGATTGTGCTTTCCGTGTTGGCGCTTTCGCACCTCAGCATTGCCTTGCTCGCCTCCGGGAGAGCGTACGTCGGCGGAGAGGGTCTTTGGTCGAAAGGCCAGAAGGACGCCGTATATTTCCTGTCCCGCTACGGCGCCAGCCGCAACGAGGCGGATTACCAGTTGTACCTGAAGTCGATCGCAGTGCCTTTGGGCGACCGCAAGGCACGCCTGGAATTGGAAAAACCCGCTCCCAACCTGGAGATCGCGCGCGCCGGCTTCGAGGAGGGCCGCAACCATAGGGATGACATCGACGGAATGATCGACCTGTTTCGCCACTTCCGCCGGGTGGAATTCATGTCGCATGCCATCGACATCTGGACTCGTGCCGACGCCAATATCGAGCGTCTGGTCGAAATCGGCGAAGATTTGCATCGGGCGGTGACGCTCGGCAATGCCGATCGCATGCGGATCGTCGCCTTGCTGACTGAAATCGACGTGGTCAATGCCCGGCTCACGCCGCTCGAAGACGAGTTTTCCCTGGTGCTGGGCCGGGCCCACCGATTTATCCAAATGCTATTGCAGGCTTTCATGATCATGGCGGCCGGCCTCATGCTGCTGGTGGGGATCTACTGTTCGCGCCGCATGCTGCGGCAAAGCGAATTGGTGCAAAACGCACTGGAAGAAAGCGAGTTGCAACTGCGCAAGGTGCTGTTGGCGGCACCAGTGCCGATCATCATGTCGCGGATCCGTGACAACACGATTGTCTTTGCCAACGAACGTGCGGTAGAGCAACTGAAAGCGCCCGCCGCGAGCCTTGTCGGCGGCCAGGCGTCGCGATACTACGCCAAGGCCGACGATCGCGGCACGCTGCTGCGGACCTTGCAGGAAAAGGGCGTGTTCCGCGAACAGGAAGTGTTGCTGAAGGACCAGCACAACGTGCCTTTTTGGGTATTGATGTCTTCACAAATGCTCACTTACATGAACGAAGCTTGCATTCTGACGGCATTCAATAATTTCGATGCGCGCAAGCATATGCAGGAAGAAATGGAGCATCGCGCCTACCACGATGATCTGACCAATCTTCCCAACCGCCCCATGTTCGTCGAGTCCCTGCGGCAGGCGATCGCGCGAGCAGAACGCAATATCAGCACGCTCACCGTGTTGTTCATCGACCTGGACCGTTTCAAGGAGGTCAACGACACACGCGGGCACCAGGCCGGCGACCAGCTGCTGCGCGAGGTCGCCAAGCGCCTGGTCGAAAGCGTGCGCAAAAGCGACCTGGTCGCCCGCATCGGCGGGGACGAATTCGTCGTATTGATCGAAGAGCAACACGACAATATGGAAGTGGCCGCGATCGCCCGCAAGATCCTCCTGGCGATGGAACGGAGTTTCAGCGTCCACCAATCTCCCATCGACATTACCGCCAGCATGGGCATCAGCCACTACCCCGCCGACGGAACCGATTTGAACGACCTGATCCGCAATGCGGACAGCGCCATGTACCAGGCAAAACAGAAGGGCCGCAACAACTTCCAGTTCTTTGCGTCCCGCCATACGCTGGACGACGAGCATAGCGCCGCCGCGCAATAGCTCGTCGTCACCGCCGCAATCCGGACACAATTCGGCATATTTGCCGCCGATAATTCCGATCTTGCTTTCGCCCGAACCGAAGCCGCACACGTGCCGGAAGTCCATTGCCGCGTTTCATCGCACTCGGCCGGCCCGACCGTGCGTTGCCGAATAGAATGGCGTATCCGACCGAGCTGGAGGACCGACCATGGTACAGATCTCGTTTACGTTGAACGGCAAGCCGCAACGTTTCGATGGCGAAGCGGACATGCCCCTGCTTTGGCATTTGCGTGACGGCTTGCGCCTGACCGGCACCAAGTTCGGTTGCGGCATTGGCTCCTGTGGCGCCTGCACCGTTTTGCTGGACGGCCACGCCACGCGCGCCTGCGCGCTGCCAATGCGGGCGATCGCGAACCGCAATGTCACCACCATTGAGGGCATCAGCGCCGAAGGCGAACCGCTGCACGCGGTGCAACAAGCCTGGATCGAGGTCGATGTCGCACAGTGCGGTTATTGCCAGGTGGGGCAAATCATGGCTGCGATCGATTTGCTGGCGCGCAAGCCTCGGCCGAGCGACGCCGATATTTCGTCGATCACCAATCTCTGTCGTTGCGGAACCTATCCGCGCATACGCGAAGCCATTCAACTCGCGGCCGAACGGCTGAGAGAGGCCGCGAAATGAGCACGCCCACCAATATATCCCGGCGCCACTTCCTGCGGATCGGCATCGGCGCGGCCGGCGCGCTGGCGGTCGGATTGCCGGAAATGAGTGCTGCCGCCGAATCGGCCGCGACCGAAGCGAATCTGGGCCCCTTCATTCGCATCGACGTCGACGGCAGGATTACGATCGGGGCGCGCGGTTGCGAAATCGGCCAGGGTGTCGTGACGTCGCTGCCGATGCTGGTCGCCGAAGAACTCGACGCCGACTGGTCGCAAATCCGCGTCGAGGCGCTGCCCTACGGATATTACGAAGGGCCGATGGGGCCCGCCAACCGCTACGGCGGACAGGGCGCCGGCGGCAGTAGCAGTATTCCCGATGGTTGGAAAGACCTGCGACAGGCCGGCGCCCTCGCCCGCTGGCTGCTGGTGCAGGCGGCCGCCTCACAGTGGCAAATCGAGGCGTCCACACTGCGCACCCAAGCGGCTCGCGTCATTGCGGCCGACGGTCGCGCGCTCGATTACGGACACCTCGTCGCCGAGGCCGGCCGCATTGCCATGCCGCCGACAATGCCACCGGTGAAGAACTCGCGGGAATTTCGCCTGCTCGGCAAGCCGGTGCGTACCGTCGACGCAGAGGCCATCGTCACCGGACGCGCCAAATTCGGCATCGACGAATACCTCCCGGGCACCTTGTTTGCCGTGATCGCCAGGTCGCCGGCTCTCGACGGAGAAATCATCGCCTTCGATGATCGTGCCGCGAGAAAAGTCACCGGCGTGCGGGACATATTTGCGATTCCCGGCCCCGGTACAGCAGGAAATATCGATGGGGTTCTTGCCGCCGGCGTTGCAGTCGTTGCCGACAATACGTGGGCCGCGATGCAGGCGCGCAAGAAGCTGCAGATCGATTGGACTGACGGCCCCTGGCAAGGCGAATCGACGGAAGCGATTCGCAAGGATGCGCAGCGAAGACTCGCGACCAGGGCTGGGGCGGTCAACGTGATCCGGCAAGGCGACTTCGACCAGGCGAAAAAATCGGCCGCGCGAACGATCGATGCATGCTACGAGGTCCCGTTTCTCGCCCATGCCACCCTGGAACCGCCCAACGCGAACATCGATATCTCAGACTCGCGCGTCTCGCTGGTCGCATCGCTGCAAAACCCGTCCGGAGCATCGCGCGCGATCAATGCGGCGACCGGAATTCCGCGCAAGGATATAGATATCCGCATGACCCGGGCCGGTGGCGGCTTCGGCCGCAGGCTGAAGAACGACTTCGTCTCGGAAGCGGCGATCATCGCAACGAAGATGAAAGCGCCGGTCAAACTCGTGTGGAGTC
>Ga0302321_100006438_pt1 | contig 10336 bp, 5 predicted proteins | sample Fen_T0_1_FD_202505 | JGI IMG/M metagenome (GOLD analysis project Ga0302321, IMG submission 202505) | Peat permafrost microbial communities from Stordalen Mire near Abisko, Sweden - Fen_T0_1 | ecosystem: Environmental > Terrestrial > Soil > Wetlands > Permafrost | place: Sweden: Abisko... | reverse complement strand
AGTCGATCGGGAAATAGCCGATGCCGATCGTCGCGTCGCGATAACGTTCGCCCGCCAGTTTGAAACCCGTGCTCGTAGTCGTCGTGAGGTACACCTCCACCGACGCATCCTTTTTCAACGCCTCCAGAATCGGCGCGATCGCGAGCATTTCGCCGACGCTCACGGCCTGCAGCCAGATGCGGCGCACGCCGGTCGTCTTCGGACGCAGCACATCAACCGTGCCGAAGCGTTGCATGAAATGCCGCCCGTAACCGCCGCGCCGTTTCATGCGCAGCAGATAATACGGCGACACCAGCACCAACGCGGGCAAAAACAAAACTCGGTAAAGCCAGATCATGGAAACATTCCTATTCGCCGCGAGTCCGAGCCTAGGCGCAAGCGCATGTTGCAATTGCCCGCGTATTTAACCTTTTGCCTTCAGCCCTGTTTTTTGACGCCATTCTCCCTTTCACGCCCCTTATGAATCTTCGCAAACTCCTCGCCTTTCTCACGCTCGCCATCGCCCTGCCCTGCTTCGCCCTCGCCGCGCTGCCCGAAAAACCCCGCTTCGGCCAGGAAACCAGCGACCTCAAACCCGAAGCCGGCGCCCACTTCGGCACCTTGCCCAATGGCCTGCGCTACGTCGTCATGGCCAACAAAGAACCTAAAGACCGCGCCAGCCTCCGTCTCGTGGTTATGGCCGGCGCGCTCCACGAAACCGAGGAACAACGCGGCCTCGCCCACTTCCTCGAACACCTCGCCTTCAACGGCAGTAAACACTACCCACCCGGCACGCTCGTCGAATTTTTCCAACGCATGGGCATGAGCTTCGGCGGCGACACCAACGCCTACACTTCGTTCGACCACACCGCCTACATGCTCGAGTTGCCCGACACGAAACCCGCCACGCTCGACGAAGGCTTCCGCGTCTTCGCCGACTACGCCGACGGCCTCCTGCTCCTCGACACCAGCGTCGACAAGGAACGCGGCATCATCCTCAGCGAAAAACGCGCCCGCGATTCCGTCGAATACCGCCAATTCGTCGCCGAATTCGATTTCGTCCTCAAAGGCACCCGCCTCCCCGAACGCATGCCCATCGGCCTCGCTCCGATCATCGAACAGGCCAAACGCGACCGCTTTGTCGATTTCTACAATACTTGGTACCGCCCCGAACGCATGGCCGTCATCGTCGTCGGCGACTTCGATCCCGCCGCCATCGAAAAACAAATCACCGCTGCCTTCAGCACGATCAAACCCCGCGCCGCCGCCCGTCCCGTGCCCGACCTCGGCCAACTCGCCTCCTTCAAAGGCATCCGCGCCACCTACCACGCCGAACCCGAAGCCACCGCCACGGCCGTATCAATCCAGACCGTCACGCCCCGCCCCGACGAACCTGACACCGCCGCCAAACGCCTCGAACAACTCCCGCGCGACCTCGCCGTCTCCATGCTGAACCGCCGCATTTCCATCCTCGCCAAAAAAGAAGGCGCGCCCTTCACCGCCGGCAAAGCCGACGTCGGCGAGAGCTTCGACTTCATCCGCAACGCCTCGATCGAACTCACCTGCAAAGCCGAACTCTGGCCCAACGCCCTCGCCCTCGCCGAACAAGAACTCCGCCGCGCCCTGCAATACGGTTTCCAACCCGCCGAACTCGCCGAAGCCGCCGCCAACCTCCGCAACGATCTCGACCAGGCCACCAAAGGCGCCTCCACCCGCCACTCCAACGAACTCGCCAGCAGCCTCGTGCAAGCCCTCACCGAAGGCAGCGTTTTCACCTCGCCCGCCGACGACCAAAGCCTTTTCACCCCTGCCCTCGATAAAGTCACCGTCGCCCAATGCGCCGACGCACTTCGCGCCGCTTTTGCCGCACCAGGCCGGTTCGTCAGCGTGATGGGCAACGCCAAAATCGATTCCTCTTCCACCACCGCCGAAGTCCAAATCACCACCGCCTACGAGAAGTCCGCCACCGTCGCCGTCGCGGCTCCCGAACAAGTCGCCGAAGCCAAATTCGGCTACACCGACTTCGGTCCCGCTGGCGCGATCAAGGAAAAGAAGCACATCGACGACCTCGACCTCACCCTCGTCACCTTCGCCAACGGCGTCCGCCTCAACCTCAAGAAAACCGATTTCGAGGCCAACCAGATCCACGTCGCCCTCCGCATCGGCACCGGCCAGCTCACCGAACCAAAAGACAAGCCCGGCCTCTCCTTCTTCGCCACCACCACCTTCACCGCCGGCGGCCTCGGCCAGCACAGCGTCGACGACCTCCAGCGCATCCTCGCCGGGAAGACGGTACAGATTGGTTTTCAAGTCCGCGAAGATGCTCTCGCGCTCGGCACGTTCCAAGGCCGCGATCTTGCCCCCACCAACCGCGAAGACCTCCTGCTCCAACTCCAACTCCTCGCCGCCTACGTAACCGATGCCGGCTACCGACCCGAATCAATCCGTGTCGCCACAAAACAATTCGAACAGCTCAACGTCATGCTGGAGCACACCTCCAACGGTCCACTCCGCCGCGACGTCCCGCGCCTGCTCGCCAATGGAGATCCGCGTTTCGGCCTGCCCACCAAAGACGCCTTAATGGCCCGCACCCTCGACGAAGCCCGCGCCTGGCTCACGCCGCAGCTCACCCAAGGCCCGATCGAAATCGCCATCGTCGGCGACCTCGACCTCGACGCCGCAATCGCCGCCGTCGCCCGAACCTTCGGAGCCCTGCCACCCCGCGCCGCCAAGCCCGCCCTCGAAGCCGAACGCCAAACCTCGTTCCCCGCACCTTTCTCCAAAGATTTTGCCATATCAACCGAAATCCCCAAAGGTGTCGTCTCCCTCTACTGGCCCACAACCGACGCTCGCAATATCCAGGTCGTCCGCCGTCTCAACCTGCTCGCGAGCGTTTTCAGCGACCGCCTCCGCGTAAAGATCCGCGAGCAACTCGGTGAGTCTTATTCGCCGCAAGCCTTCAGCTCTCCAAGCGAAACCTACCGCAACTACGGTCTCTTCCTCACCAGCATCACCGTCGATCCCGCCAAAGCTGAACAAGTCATCACCGCCACGCTCGCCATCGCCGACGACCTCGCGAAAAACGGTGTCACCGCCGACGAACTCGAACGCGCCAAGAAACCCGTGCTGACCATGCTCCGCGAATCCGCCCGCGCCAACGCCTACTGGTTGAGCTCGGTTCTCGGCAGCGCCCAGGAATTCCCGCAACGCCTCGACTGGTGCCGCTCGCGTTACAGCGACAACGAAGGTGTCACTGCCGCCGAACTAAGCGAACTTGCCAAGAAATACCTCCCCACCACCCGCGCCTTCCGCGTGACCGTCGTGCCAGAAAGGAAGTGAGCGCCCGTCCACCGCAAGCCGCCCCAACCTCGGCCATACACCCTTCTCTGTCATCCTGAACGAAGTGAAGGATCCAGTGGGCGTTCGTACGCACAGGTGAGCCATCTCCCTCTCGCTCCCTCGCCGCGGGGAATGACAAATCATTGTGTTTACTATTTGCCCGCCACCTAAACCCGCAGCACGCAACACGGCCGGGGGCAACGTTGCGTAGTTATTTTAACCGGTTCGGCAATCGCATCCTGTCAAGAGTGCCTGCCTTTCAGAATCCCTTTATCAGGGCTCTTAGCGTTTGACCGGTTTTCCCGACCTGCCCCCTTTTCCGACTCTTCAGAGGTATCTTTTTCAGGATTCTTAGGGTTCGAGACGACGCAAGAAGGCGAGGCGCTGATCTTCGGTTTCCCAGAAACGCACGAAAACCTTCTGGAATGCGGGAAGTGTCATTGCGGTCAGCAACTGCCCCACGGGGTTTTTCAGACGCCAAGATAGAATCGTCGTTTCGCTCAATCGGTCGAGCTTCCGCTGTTGCGCCAGCTTACAAGCTTCGTCGAGGAAATCCGAGTATTCGCGCTCGAAGCGGTGAGGGTTAAAAAACAGGTGGACTAGAATGGGGATCCCGAGAACGTCATAGTTATGGTCAGCATCGTTCCACGCTGCAGCGAGTTTAAATGTGTCAGCTAGTTCGGTGTACCCGCTCTTCATCGCATCGACTGATGAGCGGACGACAACATGTTCTCCAAGGAAAGCGTTTTTTATTGAGAGCTGAATCGCCGGGGCGCCACGCAATACACCGGCAATTTCGCTCTTCATTGCGGGTGAAAGATTGTTGGCCGTCAGTATCAGCTCCAGTCGTGCAAACGTACCATGGATGGCCACATTTGCGATCATCTGTGTGACCAAGGAGCTTCCTCCTTGTTGAAGGTGGTAGCTCGCGCGCAAAAGCGGCAGAAGTGTTCTGGCTGCTTCGTCATTCTGTCCATCGAGCAAAAGGCTGTGGGCAATTCCCCAACGAATCGTGCAATGCCGACGCAGGATCGAGAACGACAACGAGGGACCTTTCACGCCTTGGGGTGGAAATATTCCTTCCGGGGTATGCGCTGCCATCGCATCGACCCAGGCGCGCCCGAGTGTGTCGTTAGTCCAGGCCTCTTCAAAATCGCGGCGGTTTTGGGTGATGATCGAAGCCCACTCGTCTTGGGAGCCCGTGAGCCTTGGGAGCTCAGGCTTCTTCGATTCCTCGCTTAGTCGGTTTTGCGGATCATCTTTAAGCAACCAGCGGTAAGTGCGAAAGCTTGGATCACCTTCTGACACGACAACACCCAGCTCAGGAGGAATCGGGCGCGATAAATCGTCCCAAACCAGATAGAATACAAACGCTCCACAAAGGCCGAGCGCTGGCAGCACGGCGCGATAAGAAAGTCTTTTCCAGATCGCCCAGCCTGTGCCAGCTAACAGAACCCACGGTAGTGCGGTTAAGATCCACGAGATAACCGTGTCCGAGTTTTGTACATAAAGTCCAATCGAGCCCGCGATAAAATATAATGTAGCGCCAACTGTTATCGCAGCGCAGACGATGGCGATAAAATGAACTCCTCGTGCTAACCAAAAATATTCCGATTCGGATTTAATGGCAAAAACCGAAGCGATGATGCTGTTCAGAGTCGAGCTTGGAGAAGACTGATTCACCCGGTCCCACACCAAGCCCGGGATGACAAATCGTAACGTTTATTGTTTTCCCGCCGCCTGAATCTTCGGCACGCTGAACGGCCATGGCTACCTCGGCGCGTACGGCTTTGTGGTGTTTCATTTTGGCAACGGTTAGCGTTGCCCTTTTCGCCGCCGAGCAACCCAGTGCACCCGTCCCCCCCGCCTTACCAACGCCTCAGGCACAAAGCGACGACGCGCCCAGTCCGCGCCTGAACTCGGGCAAACTCGGCAACGGCTTGCGCTATGCCATCGTGCCCAACCTCGTTCCGCCCAAACACGTCAGCCTGCGACTTCTCGTAGAAACCGGTTCACTGCAAGAGTCCGACGCCCAGCGCGGCTATGCGCATTTTGTCGAACACATGGCCTTCAACGGCACTGAACATTTCGCCGCTGGAGAACTCGTCACTTTTCTCCAAAACGCAGGCGTCGCGTTCGGTGTCCATGTCAACGCCGGCACCGGAACCACCCGCACGGTCTACAAACTGGACCTGCCCGACAACGGTCCCGAACTCGTCGACAAGGGCGTGCGCATCCTCCGCGATTTTGCCGATGGTATCTTGCTTCAACCAGCCGAAGTCGAACGCGAACGCGGTGTGATCTTAAACGAGAAACTCACCCGACAGACCCTGGACGACTCCACCAACGCTTTCATCGATCTGGCCTACGCGGGAACGCTCATCCCCGAACACTTCCCGGTTATCGGCACTGATGAATCAATCAAGCAGGCGACCTCCACCACTCTACGCGACTTCTACAACAGTTGGTACCGCCCCGAGCGAATGGTTGTGGTTGTCACTGGAGAAATCGATCCCAAACAGATCCAGTCCCTCGTAGAAACCCATTTCTCAACCTTCTCCGCCCGCAAACCCGCCCTGGCATCGCCACACCTCGGCAACCTCACCGATTCGACCGCGCCCACCGCCAGCCACTTCGGAAAACCCAACTCAAGCACCACCGTGACGATCAGCGTCATCGCCCCGCAAAATCCAACCGACAAATCCAAAGAAACACGTCAGAAGCAGGCGAACTTAAACGCCGCCCTCACCCTGCTCGACCGGCGCCTGAAACACGTACAGCAAAACCCCGCCAATGCCCTCAGCAATGCCGAGGTGCGCCGTTCAAGCGCCCTCCACCCAAGCTTCCTCGAAATCACCATCTCGCTCACCAGCGAAAAATTGGACTGGAAAATACCGCTACAAATCGCCGAACAAGAAATCCGCAAGGCGATCGAATTTGGCTTTGACCCGACCGAGCTCAACGAAGTGAAGGAGGCCATGACCCGCACGGCCGAGGCCGCCGCAAAAAATGCCACCTCCATACCCACCAGCACACTCGCCAATCTGATCAGCGACACCCTTCACACGGGCGGCGTGTACGTCGGCGCCGACGAAATCTTGCCCCGCCAGCTCGCCATCATCGCGAAACTCAACGTCACCGATTGCCGGCAGGCCTTGGAAGATTTCTGGACTCGCACTCAACCCAAGATCTTCGTCACAAGCCGCAACTTCGACGGCCATGTCGATGACGAGATTATCGCCACCTACAAGGCCAGCCAGGAAACACCCGTCTCGGCGCCCGACGTACTGAAACCCGTCGAATTTGCCTACAAAGATTTCGGCGCACCCGGCGAAATCGTCCAACGTGAGCATGTGGCCGATCTCGATCTCTGGCAGGTACGCTTCGCCAACGGCGTCCGCCTCAACCTCAAGAAAACCGATTTCTCGCCCAACTCCGTTTCCTTTTCCCTCCACCTCGGCACCGGTCGCGCCGACGAACCAACCAATATGCCCGGCCTCGCCCTGTTCGCACCAGCACTGACCGAAAGCGGCGTAGGTCGGCACACCCACGAGGAGATGCAGCGCACCATCAGCGGACGGGGCATCACCCTGTTCTTCACCGCCGCCGACAACGCCTTCGTTTTCACCGGCAATGCGCGTTCCAGTGAACTGCCCTTCGCACTGCACTATACCACGGCCTACATCGTCGATCCCGCATTCCGCAAGGAAGGTGAACGTCGGACTAAAAACACGCTCAAACGCATTTACGGAGCCGGCCTCACCACGCCCACCGGAGCATTCAACTCCTTTATCCTGCCCTTCCTCGCCGGCGGTGACCCGCGCCTCGGCCTGCCGGACTACAAACGCGTTTTCAGCTACACGCTCAACAATCTCAATCAATGGCTCGTACCCACCCTGGCGAATGGTTCCTTGGAGATCGCAATCGTGGGCGACATCGACATCGATGCCACGATTGCCGAAGTCGCCAAAACCCTGGGCACGCTACCGACGCGCGCACCCAAGCCCGATCTATCGCAACGAACCAAGCTCAACCTCCCGCAACCACCGGAAGAAAAATATTTCAATTTCACCGCCGAAAAGCGCCCCTCCCTGCTCGCCTTCGTCTGGCCGGTCCGAGATTCGCTTTCCGCCGCCGACCGAAGCCGGCTCAACCTGCTCGCCTCGCTCATCCAAGAACGACTGCGCGTGGAGATCCGCGAACAGCTGGGAGAAACCTACTCGCCCCGCGCCTCCTTCAGCTACAACCGCACTTATCCCGGTTTCGCCCACCTCATCTGCCAGATACAAATCCAGCCCGACCATGCCGACACGGTAAAAACGGCCATGCGCAAACTCGCCGCTGCGCTCGTAACCGACGGAACCACCGATGAGGAAATCACCCGCCTGAAAGCCCAGGCCCTCACCGGAAACCACGACCGCGCCCGCTCCAACGCCCGGCTCGCCGACCTGTTGTCCGCCACCCAGGAGCAACCAGACCGCCTCGCCGAACTGCGCATCCCCGACGACGATTCAGCAAAAATCACCAAAGCCGAACTCAACGCCAGCGCCGCGCTCTATTTATCCGCGGACAACACGTTCATTTTCCTAGCCGAACCCAAACCACCCAAGAAATGACGAAGCCCGGCCTCAACCTACTAAGACAACCACCGGCAACCGAACTACGAACTCGGTGCGGTCGCTTTCACTTCGACTGAGTTCAATCCGCCCGCCGTGTGCGACGATGATCTCGCGGCACAAGCTCAACCCCAACCCGCTGCCGCCCGTACCACGGTTGCGATCCGCGTTTAACCGGAAGAAACGTTGAAAGAGTTCTCCGCGCCGGTCCTCCGGAATCCCGGAGCCAGTGTTCGCAACCACCAAAACCACCTCGGCCACTTCCTTGCGCAATACCAACCAAACCTCACCAGCCTCGCGATTATAGCGCACGGCGTTGTCGATCAAGTTCAGCAACACCCGCCGCAGCAAATGCGCATCACCCTTCACCTTCACACTCGGCGCCACCTCGGCATGAATCAACAGTTTCGCCGGTGACGCCAGCAACTCCGCATCCTCGGCGGCTTCCTGAACCAGCAAACTAAAGTCAACCGGCTCCCTAACCATGGGCGACTTCCCAGCGTCAAAGCGCGCGAGCAAAAGCAGGTTGTCGGCAATCTTTTGCAAACCACTCGTCTGCTCCAGCAGATCAACCAGCAGACGCTCCTGCCCAGAATCAAAACCGCCCAAACGCAGCGCTTCCTCGATGTCGCCCCGCAAAATCGTCAACGGCGTGCGCAGTTCATGCGAGGCATCGGCCGTGAAACGCGTGGCTTGTTCGAAGCCGCGCTGCAACCGGTCGAACATCGCATTGAGCACGTGCGTCAGACGCCCGATCTCGTCATCCGACAACGGCACCGGCAACCGCGCGTCGAGCCGCTCAGTCGTGATCGCTCCAGCGGCCCGGGTGATCTCCTCGACCGGCTGCAACGCCCGACGGGATAACCACCAACTACCCGCAGCGCCAACCAGCAGCACAAACGGCATCGCCAGCAAATAATCGCGCAGCAAATCCCCCACCATATCGCGGACCGAATGAAGATCGGCAGCCAACATTAAAGTAAACTCGCCATCGACAAAAACGCCCACCCGCAAATCCTTCCGCCCAACCTTGGTGGTCGAATATCCCGGTGTCATCGGCCAGTTTCCAACCAAGACACGGAGATTCTCGGGGTACACGTGGACCGGCGTTCCCTGCGTGCGACCGAAGATCAGTCCGTACAACGGCGTGGTGCCCTTGAGCAAAAGCACCGCCTCATCCATGTCATCGGCGCTCGGCTTTCCGTTCTCGCACAATTCGCGAAAAAACACCCGGGAATCAGCCGCCAGACTCTTTTCGATGGTTTTGATTTGGCGGAAATACAAACCCGCCGCAGCGACGCCGCCAAACGTCAGCAACACCAGAGCGGTAACCAACGCCGACCACAGGGCGAGTTTGTTGCGCAACGACCATGTTTTCATGAGCCGGCCTTTAACGTATAACCCACCCCGCGCACCGTCTGCACCAGCGGCACGGCATGGCCGTCATCAATTTTCCGCCGCAAGCGCTGTATCCCCACATCCACTACATTCGTGCCCGGATCAAAATGGTAGTCCCAAACCTGCTCGCACAACTGCGTGCGGGTGAAAACCCGGCCCGGCGTGCGCATCAAATACTCAAGCAGGGAAAACTCGCGCGTCGTGAGTTCGATCTTCTGTCCAGCCCGGCGAACTTCGCGGGTGTTGAGGTTAACCACGAGATCTTCGAATTGCAGCAAGCTCAGCCCCTCGCCCGAAAGCCGGCGCCAAACCGCTCGCAACCGGGCAACCAATTCCTCCACGGAAAACGGTTTCGTAATGTAGTCGTCAGCCCCAAGATTTAGTCCTTCGATCCGTTCGGAAAGTCCATCGCGCGCCGTGAGAAAAATAACCGGCACGGTGTTGCGTTGTTCGCGCAACTGCCGGAGCACGCTCAAACCGTCGCGACCGGGCATCATGATATCGAGTACGAGCGCATCGAACCGTTCGGTTGTGGCCATCAGCAGCGCGTCGTCGCCCCGATGGCAGACCGCGACGTTGAAGCCCGCCTCAGAAAGCCCTTTGCGCACAAAGGCCGCGATCTTCTTTTCGTCTTCGGCAACCAGAATGCGCATGGCTTCTATGTGGCGGTAAATCCGGCCGGCGACAAGCACCGGCCGGTTAAACCACTGACAAAAATTTAGTCGTGATCGACGGCCAGCACTTTGCCGTTACCCGCGTCGATCTCAACCTCGGTCACCTTTTTATCGGTACCGACAATCTCGAACGAGTACTGAAGATTACCGTCCTCTACCTCGAGTTCGGCTTTAATGACACTGCCAGGAGCAGCGGCATGAGCGGCCTTGAGCGCCTCATCAAATGAGATTTTGGCGAGCGCAGGCAGTTCGGTTTCTTTGATTTTTACCTCAGGGCGAATGGAGCCCTTGGCAGACGGCTTTTCTTGCTTTCGTTCTTTCTTATCCTCT
>Ga0302321_100006437_pt1 | contig 10337 bp, 6 predicted proteins | sample Fen_T0_1_FD_202505 | JGI IMG/M metagenome (GOLD analysis project Ga0302321, IMG submission 202505) | Peat permafrost microbial communities from Stordalen Mire near Abisko, Sweden - Fen_T0_1 | ecosystem: Environmental > Terrestrial > Soil > Wetlands > Permafrost | place: Sweden: Abisko... | reverse complement strand
TGCTCGGCTCGATCCTCATCGATCGCGACGCGATCATCGAGGTCGCGGACTTCCTGCACCCGGAGGACTTCTACCGCCAGGCCCACGGCCGCATCTACGCCGCGATGCTGGATCTCTTCGAGCACCGAGAGCCGCTCGACATCGTCACCGTGGCGGAGGCGCTCGAGCGTGTCGGTGAGCTGGAGGCGGTCGGCGGCGCAAGTTACCTCTCCACCCTGGGCAACGACACTCCCACCGCCGTCCACGTCGCGCAGTACGGCCGGATCGTCGAGCGCAAGGCCCTGCTCCGGCGGTTGATCCAGGCCGCCGGCAAGATCGCGGCGATCGGATACGAAGACGGGCCGGACATCCAGGAGTCGATCGACCGGTCGGAGGCCGAACTGTTCGCGGTCAGCCAGCGCCGCTCCGGCGACAGCTTCAGCGCCCTCAAGGCCCTCCTCCACGACGCCTACGACCGGCTGGACTACCTCCACGCCCACCGCGGCGAGATCGTCGGCATCGCCTCGGGCTTCCCGGACCTGGACCAGCTCACGACCGGCTTCCAGGCGAGCGACCTCATCGTGCTGGCCGCCCGGCCGAGCGTCGGCAAGACCAGCCTCGCGCTCAACATCGCCGAGCACGCCGCCGTGCGCGAGGGCAAGACCGTCGGTGTGTTCAGCCTGGAAATGAGCAAGGAGCAGCTCGTTTTGCGCCTGCTTTCGAGCGTTGCCTCGATCGACTCGCAGCGGCTGCGCTCGGGCTTCCTGGAGGAGATGGACTTCGCCCGGATCGCGCCGGCGATGAACGCCCTCAGCGAGGCGCCCGTCTTCATCGACGACACGCCCAGCATCAGCGTCATGGAGCTGCGCACCAAGGCCCGCCGCCTGCAGGCCGAGCACGGGCTGGACCTGCTGATCGTGGACTACCTCCAGCTCATGCAGGCAACCTCTAACAACCGCGACTCCAACCGCGTCCAGGAGGTCTCCGAGATCAGCCGCGGTCTCAAGTCCCTGGCGCGCGAGCTCAAGGTGCCGGTGATCGCCCTCTCCCAGCTGTCGCGACAGCCGGAGATGCGCGAGTCGCGCGAGCCGCGCCTGAGCGACCTGCGCGAGTCCGGCGCGATCGAGCAGGACGCGGACCTGGTCATGTTCCTGTGGCGCGAGAAGGACAAGCCCGGCGAGGACGAGAGCGCCGACGGCGAGATCATCAACCTGCGCCTGGCCAAGCACAGGAATGGCCCCACGGGCGAAGTCAAGCTATGGTTCAAGAAGAGCCAGACCCGCTTCGTCAGCTACGCCGCCGAGCGTTACGCCGAGGCGGTTTGAGGCAGGGCGGCGCCGGCCGCAACCCGTAGCCGGCGACACCACTTAGCCGGCCGCACGCCGTAGCCGGCCGCAGGCCGCAGGAGGAGACCGATGGGCGCGATCATCGTTCGAGAGATGGTGGGCAAGAGCACGCATTCCTGGAGCGACGCGGCGCGTCAGGCCGTGGCCCTGGCATCCAAGACAGTCCGCAACATCCAGTCGGTCGAGGTCATCCAGTCGACCGCCGTCGTCGAGAACGGCGAGATCGTGGAATACCGAGTCCAGATCAAGCTCGGCTTCGAATACGAGTCGTAACCGGCGCGACATTCTGAAAAGTTGGCGCCCGGTCGGCGTGCTAGGCTGTCCGGCATGAAAGTTGGGGGATCCATGGAGCCTGTCCGCCGCCTCCTCGCGCGCCGCCCGGCGCTGCATCTGCCCTCCTCTGCGCCCGTTCGCCGCGCGCTGTCGCACCGTCCCGTGCTGATCGGGGGCGTAGTGGTGATCGTGGTCGCCCTGGTGGGCAGCAGCCTCGCCATCATGAACATCTCGGCCAGCGCTGCGACGCCGACGCCGGCCCCGAGCGAGATCGCCCTCGCGACGGACACGCCCGTGCCCACGCTCGAGCCCACACCCACACCCGCGCCCACTCTCGCGCCCACGCCCCTCCCGACGCCCACTCCCGCGCCCATGGTCGCGGCCACGACGGACGGCGTCTGGATCCCGGCGGACCAGGCCGAGCTTGCCACCCGCAAGCCGATCGCCGTCATGATCGACGACCAGCTGGCCGCCAGGCCGCAATCGGGTCTGTCGATGGCGAACATCGTCTACCAGGGCCCGGCCGAGGGCGGCATCCCGCGCTACATGGCCATCTTCCAGACCCAGGCCCCGGCGGCCATCGGCCCGATCCGCAGCTCACGGCTTTACTTCGTCGCCTGGGCCGAGGAATACGCGGCCGGCTACGTCCACATGTGGGGCGCCCCCAACGCGATGGGCCGCCTGGCCACGGACAACGGCAAGTACATCTTCAACATGGACGGCCTCCGCTACGGCGGCATGAGCGGCTACATGTGGCGGACGATATTCCGGGCCAGGCCGCACAACCTGTACAGCTCCTACAACAGGCTGTTCACGCTGTTGAAGAACATCGGCGGCAAGGCGCCCCTCACGACGTCGAACTTCACCTTCGCCGATGCGCTCCCCGGCAGCGACCGGCCGGTCGGCAGCCAGATCATCGTGCCGTATTCGGAGAACCACGTCGTCTACAACTACGACTGGAAGACGAACACCTACCCGCGCACCGTGACCCGTGAAGGCGCCCAGTACGATGCGGCCACCGATCAGCGCATCGCGCCGTCCAACGTGATCCTGATGTTCATGAACGTCGGCATGCTCCAGGGCAGTGCCGCCGCGATGACCAAGCACCGCCTCGACGTCCAGTACGTCGGCCACGGCTCGGCCATGATCTTCAACAACGGGCTCGCGATCTCGGCCGTCTGGACCAAGAAGAACGAGCACTCGAACACGATCCTCACCTACGCGTCGGGTCCGATGAAGGGCCAGCAGGTGCCGCTCGTCCGAGGCCAGATCTTCATCCAGGTCGTGCCCACCTACATCCCCGCGACCTGGACCGCAGGCTACGCCGCGGCGCCGGAGAGTTAGAGGCGCGAGGGCGGGCGGAGGCGTGCCTTACCTCTGCACCGACGACGAGTTCGATCTGTCCGGACTCCGGATTGGGACGAAGGTTTGCACCGATGCGGCCGGGCTTGGCTCGCCCAAGCCGTCCGTGTAGCACGTGCTGAAGGCAGCGGGGGCGAGACGAACGATGGCGAAGGCGAAGAACAACCGGCGCTCCAAGGCACGCGGGGCAATCCCGGCGGCTCCCAGCGAGCACGACATTCTCATGGGACGAACCGCACTTTGGCTCGCCGCCGGCCTGAGCAATCCGCTGGCCCACGAGGCCGGCCGCCGCGCTGCCGAATACATGAGCGCAGTTGTTACCAGGCGAACCGGGTGGGACAAACCACGGACTGAGGTGGGAGAGCCCGCATCGCTAGCGATGCGGGACGTGGAGCTGGCCCTTGAGGATTTCGCCTATGCAATCGCCCAGGACCTATCTAGTGCCGAGTGGCTTTTCTTCCTTCGGCAGGCACCTTACCTCTTGAAAGGCTACGAGCCCGCCATGACCTCGGGCTACCTGGCCAGCCATGCAGAGACGATCTCGGCACTGTCGGCTAGGCCAGCCAACCACTCAGAGTCTCTCCTTCCGGGCTACGTCGCTTTCGGCATGGACGCAAGCCTGTTCAGCTCAATGCACCGCCTCGGAGCCGTCAGCTACCTCCTCGGGCTTACCCAGAACCTTGTCCGCTGCGCCGGTAAGGGGTGCGTGGTCACGCATCGCGAAGGCGTATTGCCCGGATTTGTCCCTAACCCTGCGATAGACGAGATGACCGCGCTCTGGGACAAACGAATGGGGGAACCGAGCTTCGATTTCCTGTCGCGCGCCGGACTCTACTCTCACAGGCTTCACGGCCGCCCGAGCCGAGACGATGACGTGGTGCCCATCATCGAGCAGCGCAACGATGAGTATGTTCTCCGCGCTTTGCCCCTCGCGAGCATCCCGACCTTCGCTGATCCAAGGCTACCGGTCGAATTGCGATTTCGGACTCCCGTGTTGGATCTGATCGTTTTTCTGATCAGCGCCAACCTCTTCCGCATTGGCAAAGGGCAGGAGACCAAGAGCGGCATTGAAGACTTCGGCCGCACAGGCACGAACCTCCGATACAAGCCCCAACTCCTTCACGACATAGAAATCGCATCGGAGCTCATCAGCCAGAAGGCAGTGGCGAAGATCATTCCGAGCTCGGTCACTCTCGACACCCCCGTGCAGATATTCAATCGGCTGGTCGGACAGCGCGTCAGCCTGTGGCCTCCGTCGTTTGGACCTGCGATCCGCCCAGGCGCCGATGATCTGTACGTACGGGACCTCTGGGCCGCGTCGCAACGACTGGCTCGAGAACTCGCTCGTCCCAAAGCGGTCGCCGAGGGGGAGCTGGCCAATGTCTGGTCCAACCACTTTGAGCATGTCGTTCAAGAGACCATCAACGCAACGGCCTGGAAGCCTTCGCCCAACCTCGCGAAGCTCAGAGGTCCGACAGATCGCCCAGGACCGACCTTGAAAGCGGGCGAGGAAGACATTACGAACCTCGACGCAGTCGGAGAGCACGACGGTCTTGCTTTGCTCGTCTCGTGCAAATGCTGGCCATTTACAGAGAAGTGGCAGCGAGGCGACTACCGAGCAGTCCGCAACCTCGCCACGAACGTGGATAACGAGGTCGCAACCTGGGACGCTAAGGTGGCCAGACTTCGGGCTCAGCCGGTGGGCACTAACTACGACCTGTCCGCGTATTCAGAGCTGATCGGCGTGGTGGTCCTGCCAGAGGTGCCCTGGACTGCTGATAGGAATTCGGTGAGGGAGGTCGCCCCCGGCCTGCGCGTAGCGGTGAGCGCCAACGAACTCGATCGTTGGATGCACGGCGAATAGGATCGCCGGATCTCCATCTCGATCCGACGCCTTGGAGAAGCTCGCCGTGGCGGCGGGCGGCCAAGCTCCGGTCGAGGTGGTACGCCGACAACATCTTTCAGTGAAAAACTGGCGTGCTCGAGCACAAGCTCGGTGGCCTTGTCCTGACCGGGGGGCGGGTGCTTGAAGCGCTTGAGCGGCGTCTTCACCTTGATCGGCACTCCGCCCGCGGCCTCCCAGGGTACCAATCGTTCGCATCGCGCTTGAAAGTCAGTCCGTTTCGGCCGCTGCCTGACGCTGAATCCAGGCGTGTACAAATCGCCCCGTAGCAGCAACCAGCTCTGCGCGCGCTTCTTCGAGTCCGATTCGGCCCATTCTGCTGTCGAGCCACAGCCGGTAGAGATCGACACTGTCGATCGCTAGGCCGTCGTTATCGGCGAGGGTCGCCAAATCGAAATCGCTGCCCTCGAGGATTGGCTTGCGCTCTTCGGGGTGGGTCGCGAGGTCGTGATTGACGATGTACCAGTAGGCACTCGGGTCGCGTTTCTCCATGCGGCGGAAGTTCTTGCCGAAGCGGGCAACGAGGTTCGTGATGTCTTCAGCCTTGCCGCGGGACCGCGTATAGCCTTTGATCTCGACGATCGCCTCCCAGCCATCTCTTTCGCCGCAGGTGACCCGCAGATCCTCGAACCGCTGCCCCTTTGGCCACTCCCCGTCCATCACTCGAACAGTGAAGCCGAGGTCGCGGAGCGCCGCGGTTATCGCTTCCTCAAGCGGCTCGCCACCCTCGGTCAGGAGACGCCACATCCCTTTGGTCGCAGCCTGTCGAGCGCTGGCGAACGCCTCCCAAGCTGCGTCAGCTCGGACCTCAGATTCCTTCCTCGCGGCTGATGCCTCCCTAAAAGCGATTGCCGCCTGGATTTCGTCCGGTGTCAGCCATGCGAGCGCGTGACTTGTCCAGTCGGCCGTCTGAGGGAAGACCTTCGGCGCAATCTTGTGCCACTCGTTTATCGCGGCCGTGATCCACGCCATCGATGCGTCCGGCGGAAGCGTCAGGCACTGAACGCCTGGGCTTCGCTCAAAGGTGGCGGCGATGATCCCCCCGTCAGATCCAACGAGCAGTGGCGTCACGTCGGTAACTGCAGTTGGAACCGGCCCGGAGCCAACCTCCTCGCCGAATGTTCGGTAGGAGTACAGCGCCGAATGCGTGTGCTCTTCACGGACGGCAGGCAGCAGGTCGGACGTTACCAGTGCGTCGAATGAGGCCGGTATGTCAGTGAACGTCTTGAAGTCCTGAGCCTGACTAATTGCGCCACCAAGCCCCCAAGCTCTCCGGTAGCCGCGCATGAGAACCGACTCTCCGGCTTGGCCTCGAAGCACACCGTCCCCATAAACGATTACGAAGAGATGTAACTCAGCGCCCCCCACATTCTGGCCAGCGGCCACGAGGACGTCCCAGTCCAGTTGATGAACTTCACCAAGCCTCGTGATGACTCTGGATTCGGGGAACATCGCCGCAATGGTGTTGACGGCGTCCGCCGAGAAGCCCCAAATGAGACAACGGGGATGAGGGCGATTCGTAAGCTGCTTGTCAGCCATGAATGCTACCTGGCAGAGAGCACACGATCGGTTCCGAGAAGCCTGCGCCCTCCGCCTGGGCGGTAACTACTTGGATGCCCAAACTCACCCCCTGCTGGCAAGACCCTTCCCATCCGAAGAAGGTAGCAGAGCATGGCAAACCAGCGGCTCATGTCAAGCGACTGCGCGTACCAAGCCGGAGTGCAGGTGGGCTAACCGAGGGGTGGACTCGACGGATGAGCGAGGGCGGATCTGGGTTTGGATCACGTCAACACGACACGGGCGATACCGGTAGGGTAGATACCGTATTGACTCAGGTACTTTTGGCAAGGTACCGTGCCAAAGGTCCGGGGCTGCCGTCACTCCATGCCACCGGGCGGACGACGCTAGGAAGTTACGAGGTTCCGGCCGAATTCGGGCACTTGGGCAGGGACCAAGCAGTTAGTGCAACCCGCCGCGCGTCGACGTCTTGTCAGGAGCGGACTCCCGTGTCCCCCGAGCAGAACAACCGGCCGTGGTCGCAGAACAACCGACCGTGGTCGCCAGAGCAGAACAACCGACCGTGGTCGCCAGAGCAGAACAACCGACCGTGGTCGCCAGAGCAGAACAACCGACCGTGGTCGCCAGAGCAGAACAACCGACCGTGGTAACCGAAATGCGCCGTCGCCTTGGATCAATCCTCTTCGTCCTCGGAGCGGGCCTTCTGGCCGCCGCCTCAGGCGGCGCGTCGTACAGGCCGTTCTAGGTACGTCTCTCCCATAGCCATGCGGTTCTGGGCCAGGGTAGATTGCCGCGCCTGAGCGAGGAGTGGCGATGAACCGTCGGCTGGGGGCCCTGATCGCTGCCGTGGCGCTTGTCAGCGGTGTGCTGCTGGTGAGCGCGGTTTTGTTATACCCCTTGGGGTGGCCGATCTCAATCACCCCCAAGAGCCACGGCCAGAGCGAGATCGTGCTTGGCGTCATTTTCTGGGTGGTCCTCACCCTGGTTGGCTCATCACTGGCGGTGCGGATGCCCAACGGCAGCATGTTGGATGTCGCCTTCGCCCCCGTCATTGCCGCGGTGAGCCTGGGCGGCCCGGCGGCCGCAGCATGCGTGGGTCTTCTAGGAACGACGGATGGTCGCGAACTCCGCCGCGAGGTGCCCTGGTACGGAGTCTTGGCGAATCACTGCGCGGTCACGTCGCCGGCTATTCTCAGCGCGTTGGCGCTCCAGCTTGTCCCCTCGCGCACGGACCCACGTGTCGATTTCATCGCGACGGTTGGCGCGGCGGTGATCTACTTCTCGCTTAACGTGCTGGTCACGGCAACCTTGGTTTCGCTGCGCGATGGTGAACCGGTCACGAAACAGCTGCGGATTGCAGGCGGCGCCTACCTGAACATGCTCGCTCTTGCGCCCGTGGCGTGGCTGATGGCACTGACGTACGCCACGGTGGGCTGGTGGGCGGCCATCCTATTCGCCGTGCCGGTATATACGAGCAGACTCGCGTACCGCCGCTTCGTTGAAGTGCGCGCCATGTTCACCGAGACGGTGAGCAGCCTGGCGGCGGCGGTGGATAAGCGCGACAAGTTCTCGGGCGACCACAGCCGGCGGGTCCAGGAGATCGCCATGGACATCGGGCGGGCGATGAAGGTGAGCGAGGAGGACCTGCAGGCCCTCGAGTGGGGTGGCCTCCTCCACGACATCGGCAAGATCGGCGTGCCGGACTCCGTGCTGCTCAAGCAGGAGCGGCTCACGCGCGACGAGCGTGCGCTGATGAACTCGCACCCGGTCCTGGGCGCGGAGATCATCGGGCCCGTCACGCACCTGGCCAGGGAGCTGCCGATCATCCTCCACCACCACGAGTGGTTCAACGGATCGGGCTATCCCGATCGGCTGATGGGCGACGAGATCCCCGCGCTGGCTCGAATCCTCCATGTCGCCGACGCCTTCGAGGCGATGACGGCCCAGAGGCCGTATCGGATGACCCCGCTCACGCCCGAACAAGCGCTGGCCGAGCTGCGCAAGTTCGGCGGGGTCCAGTTCGATCCGGCCGTGGTGGACGCCTTCATCCGGACGAAATGGGCGCGCGGGGTCAAGGATCCGGGCAGCGACGAGAGCCGCGACGTGCCGATGATCGGCCAGGCGGCGGGCTCGATCGGCCTCGCCGTGGTCCCGACGACTACCGGCACAGCCAGCTAGCGGAGTGCCGGCACTCGGGGTGATCCTGGGGTTCCTGCTCGGTCTGGCCGCGGGCGGGCGGCTGGAGAACCTCCTCGACGTTCGGCTGCGCTGGTTGCCGGCGCTGCTCTTCGCCGGCGCGGCGCGGTTCGGCCTGGACGCGCTGCTGACGATGGGCGGCGTTCCGGACGGCGTGCGGATGTGGCTGATCCTGGTCGTGTACCTGCTGCTCTCGGCCATGCTGCTGGTCAATCGCGGCCTGCCGGGCATGATGGCCGCCGCGCTCGGGACCATCGGCAACGGCATCGCCATCGTCGTCAACGGCGGTTGGATGCCGGTCTGGCAGCCCAGCCTGGCAGCCGCCGGGTTCGATTCGACCGCCGTCCATTCGAACTTCCATGTCCTGCTCACCGGGCCGATGGACGCCAGCTTCGTCGCCCATGCCGGTCCGTTCGCCGACGTCATCCCGATCCCGATCCCGATCATCGCCTCGGTCGCGTCTGTCGGCGACCTGATGCTGGGCGCTGGCCTGGCCTTCTTCATCTTCGCCGCGGTCGTCCGGGCGCCGGTGCTGGTTTCGGTGCCGCTCTCGCCGGTTCGAACGGGAGCGATGCGGCATCCGTACGTCCGGCTGGCCACCAACGGCCCGTTCTCGGCGATGTGGCTGGCGCAGGTCATCAGCTCGCTCGGGGACCGCGTCCATCAGATCGCGCTCGTCTTCCTGGTCGCGCGCGCCACCAACGGATCGCCGCTGGCGCTGGGTCTGGTCTTCGCCGCGATGACGCTGCCAACGTCCGTGGTCGGCCCGCTGGCCGGCGCGCTCGTGGATCGCTGGGATCGCAAGTGGGTGATGGTGGCCTCGGACCTGGTGCGGGCTGCGCTCGTGATCGCCATCCCGATCGTTTCTGGCGTGAGCGTCGCCCTGGTCGTCGTCCTGGTCCTGCTGATAGCGGTCGCGTCGTCGTTCTTCCGGCCGGCACGGTCGGCGGCGCTGCCGCAGGTTGTGCCGGACGAGGATTTGCTCACTGCCAACTCGGCGATGTGGGTGGCGGATACGGGCAGCGATCTCGTCGGCTACGCCCTGGGCGGGCTCTTCGTGGCGTTCCTGGGATCGGCGCTATCGCTCGCGTTCTGGATCGACGGAGCGAGCTACCTGGCCTCGGCGGGGTTGCTGGCGGCAGTGGCGATCCCGCGAATCGTTCCGGCAAGGGGCGGAGCGGGCGGAGCGGCGGCGTCGCTGCGGGCGGATCTCGTGGCGGGCTGGCGGTTCCTGCGCTCGGAGACGGTCCTGTTCGCGACCACGGTCCAGGCCGCGATCGCGGAATACGGACTCGGGGCGTTGATGGCGCTCTCCCCGTTGCTGGTCGCCGCGTTGCCGCTCGGCAAGATGGACGCGCCGACGGCGTACGGCTTCTTCGAAATGTCGATGGGCGTCGGGCTGCTGGGCGGCGGCGTGGTCATCGGCGCCATCGCGACGCGTTTTCCCAAGGGGCCGGCGATCGCAGCCGGGTTCACCGCGGTGGGCGTCACGCTGATCCTCTTCTCGATCACGCACAGCCTGTGGGTGGTGCTGGCATTGGCGGCGATAAACGGCGTCGCCAACGTCGTCTTCGTCATCCCGAGCCAGACCATCTTCCAGCAGCGCACGCCGGACTCGATGCTGGGGCGGGTGGTCGCGATCCGGCTCGCTCTGGTCAACGCAATGCTCGCAATCTCGATGGCCACGAGCGGTTTGCTCGCCGAGATCTTCGGCCTGAACGTCGTGCTGGCCGGCTGCGGCGTCCTCACCCTGGCCGCGG
>Ga0302321_100006436_pt1 | contig 10339 bp, 5 predicted proteins | sample Fen_T0_1_FD_202505 | JGI IMG/M metagenome (GOLD analysis project Ga0302321, IMG submission 202505) | Peat permafrost microbial communities from Stordalen Mire near Abisko, Sweden - Fen_T0_1 | ecosystem: Environmental > Terrestrial > Soil > Wetlands > Permafrost | place: Sweden: Abisko... | reverse complement strand
ATAGTAGATAATATGCCCCCTAATCTTAATCTAGTATATGAGGGCCCCGGTGGCAATTTTTCTGATAGTTTTTTAGAATTAGGCGTACGGAAAGCAGATGGTAAATTGATTCGGTTAAATGCGAATCCCAATGAACCTGATATCTATAGGATGCGCTTTGAGCCAGGTAAGGCTCCGACCTCTACAGGTACACCAATACCCAAAGGCGCAGTTGATGAGGATGCTTTACCACTTGGTTGGTGGTCACGATGGTCAAAAAAATTTGACTCGGAAGCAACTATTAACACCGATATGTTGAGACCCAGACGATTGAAAGATAATACCATAGTAGAGTATATTGTAGATGATCCTACTTACAAAAACATGCTTAGTAGCGGTAAGTATATGGAGGCTGACCGACTCATTGAGATTAACTCATTTAATGAGATGTTACTTCAAGAGAATTTAGAATCTATCTATCTATCTCATATTGTTATCGGCCTTGAAAGCCAAGGCGTTAGTTCTGGTTTTTCAATAAAGACCTTAAAAGGAATTCAAGTTAAATGGAGTGCAATTGATACACCACTCCAATGGGCTGAATATCAAAAGAAGCTGAAAGCTGTCGGAAATGTAAGTGAAGAAGCGGCGAAGCGAACACTGGTTGGTCAAGCTCTTCGGAGAGAAGGTATGAAGGCATCTGTAAGCCCGCCCTTTCCATTCGTAAAAGAAATAAAACCAATAGATATAACCAGTGCCAAAAAAGATGAGGTGGTATTTTTATTCACCAAAGAGCCTGAGCCTAACAGCCCTTTTCGGTAAATACAGCTATGGCACTGACTTGATATGTACTACATAAATAATAGAAACTCACGTGATGGAAAATAGTCAATGAAGCTTCCCCTACTTTTTTTAATGTTTGCATTATTCGTCATCAAAAATAATAGTGCTTCTGCGCAAAACCTAGAAGTGATCAGTCTTAAGAAAGGAGTAAAAACCACTGGTTCTATAAATATAAATACGGTTGGATATAAAGCGTGGGATATTCCTCAAAGGCGCGACCCGTTTAATTGGTTTTTAATGGGCAGCCTCAACTTTACTTTGTTTGGGTATGCCGCACCATTTTCATTCAGTTATAGCAATGCCAACAGTTCATACAGTCAGCCCTTTAATCAGTTCAAATTTGCTCCGCAGTACAAGTGGATCAAAACTTATATTGGCAATACCTCGATGACTTTCTCCCCTTACACACTTGCAGGGCATATGTTTTACGGTGGTGGCGTGGAACTTACTCCAGACAGGTGGCGGATTGCGTTAATGTATGGCCGCCTGAACAAAGCTGTCCCATTTAATCCCTTAGACACGTTACAACATACCAATGCTTCCTTCCAGCGAATGGGCTATGGCATCAAAGCGGCGTATGAAAAGAATGGAGAAGCAATTGGCTTTAATATTTTTTCCGCCAAGGACGACCCCACTTCCATTCCTTTTGTTCCTTCAAAATACAAAATCACTCCACAGCAAAATGTGGCCATAGGATTGTCGATACGCAAAAAACTGTTTTCTAAATTCTTTTTCAATTTAGAATATGCTGTTTCGGTGCTTAACACAAATATTTTAGGAAATACCGAACGAGATACAACAAAAGTAAAACCCTCTTACAATTTTCTCCAAGGGCTGCTACCTCAAAACACTACAATGCGTTCCTTCGATGCTATCAATGCAGGAATTGGCTATCAAGGAAAACAATATTCCCTTCAACTAAAATATGAACGCATTGCACCAGAATACCAGACTATGGGAGGTTACTATTTTAACAACGACATGCGCAACATCACAGTGGTCACGAATGTACGTTTGCTAAAGAATAAAATCGCACTCGGCACCAACATTGGTGTGCAAGTGAATAATTTGGATAAGTCCAGGTCTTCCACAACCAGTCGCACAGTAGGCTCAGCTAATATTCAGTTCACACCGAGCAACAAATGGAGCATATCAGGCAATTATTCCAACTTCTTATCCTATACAAAAAACCGTTCTCAAGCTGACCCATTATATAAGAACAGTTTAGATACACTTAATTTTTATCAGGTAAGTCAAACCACTAGTGGCACAATACAAAGAATGTTAGGCTCAAAAGATAAGCCGCAGAGCATACTACTTTCAGTCAGTTATCAGCGCGCCGACAATAAATCAGCCAATGACAAAACTGCTCAGTTATCGGATTTCTTAAGCGGCAACACATCGTACAGCTATTCAATTCCAACTTCACAGCTTACCCTTGCCGTTGGCGCTAATATGTATAGCAACAATGCAGCAGGAGTCAACACTACTTTTTTTGGGCCCAGTGTAAGTACCAACAAAACATTTCTCGATAAGACGCTCCGTTGTTCTTACTCTACATCTTACAACAAAACTTCCGGCGGCAATGCAACAAGTAGTCCTATTTGGAATAATCAGGTAAGCATCTCTTATGCGCCCAAGGCAAAGAAAGACACCAGTGGTAAAAACAATTTTTCGCTCAGTGTTAACATGTTAAAAAAATTGGAAACCATTGGAGAGCAACCTGCTTTTACAGAACTGACCGGCACATTGAACTATTCGCATTCATTTTAAATATCTAAGAAGCAGCAGCAAATAGAGGTTGATTCGTCTCTTCTGTTTTAATCTCTCCCTCAAACTAATTTTATTGCAGGATGGCAAGTATGAGTTAGGTATTCCACCTGTTGCGGTTCACTTTTTGTGGGACACCAGCGGCCAAGCTGCTTTTAGCTTAAGAAACTATACTTATTCTCTTTCTTGAGAAAATGCACAATCAAGGGTACTTCAGATTGAAAATATTCTCATCCGACAGCTATTTTTTGCGAAATTGAGAACTCAAAAAAAGTTGAGATTAATTGTGAAGTGATTTACTTTATAAACAAATAAAAATAAAATGATCAAAACAATAACCCTGCTTTTTGCGCTTACTTCAATAACCGTAACAACAACCATCGGTCAGGCCAACGAGGAAATTGTCCCAAAGATCATTACAAAGAATGGTCGTCATACTTTATTGGTAGATGGGCAACCTTTTCTTGTTCTCGGTGGGCAAGCTCATAATTCAAGTGCATGGCCGGGCATGATGCCGCAACTTTGGTCATCTGTAAAGACGATGCATGCGAACACGCTTGAAGTGCCGATATATTGGGAGCAGATAGAGCCTCAACCTGGAAAGTTTGATTTTTCTCTTATCGATACACTGCTGGTTCAAGCACGACAGCATGACGTTCGTCTTGTACTACTCTGGTTCGCCACTTGGAAAAATGGCAGTAACCATTATATGCCTGAATGGATGAAACACGAAGCTGACAAATATCCTAACATCACAGGCAAGAATGGAAAGCCTGTAGATTCACCATCACCTCACATAAAACCGATGATGGAGGCAGATCGTAAAGCCTTTGCTTCCGTGATGAAGTACTTGAAGAATGTCGATACTCATCACACCGTAATTATGGTTCAGGTAGAAAATGAACCGGGTGCATGGGGAAGTGTACGCGACTACTCCTCTGTTGCTCAAAAATTATTTGATGGTCCCGTCCCAAAAGAACTGATGAACCCGGAAATACTTAAGGCGCTTAATACGCCTATTGTTTCTGAAGGAAATTGGCAAAAAGTTTTTGGTAGTAATGCAGACGAATATTTTCATGCATGGTCAGTCGCCAGCTACATCGGGCAAGTGGCGGCTGCTGGCAAGGCCGAATATCCATTGCCTCTGTACGTGAATGCTGCACTGCGTGACCCACTCAGCAACCCACCGGCATCGTCATACGAAAGTGGCGGCCCTACGGATAATGTTATTCTGATCTGGAAGGTTGCCGCACCGGCCATCGATTTCGTAGCGCCTGATATTTATCTTTCGGGAAGTGAAAGGATTATGAAAGTACTCGAGTTGTATGATCGCAATGATAATACGCTTTTCGTGCCGGAGGCTGATTTTCATTTAGAGAAAGCGAAATACCTGTACGAAGTCATTGCCCGCGGAGGGATTGGGTTTTCTCCATTTGGAATAGACGACAATGGCGACGGCGCAACGGAGATGGAAATGCACGAGCGTCTTTCACCTTTTGCCATGGAGTATACGATGGCAAACACCATGATGAGAGACCTTGCGAAATGGAGTTTTGAAGGAAAAATAAAGGCGGCCATTGAACGCGAAGACCATGCGGAACAGAAAATTGATCTCGGTGCATGGCAGGCTGTTGTATCATTCGGAACCGGTAGCAGGGATGTGTCTTCTAAGCCGAATGCTCAATTCACAGGCAAAGCAATGATCGTGAAAGTAGATGAAAATAAATTTATCGCGATTGGTACAAACTGTCGCATTACCTTTCAGCCACTTGCTAAAAATGCAGGCAAGGCCTGGCAATACCTGAAGGCCGAAGAAGGACATTATGAAAATGGAATGTTCAAACCTCTTCGCGTCCTTAATGGTGACGAAACAGATTGGGGCGGCCCGCGTTTCGGACCAACACCAACCGTTGTTAATATCTCACTCGTTGTTCGATGAAACCACGTCTGGCTCTTTGCTAATAAGGTGAAGGACTAGTGCTTGTCCACCCACCATCAACAATTAAAGTTTGTCCGGTGATGTGTCTGGCTTTGTCCGACACCAGAAACAATGCACTGTTGGCAATGTCAGTCATGCTTGCTGGACTTCCCAAGGGCGTTATTCTCGACCACGTTTCTGCATAGTCTGGAATTTCTGTGGTGCGTTTGTTAACGTGGCTCCGGGCGCTACGGTATTGACATTGATCTTGTATTGCGAAACTTCAATCACCAAATTCTTTGCAAGCATCTCCAACGCTGCCTTAGTCATTCCGTAAGCAGCGAGATTCTTGTGTGCCTGATGTGCCGTGACAGACGATGTAAATAATATTGAGCCGCCATTAGCCTGTGTCTTCATAATGTTCGAGGCAGCTTGTGCAAGAAAAAACGTGCCAGCCAGATTCACTTGCATCACCCGGTTGAATGATTCCGGCGTATAGGTGAAGAAATCTCCAAATAAGGTAATGCCCGCATTCGCAATCACAATATCAAGTCGACCGAATTGCTTGACGGCTTCATCTACCATTTTTTTGATAAAAAGAATATCGCTCGAATCACCGGTCATGGCTCTACACTTTCCAGCTGATTCTTCATTAATCTGTTTCACTGCATCATCGGCAAAACCAGGATCAATATCATTTAAAAGGACATTGGCTCCCTCGCTCGCCAGCAGCCGGCACATTTCAAACCCGATGCCCTGCCCTGCTCCTGTTACTATTGCTGCTTTATTTTTAAAACTCACTTCAAGTTATTACCTGTTACTTTCACAACTGCTAACTTAAGAACTACTTCGCACCCAGTTCAATACTTATGGCCTGTCCTTCGTACTTCACCACATGATCAGCTTTTGTTGTGAGTTCAACTCCGTGTGGATGATCTTTATCAATCATTACAATCTGAAAATCGCGCTTGGCTAACATGCCTGCAAAAGATCCTTTGCGTTCACCAACAATAAGTGTCTTTGTTTTTTCATTGTAGTCGAACGAGATCGTTGCATACTTTTCGTTTTCATAATTGTAATTCGTTCCCTCGTCTTCATATAATTCAAAGTGCGCGTCTTTGCCGGTGTATACATAAAGCGTGATCGGATCGGCAGGCTTTTCGGAAGAGAATTGTATTTCAGGACCGGTAGGAATGATCGAACCTTCTTTCACAAACAAAGGCATTCTATTCAAAGGGGCATCCGCTTGAATGGTCTGACCTCCCTCAAAATATTTTCCTGAATAAAAATCGAACCATCCGTTCGTAGACGGCAAATAGACTGATCGCGATCGCGCGTTGTATTCATACACTGGGTTGATTAATATGGAAGGACCAAACATGTATTGATCAACAATGTTCCTCACATTGGCATCTTCATTAAAATCCATCACCAACCCCCGCAGTATAGTATAGTCATGAAGGTAAGCAGCTCCCGCCATCGAATATAGATAAGGCATGAGACGGTAGCGCAGTTTGTCATAATACAACATGCTGTTATATACTTCATGTCCTACGGGGGATACATTAAATATTTCGCGGAAAGGATACTGACCGTGCGAACGGAAAATAGGACAGAACGTACCGAACTGAAACCAGCGATTATTTAGTTCGCGCCATTCATTAAGTACTTCACCGGAAGCTTTTTCGTAACGATGTTCAACCGCAAAGCCACCGATGTCCATCGTCCAATAGGGAATTCCAGAAATGGAAAAATTTATTCCAGTAGCGATCTGATCTTTGAAGTCGCTCCACCGCGAAACAATATCACCGCTCCAGGTAGCTGCGCCATATCGCTGTTGCCCAGCAAATGCCGAACGTGTTAAAATAAACACCCGTTTTTCAGGACTTGATTTCCGCTGGCCTTCGTAAACACTTTTTGCATTCAACAAAGAATAAGCATTGAAATACTTGGCACCGGGACCCATGCCAGTTGGACTCATATTTAATTTACGTTCTTCAATTGAGAGATTGGAGTGCATGTCGGGTTCTGTTGCATCCAGCCACCACGCATCCATTCCAAATTTATTCAGGCGTTCATCGATTTGTTTCCAAAACAATTCTCCGGCCTCTTTTTTGAATGGATTGTAAAAAGTGTTTTCGTATCCCGGGCCCACCCAATCTTTTCTTTTCTTCTCAATGTTTCGTGTAAAGAGAAATCCTTTTTGATTCATGATTTCATAATTGTCGGTGCCCTTGTTAAACTTAGGCCAAACGGAAATCATCAGGTTCATGTGAAGATCCTTGTGCAGTTGGTCGATCATTTTCTTGGGATCAGGGAAACGCGTCTCATCAAATTGATGTGTGCCCCAGTCAGGATCTTTCCAATATCGCCAGTCAAGCACAATGTTATCAATCGGAATATGTTGTTTGCGATACTCCTTCGCCACATCCAACAATTCTTTCTCGTTATTGTATCGCTCCCGGCTTTGCCAATACCCCATTGCCCACTTCGGCACAATCGGGGCCTTGCCTGTCAACTCGCGATAGCCATGAATCACTTCATCGGCATTGCTGCCGTAAATAAAATAGTAATCAATCTGTGATGCTACTTCCGAAAAAAGAGAAAGTTGCTTTTGATCTTGGGCCGGATATGGATCAAGATGTTTCACGGCCATGTACGTGCTGCCATCGCAGAGCCACTCAATTTTAATTCTGTGATGCTCGCCTTTCTTCATGCTAAGCATGAACTTGTTTGTCCATGGATTCCAGTTCTGGCGCCACTTATCGAAAATTAGTTTTTCATCGACCCACACTTTAAAATATCCGGCTGCATAAATTAAAAATTTATGATCACCCTCTACGTCTGAGGCAACCGAGCCCTCCCATACTACTTTTCCTCTCCATGAAACTTGCTTAGGGAAACTATCCACTGGCTGAGTTTCGAGGTACTCCATGTCAATTGATTTTTCAAGCTTGGTGTTTACTATCTTATCTTCTATATAATAAGTAGTAGTGAGGCCTCCTTCTTTGCCATCGGCTGAAAATGTTTTTAGCGAGGCAAGTGATTGATAATCCCTCGGGTCCCCAAACTTACTGATGGAATAATTCTCCCAAAGAATTCCATAATTTTTGGATGAATAGAGGAAAGGAATCACATCCACAATATTGTGTTGCGCCATCTCCACATCCTGCCCTTTGTAATTTACTTGGCCGTTTTGATGACCACCCAATCCATAGAAGGCTTCGTCATCGGGCGATTCAAATACCTGTTGGACTTTGAAGAAGTCAGAGTTCTCTACTTTCGTTTTCTCAAAATATTTTCCACCGCCATTCTTCTCTGCTAAAATTTGGTTTCCGGTAGAATCGGCAAACGCTACCTCACCAGTAGTGAGCGAAATAGTGGCTGAAAGTGATTTCGTAGAAAGAGTCACTTTATCTTTATCCACTGTAGTTTTCCATTCCACAGCGTTTGAAGAAGGCAACACCATCAAACTTACTTCAGTGGAAAATGTATCGGTGGGTGAAGCCATCACATGAATGATTTTATCTGAGACCACCAATAGCTTTACGTGTTTTGCCTGATCACCTTTCAGGTGAACGACTATTCCGTCTTTCAGTTTTTCATAAGCGGGCTTGGTGCAAGCGCCAAGAATGAGACAGAGAATCAAGCTTGACAAGAGGTGACGTTGCATAGGATTGAACTTTTGTTATTGGAAAATAAATGTAACATATCCTTATTACATTTTAAATCAATCTTAATTTTCAATTTATTTTTCTTGCCTGTGACCTAGCCCTTTGAAACGGTTTTTTACTTTATCTTGCCAAGCAAGAAATGGCAATGAACATATTACATGAATGATGGAAATACCACGTTGGCAATTCCCAAATGGTTTACCCTCTCACTAGAAAAACATTAAGACAAAAGGAAATTGCAGGTAGATGATATTTTATTCATTATTGAACTAAATGAAAAAAAAAATGGCTAAGAAACCCAAGGCCATATTTTGCTGGAGTGGCGGAAAAGATTCCTCCTATTGCCTTCATAAAGTACTTACTGAAAACTTGTTTGACGTAAAATACCTGCTCACTACTGTAAATAAAACGTTCAAAAGAATTTCGATGCATGGCGTTCGAGAAGAGCTATTGGTCAAGCAGGCTGAATCTATAGGTATTCCTCTTTTGAAGGTTCAGATAATGAACGGCACTAATGAGGAATACGAACGGCAAGTGGAAGCCGCCTTAGTGAAAGTTAAATCGCAAGAAATTGATCACGTTATTTTTGGAGATATATTCCTGGAGGATTTAAGAAAGTATCGCGAAAATAATCTGGCGAAGATTGGCATTAAGGGAATTTTTCCATTATGGAAAATGGATACAGCGAATATTATATACGATTTCGTGCATCAGCAATTTAAGACAATCATATGTTGCACCAATGATGCCTATCTTGGCGAAGAATGGGCAGGACGAGAGATTGATGATGCGTTCATTAACCAGTTACCTGCTGCCGTTGATCCTTGCGGTGAATATGGAGAGTACCATACATTTTGTTACGATGGCCCAATATTCAAAAAGAAAATCAATTTTACTATTGGCGAAAAAATTTACAAACCACTAGAAATAAAGACAGTCGGCTCCTTTCCTTCTGAAATTGCAAGAAAAGGATTTTGGTTTTGTGACTTATTACCAAACTCCTGACAGATTCCTTGACAAGGAGCACAGTTTAGTGAACTTGGTTAACCTGTCGCAATAGTTGTTCAACAGGATGTAAGCTTAACTAAATGCAGCACATATTGTTTAAAAGAAAACGCCCACTGGATCTTTCGACCAGCAGGCGCTTCTTTCACCCAAACCTATTTTTATTGTTTATTTCAAATTGTAGTTAACTCCACCAAAGAGCATGCCTTGGGTTTGATCTCCACCATAAAACTCTCTGGAGGTTGCTCCCAGTATGTTTCTACCACTAGTGAAAATATTCAATCCTTTGTAAATTTCATATGACACTTTAAAGTTGGCCATGAATTTACCAGCTATTTGTCCTTGGCTGTATTGAGGGCTGCCAGGTACCATGTTGGATGCATCATAGTTAGTATGTTGGCTGAAATAATAACCACTCAGATTGAAGTTTAATTTCTGCACCGGATGGTAGTTCAAGTAAAATCCACCATAGCTTCCTGGGGTATATAGGTTTTTGCTGCTGCTATACGTAAGCGGAATATTGGCTGCCTGAGCAAAACCAGGGTCTACGTACAGCGAAGGAAGGTTGCTGGTTTGTGTTGTTTGAAAAGTAAAGAATGGCTTGAACTGGAATTTATCGTTGGGCACATAGTTAACACTCAATGTTACACCTTGCTGAACAGCTGTGGTGGGCACATTTATAAATGATTGGTAACCGCTGAATTGTACAATCGCTGTCAAGTTTTGTGCTGATTGTTGAAACAAATCAACGTCAAATTGAAGTTTGTCGGTGATCTGCACCCGATATCCAAGTTCAACCATATCCAGGATAAAAATTTTCAAATTGGTATTTCCTCTCAGAGTACCGCCTCCTGTATTTAAATAGTTATAGCCAATGAACGAACCGCTGTTGGAACGGGTTACCGCAAAGCGCAACAGGTTCTTTGCATTGATTTTGTAAGTAGAGGCTAGCTCATAAGCAAGATAGGATTGATCTGGTACAGAAAATTTATCCAGACGTAAAGCTGCGATCACCCTAATTTTTTCTGTCAAGTTCAAGTCAGTGCGAAGAAAACCTGAAGTGGTCGTTAACGAATTGCTACCATTATAATAACCTAGTTTCCCAACTGATGGATTAGTGTATTTCGAGTCATCAAAGCTTATGCTTTGAATG
>Ga0302321_100006435_pt1 | contig 10339 bp, 6 predicted proteins | sample Fen_T0_1_FD_202505 | JGI IMG/M metagenome (GOLD analysis project Ga0302321, IMG submission 202505) | Peat permafrost microbial communities from Stordalen Mire near Abisko, Sweden - Fen_T0_1 | ecosystem: Environmental > Terrestrial > Soil > Wetlands > Permafrost | place: Sweden: Abisko... | reverse complement strand
AAACATGTGTCCCAGGTGATCGTCACTGGGCCGGCCGCGCCCGGCGTTACGAGCTTCGACGACCTCGCCGGAAAGGAAATCTACGTCAACCCGTTATCAAGCTACTCTGAGAACCTCAACAAGCTCAATGAGGAACGCCAGAAATCAGGCAAGCAGCCTTTTATCGTGAAGGCCGCGGACAAGAACCTGATGGACGATGACCTGATTGAGATGGTCAATGCCGGCCTGATGCCCGCTACGGTCACCACCAAGTTGCGCGGCGAACTATGGGCGCAGGTGCTTCCGAACGTGAAGGCTCACCCCGACATGGTGGTTGCCAGCGAAGGCGAAATCGCCTGGGTAGTTCGCAAGGACAGCCCGGAGCTAAAGAAACTTCTCGATGAGTTTATCGAGGGACACGCGGTCGGCACATCGTTCGGCAACACGTTGTTGCGGCGGTACCTGCAAAATACAAAGTGGATCAAGAACTCGACTTCTAGCGAAGAAATGAAGAAATTCAGCTCCAACGTTGAGTTCTTCAAGAAGTATGCCGGGGAATACAACTTCGACTACCTGATGCTGGCGGCGCAGGGCTACCAGGAGTCGCTGCTCGACCAAAGCAAAAAGAGCCACGTGGGAGCTGTGGGCATCATGCAGGTGATTCCCAAGTACGCGGCGGCCAAGCCCATCAGCATCACCAATGTGAACGAAGCCGAAGGCAACATCCATGCCGGGGTCAAGATGTTGAGGAACATCGCCGATACCTACTTCAACGATCCGGGCATCGACCAGGTGAACAAGACTCTGTTCACGTTTGCCAGCTACAATGCCGGGCCCAACCGCGTCGCGCGCCTTCGCAAGAAAGCCGCCTCCGATGGACTCGATCCCAACAAGTGGTTTGGCAATGTGGAACTAGAAGTGGCGAAGGACATTGGCCAGGAGACCGTGACGTACGTCAGCAATATCTACAAATATTACATCGCGTACAAGCTGGCCCAGGAGCAGTCACAGGAAAAACAAAAAGCCCGATCGGCAGTGTCAGGCAACTGACCGAGCGAACGGAATTGCCCATAATTGAGGACTGGGCGCCCGTTCCCTTCCCGCGACATCGTCAAGGCCGAGGGCACACAATCGGAACAACACCTGGCGTTCATGGCTGACGCTTGTTGACATTGACAAGCGTCGCGCTTTGAATTGAATCGGACTAGGAGGCTTTATGGCTAAGAATTCTAAAAAGAAGCGCTCGGACGCCGCGGAGAAAGATCAAAAGCAGCCCGCCGCCAAGCCCGATGGCGGCAGCGTGAAGATGAGCAACAAACAGTATGAGAAGGAGATGTTCAAGCTGCAGACCGAACTGGTGAAACTGCAGGAGTGGGTCAAGGCCACCGGGGCCCGGATCGTCATCATCTTCGAAGGCCGCGACGCAGCCGGCAAGGGCGGAACCATCAAGCGCATCGCGGAACGAGTGAGTCCGCGGGTGTTTCGCGTGATAGCACTTCCTGCGCCAACCGAACGTCAAAAGACACAGATCTACTGGCAACGTTACATAGAACAACTGCCCTCTGGAGGAGAGATCATCATCTTCGATCGCAGTTGGTACAACCGCGCGGGCGTGGAACACGTGATGGGGTTCTGTAGCAAGCCGGACTACCTGAAGTTTCTCAAGGGTTGCCCCGCCTTCGAAAACGCTCTGGTGAATGACGGCATCATTCTGTTGAAGTACTGGCTGGAAGTAAACGAGAAGGAACAGCACAAGCGGTTTGTGGCGCGGATCAAAGATACGTCGAAGCGCTGGAAACTGAGCCCGATGGACCTGGAGTCGCACCGACGCTGGTACGACTACTCGGCAGCGCGGGACGCCATGCTGGCAGCGACGGACACGGCTTTCGCGCCATGGTACATTGTGCCTTCTGACGACAAGAAACGGGCGCGGCTGAATTGTATTTCTGACATTCTGAGCCGCATCCCGTACGAGGAGATTCCCTACAAAGCTCCGAAACTGCCGCCACGGCAAAAGCCGCACGGCTACCAAGAGCCGAAACTGCAGCACCAGGTGGTGGCACAGCGCTTCTAGATGCGGATGCCGTATTCGTCTTCATGGGAGCAGCACAGACCCGTGAATTTCTGATGTCGCCTTAAGCGGAGAAGATGGAGGCGAAAGCCATGGCTGCTGTGAGTTCGGATGTACGGCAGAACTTCGCGGCGCGCCTTAAGGCCGCGATCCCTATAGTCCATTGGCTACCCGGCTATCGCGGGGAATGGTTGCGTCCCGACGTGGTCGCTGGAATCACGCTTGCAGCCTACGCCATTCCCGTTGCGGTAGCGTATTCGTCGCTGGCAGGCCTGCCTCCGCAGGCCGGACTCTACTGCTACCTGCTGGGTGGCATTGCCTACGCGTTGTTCGGCACCTCCCGCCAGTTGGCGATCGGTCCGACGTCGGCAATTTCCATCCTGATTGGTTCCGCAGTCGGGACACTGGCCGTAGGGGATGCGCAGCACCAAAGCGAACTTGCCGCGGGCGCGGCCATCCTGGCGGGGATCATCGGACTCATTTGCTGGCTGCTGCGTCTGGGGAGCCTCGCGAACTTTGTCTCCGAAACGATCCTGAGCGGCTTCAGGGTTGGCGCTGGACTGGTGATTGCCTCCACTCAACTGCCGAAGCTCTTCGGCATCACTGCTGGTGGAAGCAACTTTTTCTCACGCATCATTCAGGTTGTCAAGCATCTGCCGGAAACACACATGCTGACCCTGACGGTCGGCGCCGGAGCGTTGCTGCTTCTTATTCTTGGCGAGAAACTCTTTCCTAACCGCCCGATCGCGCTGCTCGTGGTGGTGATTTCGATTGCGATGATGACCTGGTTGCCGCTCGCAAGCCAGGGTGTGCAGATCGTCGGCGCGATTCCGCGAGGACTGCCTTCACTGGGTTGGCCCCTGGTGCATTGGAACGAGGTGGATGACCTACTCGGCGTGGCGTTGGCGTGCTTCCTGCTGTCGTATGTCGAAAGCATATCGACGGTGCGCACCTTTGGGGTGAAGCATGGATATCGCATCGATGCAGACCAGGAATTACTGGCCCTCGGAGCGGCCAATTTCGCAGCAGGCATCGGCGGCGGCTATCCGCTGGCAGGCGGAATGTCGCAGTCGGCGGTTAACGAAAAAGGGGGAGCGCGCAGCCAACTGGCGCTGGTATTCGCCTCGCTGACAATCGCTATTGTCCTGCTGTTCCTGACCGGCCTGATGAGCAACCTGCCACAGGCAGTGCTGGCAGCAATCGTTTTGATGGCGATCAAGGGGCTGATCAACCCGCGTGAACTGCGCCACCTGTACCGAGTCAGCAAGATGGAGTTCCGTATCGCCATGGTCGCCACCCTCGGCGTGCTGGCGTTCGGCATTTTGAAAGGCGTGCTCCTGGCAGCGGTCTTCTCGATACTGCTTCTGCTGAAACGTACTTCCAATCCACGCATCGCCGACCTCGGACGCGTGCCCGGCACCGATCACTTTGTCGACCTCACGCGCTATGCCGAAGGGGAGTTGGTCCCAGGAGTTCTTGCGCTTCGAATGGAAACGGCGCTGCTGTACTTCAATGTCGAGAGTGCGAAGAAGCAAATCATGGAGCGTGCCGCCGCGGGCCGAGATGTTCATGCGGTAGTGCTCGACCTCTCAACCTCGCCCAACATAGATCTCGCAGGAGCTCGGATCCTGGGGCAAGTACAGAGCGAGTTGAACAAGGAAGGCATCGCCTTCAAACTCGCAGGTGTGCACGGAAGTGTCCGGGACGTTCTGCAATTGGAAAAGCTGGATGTCGCTATCGAAGGCGCAGCAGCGCGAATGGAAGTGGCTGACCTGGTGAAAGCGCACAGTTAGCGCCACTCGCCCTCGTTCCGATCCGACCTCTAGGCGACGTTGCTCAGTGGTTGTACACTTCAACGCTCGGGGCACTGTGGTGGTTGCGTGCCAAGCACGTAGCAGCGGCATAGACCGCACACAATACACGGAATTTCTTCGGCCGACGCGTCGTTTGTGCCGACTACGGGTTTTAGATCATGTAGATACCAATCGTGCAGAACCTAAGCACAATTCTCCTGGAGGTAATTCTTGTCTCAACCAGCCGTCTCGAGCCGTTCCACCTACGCTGAGTTTGTGAATCCGCAGTGGGTGCGCCTGCTGGAACTGCTCGACATGGATGTACGGTACGGACGCTGTATCGGTGCTGAGCTCTTTAGCGAGGATGGCGGGTGTTACCTGGATTTCCTGTCCGGATATTGCGTCCATAACACGGGACACAACCATCCGCAGATTATCAAGGCCTTGAAGGATGAGCTGGACCGGTGCGGTCCCGCGATGTTGCAGAGTCATGTTCCGGAAATGGCGGGCGAACTGGCAGAGCGCTTGTGCAAGCTGGCCGGCGGCAACCTGAAGAAGGCGTTCTTCGCCAGCTCGGGGAGCGAGGGTGTCGAGGCCGCCATCAAGTTCTCGCGTGCGGCCACCAAGCGCAATGCTCTTCTTTACTGTGAGGCTGCGTTTCACGGGCTGACCTGCGGTGCTCTGTCTCTGATGGACAACGCGTTCTGGCGTGAAGGATTCGGCACTCTGCTGCCGGAGACCGAAGCGGTTCCCTTCGGAGATATCGCAGGTGTTGAGGCCAAGCTTCGCACCCGAAAGTTCGCCGCGTTCTTCCTGGAGCCGGTGCAATCGGAAGGGGGAATCAAAGTACCTCCGCCGGAATATCTCCGCGAAGTGCAATCGCTTTGCCGCAAGTACGGGACGATGTTTGTGCTCGACGAAGTACAGACTGGAATGTTCCGCACCGGCAAGTTTCTTGCCGCGCACAGTTTCGATGTTCAACCGGACATGGTCATCCTCGCCAAGGCCCTCAGCGGAGGACTCATCCCAGTCGCGGCCGTACTCATGACTGACGAGATTAGCGACGCTGTGTATAGCTCATTGCGAAGGGCCATCGTTCACACCTCGACCTATAGCGAAAACGGGCTGGCGATGCGAGCGGGTCTTGCCACCCTCGACGTGCTCGAAGACGAAGAACTCGGCAACCGCGCCATTTATCTTGGGGACCTACTGCGCACCCGTCTCACAGAATCCCTGGAACCCTATGAGATGTTCAAGGCAGCGCCGGGACTTGGGCTGCTCAGCGGGATTGAATTCCGGGCTCCATCGAAGATGATGTTGCGTCTTTCCTTCGAAGCGTTTCGCGCTGTGCATCCCGGGATGTTCGGGCAGATGCTGGTGATGCGACTTTTCCGCCAGCATAATGTTCTGACGCAGATCTGCGGCAACAACTTCATGGTGCTGAAGGCGGCCCCTCCACTGATCGCGCAAGAAGCGCACATCGAACGATTTGTAAGCGCCTTGACCACGGTAGTTGACGACATGCATAACTCCACCGCATTTTGGACTGAATCACTGGGCTTGGCGCGACGGGCGATGGACATTTGACGTTGACGAAGAGCTGCACCATGGTGGACCGTATTACGGGTGGCTCGCAGCAGTCGGGGGTGTCGCTACGTTTGCAACCGTTGAGATGCTGATCTCCACTTTGTTTTCGACCTTGAGGAATAGAGTGCTGGGATTCTTCATGCCCCAGGCTTCATAAGGCACGTCAAACTTCGTGGTGGCAGTGGCCCGGGATCCGTCGACTTGCACCGGTAACGAGAGCGTCAAGTCATGGTCGCCGCCGTGAATCCGGAAGACGCCCTGAACCTGCAATGTTGCACTGCCTTGCGCAGGCAGGTTGCCGGTCACGTGCTTAGCGAAGAATATGATTTCGGGAAAGCGCGCAATCTCCAGTACTTCCTTCTGCATCTTGCCATCGCGCATGCGATTGCCGCTCTCACCGCTCTTCGCGTCCACCACGATCTGCCCGCTGGCGTCACCGGTTGCGGGATTGAACAGGATGATTCCGCTCTTCAGTTGGAACGTGCCTTGCACGGTGTGAAGCACGTCTCCCAATGTCCAGTTGACCTTAGTTTGTGCGGGATCCAGCGTAACCTGTACCTGCTGTGCGATGGCGGTAACAGAAAAGAGAAGTGTTACCGCGACTGCACTACCCAAGCGAGGCAGTCGGTTCCCGTTATGTTTGATTCCTGTCATCCACTCATCCTTGCGAGGTCTAGACCGCTCATGCCGTCAACAAACGCCACCCAAACGACAAACTCGAACCCAACCCGAATTCGACTGGAGCAAGGGTCCCGGTGTGCATGGCCAGCATGCGGCCAAAGAAGCCAGGCTCGTCAGCGAGAGCGCGGAAGGCACGGTCGCGCAGCCAGCTCCGGTTATCCATCAAGAGCATAAGCGTCGCCATTCTTCGTGGCATCCGGGTAACCCTGGCGTGCGCCGCGTCATAGGCTGATAGGTCCCCGGCGCGCATTGCGCCTGCCAGGGCGATCGCCTGCTGAAACGCGATAGACAGCCCTTCGCCGGTAATAGCATCCACCGATCCCGCCGCTTCACCGATGAGCGCGATGCTCCCGGTCTGCACGTTTCTCAGGCGGCGGGAAGCGGTCGTCGCGCCAAGGGTCGTCCCCAGGATCGTGGCCGGTTCCAGCCGGGCAGCAAGCTGGGGAAAGCTGGGTAGAGCTCTGTCGAATCGAAGTCCATTGCGGCTTGTAATCAGGGCAACACAGACTTGGTTCTCCGCTACCGGTGTTACATACATTTGCCCGCAGTCGCTCCAATGTACTTCGACAAACTCGGACCAGGGAGCGACGCGGTAATGGCGGCGAAATCCGAAGCGGTAGCGGGTTGCATGCGAGGGTTCGAGTCCTGCCAGCTTACGCAACCTGGAATTCTGTCCGTCGGCGCAGATCAACCAGCGCGAAGAGACCACGTCGCCTTCTACCATGAGTCCGTCCGGCGATAAGCCGGTAATGCGACGGCCCCAATGCATTGCAACTCCGCATTCGGTCGCGCGATCTACGAGCCACTGATGTAACAGGGTGCGACGAATCCCGTAACCAACGCCGTCGGGAAAGCTGGCCTCGACGGCGTGGCTGCCGCTGATGAATCGGATTCCTTGAAACGGCGCGCCTTGACTAGCGTCGGCCTGAACACCCAAAGCTGCGAGCGCGACAAGGCCATCGGGCATGATGCCTTCGCCACAGGCCTTGTCGATGGGCGGTTGCGCGCAATCGACGACCGCAACCTCGAAGCCCTCTTGTCGTGCAGCGATTGCGGCGGCGAGTCCGGCCGGGCCTCCGCCTGCCACCAGCACTTCTGCTTCCTGAAGGTTGCTCATGTCACCAGCGCAGCAAGACGAGTTCCGAGCAGAATCCCGGACCCATCGCGGCAAGAATGCTGTAACTGCCAGAAGCAGGGCGGCGCCGGTTCATGAACTCTTCGAGAACCAGCAGCACCGATGCCGAGGAAAGATTGCCCACCTTGCGCAGGCAATCCCACGACGCCTGCAGCGCGCCCTCCGGCAAGTCGAGAGCCTCGGCAGTTGCCTCGAGCACTTTCGGACCGCCGGTGTGCATGATCCAGGTGGAAACATCATCGCGACCCAGGTCATGCTCGGAGAGAAACGCGTCGATATCGTGGGCCAAGTGTTGGCGAACCATGTCTGGGACTTCCGGCGAAAGCACGATACGGAAGCCTTCCTCCGAAATGTCCCAGCCCATCACGTCTTCGGTCCCTCGATAGAAGGAAGACCGGGTGGAAACGATCTCGGGGCCGTGTGCCACGCCGTCGCTTCCACTGACGATCACCGCAGCCGATCCATCTCCAAACAGTCCCGACGAAATGAGGTTGGCAACCGACAGGTTCTTCCGTTGCCAGGTCAACGAACAAAGCTCCACGGAAACCAGAACAGCATTGTGGCTGGGATAGGCGCGCACATAATCGGCTGCGCGAGCGATTCCGGCAGCACCGGCGACGCAGCCTAATCCGAAGATCGGAATACGCTTGATGTCGGTGCGCAGGTTCATCCGATTCATCAGGCGAGCGTCAATGGACGGACTGGCAATGCCCGTAACCGAGACAAAGAAGATGGCATCGAGATCTGTTTCGGACAGGCCGGCGCGCGTGAGCGCCCGGCAAATCGATTGCTCCGCGAGTTCCTCGGCCACCTCGATCCAGGCGTTATTCGATTGCCCCCATGTCGCCAGATCGTCATAAGCGTCGATGGGAAGTGCGAGGTGGCGTCCGTCCACGCCGACGCGACTCAAGAGACGGTCGAGGACTTTGGGGTTTTCAACACGAGTGGCCCAGTGCCGCTTAAGCGCCGAGGCAATCTGTTTCTGGGAGTAGTAATTGCGGGGAAAAGCGCTAGCTACACTTGCGATTCGCATGAGTCGGCTGGTTTGGGCCCTCTCCGTCGTGTGGTTGCGGTTGAAGGCGCATTACTCCACAGAGACTCCTGCTCGCCCTCGGTTGAACTAGAAAACTCACCACTTAAAACACTCAGACCATGCGATAGTTTCGGTGAACTCATGTTGTCAACTGCTTCACGTTTCCGGCGATGTTTGCGCGCGGGGCAGGAGTCTCCAAATAATGCACTGCAGAGGGGCAATGCCTCGCCTCATCCGAAACCATGACGACGTACTTTGGACAGTTCATGACTATAGATCGTCGCCCATCTTGATGCCCGGACCATGCTTCAGTCGTGTCGCGAACAGTAATTCTAGCTCGAGGCGCCAGCCGGGAGGAGCTCACCCTGAGATACCCCGTATAGGTCCTAAAGAAGTCCTGACCGCAAATAACAGGAGCCTCCTCCTGGCAGAATCGTGGGCGCCAGACGTTAGCTCTGAAAATCACTGACCGCCAACACGGTGTGGTCCGTGTTTCCTACTCAAATGCGGTGAAGGCCTGTTTTGGACTTGGTAAGTAGTTGCAAAGAATGGCTCCTCAGGTAGGACTCGAACCTACAACCCTCCGGTTAACAGCCGGATGCTCTGCCATTGAGCTACTGAGGAGTGATAGCGCGCAAGCAAGTGCGCGACAATATGTATTTATTGTAGCGACCTCAAGTCCCGGCGTCAAAGGTCGTTGCCGATACGGTGAGTGCGGCCTGCCTCGCATCATTCTTACGCAGCGACGAGCCTGCTCGAACCCGAACGCCTTCGCCACACGATCACTTCTTACCAGGCGCAATAACACGCTCTTCCTCCGGATACCTCATCAACCGATCACCGATCCAGAGTCGATCCACGACTTCTGGACGGTTCGCGGCATGACGGGTTAGAACCTCGGAACGTGTACGATGTTGTTGTACGACTGAAGCGAAGTATCTGCCCCATTTTCCGTGGGTTCCAGATGGACACACATGCCAGTGACGGGTGTAATTGACCCGACTTTTCGCAACGTGTTATAAAGGCTCGCTTTATGAGTTGTACCCGTACCTTGGGCGCTGCCTGCCCAAGGGACGGGCACAAGTACTCCCGACGCGGCCAAACCTCAACACTTCCGCCTTGAAGTGGAAGCGCGTTTCCGGGATTTGAGCAGGTCCATCGATGGTTTTCAGTCGCGCTCAATCAGAACGCAACGTGGAAGACTGCGCGGGCCGTACCTGCTGGATGCTCATTGGTTTCCTGCTGAAGCACGTCGCGGATGCTCGCGCGGGCAAGCAATTCTGTGCGGACAATTCATGGGGCAGTCCCGAACGAAAACGGGCATAACCCATCGGAGGATTTGTATGCAAACCTGGCTCGCCACTTTTCGGCGGCTGTCATCCATACCTGGATCTATTTCGCGTTCAGCCATGGTGGTCGGCGCAACGCTCACTTTTCTCACGCTGAATGCAGCGGCTGCCATGGCCCAACCGAGCGAGCCCGCCGGGGAGGCGAACTTGCAGCTTCCCGATCTCAGCTCGGTTAGCTTCCTGGGCATGACCGGACATAACCTGCTGCTGGTCGGCCTGCTGTTCTGTCTCTTTGGATTGGTATTTGGGCTCGCGATTTATATGCAGCTCAAGAACGCACCCGTGCACCGGTCGATGCGCGAAATTTCTGAGTTGATTTACGAAACCTGTAAAACCTACCTGGTCACGCAGGGAAAGTTCATCCTCGTATTGTGGGCGTTCATCGCGGTCATTATTACTGCGTATTTTGGATGGCTGGCTCCTGTGCCCGGCAAGCCGATCGCGGTTACCCTGCCGGTCATTCTGCTTTTCAGCCTGGTGGGCATCGCCGGCAGCTATGGCGTGGCGTGGTTCGGCATCCGGGTAAACACGTTTGCTAACTCACGCACAGCGTTTGCAGCCCTTCGGGGCAAGCCCTATCCCATCTACGCGATTCCGCTGAAGGCAGGCATGAGTATTGGCATGATGCTGATCAGCGTCGAGTTGCTGATCATGCTGTGCATCCTGCTGTTCGTTCCGGGCGATTACGCGGGCCAGTGCTTTATCGGATTC
>Ga0302321_100006434_pt1 | contig 10340 bp, 6 predicted proteins | sample Fen_T0_1_FD_202505 | JGI IMG/M metagenome (GOLD analysis project Ga0302321, IMG submission 202505) | Peat permafrost microbial communities from Stordalen Mire near Abisko, Sweden - Fen_T0_1 | ecosystem: Environmental > Terrestrial > Soil > Wetlands > Permafrost | place: Sweden: Abisko... | reverse complement strand
CAGGACATGCCGGCTGATCACGAAGAGATTGAGGCCGCCCTGCATGAAGGGGTGGAGTTCCACTGCCTGACAAATCCGTCGCGGCTGGTGGTCGAGGACGGGCGTGTTATCGGCGTCGATCTCCTCAAGATGCGCCAGACCGAGCGTGATGCCAAGGGCCGTATCGGCGTTGAGGCAATTCCGGACTCCACGCATTTCATGCGCTGTGATCTGGTGATTGCCGCCATTGGCCAGCAGATAGAGCGTGGTGTGCTGGGCGAGGCTGATGGCATCGAGGTGGATCGCTGGGGCTGCATTAAGACCGATCCGGATTCGCTGCAAACCAGCCGTGCCGGTGTGTTTGCCGGTGGCGACTGTGTGCTCGGGCCGCTGACCCTGATCCACGCCATGGATCAGGGTACGCTTGCTGCCAGCAGCATCCGCAGCCATCTGCTTGAAGGTGTGGTCAGCCCGCAGCCGGCAGCGCGCATGCAGAAGCTTCTGGCACGCAACCGTCTGCTTGCCGGCGCGACGCCTTCCGTGCCGCCTTCGCCGCCATTGCGCGTGGAGCGCACGCGCATCGCCGAACTGGAGGCCGCTGCGCGCATACGCAATTTCGAGGAAGTGGAATTGCCGCTGGACAAGGCCGCAGCCTATCGCGAGGCTGATCGCTGCCTGCGCTGTTATCGCCTGTATACGGTGGTGACGGCGCATCCTATGACAGGGGTCGGGATTCCCGCACGACAAGTCAATCTGCATGGTGAGCCGCGCATATGAAAGCAACTCTCAACGGTCAGGAAGTTTCCTTCGAAGCCTCCGAGACCATTCTCGAGGTGGCGCGTCGCCAGGGCGTGCATATCCCCACTCTCTGCGAACTGCATCCAATCGGCCACGCGCCGGGTACCTGCCGGGCCTGTCTGGTGGAAATGCGCGCTGCCGAAGGGCAGGCAGTGCGCCATGTGACAGCCTGTGATACGCCGCTTACCGAAGGCTGTGCCATCCAGACACGTACCCCGCAGGTGCAGGAGATGCGTCGCCTGCAACTTGAAATGCTCATGGCCGATCACAATCAGGATTGTGCGACCTGTGCTCGCGGTGGCGATTGTGAGCTGCTCGATACAGCCCGTGGTGTCGGCCTGCAGCGCATCCGCTTTGACCGGCGTGCGCCTGCCGAGCCGGTACTGATGCAGACCGGCGCCATCGTCTATGATGCTTCGCGCTGCATCCGCTGCATGCGCTGTGTGGCGATGTGCCGCAACACACAGGGGGTGGATGCGCTGGAGTTTGGCGGGCGCGGCGTGGCTTCCGCCGTTCGCTTGCGCGCCACCGCCGAGGGCGATACCGCCTGCGTGTCGTGTGGGCAGTGTGTGGCGGTGTGTCCTACAGGGGCGCTGGCCGAGCGCAATCATATCCAGCAGGTTGTCGATTATCTCGGCGACCCGGAAATTGCCACGGTGTTTCAGATCGCACCAGCGGTGCGCGTGGGTTTCGGCGTGGAATTCGGTCTGCCCGCCGGCAGCAACTTAGATGGGCAGATCGTTGCCGCGCTGCATCGCATCGGCGCGCGCGCCGTGCTGGATACATCGTTTGCCGCCGATCTGGTGATCATGGAGGAGGGGCACGAAGTACTTGAGCGGCTGCGTGCCGGACAGGGGCCGGTCATGACCTCGTGCTGTCCGGGATGGGTGACGTTCGCCGAGAAAAATTTTCCCGGCCTGCTGCCACATCTGTCTTCGACCCGTTCGCCACAGCAGTGCCTGGGGTCTCTGGCCAAGCGCTATCTGCCGCAGAAGCTCGGCGTGGCGCCCGCGCAGGTGCGCATGGTGTCGATCATGCCGTGCACGGCCAAGAAGGACGAGGCTGCGCGTGCGGAGTTTGGTGAAGATGGCATGCGTGATGTGGATGTGGTGCTGACCATCCGCGAATTCGCGACGCTGTTGCGGCGTGAAGGGGTGGATCTGAAGGCGCTTGAGCCGCAGCCCTTCGATAGTGCCTGCCTGACCGAGTTTACCGGGGCCGGGGTGATTTTCGGGGCTTCCGGTGGCGTCATGGAAGCTGCACTGCGTACCCTCTATTTTGCGGTGCGCGGCGAGGAGCTCGGTAGCATCGAGGTGCAGGCTGTGCGGGGAGACGCACGCCTGCGCTCGGCGGCAATCGATGTCGGTGGTGATGTCGGCACCGTGCGTGTGGCCATCTGCCACGGTCTCGCGGCGGCGCGGGAACTGGCCCAGCAGATGCAGGACGGCATCCGGGAGTATGACTTCATAGAGGTCATGGCCTGCCCTGGCGGCTGCATCAATGGTGGCGGCCACCTGCGCAGCAAGCGGCGCTATTTCAAGCAGGTCGGCGATCGCCGCACTGCGCTGTTCCAGGCTGATCGTGCCAAGTCGGTGCGGCAGTCCCACCGCAATGTGCAGATCCAGAAGCTCTATGCGGAGTTTCTCGAGCATCCGCTGAGCCACCGCGCACACGACATGCTGCACACCCACTATCACGCGTGCCCGCAGGCAGATGCGGTGGATGTGCCGGCAGTGTGGGATGAGCTTGCCGCTGACAGGATCAACCGGAAGGAATGAGGAGAATGCAAATGAATGATGAAGCAAATGCATGGCTGAACCCGGACGTGGTACTTGCAGCACTCAATGCTGCAGCGTCCCAGGATGCCGGCGCGGTGCGCGAGGTGCTGCAGAAAGCGCGCGAACTCAAGGGGCTTACGCTTGGCGAGGTGGCCGTGCTCAGCCGCATCGAGTCCCCCGAACTGATGCAGGAACTGTTTGACACCGCCTGTCACGTCAAAGAACAGATCTATGGACGGCGCATGGTGATGTTTGCGCCGCTGTACATCTCCAACATCTGTGGCAATGAATGCGTCTACTGCGCTTTCCGCAGCACCAACAAGGCGCTCCCGCGAAACGCCCTGAACATGGAGCAGATCCGCCGCGAGACGGCCCAGCTCATCGAGCAGGGGCACAAGCGTCTGCTGCTCGTGGCTGGCGAGGGTTATCCGGCTTCGCGGGGTGGTTTCAACTACATTCTCGATGCGATCCAGGCGATCTATCAGGTGGCCGAGGCACGTGGCACCATCCGCCGCGTCAATGTCAATGTTGCCCCGCTGGAAATAGACCAGTATCGCGCCCTGCATGATGCAGGTATCGGCACCTATCAGCTGTTCCAGGAGACCTATCACCGGCCGACTTATGCAGCGGTGCACCTGTCTGGCGCGAAGAAGGATTTTGACTGGCGCGTGAGCGCGATGGACCGCGCCATGCAGGCCGGTATCGATGACGTCGGCATTGGCGTGCTGTTTGGGCTGGCTGACTGGCGCTTTGATCTGCTCAGCATGATGCAGCATATTGCACATCTGGAAGAACGCTTCGGTGTGGGCTGCCACACTGTCAGCGTGCCGCGCATGGAACCGGCGGCTGGAGCGCCGATGTCGGAGCGTCCCCCGGCTGCCGTGTCGGATCTGGACTTCAAGAAGATTGTGGCGATCCTGCGTGTGGCGGTGCCGTATACCGGAATCATCATGTCTACGCGGGAATCGGCCCAGATGCGGCGCGAAACCTATGCGCTCGGGGTTTCCCAGGTCTCTGCCGGAAGCCGTACAGATCCTGGCGGGTATACCGACGAAGGTAGTAGTGGCGCAGCAGCAGGGCAGTTCCAGCTCGGTGACCATCGCAGCCTCGAAGAAGTGGTCGCGGAACTGGCGAGCCTCAACTATATTCCATCGTTCTGCACGGCATGCTATCGTCTTGGCCGTACCGGGCAGGACTTCATGGACATAGCCAAGCCCGGCCTGATCCGTCTGAAATGTGACCCGAACGCGGTGACAACCTTTCAGGAATACCTCATCGACTTTGCCGACAGCGCAACCCGGCAACAGGGCGAGGAGGCCATTGCCACGCAACTCGCCGCCATGGAACCGAAGGCCTGCCGGGCTTCCGAGCGAATGCTCGGGAAGATTCGCGCAGGCAAGCGCGACGTCTACTGCTGAGGCGTCGCGGGGAGGGAGCGGCAATGCGTATCGAGCATGATTCACTGGGCGAGCTGGGGGTGCCGGAGGACGCGTGGTATGGCATCCACACGCAGCGCGCGCTGGGCAATTTCCAGCTGCTCGGCGTGCCGGTGGCGCGGGAACTGGTGTGCGCCATGGCTGACGTCAAGCGCGCTTGTGCGCGGACCAATGGCGAACTCGGCTGCCTTCCCGCTGACAAGGCACAGGCCATCATGAGGGCCTGCCATGAGGTGGCTGCAGGAGATTATACCGAAAGCATTAGTCTCGATGCGCTGCAGGGAGGCGCGGGCACCTCGCTGAACATGAATCTCAACGAGGTGATCGCCAACCGTGCCGAGGTGCTGCTCGGTGGCCGGCGCGGGGAGTACCGGCTGGTGGATCCACTGGCGCACGTCAATCTGCATCAGTCTACCAATGATGTGTTTCCCACCGCGCTGCGGATTGCCGCAATCCGTGGCGTGCATCGTCTGGAGGCGGCACTGGCAGCATTACAGGGGGCCCTGCAGGCACAGGAACAGGCATTTGCGGGGGTCTTCAAGCTTGGCCGCACGCAGTTGCAGGATGCCTGTCCGACCAGCCTTGGGGCAAGCTTCGGGGCCTGGGCTGAGGCGATCGGGCGTGATCGCTGGCGCGTCTTCAAGTGCGAGGAGCGGCTACGCGTCGTCAATCTCGGCGGTACTGCCATTGGCACCGGGATTACGGCGCCACGTGAGTACATCTTCCGCGTCACAGAAAGCCTTCGCGAGGTGACGCGCCTGGGGTTGGCGCGCGCCGAGAATCTCATCGATGCCACGCAGAATGCGGATGTCTTTGTCGAGGTTTCGGGCATTCTCAAGGCGCACGCGGTCAACCTGTACAAGATTTCAGCGGATCTGCGCCTGCTGGCTTCGGGTCCGCGTGGCGGTTTTGCCGAGATCACCCTGCCGGCCTGGCAGGTTGGCTCCAGCATCATGCCCGGTAAGGTCAATCCGGTGATCTGCGAGGCTGTGGCGCAGGCCGCAATGTACGCGGTGAGCCAGGATGCGGCAGTCACGCTGGCGGCGCAATCCGGGCAGCTTGAACTCAACGCCTTTCTGCCGCTGATTGCGCACGGGCTGCTTGGTAGCCTGGATGTGCTGGAGCGTGGCAGCCGGCTATTGGCGGATAAATGCATTGCCGGTATCGAGGCGAATGCCTCTCGTTGCGCCGAGCATCTGGATCATTCGCTGGGGATGGCCACCGCGCTGGTGCCGCTGATCGGCTATGCGCGCGCCGCCGAACTTGCCGCCGAGGCGCAGGCCACAGGGCGAACCCTGCGCGAGGTGGCACTGGCCGGCGGGGGGCTGGACGCGGCCACGCTGGACCGCCATCTGGGCGTAGGCGCGATGACCGCGCTTGGCTCCGGTGCCGCGCCATTGCCCGCAGGCAGCCACATCAAATCTGAATCACAGGAGACATGACATGTTGGAAACTCCCAAAGGCCTGCGGCTGCACATCGGGATTCTTGGCCGGCGCAATGTTGGAAAATCGACACTGATGAATGCCTTGGTCGGGCAGCAGGTGTCCATCGTCTCGGAGGTGCCGGGCACCACCACTGATCCCGTGGAGAAAACGTTCGAACTGGCGCCGCTGGGGCCGGTGGTGTTTGTGGATACCGCCGGGGTGGATGATGAGGGAGGGCTCGGCGCGCAGCGCGTGGCCCGTACCATGGAGGTGCTGGAGCGTATCGATCTGGCCGTGCTGGTGGTGGGCTGTGAGGGGCTGGGGTGGTTTGAGTTCGAGCTTATCGTCAGCCTGCAGGCCCGCAAGACGCCGCTCGTGGTGGTCTTTAACAAGTGCGATGTGGCGTTGCCGGAGGCGGCTCAGATCAGCCGCCTGCGAGAGGATGGCATCGATAGCGTGCAGGTGGTGGCGGTTCAGGGGCAGGAGGGGCAGGGAATGGCTGCGCTGCGCGAAGCGCTGTTTCGTGCCGCGCCTGAATCGATTATCGAGGAGCCGCGCCTCGTCGGCGATCTGATTGCGCCGGGCAGTCTGGTGATGCTGGTGGTGCCCATTGATCTGGGAGCGCCCAAGGGCCGTTTGATCCTGCCGCAGGTGCAGACCCTGCGGGATATTCTCGATAGTGATGCTTTCGCCATGATGGTCAAGGAGCGCGAACTGGCGGTTGCCCTGCGTCGCGTCGCGGCGCCACCGCAACTGGTAGTCTGCGACTCCCAGGTGGTGCTGAAGGTGGCGGCCGACACACCGCCACAGATTCCGCTGACGACGTTCTCGATCCTGATGGCACGCTTCAAAGGCGACATGATCCGTCTTGCCGAGGGCGCCGGGGCAATTCATGGGCTGCGCCCGGGTGACCGTGTGCTGATCTCCGAATCCTGCGCCCACCACGCGCAGGCCGATGATATCGGGCGCGTCAAGATTCCGCGCTGGCTGCGCCAGTTTGCGGGGGGCGATATCCAGGTCGATATCGCTGCAGGTAAGGATTACCCGCAGGATCTCTCTCCGTATGCGCTGATCGTGCAGTGTGGTGGCTGTACGGTGACGCGCAAGCACATGCTGGCGCGCCAGTTTCGTGCGCAGCAGCAGGGCGTGCCGATGACCAACTACGGCATGGCCATCTCGGTGGTACAGGGCGTACTGGATCGTACTCTGGGCTGTTTCCCGGCGGCCCAGCAGGCGTATCGGGATGCCTGCGGGCAGGCCCGCGAAGTGCGTAGCCCGGAGGCTGTGGCGTGAGTGGCGAAGCGCGTATCGCGTGGGACCCGCAGGCGCGGCGCTTTGCCCTATTGCATCAGGAGGATACAGACCTCGTGTCGGTGGCGATGGCCGGGGCTCTGGTGGAGAACCTGCCGGCGTGTGATCCGGCTGGCTTGCGGCACATCCTGACTGCCCGTACGGCTGCCGAGGCCGAGCCCTTCCGGCGCGCTGCCGAGCAGGTGCTGCTGCAGCATTGTGGAGACAGCGTGCGCTTGCGCGGGCTCATCGAGTTCTCCAACCGCTGTGTTTGTGATTGTCACTACTGCGGCATCCGGCGCAGCAACCGGCGGGTGGAGCGGTATACCCTGAGCCTTGCCGATATTGTCGAGACGGCACGCTGGTGCGCCACCAAGGGCTACGGCTCGGTGGTGCTGCAGGCGGGAGAGCGGCGCGATGGGCATTTTGTGGCTTTCGTCGAGCAGGCAGTGTGCGCTATCAAGGCGGCCACGCGCACGCCGCACCAACCCGAGGGGCTGGGTATCACCCTGTGTGTTGGTGAGCAGACGGCAGACACCTATGCCCGCTGGTTCCGTGCCGGGGCGCATCGCTATCTGCTGCGCATGGAGAGTTTTTCGCCGGCGCTGTTTGGACGCCTGCATCCGCCTGCGCAGACGCATGCGGCGCGCCTTGCCTGCCTGCGGATGCTCAAGGAGATTGGCTATCAGGTGGGCACCGGGGTCATGATCGGTCTGCCGGGGCAGACCCCGGATGATCTCGTGGAGGATTTGCTGGCCTTCCGCGACCTCAGTGTCGACATGCTCGGGATGGGGCCGTACATCCCGCACGCGGATGCGCCGCTGGAGGGACAGGGTGAAATTGCCCCCGATGCGGTGCGCCTGCAGCTGGCACTCAACATGATTACCGCCGCCCGCCTGCTCATGCCCACCCTCAACATTGCGGCCACCACTGCACTCCAGGCGCTTGCCGGCGATGGCCGCGAGCAGGGGTTGCGCCACGGGGCGAATGTCATCATGCCGCAGGTGACGCCGCCGCGTGTGCGTAAGTTGTATACCCTATACGATGGAAAGCCCTGTCTCGACGATAATCCCGAGCAATGCGCGAGTTGCGTGGAGGGGCGGATCCGGTCGGTAGGCCGCCGCGTGCTGTGGCACGCGTGGGGGGATTCGCGGCACTACGCCGAGCGTATGCGGGTCGGTCCGGCGCAGGAGGATTTACGCTGAGGCCGGTGAGTTTGCCTGGTTGATGGTTCTATATCTGGAGCGTGACATGTGGGTGCCGGCCTGTGAATCATGGCATTTAGGGGGTTTGGCGCATATTGGGCCAAGCCGGAGAGCCATTTGTCCGCCACAGTAAACACCGTGCCCAGCCAGTTTCAGCCTGAGTTGCCACCCCCGCCACAGGCCGGTGCCGCGCGTGTGAGGACGCTTGGCAGGCTGCTGCTATTCGTTGGCGTGGCGGTACTGGCAACAATCGGTTGTGGCTGGTTCGTCTATGTGCAGACCGTTGAGGAAGCCATCCAGGATCTGCGCGGTAATGCGCGGCACCGGCTGGATCTGTACGCCAGCAGCCTTGAGCGTGAGATTGATAAATACGCCAACTTCCCGTACGTGGTGGGCTTCGATGTTTCCGTGATGGGCCTGTTGTCGCACCCCGATCCTGCGCTGAAAGCGCAGAGTGACCTGTTTCTGGAACAGTTCAATGCGCGGGTCGGCACTCTGGCGATTTTCCTGCTTGATGGCAGCGGTCGGGTGATCTCCTCGAGTAACTGGAACCGGCCAGACAGTTTCATTGGCCGTGATCTGTCCTACCGCCCTTACTATCGCGAGGCGGCAATCGACAAGGTGACGCGGTTCTACGGTATCGGCACCACCAACAACGAGCCGGGATACTTTCTAGCCACGGCGCTGCATCGGCGAGGGCAGATCAAGGGCTACAGCGTCGTCAAGGTCAGCCTGGAGCAACTGGAACGGTCCTGGTCTTCGGCGGAATCCCCGGCGATTCTCTCCGACGCGCATGACGTGGTTGTGCTCTCATCAGTACCAGCGTGGAAATATGCCACCCTGCAACCCCTTGATGCCGCCGCGCGAAGGGAGATCGAGTCCGCCCAGCAGTACAACGGGCACCGTCTCGAACCGCTGGGTATGCAGGTGCGCCGGGTGCTCGATGTAAGTAGCCGCATTGTGTTTCTGCCGGCGCTCGACCGCAGCCGTGGCAATGTGTTCAACACCACCGGGATGTTCCTGGCGCAGACGCGCATGATGCCCGGCACGCCTTGGCGCCTGACGGTGTTTCTGGATCTCAAGAAAGCCGATGATCTGGCTCAGACCCGTGCGGCATTCGGCGCCCTGGCGATGGCGTTTGTGTTCGGGCTGATGTACATCTTCATTCTGCGCCATCGCCACCTCCGCGAATTGCTGCAGGCTCGCGAGGCGCTGCAGCGTGCCCACGATGAGCTCGAATGCAAGGTGGTGGAGCGCACCGCCGACCTGTATGCGGCCAACGAACACCTGCAGGCCGAGGTGGAAGAACGCAAGCGCGCCGAGCGCACGCTGCGTGATGCCCAAAGTGGCCTTATGCAGGCGGGCAAGCTGGCGGTGATTGGCCAGCTTTCGGCGGGCATCGCGCATGAGCTGAACCAGCCCCTGGCGGCCCTGATGACCCTGTCTTCGAATGCCGTGAAATTTCTTGAGCGCGGTGACGCCGACGGCGCGCGTGGTAATCTTGGACGCATCGGTCCGCTCATCGAGCGCATGGGACGGCTCACCGGGCAGCTCAAGACTTTTGTGCGCAAGTCTTCGGGCGAGGCGCGCCCGGTATCCCTGCAGAAATCCATCGACAATGCACTCTACCTGCTGCATCAACGCCTTGTGAAGGGGCAGGTGATGCCGCAGATTGAGGGTCTGGCGGCGGATGTGCAGGGGTGGTGTGATCCGAACCGGCTCGAACAGGTGCTCGTCAACCTCATCGGCAATGCCCTGGACGCCATGGAGGAACAGCCGGTGCGCCGCCTGGAACTTGCCGTGACGCGAGATGAACAGTGGGTTCGTCTGGAAATCCGCGATAATGGGCCGGGTTTGAGCGAAGCCACGCTGCAGCATATTTTCGAGCCTTTCTACACTACCAAGGCTCCCGGTGTGGGGCTGGGACTGGGTTTGCCGATCTCGGCGGGTATCGTCAGGGATTTCGGCGGTGAGCTGACCGCCCGCAACGCCACGGAGGGCGGCGCCATCTTTGCGCTGACGATCCCGGCGGACAAGGAGACAAGAACGTGAATGCCCGAACGTTGAAAGTGCTGGTGGTCGAGGATGATCCCGATGTGTTGCTGGGTTGCGAGCAGGCGCTGCAACTCGAGGGGGTGGCGACTGTCGGGGCCGAATCCGCCGAACAGGCCTTGCAGCGCATCGGTGAGGAGTTGCCGGGCCTGATCGTGAGTGACATCCGCCTGCCCGGCCGTGACGGCATGGCGCTGATGCGCGAGGTACTGGCGCTTGATGCTGATCTGCCGGTGGTGCTGATCACCGGGCATGGTGATGTGTCTCTCGCAGTGCAGGCCATGCGCGCTGGCGCCTATGATTTTATCGAGAAACCGTTTCCGCCCGAGTATCTGGTGGATGTGGTGCGGCGCGGGCTGGAAAAGCGCGCGCTGACG
>Ga0302321_100006431_pt1 | contig 10345 bp, 4 predicted proteins | sample Fen_T0_1_FD_202505 | JGI IMG/M metagenome (GOLD analysis project Ga0302321, IMG submission 202505) | Peat permafrost microbial communities from Stordalen Mire near Abisko, Sweden - Fen_T0_1 | ecosystem: Environmental > Terrestrial > Soil > Wetlands > Permafrost | place: Sweden: Abisko... | reverse complement strand
AACAGAGTTTCTGCTCCATCACCTTGAACAGCCCGGCCAGACTGGGAGCAATAATAATATTTGAAGCTAATTGTTGCAGTGGCAATGGGTATGCACTGGGGAGCAGCGTGATCTTCGCCATTGCCTGCCCATCCTGGTAGGCATTATTCATCCCAGCCTCACCTTTTATGGATTCGATATGCCCATTGTGATCGAGATCGATTCCATTGATGATCCGTTCTGAGAGTCCGATCATATCCTGTGCTCTGTCAGTGCCGGTGGGATTATCCTGCAACGTTTGCGCATCCTGATCAATCGTACTTAGCCAGCCCTTAAAATTGTCAGATGCATCGATGACACGTTGGGCAGATGCCCTGATTGTCTCGGTTGTATCTGGCTGTGTCGCGGCCAGAGAGGCATGCATAGCAACATTTGCGATATACCCATTGTTATCATTACCCAGCAACCCATAACCATCATCGACAGACGCAACATGTTTTGTAGCACAGACTGGATTTAATGGGTGCACTCGTGTACTATGATTGCCCTCAATCAGGTTTATAATGCTCTGTGCGATACAACGTGTCTTATACTGATCTTTTACCCCGTTAAGCTGATGGGTTTGATCGTATAACTGCTGTGCCTGACCACGCAACCCGACGAGCAGGCCAATCTTCCCCGGCGCGTCGGGGAAGCTAATCAACAGATGCTTGATATGTACCAGTGACTCCATTGGCAAGCGACCACTAAGCATGACAGGCCCTGTTGGTAACGTGGTTTGTGCACCCTCCTGTGTAATTTCTAACTTATTGCCCATGCTAAGCACGCTGGCACCACTGTGTTGAAAGTTCAATGAATAACTAGCATCTTCCTGTTTCAACGTACCCAGCAGCGAAGCATGCTCTGTTTCCTCATTAACCATCCAGGCCACATAACGGCTGCCATCTGTCAATGGCCTTAGTCCATCCACACTAATGCTGAGGCTACTATTTGGCTGCCCTTGACCATCGCTAAAGGATGCGCTCCCTTTGGCTCCGCTTAGCAAGGGATTCCCCGTATCTCCACCAGGAATAGATTTATGTTGTACGAGTGTCAGCGCCCCGGCCAGGATACCAACAATCAGGATGGTAAGGACGATACTAAGAAAGACCATATTCCTACCTGTGCCGTTCACTGGCTCCAAAGAGTGGCCAGAGACGGGCATGCTACGGACCAATGGAGGAACCGGAACCGGAGTATTTGGCTTATTACTCATAGGGGGTGGCGTTTTAGAACCTACATGCATCGAAAAAGGAGATTTGGCAACAAGCGGAACAAAGTTCTGTGGTACAGGCACCTCGTCCAGCGTAATGTGCTGCCATTGCACAACAGGTCCAACTTGCCCAATTTTTTGTGCCACAGGAGCAACACGCGTATGCATTGGCGAATATGGACGTTTGGATTCTAATTGTTCTCCACAATGGCCACAAAACGCGCCTTCCTCATCAATAGGCATATTACAGCCTGGGCAGTGCATCATGTATCTCCTACCAAGGTTTCTATCAAGAACACTAGCATACAATACAACTATTCTGCATATCTCTGAATAACGTTTACGGCTTCTACTAGTGTGCCATAGATTGACCTATATTGCTACAAAACCATTACTATTATGCTGGTGTGATAACATGGAAAACATTTGCTAGCAACTCCATAATTGCATGGTAGCTAATCACCAACAACGAAAGGCTGGCAAGAACGATATGAATAGAGCGCCAGGTACTAATAATAAAACGCGCGCGATGTTGATGCTGTAACGATTGCTCCAGCTGATTGTGTAATGTTAGCGTTTCTAATACATATTCAAAGTCTTTTTGCTCATGGCCTGCAATATTGGGTACATATTTGGTTGTACCCGACACGCCGCGCAAAGCTTGCTTGCAATAGTCTTTGAAGGCATCTGATTTGCCCGCACAATAACGCTCAATGCTATACTCCAACTCAAGCAAACGCTCCTCAAGAGTACGCGCAATGCCTACTCCATTACTGCTTGCCTCCCGTGCTATGACTCGTGTTTGCCAGCTATCGAGCAAACGACCAACGATACCACTGACAACCAGGAAGATGAGTGCATAGAGAGCACTTGTCGCAAAGTATTCAGTGGTGAAACAGCTCAGGCGCAAACAATATTCATGGGTGATATACACGTAGTTTTCGTGCATAAAGACGATCAGTACGGAGGCGATACCAAACCAGGTATGCATCCAGAGCCAGTCCTGCACTCGTCCTGGCAGATCATGTACAAAGCGCCGTCGTAGCGAATAGATGGCTGTCCCTAATACCATAATATATGCGACGATACCAAAGAGGCGTAGCGGGTCATTGATCGGCCCTGGATATTGCTGGGTCCTCAACGCATAGAAGTACCAGGCGGTTATGCCAACATACAACATTATACTACCAGCAAGCCAGTACCAGCGCGCAACAGAGGTCGGCGCTTTCCAGATGCGACGCTGTGATGACTGCGTCCGTTTCGTTGTCAAAGCCATACTTTTCGCTCCTTAAAATTTGGCATGGATTAGCGACGTAAAAATTTTGCAGTAATCGCGGACAGGCGCTATCTCGCACGCTGCCGTAAAATTTCTTCGGTCGAGCCAAAGAAGGCAACCGGGTTAACGCGAAATGCAGCTCCGGTGGGACAGGCCTGCACACATGCCTGATTCGAGTAGCCCGCACACAGATCACATTTGATGGCCAGCTTTTTGCGCACCTCATCAATAGGGTCTAGCGGCTGATACCGGTTTAAAGGACCACTATTAAGAGTACTATTTGCCATGGGGAGCATTTTTTTGCGGCTTGTCTTGCCCCCTTGCTTAAACATACTACTAAAAAGGGAGGTAGTTGATGTCTTGCTCTCGTCTTGCTCGTCTAGAGTGACAATTGAGATATTGTCATAGGGGCAGCGCTCGGCACAAATACCACAACCAATGCAGCTCTCCGTGATATACACTTCGCCACTCGGTTTGCGTGCAATGCCAGCACGGCTACATAACATGCAGACCGGGTCCTGGCACTGGCGGCACGCCGTAGTAATGCTAATATTGCCAACAACCATACCCTTGCGATTCAGGCGCGAATGACCATGCCGCCGTTCACAAGCCTCTTCACATTCATTGCAGTGAATACATTTATCCAGATCGATAACGAGCACTTCGGTCCCTTCGACGACACCATCGTCAACCAGTGCATGGAGCCCGGCTCGTGCCTCGGCATCTGAGAACTCGTTCACCGTTGGGGGAGCTAACAGAGCGTTCCCAAATGGCTCAAAGATCGCGCTGTGCGCCGCTGCGGTGGCCTGTCGGTAAAGCTGTAGACGTTCCTGGAAGCGCTGCTTGACCTCGGGATACCGTGTGAGCAACGCTTTGAGCATGCTGCGCGAGATCTCAGCGACAGTTGATCTTGTAATGGATGTGACGGTAACAGCACGCCGATCCCCTAAGACATCCAGACCACCCGCGAAGTAATCTCCTCCCTGCCGATACGCGATAATGCGCTCATTTGTCTTCGCACGCCCGGTGCCAGCGGCCGTGCGCCGTGCAACCTTCACAAAACCATCTAACAAAATGTGCAATGAATCGCGAGATGGCTGTCCAGCGTTATCTTCACTAAAAAGCCGCTCATCGCGATCATAACGACGAATCGCTGCATGCTCAGCTAATTGGTGTATATCGGCATGCGAAACGCCCTGGAAGAGTGGCAGACGTTGTAAAACGGCCTCGACAGAACGGGCAATACTAAGGCGCTCAAAAAAGCTTTGGACGGTTGGCACTATCTCCATCAAGCGCTGCATAACTTGCTCAGGCACTTCGAGGACAATTGCCGGGCTCTGCGTGCGTGCAGAGATGTTCTGCACTTGCCCATTCATCATGCCGGTCTCGCCTATATATTCGCCCCGACGTAAAACTGCGACCGGCATGCCAATATCGTTCGCATCCAGCGAAGAGCATTCAACATAACCGTCCAGAATAAAGTAGAGTGTGCGGCTAAACTCGCCCTCGCGTAGCAGGATAGTGCCAGGGGCCAGCACAAGCAGATTTGAGGTTGCGACAAAGTGGAGCAGATAGTTATCGGGCACCAATTGCTCATCACTGAACATAGGTTGCTCGCGCAGACGGCTCACCAGCAACGGTACACTCCAACCAGCAGGGATATGGCTGAGGACACGGTTCATATCGACCTTGCCATCCCAGGCGATACCCAGACGTTGCTTGAGTGAGAGCATCAAAAGATCACGATGATTGTCCACCGGGCAGACAGATACGCACGAACCACACATAACACATTCATCGGTGAAACGTTGGATGTGTGCAGGAACGTCGTCTGAAATTGTGGCTCGATTCAGGTCGGCAATCCTTACCTGTGTCGACAAAGGGACCGGGCAGGCACGCATACAGCGATCGCAACCGATACACATATCGATCTCAAAACGTACTTCCTCTTCCGCAAGAGGTTGCACATCGGTACGATGCGTCATACCTACCTGAAATGACGGCTGCGCTTGTTTTTGCATACTGCCTCTCCTGGACTATAGATATTGTGCCTACGATTTTTTATTATGTGGTGAAGAGTGTGGCACTACAACGCGCACAGAAGCGCGCGCTGGGCATGTTTGGCAGGCCACATTGCTCACAGATTTTCATCTGCACTTGCCCTCTATCCATCGACGATTTGGCAGCCCGACCAGGAACTGGATTTTGTTCTCCACGCGCGGTCACTTCTACTGGCACCTGCGCTTTTTGCGGTCGCGATGTCTGTGCTGGTGGCGTCTTCTGTGCCGGTGGTGTCTTCAATGCAGCAGTCTGTTCATTGCCGGCCTGCAGATCTACAAAAATGATCAGCGTGTTTCCTAGTTTGATGCGATCACTATGTGAGAGGCGGCATGGGCGCTCTATTTTGCTTTGATTAATCAGCACACCATTACTGCTGTTATTATCGCGAATATACACTCCACCATCAGGAGCAGGAAAAATCTCTGCATGGCGGCGGGAAACATCCATATCATTTAATATGATGTCGTTCCCTGGCTCTCGACCCACCATTATGCGCTTACCCACCTGCAACAAGAAAATTTGCGGCTCTTTATTGGAATCTTTGGCATTCTTATCTGGCATCACAATAAGGCCTGGTTTCTCTTTTAGGACCTCAATCAGGTTCATGGGCAGGGCTTTGTCGGTATCAGGCCCTGTCTTCTGTGATGATAGCGTACCTGTCAGGTTTAGTGAGGCTGCCTTTTTCTGGGCAACTGGTACCTGGCCAGAAGTATTTTTGCCTGCAGGGCGACCTGGAAGCGGGCCAGTATCAAGCTCAAGTGGCCCACTGCGAGTTGCGACATTTAGCAAGCGCAAAAGGAACTTGAACTTGACCCGATTACCGATACGAATGACATCGTTCTGGTTGAGAATATATGTCTTCATAGGCTCGACTCTGCCATCATTGATAAACGTGCCGTTTAACCCACCGAAGTCCCGCAATTCGTAACGGTCCTGGACAGAGAGGATTTCGGCATGCTTGCGTGAGATAGATGGCTCATTGACCAGCAGATCAACGCCTGCCTGACGCCCAATGACGAGCGTGCTATCTTTATGCAGCGTTGTCTCAGCGATGCGTAGAGGCAATCCAGGCTCAATGATCTGCACCAATAATGCCTCAGCATCTTTTGCAAGAGACGGGGATAGGTTTTGCGTGTATCTACCTTGTTTATTTGTGGGTGTATTTGGGATATAAGGCATAATTTCGTCACCTGCTTTCTCCGCTTCCTTACGCACTGAGATAGCTTTCTTAACGGCAGTATCACCAGCCTTCCTAACTCCGATCCGCAAAGGGGGCACCCCCTGTGCATCCAGCCACGCGCTCAGCTTAAAATCATCATCAAACAGGCGTGTGGCGACACTGGAAAGATTGATATTATTATCAATGGCTCGCTTAAAGGCCAACGCTTGTTTACGTTCCCCAAGTGAGAGCATACCTACAGGGATACCATCTTGTAACAACACTTTGCGATAATAGCGCGGCTTTGGCTGTGCCACAATCTCTTGATACCCTAACTGGTTGGTTATGCCCACTGAAGCAAAATCCAGGCCATATAAAAATGTGGCATTGTAAAATGTATCAGTGCGGAAAGGGTGTTCAGTATCGGCAATGCCCAACATACTATAGGCGGCAGCACGCGCTTGCTGGATGGCTGGATACCATTGCCCAAGCACGCGTAGACGCCCGCTACTATTGCGGCTTTCCAGCAGATCGCCAGCGGCATAAACGTCGGGCGCACTTGTACGCATATTTTTGTCGACCTGTACACCGCGGCCGCAAAAGATATTGCTGGCGCGAATAAAGCTAATGTTGGGCTCAATACCAATTGCCACCAGTACCATCTCACAAGGAATACGCTTCCCCTGGCTGGTAACCACTCCGTTCACCTCACCACGTTCACCTGTAATCTCAAGAACCTCAGTCTCAAACTGAACATCTACACCGGCTCGGATCTCCTGCTGCAATACCAGATCCGATGCTGTGGCGTCCAGCACCTCCGACCAGATTGTACGCCGCCGTAAGAGATGGGCAACCTCTAAGCCACGAGCACGTAACGATTCGGCAGTCTCCAGCGCCAGAGTACCGCTGCCAACAATAACAACGCGTGTAACCCCTGCCAGGCGTGCCTGGACGGCCTGATAATCGGCCACCGTACGCAAAGTAGTTACGCCCTGTAGATCGCTACCAGGGCACTTGAGACGGGCCGCACTTGCCCCATTGGCTAAAAGCAGTTTTTCATAACTAATATACTGACGGCTCTGCAATTGCACGGTATGTTGCTGTGGCTGTATACCAATCACACGTTCAGGTAGGAAAAGAATTTTCTGATCTGGATAAAACTGTGCGGGTCGCGCCCACAACTTCTCCTCGCCTACACGTCCGCCTAAATAATCTTTTAGAGCGGGACGATAGTAGACAGGTAATGGGTCGTCGCTAACAATCCCAATCGTTGCGCCGGGTGCTTCTGCGCGCAACGTTTCGGCTGCCGTGATCCCTGCAATACCGTTGCCAATGATCAAGTATGAAATTTGCTCAGCCATAATGTTCCTCAGAATGGCGGCATCTCGTGTAAAGACTGCTCGTTCGGCCCTCCGCGTCTACTTTATCGTGATCGTTCCGTCTGGCTTCACCTGAATATTGATTGCAGCTAATGGGCTTTGTGCTGGCCCACTAACGACTGCGGCCTTTTTCGCAGGGTCAAAAGTCGCACCATGGCATGGGCATTCCAGGAGCTGCGTCTGCGCATTGTACGCAACACTACACGACGCATGTGTACAGGTAGAGTCGAATGCCACAAATCTCTTATCAGGCAAATGTACAAGAACCCCCGGTTGCTGCTGCTGCGCGAGCGGGAACGTCTTCGCACTATTTACAGGTAGATCAGCAACATGAGCCAATACACGCGAAGGCGAAGTCTGCAAAAGCGGCTTCACTGTGCGCAGTGTCGCTTGCGGCCCCTGCTGAGCAACCGTATCTACATGTTGCGCCATATTCAAAGTTTGTATAGCGAGTGGCGTCTTCGCCATCCCAAAATGCATAGCAGCAAAGGTACCCGCAATGCCTACCCCCCCAAGCGCACCCGCCAGCATAAAGACACGCCGTCGTGATAGCAATGGCTGCCGTTGCACTTTTTGATCCACATGCGTCATAGAAAGGCGGGACGACACAACTTTTGTCGGTGTCGGCTCAGGCACCACCAGAGCGAGCATTGCTTCCTGGTACGCCTGAGCAAGCTCTGCGGGTTTGAGATAACGCTGTGCCGGGTCCTTGTCCAGGGCTTTCTTGAGTACTTCATTGAGCGTACCAGGAGCATCTTTGCGCCATAGATGTAATGGAGGCACCTGAGCATAAAGATGCTGGCGCGCAATCTCATTACGTGTATCTCCCTCAAAAGGCGCATGGCCAGTCAACAAGCGATAGAGCACAACTCCACACGCATATGTGTCTGTATATGTATCTATTGGCTGACCCAAGAGTACCTCAGGTGCACTCGTTTCAACACGGCCATTATAAGCAGGCCGCCGCTGCATGGTGTCCGCTGCAGTACGCAGGTCGATGCGGCTCAGTTCGGCAATACGCCGTAGCCCAAATTCGGCAACGAGCAATTGCCCCCATGGTTGTTGTGTATCTACCAGGGAGTCCGTTGACCTTGATAAATTTTTTTGTTGCGTCGACGGCTGCAGATAGATACACTCGGCCGAAAGATTACGATGCAATACCGCATGCTCATGCGCATACTCAAGCGCAGATGTGATCTGCTGCAGATATTCTCCGACAACGGAGAGTGGCAGCACACCCTGCTCCTGCAGTGCCTCATCCAGCGACTTCAATCCCAACAGTGGGTAGACAAGGTACGGTAGACCGTGAAAATTGCCATAATCATGCAGCGGCAAGATATGCGTGTGCTGCAGGGTAGCTATAAGCTTTGCCTCTTGCTGAAAATGCCCTAGAAACACAAGCCGCGCCGCTGGCGAGAGCGTCTGCGTAGCTTCCAACGCCAAAACTCCGCTAAAGCGCATCAGATAACGCATTCCAGTAGTCTTAGCATAGACCTGAAAAACCGGGCTTCCTTCGCCCTGCTCTACGAGGTGCTCTATGCGATAATCCCCTACTATTGCTCCCATAAGACCGTTCGAGGTGAGACGATCAACCATAACCTATCCTCCCCTAGCAGAGTTACATATTCTGACACACTTTGTGATATTACTTACATCTTACCAGAGATAGTACCGAAAAGTGTCAATATGGCTACTGAAGCATTACCCATTTCCTAGCATAAACACAGAAATAGTGAAAACACACTGCCTTCTGCCGTCTATTTTCACATCTACACTTCATCATCTCATAGAAACTCAAAAATTTCATCTTCGTGGCAAAGATTCTTCCAAAGGTCCTTATCACCGATCTCAGTAGAAGCCAGCGGCAATACATAACCGTTCCAAATAGGAGAGATTTTCTTGATTCTACGAAGATTTAAAAAATAGAACATATATTCGGTCATATTTGTTATAATATTCTTAAGTGTGTAGTCCTTTACATGGGAGGCAAACAATGGGTGCTGATTTTGCACATCTTCACGTCCACACTGAGTACTCTTTACTGGATGGCTTTAGTCGTACAAAGAAATTGGTACAACAGTCGAAGGCGCTGGGAATGAACCATCTGGCGATTACTGATCATGGTGCGATGTACGGCGCTATTGAGTTTTACAAGGCATGTAAAGCGGGTGGCGTTAATCCTATCATCGGTATTGAAGCCTATCTGACTGAGGATATGCAGGATCACTCGAAGCGCTTTAGCGACGACTATCACCATCTACTGCTTCTGGCAAAAAACAATGTTGGCTACTATAACCTGATGAAGTTGACGACGATTGCTCACACGCAGGGCTGGCATCTGCGACCTCGTATCGATAAGAAAGCGTTACAGGAGCATGCAGAAGGTTTGTTTGTTACTTCCTCCTGCCTCTCTGGCGAAATCCCGAAATTGCTGCTGGCCGATAAGAAAGAAGAGGCATATAAAACTGCACGCTGGTACCAGGATGTATTTGGACCCGAACACTTCTATCTTGAGTTGCAAGAGCATCATGGGACCTTCGATAATGGTCAGCCTTCTCCTCAGGGCCGACTGAACCAGATGCTCTATCAGATGCACGACGACCTGCAGATTGAGATGGTCATAACCAACGATCTCCACTATGTCGATGCTCATGATTCTGGCTCACACGATGTTCTGCTCTGCGTCCAGACGGGTAAGCAGCTCGACTCGCCAAAACGTATGCGCTTCGATAGCCAGGAATATTATCTCAAGAGCCCTCAGGAGATGGCGCGACTCTTCCCTGATCTATCCGATGCGCTGACGAACAGCGTGCGCATCGCTGAGCAGTGCAGCGTCGATCCACTCGCATATAAAGCAAAATTACCAAACTATGCGGTTCCCTCAGAATATAAGACGCAAGAAGAGTATCTGCATCACCTCTGCCTACTTGGTTTGCAAGAACGCTTTGGTGAGGTATCCGAACGGGCACTACGGCAGCTCAACTATGAATTCGATATGATCGCAAATAAGGGTTTTGTGCCTTACTTTCTTATTGAATGGGATTTTGTAAACTACGCCCGTTCGCACGGTATCCGCTGCTCGGCCAGAGGCTCGGCCGCAGGTAGTCTGCTAGCCTATTCGTTGGGTATTACCAATGTCGATCCAATCCGCTACCAGCTGCCTTTTGAACGCTTCTTCAACGTTGAGCGCGCTGACATGCCTGATATCGACATGGACTTCCCTGATAACCGTCGTGAAG
>Ga0302321_100006430_pt1 | contig 10346 bp, 5 predicted proteins | sample Fen_T0_1_FD_202505 | JGI IMG/M metagenome (GOLD analysis project Ga0302321, IMG submission 202505) | Peat permafrost microbial communities from Stordalen Mire near Abisko, Sweden - Fen_T0_1 | ecosystem: Environmental > Terrestrial > Soil > Wetlands > Permafrost | place: Sweden: Abisko... | reverse complement strand
GCGGCGCGAACATGATCCCGGGCTTGATCCTGATGTCGAACACGGACTCGGCGATCAGTTCGCCGGGAGCGTCGTCGGGCAGTTCCTTGCCGTCCTTGTCGAGATAGCGGGGCCGGGCGATTTCCTGCGCCGTCCGGCCGACGAGTTCGTACGGGCGCTTCAGGTAGTGGTAGCCGTACAGCGGCTCGTACACCTGGTAGGTGACGGGCGTCTCGTCATTGGAGTACGAGCTGGTCGGGTCGAGGTACTTGGGTGAACGTTCGCGGAACGGCGCGAAGATCGTGTTCGCCTTCTCGGAACCCAGCGGATGCGGGTTGTTCGACACTTCGCTGCATCCGGAGAGGGCGAAGGTCACAGTCAGCGTCAGCGCCAGTGGGCAGCACAGCGCGGCAAGGGCCGCGCGGAAAAAGCGGTCAGTCATACCGGCATGGTTCATGGGGATCCTCCCGTCGTCCGACCGCGCTCGAATCGATTCGTCCCGGCCTGCGCCCGATTGTGTCGGGGCGTCCATGCGCGCGCATCAAGCCGAAAAGGCGCGATTGTATATTCAAATCGGTCTCCGGCACCGTCGCGACCCCGGGATAGTAGATCCGACCGGACCGGCGGGCGGCGCCGACGGGCGAACGGAAGCCATGGCTTTCCTTGTAGAATCCGCTTCGGCAACCACGATGGCCCCATGCGCAATCCGGCAATTCCTGCCGCCGGACACGCCGAACCGGGGTCCGATCGAGCCCATGCCTCAAACCTGCCCATGGAATCCGACGATCTCGCCACGCTGACTCGCCGCGACAGGTTGCGCTTCATTGCGCTCGTCGTGGTGTTGGTGGCCGTGTCGGTATGGTTTTCCGCGCGCTACCTGCAGCCCGCGCCGCCGCGCCACATCGTGCTCGCGTCGGGGGCCGGATTCGGTCTCTATCATCAGTATGCGGACCAGTACAAGCAGGCGCTGGCGCGCGATGGGGTCGCCGTCGAGGAAAGGCTGACCAACGGTGCCGCCGACAATCTTCGCCTGTTGCTAGACCCCAATTCGGGCGTGGATGTCGCCTTTATGCAGGGTGGCATCACGAATGCGGACGCGGCCAAGAAAATCGAGATGCTCGCCAGCCTCTATTACGAGCCGCTGTGGGTCTTCTATCGCGATGGGAAGCCCATGACGCAGCTCAACGACCTGCGGGGCAAACGCATCGCCATCGGAGCGCCCGGTAGCGGAACGCGCGCGTTCGTGGAGCCGCTGCTCGAATTCAATGCCGTGCAGCAGGAGAACTCGCAGCTGCTGCCGCTGGGCGGCGACGAGGCCGCGCGCGCGTTGCAGGCAGGCGAAGTCGATGCCGTGACGCTGGTCGGCGGAACATCGACCCCGGCAATCGTCACGTTGTTGCGGAATCCCGCAGTCCACTTGATGAATTTCTCCCGCGCGGATGCCTACACGCGGCGGTTCCCGTACATCAACAAGCTGGTGTTGCCGGCTGGAACCGTCGACCTTGCGCTCGACATTCCCCCACACGACGTCACGCTGATCGGCACCAAGGCCATGCTTGTCGCGCGGCCCGGCCTGCATCCTGCGTTGGTGAACCTGCTGCTCGACGCCGCCGGCGACATTCATTCCAGGCAGAGTTATTTCGAAGCGGCCGGCGAATTCCCCGGGGTCGCGCCCGTCGACCTTCCCGTGTCCGACGATGCCGCGCGCCACAAGCAATTCGGGCCGAGTGTCATGCATCGCCTGCTGCCGTTCTGGGTGGCGACCTTCGTCGAGCGATTCGTGATCCTGGTGCTTCCTCTGATCATCATCCTGGTTCCCGTCGTCAACTACTTCCCGGTCTTCCTGCGCTGGCGCGTCAGGTCCCGGGTCTATCGCTGGTACGGCGAGTTGACGCTTCTAGAACGCGATGTCGCGACCCGCAAAGGTGCGCTGCCGGTCGAGAAGTGGCTGCATGACCTGGATCGCATCGAGCACGCGGTCGAAGGCATCCGGACGCCGGCGAGCTTCGCGAGCGAGGCGTACACGCTGCGCGAGCATATCGGCCTCGTTCGCCGCGCCGTGATGGCCAAGGCGGGCGCGCAGGCGGCATCCGCTTCCTGAGTCCTACCGGCACGAGCCGACGCGGTCAGGCCGCGGGGCGGCCCGAGTCGATGAGATGCGAAAAGCACTCCCCTAGGTTTCCCCAGTCCAGCTCCGCGCCCAGGACGAACACGTCCGCCTGCCGCCATGGCCTCCAAATCGCAAGATACGCTTGCTCCAGGCGCACATAGGGCGCCCATTCCTCCGCCATGTCCCGACCCTCGCGGTGCGCTGTCCGCCGCATCCGGTTGCCTGCGTGGCCGTCCACCCAGACTTTGAGATCGGCGTGACGGGAGACATCCGCGTGCATGCTCCCGATGCCGTCGACGATGAGCACGGGACGAGGTTCGATGGCCACTGGCGCTCCAAGACTGTGGTCACTCCACTCGATTGACCGAATCGTGGTTGCAACGCCGCGCGCGAGATCGCCCACGGCGTTCCGAAGGTCGGTCCAGCGGCGGTAGGGCAGCGGCGCATTGGGTTCGCGGTGAAAGCCCGCATGTTCGTGGAAGTCATCGGTCCCGATCGACACGGCATCAAGTCGTTCAAGAAGCAATTCCGTCAGTGTCGACTTGCCGCAACAGCCCGGTCCGTCGATAGCGAAGACAAACGGGACCTCGCCGCTCGGCGTGATTCTGGATGCCAGGCCGTCGGCAAGCCCGGCAAGCGACTGTCGGAACGAAAGATCAACCAAATTCCGCATGGTTCAGGGAACGGGGACTCGATACGATTCGCGTAAGATATCCGACCTCGCCGCCATTCCCACATTTTCCGGAGATGCTTCTGCCATGAAAAAAGTCTATGCCAACGCCACCGCGGCCCTGCAAGGCCTGCTGCACGACGGCATGACGATCGCCGCAGGCGGTTTCGGCCTGTGCGGCATCCCGGAGAACCTGATCGGCGCATTGGTCGCGAGCGGCGCCAAGGAACTCACCATCGTCGGCAACAATGCGGGCGTCGACGATTTCGGCATGGGGCTGTTGCTCAAGACCCGGCAGGTGAAGAAGGTCATTGCCAGCTACGTCGGCGAGAACAAGGAATTCGAGCGCCAGGTGCTGGCCGGCGAACTGGAACTGCAACTGACGCCGCAGGGCACGCTCGCGGAGAAGCTGCGCGCTGGCGGCGCCGGCATCCCGGGGTTCTACACGCGCACGGCGTTCGGTACGATGCTGGCGGAGAACAAAGACACGCGGACGTTCGACGGCAAGGCCTACGTGCTGGAGGAGGCCATCCACGCCGACGTGTCGATCGTCAAGGCCTGGAAGGGCGACAAGGCGGGCAACCTCGTCTACCGGATGACGTCGCGCAACTTCAACCCGATGATCGCGACGTGCGGCAAGGTCACCGTGGCCGAAGTCGAGCACCTGGTCGAGGTCGGTGAACTCGACCCGGATCAGATCCACACGCCGGGCATCTACGTGGACCGCATCGTCCAGGGCACGAACTACGAAAAGCGGATCGAATTCCGCACGGTCTCCGGTGCGGCAGCGTCGAAGAAGGACTCGCCGATCCGCGAGCTGATGGCGCGGCGCGCGGCAAAGGAATTGCGCGACGGGTACTACGTCAACCTCGGCATCGGCATCCCGACGCTCGTCGCCAACTTCATTCCGGAAGGCATCGACGTCACGCTGCAGTCCGAGAACGGGTTGCTGGGCATCGGCCCGTTCCCGACCGAGGACCGGATCGACGCGGACCTGATCAATGCCGGCAAGCAGACGATCACGACGAGCGCGGGCTCGAGCTTCTTTTCCAGCGCGGATTCGTTCGCGATGATCCGCGGCGGGCACATCGACCTGTCGATCCTGGGGGCGCTGGAAGTTTCCGAGAACGGCGACATCGCCAACTGGATGGTGCCGGGCAAGATGGTCAAGGGACCCGGCGGCGCGATGGACCTGGTCTCCGGCGTGCGCCGCGTCATCGTGCTGATGGAACACACCGCCAAGGATGGCAGCCCGAAGATCCTGAAATCGTGCACGCTGCCGATCACCGGCAAGGGCGTGGTCAACATGATCGTCACGGACTTGTGCGTGTTCGACGTCGAGCCCACCGGGTTGGTACTGCGTGAACTGCACCCCGGCGTGACGGAGGACGAAGTGCGTGCCAAGACCGGGTGCAAATTCTACGTGGCGCTCACCCCTTGATCAGCGGGCGGCCTGCGCCAGCGTCTGCGCGTCCCAGCCGCCGCCCAGCGCCTTGACCAGTCCCACGCTGGCGGTGAGCCTGCGGCCTAGGATGACCAGCGCCGTGCGTTCGCTGTTCAGCGCGGACGCCTGCAGGACGACCACGGCGAGATAGCTGGTCGTGCCGGCCTTGTACTGATTGACGGCGATTGTCGCCGACTGCTGCGCGGCGCGCACCGCCTCGGCCTGGAACGCGGATTCCTGCTTCAGGAGTTCGAGCGCGGCCAGGTTGTCTTCCACGTCCTGGAAGCCGGCCAGGACCGTTGATCGGTAGTTGGCGACGGTTTCATCGTAGGTGGCCACCGCCTGCGCCTTCTGCGCGCTGCGCAATCCGGCGTCGAAGATGGGCTGCGCCAACGCGGCGCCCAGCGACCAGTAGCGGCTGGGCAGCGAAATCAGGTCGCCGAGCAGCGAATTCTGCAGCCCGCCGCCGGCCGACAGCGTCAGCGCGGGAAAGAATGCGGCCTGCGCGACGCCGATCTGCGCGTTGGCGCTGGCGGTTCGCCGCTCGGCAGCCGCGATGTCGGGGCGCCGCTCGAGCAGCGTCGAAGGCAGCGCCACCGGGATGTCGGGAAACACGGCCACCAGAACCTTGGGCGGGATGGCAAATTCGGCCGGCGGCTTGCCGACCAGCACGGCGATGGCGTGCTCGAGCTGCGCGCGCGCGAGCGTGGCGTCCACCACCTGTGCCTGCGTGGAGTTGAGCTGCGCTTCGGCCTGCGCGACGTCGCCGCGCCCGACGATGCCGGCCGCGTACTGGTTGCGGGTCAGCTGCAGCGAGCGTTCGTAGGTCGCTACCGTATCGCGCAGCAGCGCAATCTGGGCGTCCTGCACGCGCAGCAGCAGGTAGTCCTGCGCCAGCAGCGCCTGCGCGGAAAGCGTCGCGCCGGCGAGTTCGGCCGCCGTCGCCTGGGCGCTGCTGCTGGAAGCCTCGATGCTGCGGCGAATCCCACCCCAGAGATCGACTTCCCAGCTTGCGCTGAGCGCGACGTTGTAGGCGTTGGTCACTCCGGACGCGGTGCTCGTGGATGCGCTCGACCCCGATCCGCGGCTGCTCCGCACGCCGGCCCCGTTGGCGCCGACGAACGGGAACAGTGCCGCGCGCGCGCCCTGCGTCGCCGCCGTCGCTTCGCGCATCCGTGCCTCGGCCGCCTGGATCGTCTGGTTGGATATCGCCACCTGCGCCTCGAGCGCATTGAGATCGGCGTCGTTGAACGCCTCCCACCAGTTGGCTCGCGGCGCTTCGTCTGACGGCGTCGCCTGCTTCCAGCCCGACATGTCGCTGTAGGCCGCGGGGACGGGTGCTGCCGGCCGCACGTAGTCCGGACCCACCATGCAGCCACCCAGTATCACGGCCGTCGCCGCGACAACGTACAAGGCGATTGCGGTTCGCAGGCGGATCATCGGCATTGCAGCTTTCGGCATGGTTGCGTCACTTCCTTCAATTCATCGCGTGTGCGACCTGAACGCCGCGTCCGGGCCGCGTCCATGCGCGATCGGCCCAGAGCCGGAAACGGTCCAGGTACCAGTAGACGACGGGCGTGGTGTAAAGCGTGAGCACCTGGCTCACCAGCAGGCCGCCGACGATGGCGATGCCCAACGGCCGGCGCATCTCGGCACCGTCGCCGGCGCCGAGCGCCAGCGGCAGCGCGCCGAGCATCGCGGCCAGCGTCGTCATCATGATCGGGCGAAAGCGCAGCAGGCAGGCCTCGAAGATGGCGTCCCGCGAGTTCATCCCGTGGTCGCGCTCCGCGGCGAGCGCCACGTCGATCATCATGATCGCGTTCTTCTTGACGATGCCGATCAGCAGGATGACGCCGATGAAGGCGATGATCGAGAAATCCGTCTTGAACAGCATCAGCGCCAGCAGCGCTCCCACGCCCGCCGAGGGGAGCGTGGACAGGATCGTCAGCGGATGCACGTAGCTTTCGTACAGCACGCCCAGCACGATGTAGACCGTCAGCAGCGCGGCGAGGATCAGCCACGGCTGGCTGTTGAGCGACGCCTGGAATGCCCGCGCACTGCCCTGGAAGGAGCCGCGCACGGTGTTGGGTACGCCAATCCGGGCCAGCGCATCGTCGACGTCGCGCGTCGCCTGCGACAGCGACGCGCCGGGCGCAAGGTTGAACGATATCGTGGACGCGACGAACTGGCCCTGGTGGTTGACGCCCAGCGGTGTATTGGTCGGGCCATAGGTGGCGATTGCCGACAGCGGGACTTGCGCGCCGGCGGGCGTGCTGATGTAGACGGATTTCAGCGCGTCGGGCGATTGCCAGTATTCCGGCGCGGCTTCCATCACGACGTGATACTGGTTCAACTGCGCGTAGATCGTCGATACCTGCCGCTGCCCGAAGAGATCGTTCAGCGTTGCGTCGATGAGGCTGGAGCTGATGCCGAGCCGGGATGCGCTGTCGCGGTCGATGACGAGCGAGGTCTGCAATCCCTTGTCCTGCGTGTCCGTATTGACGTCGGCGAGCGCAGGCAGCGCACTCAATGCCGCGCGGATCTTCGGCTCCCAGGTGCGCAGCTCCGCGAGATCGTCGGCCTGCAGCGTGAACTGGTACTGCGCGTTGCTGGCTCGCCCGCCGATGCGGATGTCCTGCACCGGCTGCAGGAACAGGTTGGCGCCGGGCTCCTTGGAGAGCTTGCCGCGCAGCCGGGCCACGACCTGGTCCGCCGTTTCGGTGCGTTGCGTCAGCGGCTTCAACGCAACGAACATCATGCCCGAGTTGCGTTGCGCGCCCCCGGTGAAGCCGACGACGTTCTCCACCGCCGGGTCGCGGCTGACGATGGTCATGAAGTCGGCCAGCTTCTGGCGCATCGCCTGGAACGAGATGCTCTGGTCGCCCTGGATGCCGCCCACCAGCCGGCCCGTATCCTGCTGCGGGAAGAAACCCTTGGGAATGACCACATACAGGTAGACGTTGAGGCAGACAGTAGCGAGTAGCACCAGCATGACCCACGGACCGTGCCCCAGCACGAACTCGAGGCTCCGGCGATAGCCGCGGTGCAGCGTGGCGAATCCGCCTTCGCTCCACCGGTACAGGCGGCCGCGCGGGCCCTCGCGCGGCGGCCGCAGCAAGCGCGCGCACATCATCGGCGTTGTCGTCAACGAAACGACCAGCGAGACCAGGATTGCCACCGACAGCGTTATCGCGAATTCGCGGAACAGCCGGCCGACGATGCCGCCCATCATCAGGATCGGGATGAACACGGCGATCAGCGACAGGCTCATCGCAAGGACCGTGAAGCCGACTTCGCGCGCGCCCTGGAGCGCCGCGGCAAAGGGTGGCATGCCTTTCTCGATGTGCCGCGATGTGTTCTCCAGCACGACGATCGCGTCGTCGACGACGAACCCGGTCGCGATGGTGAGCGCCATCAGTGTGAAGTTGTTGACGGAAAATCCCAGCAGGTACATCGCGCCAAACGTACCGACGAGCGACACCGGCACGGCTACAGCGGGAATCAGCGTGGCCCGGACGTTGCGCAGGAACACGAACACCACCAGGATTACCAGCACGACCGAAATTCCCAGCGCGCGCCCGGTGTCGCGCAGGCTGGCCCGGATGGTGGCCGTGCGTTCCATCGCCGGCGTGAGCGTGATCGCGCCGGGAATCGACGCCCGCAGCGTGGGCAGCAGCGCCGTCACGCGGTCGACGGTCTCGATGATGTTGGCGTTCGGCTGACGGTTGACGATGACCAGCACCGAAGGCTTGCCGTTGGCCATCCCGGCATTGCGCAGATCCTGCACGGAATCGACGACGTCGGCGACATCGGAGAGCTGTATGGCCGCGCCGTTGCGGTACGACACGATCAGTGGCAGGTAATCGGCGGCGGCCTTCGCCTGGTCATTGGCGTAGATCTGCCAGCGGCGGTCGCCGTCCTCGACTGCACCCTTGGGGCGGTTGGCATTGGCCGCATTGAGCGTCGCGCGCACCTGCTCCAGGCCGACGCCGTACTTGTTGAGCGACGCCGGGTTCAACTCGACGCGTACCGCGGGCAGCGAGCTGCCGCCGACGCTGACCTGGCCCACGCCGGCCACCTGCGACAGCTTCTGCGCGATGATCGTCGACGCCGCGTCGTACATCTGGCCCTGCGTCATCGTGTCCGACGTCAGCGCCAGGATCATGATCGGCGCGTCGGCCGGATTCACCTTGCGATAGGTGGGATTGCTCGGCAGGCCGGTCGGCAGAAGGCTGCGCGCGGCATTGATCGCGGCCTGCACGTCGCGGGCGGCGCCATCGATGTCCCGGTTGATGTCGAACTGGAGCGTGATCCGCGTCGACCCGAGAGAGCTCGACGACGTCATCTCGGTGACGTCGCTGATGCGCCCCAGCGAGCGCTCCAGCGGCATGGCCACGGTCGCCGCCATCGTCTCGGGACTGGCGCCGGGCAGCGACGCCTGGACCGAAATGGTCGGGAAGTCGACCTGCGGCAACGGGGAGACCGGCAGCAGCCGGAAGGCGATCGCACCCGCGAGCGCCAGGCCCAGCGTCAGCAGCGTCGTGGCGACGGGACGGTCGATGAACGGCGCGGACAGGTTCATGGCCGATTCACCGGGTCGCTCGTCGGTGCTCGCAGATCGCGCGGCGGGCCAGCCCGAACCGACTCGACGCGGCGGGCGAGGGCGTCGAAGGCCAGGTAGATGACCGGCGTCGTGAACAGCGTCAGCGCCTGCGAGAAGATGAGCCCGCCGACCATCGTGATGCCCAGCGGATGCCGCAGCTCGGAGCCTTCGCCCCAGCCGATCATCAGCGGCAGCGCGCCCAGGATCGCCGCCATCGTCGTCATCATGATCGGGCGGAAGCGCAAGAGGCACGCCTGGTGGATCGCGGCGCGCGGCGCCATGCCCTGATTCCGCTCGGCGTCGAGCGCGAAGTCGATCATCATGATCGCGTTCTTCTTGACGATGCCGATCAGCAGGATGATCCCGATGATGGCGATCACCGACAGGTCATTGCCGGACAGCATCAGGGCCAGCAGCGCGCCGACGCCGGCGGAAGGCAGCGTGGACAGGATCGTGATCGGGTGGATGAAGCTCTCGTAGAGCACACCCAGCACGATGTACATGGTGACGATGGCTGCGAGGATCAGCCACAGCTCGTTGTCGAGCGACCCGCGGAACGCCAGCGCCGCGCCCTGGAAGTTGATCTGCACGCTGTCGGGCAGCGCGAGGTCGCGCTTCGCCGTCTCGATGGCCTTGACCGCATCGCCCAGCGACGCGCCCGGCGCCAGGTTGAAGGAGACCGTCGCCGCCGGGAACTGGCCGATGTGGTTGATCGACAGCGACGCGGCCTTCTCGACGACTTTCGCGATGGTGGACAGCCGGACCTGCTGCGTCGGCTGGCCAGGCACCGTCGAGGGCACGAAAATATTCTCCAGCGCCGCCAGTCCGCGCTGGAACTCGGGCTGGACCTCGAGCACGACGCGATACTGGTTCGACTGCGTGAATATCGTCGATACCAGCCGCTGGCCGAAAGCGTTGTACAACGCGCTGTCGATGACGGCCGGCGTGATGCCGAGCCGGCTGGCCGTCGCACGGTCGAATTCGACGTACGCCTGCAGCCCCCCGTCCTGCAGGTCGCTCGCGACGTCCGCCAGCTGCGGCAGCTGCTTCAGCCGGTCGACGAGCTGGTGCACCGCGGTGCCGAGCTCGCCGGCATCCACGGACTCGACGGTGAACTGGTACTGCGTGCGGCTGACCCGCGCCTCGATCGTCAGGTCTTGCACCGGCTGCATGTAGAGGGCGATGCCCTCGACCTGCGCGAGTTTGGGCTGCAGGCGGCGGATGATGTCCGATGCGCTGGCGCCGCGCTCGCCGCGGCTTTTGAGGTTGATCAGCATCCGTCCGCTGTTGAGCGTGGCGTTGGTGCCGTCGACGCCGATGAACGATGTCAGGCTGGCCACGGCGGGGTCCTCGAGCACGACCGCCGCCAGCGCCTGCTGCCGCTCTGCCATGGCCGCAAAGGAAATGGTCTGCGGCGCCTCGGAGATGCCCTGGATGGCGCCAGTGTCCTGCACGGGGAAGAAACCCTTCGGAATGACGATGTAGAGCACCACCGTCAGCACCAGCGTCAGGACGGCGACCACGAGTGTGGCGCGCTGGC
>Ga0302321_100006427_pt1 | contig 10348 bp, 7 predicted proteins | sample Fen_T0_1_FD_202505 | JGI IMG/M metagenome (GOLD analysis project Ga0302321, IMG submission 202505) | Peat permafrost microbial communities from Stordalen Mire near Abisko, Sweden - Fen_T0_1 | ecosystem: Environmental > Terrestrial > Soil > Wetlands > Permafrost | place: Sweden: Abisko... | reverse complement strand
ACTCGGACTTGTCATCGCTCAGCAGCAACCAGGTGTCGGTGCGAGGATCCCAATCGGCGCCGGAGATGCCGCCGAAGTATTGCAGCGTGCCGCTCGCGCTGCGCTGGACAGTGGCAACGCCGAGCGCGCGCAAGCTACCGATGGCGTCAGGCCCGGTCCAGTGCCAGGCAGTGCGATGGGGAGTCGGTGCGATGCTGCCCGATGCAGATGAGGTCACGGCGCAGCCCGAGGCGCCAACGGTCACCGCGAACAGCAGTGTCAATACGTGCAGTTTGACCAAGACGACCCCCTTCCTTGCGCCCGCCACCCGCTTCGGCCGCTCGAGCACCCGCCCGACGGATGGGCCCGGACGTGAGCTGGATCGCCGGTCTGTCCCATGGTATTTGGTACGTACCATGATGAACATCGGGGGCCGGGCGGCCGGCCCCCGCAAGCGGCAGGCCCTCAGATCTCGAGCTTGGCCCAGAGCACCACGGTGCGAGGCGCGCCGATGAAGTAGCGACCCACCGTGGATGACGAAGTCATCAGCTCCGGTGCGATGCCGGAGATGTACTTCTTGTCGCCGAGGTTCTCCACGTTCAACCCGATGCTCGCATTCTTGAAGGCATACGACGTGTTCAGGCCGAAGAGCGTGTAGGCCGGCAAGCGCTCGTCCACACCGCTACCGGCCACTCGTGGGTTGGCGTAGTAGCCCGCACGGCTGGAGAGGTAGCGGCCGTTCAACGCGAACCTCAGGTCGTCGGTCGGGCGCCATGTCGTTTCGAGAAAGAGGTTCTGGTCGGCGATGCCCACCAGGTCGGCTCCGTCGCGGATGAAGCCCTTCTCGGGGTAGCCGTTGGCATCCACGTTGCTCAGCGTGTAGCGGTGCTTTTGCAGCGTGTAGGCACCGTAGAGTCGCCAGTCGCCGACCTGGCCGCTGTACGTCATCTCAAGGCCGTGAATGCGTCGACCCTGGTTGACGTTTTCCGATTGCAAGGTGCCGACGATGTCGGACGCGACGGTCTCGGTGGAGTCGATCAAGAAGGCCTGGATGCCCAGCGCATAGTTGTCTCCCTTGTGGCGCAGGCCGAGGTCGAAGGCGTTGGCGGTGTCCATGTCCTTGACGGTCGTGGCCCCGGCGATGCTGGTGGCGGCGCCCCCTTCCAGCGTGGCGTCGGTCACGCTGGCCGCATTCTTGGCGTAGCCACCGAAGACTTCCAGTTTGTCGGAGAGCACATACACAGCGCCGATCTTGGGCAACACGCCCGAGTTGACCGATGCCTCGTTGACGAAGTTGAACTTGGCGGTGCGCGAGTCCTGGATGGGTGCGGTGTAGTCGACCTGGTTGTCCATGTAGGTGACACCGTAGTCCAGCTTGAAGCGGCCTTCCAGCAAGCTGGTTCGGTTGCCGGCATACAGCATGCCGATCCGATTGTTCCAATGCTTGTCTTCGCTCGTGGTGACGGAGTCGCCATAGGCCGGCCCGCTCGCCTCATCGATGACGGGGTGCCAGTTCCGCAACTGGCTGCGGGTGTACTTTTCCACCCAGGCCCCGAGCTTCCAGTCCAGCCAATCACTCTGCTTGCCGGCCAGTTCGCCGAGCGCGCCTCGGCGCGTCATCTGATAGTTGTTCGCACGAAAGTAGAGGCTCGTCGCCAACCCATCCAGCCCCGGGTAACCGGCGTTGCCCAGACCGGTTTCCTTGCCCACGCCTTCTTGCGTGTGGTAGTAGGCCTTGGCGGTCAGGCTGAGGTTCTCTGCCAGCGGGATCGTCCCGTCGAGGTAGGTGAGGTGGTCGCGGCGCGGGTTGCCCTTGAGGGTGCGGTAGTTGCGGTCGGTCCCGGGCACGCCGGTCCAGGTGTCGGTGTAGCCGTCGGACTCCGGGTTGGCGTTGAACTGCTTCAGCGTCACGATGTTGGTGCCGCTTTCTTCCTTGCGGTCGTTGTAGCCGCTGCGCAGCTTGAGCACGGCGCCGTTGTCGAATTTGGCGGCGACCTTCAGGTCCACATGCTCGCGTGTGTTCTTGCCGGCCGGGTCGTCAACGTAAGAGACGTCCCATTGCTGCTTGGACACGCTCAGGTAGCTCGTGATGCCGGGCGCCAGTTCACCGCTGTCGATGCGCGCGAAGGCGCGCGCGTAGTCGGCACTGCCGGCGGCTGCTTCGGCGCGAACGCCGAAGCGCTTCTCGGGGTCCTGCGTCAGGTAGTTCACGTGACCTACCAGGGCCTGGTGCGACGGAGAGCCAATGATGCCGGCCGACTGCGAGACATCGACACCACCCAGGTTGCTCGAATCGAAATAGCGCGTGGGGACGGACCCGCCACCCAGCGTGGTTCGGCCGTTGGGAATGCCGTCGATCGAAAAGCCGATGCTGTCCTTGCCGAAGCCACGCATGTTGATCGTGCTCTCGAAGCCGTCGCCACCAAAGGCGTTCGATGACCCGAGCTGGATGCCGGAGACGCGCTCCAGCACCTTGTCGGCACTGACGCCGGGCGGGTAGTAGTCCAGGTCGGCGGCGGTGATCTTGACGTTGGCGCGGGTCTGCCGCGCGCCGATGGCGTTGCCGAAGATGGTCACGCGTTCCATCGACGCGCTCGGCGGTGACGACGCAGCAGCTGCCGGCGCAGATGCCGCACCGGCGGGCGGCAGGACGACCTCATCGGCTGCGGCGCTCGGCACGGGCGAAGACGCGGCCCCTTGTGCGGCTGCCGGCGCGTCTTGCGCCAGTGCCGGAACGACATGGGTGGTGATCAGAAACGCAAGCAGGTTGCAGGAAAGGCGGCGGGGCGGTCGCATGAATCGTGACTCCTTGGTGATGGCGCGTGGTGGGACTGAAAACTTGCGGGCTCACCTAAAAATGTATATTGGTACGTACCACTGGTCAACAAAGATCGGTGTCGATTTTTCATGGCTTGTCATCAAAGCGCCATAAGCACCATGTGAATGCGGGAAACGCTCCGTATCGGGGCATCTGTTCACATGCACGAACTTGGGCTGCGTTTGTTGACTATTGGTACGTACCACAATAAGATGGCGCCGCGGTGACGCTTCTGGGTGAACATTCAAACTCGACGCCAACTTGAAGACATCAACTGCAATCGCCCGGACGAACCTGACCATGGCCAAGGAACAGAACGACACCACCTCGATGCCACGCTACAAGTGGCTGGCCGACATCATTCGCGCTGCCATCGAAGAGGGAAAGTTGAGCGACAACCAGGCGCTGCCCTCCGAGCGCGAACTGGCGGAGCACCACAACGTCAGCCGCGACACGGTTCGCAAGTCGGTGCGCTACCTGGAGGAGCGGGGCGTGATCTACAGCGACCATGGCCGGGGCACCTTCGTGGCGCCCGCCCTCGTGCGGCGCATGTCCCGGTTCATCGACAGCTTCACGCAAGACACCCAACACCGAGGCGGCGTGGCGGGGCAGCAGATCCTGGTGGTCGAATCGACCGCGGCCTCCATGGCGATTGCCGGGCTGTTGGGGCTGGACCCCGGGCATCCGTTGATCCGCGTGAAGCGCGTGCGCCTGATCGACGGCGTGCCGGTGGGCTTGCACGACGCGTACTTCCCGTTGCCTCGCGGGTCGCGGCTGGAGAAGGCCGAGCTCGAGCGGGCCGAGTCGTTGTACCGCTTGCTGACAGAGAAGTTCGGGTTTGCGCCAGCAGAGGCCGTGGAGAACCTGAACGCAGGCGTGGCGGATGCTGAAGACGCGCAGCTGCTGGGCATCGCCCAGGGCGCCCCGATCCTCGTCTGCGAACGAATCACGCTGTCGGAGCGGCGCGAGCCCATCGAATACTGCCTGATGAAGTACGTCTCGAGCTATCGCTACTCGACACGCATCGCCAAATACAGCGGCATTGCCTGAGAGTCTTTCGCTCATGCCGCCGCCGCTTGCCATCAAGAAAGCCCTCACCAGCGCCGCCGTCCAGGCGGCCTGGATTCTGGGCACCGTCGTGGCGCTGTTCGTGGTGGCCTACATCGGCGAGCGCACCGAGGCGCGCATGCCCCACGGCGCGAAGCTGCGCGTCGCCCTGTTCATCAACGGCACCCTGGGCGACAAGTCGTTCTTCGACTCGGCGGCGCGTGGGCTCAGGGAAGCCGGGCAGACGCTGCCTGTTTTCGTCAAGGTGATCGAGGGAGGCACCGACCCCACGCGCTGGGAAGGCGCACTGACCGACCTGGCCGACAGCGGCGATTTCGATCTCATCGTGGCGGGCACCTTCACGATGGTTCCCTACATCCAACGCCTGGCGGGCGAATTTCCGAAGGCACGTTTCGTTGTGTTCGACGCGGCAGTCGACTACGCCACTTGCCACTGCGGCAACGTTCACTCGATTCTTTTCCGCCAGAACGAGGGCGCCTATCTGGCGGGTTACCTGGCCGCGAGCCTGGACCGCGAAGGGCTCCCGGGCCTGCGCCCCGGCGGCGGCCTGGGCGTGGTGGGGGGCATGCAGTTTCCCGTCATCGACGATTTCATCGTCGGCTTTCGTGCCGGTGCCCGTGCCGCGGCGCCCGGCGTCTCGGTTGCGAGCCAGTACGCCAACTCGTTCTCCGACCCGGCGGTCGGCAAAGAGATCGCCAAGGCGCAGTACGGTCGCGGTGTCTCGCTGATCTTTCATGTGGCCGGCGCCACCGGACAAGGTGTCAACGAGGCTGCGCTGGAAGCGAACCGCTACGCGATCGGCGTCGACATGGACCAGTACCTTCTCTACCAGGCGACGCACCCTGCGCTGGCCTCGCGCATCGTGACCTCGGTGCTGAAGAACGTCGACGTGGCCATCTTGCGCGTCGTTCAGCAGCAGCTCGACGGGCGCCTGAACTTCGGGCACGCGGAATCGCTGGGCTTGGCTGAGCACGGCATCAGCCTGGCGCGCCACTCCAAGGTGCTGTCGCAGACGTCGCCGGCGGTTCTGCAAGCTCTCGACAATATGCAGAACGCGATCGTTGAAAAGCGAGTGCAGGTCCCGAGTGCGTTTACACCCAAGGCCAGCGAACCTGTCTCTTCGACCGCCTTGCAAGCCGGTCTCGTGGCTGTCTCTCGCTAGCCATGGACACGACGATGCATACATCCGCGACAAACGAAGCGGCGGCGATCGAAATGCGGGCCGTGTCCAAGCGCTACGCCAATGGCACCTTGGCGAATGATGGTGTGAGCCTGCGGATTGCACGCGGCGAAATCCACGCCATCGTGGGCGAAAACGGGGCCGGCAAGTCGACCGTCATGAAGATGCTGTACGGCCTGGAGCAACCCAGCGCGGGCGAGATCTTCGTGAATGGCGTGCCGGTGCACTTTGCTGACCCGCGCGAAGCCATTGCCGCGGGCATCGGCCTGGTGCCACAGCACCTCGAGCTGGTCGGCTCCTTCACGGTGGCCGAAAACGTGGTGTTGGGGTGTGAGCCGATGCGCGGCCTGCTGGTGGACCGCCGTCGGGCCGAAACCGAGGTGGCAGCGGTGTCGCAGCGATTCGGGCTCGGGGTCGATCCGCGCGCGGTCGTGCGCGAGTTGTCCGTGGGGGAGCAGCAGCGTGTCGAGATTCTGAAAACGCTGTACCGAGGCGCGCGCATCGTGCTCCTCGATGAACCCTCGGCCGTGTTGACTCCGCACGAGACCGGCGCGTTGTTCATGGCGCTGCGCAGGCTGGTGTCGGCGGGCTGCACCGTGGTGCTGATCACCCACAAGCTGTCGGAGGTGCGCGATGTGTCGGACCGGTTCACCGTGATGCGTGCCGGCAAGGTGACAGGCGAATGGGTGTCGCTGAGCGTGCGAGACGCCGACTTCGCCGAGGTGATCACCGGCCGGCCCGTGCCCTCGTTGCGCGTGACGCGCCGCGTGAGGCAAGTCTTCGGGCAAGAGATTGAGCAAAACAAAGTACCCCTCGTCGCCGTGCGCCGCCTGGCGCTGCAAGGCCACGATGGCCGCGCTCAGCTCGAGGCGCTGTCATTCGACATTGCCGCCGGCGAGATCCTCGGCGTGGCCGGTGTCGAAGGCAATGGCCAGGCGCCGCTTGCCGAGGTGCTCGGCGGCCTGCGCGGCCCCTCCGAGGGCAGCGCCACGCTCGACGGCGAAGTCTTCACCGGCCGCGGCGTGCGGGCCGTGCGCGCGCGGCGGGTGGCGAGCATCCCGGCGGATCGTTTGCACGATGGTGTGGCGGCCGGCATGACGATCACCGAGAACGTGATCGCCGTCGACTACCACCGGCCACCGCTGTCGCGCCGAGGGTGGCTCGATGTGCGTGCCGCGCGCGAGGCGACACGCCGATTGCTGGCCGACTACGGCGTGGTCGCCCGATCGGCCGACGAGCCGATCGCCTCGCTGTCGGGCGGCAACATGCAGAAGGTCGTGCTGGCGCGCGAGGTGGCGTCTCGCCCGCGTCTGTTGATCGCGAGCCAGCCCACGCGTGGGGTCGACGTGGCCGCGGCGCAGTTCCTGCGGCAGCGGCTGGTCGATCTGCGCGACAGCGGTGCAGCCGTGCTGCTGATCTCGTCCGACCTGGACGAGATCCTCGCGCTGTCGGACCGCATCGCCGTGATGTACCGCGGGCGCATCGTGGCGCATTTCCCGGCCGACACCGATGCAGGCGAACTGGGCTTGTACATGACGGGCCTGCGCGGGGACGCCGCGACCGCGGCCACGCTGGACGCGCCGCTCACTCAGGTCAGCACGCAGGCCAGCGAGCAGGCCGGCAAGAAGGAGATGGTGTGAGCGCAGCGATTCTCGACACCCCACTGGCCACGCCACGCGCGGCCCCGGTGCGGCTTCACACGGCGTTCGCGGTCATTGCGGCCCTCGCCGTGGGCTTTGCCATCACCGCGCTGGTCAGCGATGCGCCGGTGCGTGCCTTCCTCGCCCTGATCACCGGTGCCTTGCCTGACATCCGCTGGTCCGACGCACAAGGCTTCGAAGTGCGGCGGCTGGTGCGCTTCGGCTCGGTCGTTGAAGACGCCATCACGCTGACCTTCCTGGGCCTCGCGATCGCCATCCCGTTTCGTGCGCGCCAGTTCTCGCTGGGAGCCGACGGCCAGATGTTCCTGGCGGCGCTCGCGTCGGCTGGTGTCAGCCTGTACATGCCGGGACCGTGGTTCGTCGTGCTGCCGCTGGCATTCACCGCCGCCATCGCGACCGGGTTCGTCTGGGGCCTGGTGCCGGGGTTGCTCAAGGCGCGCTACAGCGCGAACGAGATCGTCACGACGCTGATGCTCAACGTGATCGCGATCCAGTTCTATCGCCTGCTCATCTCCGAGCACCTGCGCGACCCGAACGCGGGCTTTCTGGTCACGCCGGTGTTTCCTTCCGCCGCGCTGCTGCCTGGGCTGATGCCTCACACCAATGTGTCGGCCATGCTCTTCGTCGTGCCATTCGTGGTCGCCGCCGGCTGGGCCTTTCTGATGCGCACCACGCTGGGCTACGAGATCCGCACGGTCGGGCAGGCGGCGCCCTTTGCGCGCCAGGTCGGCATGCCCGTCACGCGCGCGGTGGTGCTGTCGATGGCCGTGGGCGGTGCGTTCGCGGCCCTGGCCGGCGTGCACATCGGCAATGCCTTGCTCAAGCGGCTGCCGGTCGACCTGAGCCCTGGGCTGGGTTTCGAAGGCCTGGTGGTGGCGCTGCTGGCGCGCAATGATCCGAAGGCTGTGCCGTTGGCGGCCTTCCTCTACGCGTATCTGCGCACCGGCGCGCAGGCGATGGAGCGAACCACCGACGTCTCGCGCGAGGTGGTGCTCGTGATCCAGGCTTTCATCATCTTGTTTGTCGTCTCGCAACGGCTGTTGCCCGCGGGCTGGCCGCGCGCTTTGCTGCGTCGACGCGGTAACACCGCTCTGAAGTTGGAGCAGGCATGAGCGTGGAGACCGCCTCTCTCGGCATGCTGGTCGCGACGATTGTCGTGGCGGTGCTGCGCGCAACGACGCCCATTCTTTTTGCCGCCCTCGGAGGCCTGATCTCCGACCTCACCGGCAGCATCAACGTCGCGCTCGAAGGGCTGATGCTCATCGCAGCGTTCTTCGGCGTGATCGCGGCGGTGCATGCCACGAGCTGGTTTCCTGGCCTGCCAGGTTGGGTCTATCCGTGGATCGGCTGCATCGCTGCCATCGCCGCCGCGTTGCTGGCCACGCTGCTGCTCGCCTTCTTCCACCTGGAGCTTGGCGCCGACCTGATCGTGGCCGGCATCGCGATCAACATTCTCGCGGCCGGGCTGACGGTTTTTCTGCTGGCGTCGATCGTTGGCGACAAGGGGTCTACCGCCGGTTTGCACAGCCCTGCCCTGCCGTCGATCCGCATCCCCGGTGTCGATCAGTTCCCCATCCTGGACATGCTGCTCAACGGCGAAGGTGGGCGCGGCCACCATGTGCTGATCTATCTCGCATTCGCTGCGGCGCCGGCAGGCGCCTTCCTGCTCGCGCGCACCCGCTACGGCATGTGGATGCGCGCCGTGGGCGAGAACCCGCAGGCGGCTGCCGTCGCCGGCATCCCGGTCAAGCGCGTGCGCTACGCAGCCTTGCTGCTCAGCGGGCTGCTGGCCGCGCTCGGCGGGGTGTACCTCAGCATGGGCTACCTGACGCTCTTTCAGGCCGACATGACGGCGGGGCGAGGTTTTCTCGCGCTGGCGGCCATTTTCCTCGGCGCGCGGCGCCCGATCGGGACGCTGGCGGCAGCGACGCTGTTCGGCGCGTCGAGCGTGTTGGCCACGCGGCTGGGCGCCATCGACATCCCGACGCAAGTCGTCTACATGATCCCGCCGCTCTTCACCTTGTGTGCGCTGGCATTCGTCGGCCGCCGCCGCGGCTCGCTGCAGCGCGCAGCCCCCTTTTGACTCTAGGAGCAACGTTTGAACGAAGACATGGTCCGGGACCGAATTCTGGCCTCACTGACACTGGCCGGCATGGGCGATGCGCTCGGCGCACCGACTGAGCAATGGAGCATCGATGAGATTGCCGCCGTGCACGGCGGCCTGGTGACCCGGTTCGTCGAGCCGACGGCAGACACCTTCGCCGGCGCCAATGCCGGGCTTCGCGCCGAAGTGACCGACGACGCGAGCCAGATGTACTACCTGGCGCGCGCGCTGATCGCAGCAAACGGACAACTCGATGCCGACCAATGGGTGGCCTGCTTGCTGGACTGGGTGCGCACCAGCCCGAAGGCCGTGTTCATGGGCCCGAGCACCGCCGGCATCGTCAAGGCCTTGCAGGAAGGCAGCGACACGAAGCGCGTGGGCATCATCGGCAACTCGGCTCGAAAGATGACATCGGTGGGCACGACGAACGGCGCTGCGATGAGGGTGGCGCCGGTCGGGTTGATTCACCCCGGGCGCATCGACCGCGCATGCGAACAAGCCCTCGTGACCTGCCTGCCTTCGCACGACACCGATGTCGCGATCTCGGCCGCCTGCTCGATCGCCAGTGCCACGGCGTGCGCGCTGGTGTCGCATGAACTGGACGACGTCGTGGCGGGTGCGATCGAAGGGGCGAAGCGGGGTGAGCGTCTCGCGCAGCAGCATGCGCGCACCGTTCCCGGCCCCAACTATTTGGCGCGGCTGGAGCTGGCGTTGCAGATCGCCGAAACGGCGAAAGACGACTACGCGTTCTTGCGCAGCATCGAGCGGATCGTCGGCAACTCGGTGCTGGCTGCCGAATCGGTGCCGGCGGCGTTGGCGGTGGTTCGTTACGCCCGCGGCGATGCGATGCGCACCATCTCGCTCAGCGCATCGATCGGAAACGACACCGATTCGATCGCCACCATGGCGGGGGCGATCGTCGGCGCACTGGTGGGCACCGCCGCGTTGCCCCCCGCTTTGGTCGCCGAGTTCCGCGAAGCCAACGGCCGGGACTACGACCTCGATGTATTGGCCGGCGGGCTGGCGGCCATCGCCTCGCGCCCATTTCAGGACGGACGATGAACTCCATGCCCACCCCGGCACCGCACGCCAGTGCAGGTGCAACAGCGCCGAACCTGCGCCAGCGCAGGCTGCCCCAGCGCCGCTGGGACGTCCTCGCGTTCGGCAACCCGTGTGCCGACATCGTCCTGAAAGTCGATCGACTTCCAGCACCTGGGCAGAAGGTGCTGGGCCATCCCGTCGGCGTCTTCGCCGGAGGCACAGAAGCCAATGTGGCTTGCGCATGCGCCAAGTTGGGCAAGTCCTCGGCGGTGTTCGGGCATGTGGGCGGAGATGCCCACGCGGCCATGCTGGTGCGTGCGTTCTCGGAGGCGGGCGTCGGTATCGATCACCTCGACGCGCTGGAGGCAGAGACTTCTGCCAGCGCGCTGACCCTGTTGGACAGCTCGGGCGAGAGAGCCATCGTCTACCAGCCGATGCCGCACGTCGCGAGCGACGCGTCACGGGTGGCGTCTGCACTGGGGGAAGCGGCCATTGCG